>Ga0070696_100001924_pt1 | contig 13678 bp, 14 predicted proteins | sample KBSK1253metaG_FD_65474 | JGI IMG/M metagenome (GOLD analysis project Ga0070696, IMG submission 65474) | Corn, switchgrass and miscanthus rhizosphere microbial communities from Kellogg Biological Station, Michigan, USA - KBS K1-25-3 metaG | ecosystem: Host-associated > Plants > Roots >... | reverse complement strand
GCATGCCTCGTGCACGGTCTCTACCTCGGCGGCGTATTCGTCTCGATCGCGGGCGGCATGCCGGCAGGGACGAGCGCAATGCTCGTCGGCCTGCAGCCGATCCTGACCGTCCTTCTCGCGCGCGCGTGGCTTGGCGAGCGCATCAGCGCGCGCCAATGGAGCGGACTCATGCTGGGCCTTGCCGGTGTCTATCTCGTCGTTCGGCACAAGGTCGCGCTGGACGGCGATCTCGTCACGCTGTTGCCGATCATCGTGGCGCTCGTCGGCATCAGCATCGGCGCGCTCTACCAGAAGAAATTCGGCGCGCACGTCGATCTGCGCAGCGGCGCCGTGGTCCAGTTCACCGCGTGTGTCGTCCTGTACGCGCCGATCGTCTGGTGGCTCGAGCCGCGGCCGATCGCGTGGACGATCGAGTTCGTCCTGGCGCTCGGCTGGTCGGTGATCGTACTGTCGGTCGGCGCGATCAGCCTGTTGTACTGGATGCTTCGCCATGGCGCGGCGGCGGACGTCGCGCGGCTCTTCTATCTCGTGCCCCCGGTGACCGCGCTGATGGCGTATGCGCTATTCGGGGAACGGCTCGACGCGCTCGCGATCGCCGGCATGATCCTCATCTGCATCGGCGTCGCGCTGGCGCGTCGACATTAAGGCCTGTTCACACTTGTGGACATAGTGTGAACAGGCCCTAACGCTCGACGAAGTTTTCCGGAAGCGCCCGTACCGGCTGGGGCGCCTCACGCAGCGCGTCCGTCCGCGCGCACAGCGCGTCGATCAGGCGCCCCACCGTCGATTCGTGCGGCACCGAGACACCGAAATGCAGAACGTCGCCGCCGCGATACACGGCGAGCGTCGGAAAGTTTTCCACGTCGACGTCTCCCGCGAACGCGGCGTCGTCTTCGATGTCGAGCCACACGAACGCCATCTGTGGCCGTGCTTGCGCCAGACGCTCGAAGGATGCGCGGAACTCGTTGCAGGTGTCGCACCACGCGGCGCAAAACGACACGACGACGAGGCGCGCGGGATCGGCGAATGCCCGCGCGATGTCAGCCCGATCTTCCTTCGCGCCAGTGAGAACCGTCATCGCCTCGCCTTGATTGCGTCGTTGACGACCCGCGTTCCGGCGATGCGGTCGTGCAGGAATTGCCGGTCCGGATCGATGATCGCCCAGCAATAGTTGAGTGCGGCGAAGGCAAGCGCGTTCCGCCCGTAGGCGGAGGCATGCAGCACGCCATAACCGAGCAGCGCGAGCGTGGGACCTGTCCACGCCGCTGCGTAACGGATCAGCGCTTGCCGGCGCGTCAATGGTCCGCCACCCCGATCGACGACGCGCAGCCGCCACGTCTTTTGCGGCAGCGTCCGGCGACCGCCGCTCCAGCACCAGCCGTAATAGGCAGCGGCGCCGCCGACCAGCGCGCAGAACATCATCGTTCGCGCGAATACCGGAGGAACGGTTAGCGCGCGATGGCTGACTCCCCATGGCGAGACGAGTGGCAGAAAAAGGAAGCCGGCGACGAACGCCATGGCGACGAGCAGCAACGCTTCATACGCGAGTGCGCCAATCCGGCGCAGGAACGAAGCGCGCTCGGGATCGAGCGCCGTCCGCTCAGCGTCTGCGCGCTCGGCGGTCAAGCTATCGCGAGGCGCTCGGTTGACGGCGGAAGTGACTCGGGCTGGAGAAGCGGCGGGTCGCGGTCGGCGCCGACCGGTCACTGCGCGCGCGGACCCGCGGGCGCGCCCGGGGCGCCGGAGGTTGGCGGCGCTGCGGGCGGTGTCGCAGCGCGCGGTGCAGCCGGGGACGCCGTGGCAGGCGCCGCAGACGATCCGCCGGCGCGTGCGCCAGGGGGCGCCACAGGAGGCACTGGAGAGGACGCGGCACCGGGCGCGGCGGCGGGTGCCACAGGGCGCGCGATGGGCGACGGCTTTATCGAGATGCCAGGCGCAGGGTGCGCCGGTGCGCGGACCGTGCCCGGCGGCCTTGCCGGCGGCGGCGCTTTCGCCGCGAGCTCGCGTTTTTTCTCCGGCGGCAGGTTCTGGTATTCCTGCCATTTGCGGCGCATGTCGCCGGTCTTATCGGGCGGCATCGACTTGAGCGACCGGTAACGCTCGCGCGCGGCGTTGCGCTGGTCGGGCGTCAGGCGGGACCACTCGCGCATCTGCGCCTGGATGCGCTCCTGCTGGTCGGCGCGCAGCGTCGGATAGCGCTTGGCGAGCCCCAGCCATTTGGTCTTGCGCTGCGCGTCGAGGGCATTCCAGTCGGAAGCAAGCGGCGCCAGCACCTGTCGGTCGTGCGCGGACAGCTCGTTCCAGGACGGCGACTTGAGCGTGATCTGGCCCTGCGCCGCCGAGGCGGCCAGCGCGACGATCGCGACGAAGAGCCTCAGTAATCGAACGCGGTCCGGAGCCAATTCTGGAATCCCCGGTCCAGGTAGGCGTCGATGGGCAGATCCGACGCGAGCAGATGAAGGTCGAGCTCTTCGAATTCGCGCACCTGCTGCACCGCGTGCCACTGCTGATAACCGAAGCCGACGGCGGCGACCAACAGCGCGACGCCGGCCCAGCGCACGGGAGCGCTGCGCAGGCTGAAGCGGCTGCCGGTGACGCCGGCCAATCCGGCGGTCGCCAATTCGACGTCCGGGACGCGCGATGCGGCGGCCGCCATCGCGGCAGCGCGCGCCTGCTGCAGCCGGTAGAGGGTGCCGGAGCGCATGTCGGCCACCCCCCGGTCGAGGTAGCGCGTGAGTTTCCGGGCGAATTCGGATTCACGGTCGGTCATAACGTTATTCCCTTTGCCTTCAGCATCTCGGCCAGGGCGTGGACCGCCCGCGAGCAGTGCGTCTTGACGCTGCCCTCCGAGCAGCCCATCGCGGCCGCGGTTTCCGCAACGTCGAGTTCCTCCCAGTAACGCAACAGGAACGCCTCGCGTTGACGCGCGGGCAGCCGCGCCAGTGCCTGCTCGATGATCCGCATCGTCTGCCGCTGCTCGGCATGCGCCGCGGGATCCGCCGGCGCATTCGATTCGGTCTTCGGCTGCAAAGTTTCCAGCGGATCGTAATCGTCGTCCTTCTCGTCGCGGTGTCCGAGCGCCGAAAGCAGCGTCGTCCATGTCGAGCGCACTTTCTGCCGGCGAAAGTGGTCGTGGATCGCGTTTTGCAGGATCCGCTGGAACAGCATCGGCAACTCGCCGGCCGGCTTGCCCGAATAGTTCTCGGTCAGCTTCAGCATCGCTTCCTGAACGATGTCGAGCGCGGCATCCTCGTCGCGAACCGCGAACATCGCCTGCTTGAAGGCGCGGCGCTCGACATTGGCGAGAAAGCCCGAAATTTCCTGATGATGAGCCAGTTTGCGGGGTTCCCGAATAGGCGCGGCGATTATAGGGCGGTTGGGCGCAATAAAAGCGGTTGGGCGGCCGGCATTGAGCGGTCATTGCGCCGGCGCCATGTCCGGCGATGCTGGAAGCCCAGCCGACGTCGCCCTTCTTGACCGGATGCGGCATTTCCCGGTAGTGTGCGGTTTCCGGGTCGCGAGGCCCGGCGTTGTATAGCAGGAAGGGCCGATGGTGCTCCCTCCGCGACGCCACAAGCGTCAACGAGTCCCCCTGGAGCCGGCCTTGATGCCCCATTCGCGGCTTTCTACCCGATCGAGCCTTGGCGGGCGCGCGCTCCTAAGCGGGTGCGACCGGCACTATTGCTTGAACCGTTTGCCACGACCGGCGACGGAACACTGCACGAGGCGACAACCTATGGAATTGACCGGTGCGGAGATCCTGATCCGCTGTCTTCAGGAAGAATCGGTCGAGTACGTCTTCGGGTACCCCGGCGGCGCGGTACTCAACATCTACGACGAGCTCCTGAAGCAGACGCGCGTCAAGCACGTGCTCGTTCGCCATGAGCAGGGCGCGGTCCACGCGGCGGACGGCTATTCCCGCTCGTCGCGCAAGATCGGCGTGGCGCTCGTGACGTCGGGGCCCGGCGTAACGAACGCCGTCACCGGCATCGCGACCGCGTACATGGATTCGATCCCGATGGTGATCATCACCGGGCAGGTGCCGACGGCGGCGATCGGCCAGGACGCGTTCCAGGAATGCGATACCGTGGGCATCACGCGTCCGTGCGTCAAGCACAACTTCCTCGTGAAGAACGTCGCCGATGTCGCGGTCACGATGAAGAAAGCGTTCTACCTGGCCACGACCGGCCGGCCGGGGCCGGTGCTCGTCGACATTCCGAAGGACGTTTCGCAATTGAGGACCGAGTTCAGCTATCCGAAGTCGGTGTCGCTGCGCTCGTACAACCCGGTAACGAAAGGCCACGCGGGCCAGATCAGGAAGGCCGTGCAGCTTCTGCTCGAGGCCAGGCGGCCAATGGTGTATGCCGGCGGGGGCGTCATCCTGAACGACGCCTCGGACGCGCTCACGCGCCTCGTGCGGCTCACCGGGTTTCCGTGCACGAACACGCTGATGGGCCTCGGCGGCTTTCCCGGGACCGATCCGCAGTTCACCGGCATGCTCGGCATGCATGGCACGTACGAATCGAACATGGCGATGCAGCATTGCGATGTGCTGCTCGCGGTGGGCGCGCGCTTCGACGACCGCGTCATCGGCAATCCGGCGCATTTCTATCGCGCCGATCGCAGGATCATCCACATCGACATCGATCCGTCGTCGATTTCCAAGCGCGTGAAGGTCGACGTGCCGATCGTCGGGTACGTCGGCGACGTGCTGAACGAGATGGTGAAGCTCGTCGAGTCGTCGCCGTTGCGGCCCGACCCCGCTGCGCTGAAGGCGTGGTGGGCGGAAATCAAGGAATGGCAGCGCAAGGACTGTCTCAAGTACGATCGCGAGAGCAAGCTGATCAAGCCGCAGTCCGTGATCGAGAAGCTCTACGAGGTGACGCGCGGCGACGCGTTCCTGACGTCGGACGTCGGCCAGCACCAGATGTGGGTGGCGCAGTACTACAAGTTCACCAAGCCGCGCCGCTGGATCAATTCCGGCGGGCTTGGCACGATGGGCTTCGGACTGCCCGCGGCGATGGGCGTGCAACTCGTCAACCCCGGTGCGACGGTCGCGTGCGTCACCGGCGAGGCGTCGATCCAGATGTGCATCCAGGAGCTGTCGACGTGCAAGCAGTATCACCTGCCGATCAAGATCGTGAATCTCAACAACCGCTACATGGGGATGGTGCGGCAGTGGCAGGAGTTCTTCTACGGCAATCGCTACGCCGAGTCGTACATGGACGCGTTGCCGGACTTCGTGAAGCTTGCAGAGGCGTACGGCCACGTGGGGATGAAGATCGAGAAGCCGGGGGACGTCGAAGGCGCGTTGCGCGAGGCGTTCGCGCAGAAGGATCGGCTCGTGTTCCTGGACTTCATCACCGACCAGACGGAAAACGTGTTCCCGATGGTGCCTGGCGGGAAAGGGCTCACCGAGATGATCCTGGCGGAGGAGCTGTGAGCGCTCCTTCGGTGCAGACATGAGGCACATCCTGTCGATCCTCGTGGAGAACGAGGCGGGCGCACTGTCGCGGATTTCCGGGCTCTTCTCGGCGCGCGGCTACAACATCGAGTCTCTGACGGTCGCGCCGACGGAAGACCCGACGATGTCGCGGATGACGATCGTCACCAGCGGCTCCGACGACGTCATCGAGCAGATCACGAAGCAGTTGAACAAGCTCGTCGAGGTCGTGAAGGTCGTCGACCTCACCGAAGGCAATCACATCGAGCGCGAGCTGATGCTCGTCAAGGTGCGCGCCGCCGGCAAGGATCGCGACGAGATGAAGCGCCTCGCGGACATCTTCCGCGGCCGTATCCTCGACGTCACCGACAAGAGCTACACGATCGAGCTCACGGGCACCGGATCGAAGCTCGACGCGTTCCTGCAATCGATCGAGCCCGGCGTGATCCTCGAGACGGTGCGTACCGGCGCGTCGGGGATCGGGCGCGGCGAGCGCATTCTGAGAATCTAGAAAGGAAGAAGTGCGATGAAAGTCTATTACGAAAAAGACGCCGACCTGTCGCTCATCAAGGGCAAGAAAGTCACGATCGTCGGCTACGGCTCGCAAGGCCATGCGCATGCGCAGAACCTCAACGATTCCGGCGTGAAGGTCGCCGTCGGCTTGCGCAAGGGTGGCGCGTCGTGGGAGAAGGCCAGGGCCGCAGGCTTGAAGGTTGCCGAAGTCGGCGAAGCGGTGAAGGGCGCCGACCTGGTGATGATGCTGATGCCCGACGAGAGCATCGCCGCTACGTACAGGAGCGATGTCGAGCCGAATATCCGCAAGGATGCGACGCTCGCGTTCGCGCACGGCTTCAACATTCACTACGGGCAGGTCGTGCCGCGCGCGGACCTCGATGTCGTGATGGTCGCGCCGAAGGCGCCCGGGCACACGGTGCGCTCGACGTACGTGGCAGGCGGCGGCGTGCCGATGCTGATTGCCGTGCATCGCGATGCGTCGGGCAAAGCGCGCGATGTCGCGCTGTCTTACGCTGCCGCGATCGGCGGCACGCGCGCCGGTGTCATCGAGACGAATTTTCGCGAGGAGACCGAGACCGATCTCTTCGGCGAGCAGACGGTGCTGTGCGGCGGCACCGTCGAACTGATCAAGGCCGGTTACGAGACGCTGGTCGAAGCGGGCTACGCGCCGGAGATGGCGTATTTCGAATGCCTGCACGAGCTCAAGCTGATCGTCGACCTTATCTATGAGGGCGGCATCGCCAACATGAACTACTCGATCTCGAACAATGCCGAATACGGCGAATATGCGACCGGCCCTAAGATCGTGACGGCGGAAACGAAGCAGGCGATGCGGGACGCGCTGGCGCGCATTCAGTCCGGCGAATACGCGCGCGATTTCATCCTCGAGAACCGCGCCGGCGCGCCGACGCTGATGTCGCGGCGCCGGATGACGTCGCAGCATTCGATCGAAGTCGTCGGCGAGAAGCTGCGCTCGATGATGCCGTGGATCAGGAAAAACAAGCTCGTCGACCAGACACGCAACTGATTCGCCACGGCGGCGACGGTATACTCGCCATCTTCGCCACTGCGGGAGATAGCCGATGCCGTCGCGCGATCAACAACGGGGGTGGGTGGGGCTCGTCCTCATCCTGCTCGCCCTCGTCATCGTTGCCCTCTCGGCGCGCAGCGCGCTCAAGTCGTATGGATTGATCGACGACCCGGCCAGGGCACGGCATGCGGCGGCACCGGGCGCTTCCGAGGCCGAACAGGCGGCGGCGACCACGCCACGCAACGCGCTCGAGCGCGCCCGCGGCGTGCAGGACATGGTCAAGCAGGGAGCGATCGAGCAAGAGAAGCGCATCGACGATGCGATCCCCAAGTGAGCCGCTTTCACCCGGCGTTCGACCGCTTGCCCGCCGCATTGCGGCTCCGAGACCTCGCGGCGGAAGGAAAGGAGCAGCGTAGGCGCGGGTTTCGACCGTGACTCGTTATCCGCATCCGATCATCGCGCGCGAAGGCTGGGCGTTCCTGCTGGCGGCATTCGTGATTGCGCTGGCGTTGTCCGTCGCGTCGTGGTGGGCGCTCGCCGCGCTCGCCTGGATCGCGTTCCTTTTCATCCTCCAGTTCTTTCGTGACCCGCCGCGAAACGTGCCCGCTGATGCGAATGCGGTGCTGTCGCCGGCAGACGGGCGCGTCGTGCGCGTCGGCAACGCGCGCGATCCGTATCTCGGTCGCGATGCGCTGATGATCAGCGTGTTCATGAACATCTTCAACGTGCATTCGAACCGAAGTCCGGTCGATGCGGATGTCGCCGAGCGGTGGTATCACCCGGGCGGCTTCGTCAACGCGGCGCTCGACAAGGCGTCGGTGGACAACGAGCGCAATGCGCTCAAGCTCGTGACAGCGTCGGGCGTCGAGATCACCTGCGTGCAGATTGCCGGGCTGATCGCGCGTCGTATCCTCTGCTACGTGAAGGCGGGTGACCGGCTGGCGCGCGGCCAGCGTTACGGTTTCATCCGGTTCGGCTCGCGCGTCGATCTGTATCTCCCGTCGGACGCGATCCCCCGCGCAACCGTCGGCGACAAGGTGTACGCGACCCGGTCGATCGTCGCGGAACTGCGGCAAGCTCCGCCGCCGAATGCCACGACAAGCGCGGTGCCATGATGCACGACGATCTGCAAAGCGAGCGACGCCTGCTCAAGAACAAGGTGCGCCGGCGCGGCATCTACCTGTTGCCGAACCTGTTCACGACGGCTGCGCTGTTCGCCGGGTTCTACGCGATCGTGCAGGCGATGAACGTCAACTTCGACCAGGCGGCGATCGCGATCTTCGTCGCGATGGTCCTTGACGGCCTCGACGGGCGCGTCGCGCGCATGACGCGCACGCAAAGCGCGTTCGGCGCCGAATTCGACAGCCTCGCCGACATGGTGAGTTTCGGTGCCGCGCCGGCGCTGGTGATGTACGAATGGGTGCTGCGCGATCTCGGCAAGCTCGGCTGGATCGCGGCGTTCGTGTACGTCGCTGGCGCCGCGCTGCGCCTCGCGCGCTTCAACACGCTGCTCGAGGTCGCCGACAAGCGGTACTTCATGGGATTGCCGAGTCCGTCCGCTGCAGCGCTCGTCGCCGGCCTCGTCTGGGTCGTCGACGATCTCGGCTACGATCCGGACGCGCTGCGCTGGCTCGCGTGGTGCGTGACGCTGTTCGCCGGCCTCACGATGGTCACGAACCTCAAGTACTACAGCTTCAAGACGATCAACCTGAAGAAAAGCGTTCCCTTCGTTGCAGTCTTCCTGATCGTCCTGTTCCTGGCGCTGCTGTCCTACCAGCCGCCGCTGGTCCTGTTTGCCGCATTCGTCGTGTACGGGCTGTCCGGTTACGCGGTGTCGGCGTGGCGGCTGATTCGCGAGCGGCAGCTGCGCGCGGCCGGTACGCGTTGACTCGTTCCCCCGCGCGTGTCGCGGTGCTGATTCCCTGCCGCAATGAAGCCGCGACGGTCGCGCGGGTCGTCGCCGACTTTCGCGCGGCGCTGCCTGCCTGCGAAATCTACGTCTATGACAACGGGTCGATGGACGACACGGCATCGGCAGCGAGCGCCGCGGGCGCGATCGTGCGCAACGAAAGAAGGCCGGGCAAGGGCGGCGTCATTCGCAGGATGCTGGGCGAGATCGATGCCGACGCTTACGTGATCGTCGACGGCGATGCAACATACGATGCACGAAGTGCGCCGCGGATGATCGCCGAGCTCGTTGCCAACGATCTGGACATGGTCACGGCGGTCCGCGACGAGCGCGGCGAAGGCGCGGCGTATCGCCGCGGTCATCGCCTCGGCAACCGCGCGTTCAACGCGCTGCTCGGCGTGCTGTTCGGATCACGTCCCGGCGACATGCTCTCCGGTTACCGTGTGCTGTCGCGCCGCTTTGCGAAGTCGTTTCCGGCGAATTCGCGCGGCTTCGAAATCGAAACGGAGCTGACCGTGCACGCGCTCGAGCAGCGGCTGCCGGTCGCCGAGATGACGACGCCGTATGTCGAGCGACCCGCCGGATCGTCGAGCAAGCTTTCGACGTGGGCCGACGGCGCGCGCATCCTGTGGATGACCGCGATGCTGTTCCGCGACGAGAAGCCGCTGGCGTTTTTCGGCGCCATTGCGCTGGTGATCGCCGGCGTCGGCCTGTTGCTCGGCGGCAGCGTCGTGCTCGAATACATGGAAACGCACCTGGTGCCGCGATTGCCGACGGCGATTCTTGCGACCGGGTTGATGCTGCTCGCCTTCCTGTCGCTCGGGTGCGGACTGATTCTCAATAACGTGGCGCGCGGGCGGCGCGAGATGAAGCGGCTCGCGTATCTCGCGATCACCGCGCATCGCCCGTCGCTCCCTGTGACGCCGCTTTAGCGTCACCGCATCGCGCCGGCCCGTTGCAGGCGGCACAGCTCGATCGGGCTCGTCGGCATATTGGTGCGCACGTCTGCGCAACCTCCGGGAACCCGCTCCAAACCATGGGCGCGAAGATCCGCTCGGCCTGCGCCGGCGGGAAACGAAAGCGCGTACAGCGGTCCGCGATGGTCGCGCACCGCGACTGCGATCGATTTCGCAAGCCGATTGTGCTGCGCCGGGTCGATCAGATTGCTGCGAACGCCGACGAACCGCGCGTCCGGCGGAAAAAACGGCAGCACATACGACATCGGGGCGTCTGCCGTCAGCAGCACGAGCGCATCGTGCTCGACCGGCGGCATGTGCACATCGAACCAGCGCGGACCGAAATCGACGCGGCCCCAGTCGGTGCGCGATGTCGTCGCCGCGAGGCCGGCCACGGCGAGGATGATCGCGACCGTCGCATGCCGCGGCGGCAGCAGGTAGCCAATGAGCCCCACGATCAGCAGTCCCGATGCGATCTCGAGTGGAATCACGTAGCGCAGGATCGAATGCACGTCGGCCCACACGATGAACGAAGCGGCGAAGAACACGCCGACGAAGCGCCACTGGCCGGCGGTCGTCGCAAATTGCGGCGGCAGCGGGTTCGCCGTACGGTGCATCGTTGCCGCGACCACGCCGCCGGCGGCGATCAACGCCAGCACATACGTCAGCGACCACCGCGCATCGACGTACGGGAATTCGCTGACGAAACCTGTCGGCGGCGCGAGCAGCTTGAACGGAAGCCACAGCCAGTCGCTCACGGTGTGCGGCCCGTAGTTGCGCGACAGCACCGGTCGGGCATCCCACCATGGCGAGCGAATCCATTCGTTGCCGTACGGGAAGAGCGGATTGCCGAAGTGGCGCCATAATTGGACGCACCAGGGCCCGAGCGCAATCGCGAGGCCGGCGAGCACGCCGCAGGCGTAGATCGCTGCGCCGCGAATGCGGATATTCAGCGTCGCGCGTTCGGTACAAAGCGCCACGAAGAGCCCCAGCGCGTACGTTGCCGCCGTCAGCTTGAGGCCGCTCGCGATCCCCGCGATCGCGCCGGCGAGGAGCAGCGCCCGGATGGCCGGCGTGCCGTCCCTGGCGTGATACCGCTGCAGCGCCAGCAGCAGCGCGGCCATGATCAGCGCCGTCACGAGCCATTCGCCGGTGGTGGTACCCGCTTGCGCGATGCCCATTGCACCGCCAAAGCCGATCGCGAGCGCCGCGATCGTCGCGCCGGTGCGCTGCGGCAACGTCAGATCGGCCAATAGCCGCCACGCGATCCTGCACGAGAGCCATGCCGCGATCCCCATCGGCAGCGCGAGCCACAGCGTGACGAGGTGCGGATCGACGCCGTTGGCGGCCAGCAGGTAAAACGGAACGTCGGCCAGCGGGTTGTGAAACGTCTGCAACTGCGCCGCGGCGAGATCGCGGTCGAAGATGCGCCCGGCGAGCCATGCCCAGGGATCGTAGTAATGGTAGTTCTGCAGGTCCCAGTTCGCGTCCTGCCGCAGGGACAGCGCGAGCGCGCATGCCGCGAGCACGCAGACGAGAAGCAGCCCGGCATCCGCGCATCGGACAGCAACGACACGCGGGCGCGGCGCATTCATGGCGCGTGCGATTATGCCACCTCGCGTTCGATGGGCCCGATAGTGCTCGAACGCCGCCGCGCTTGCGAACAGACGCGAAATGCGCTACCGTGCATTCGTGAGCAGCTTTCCATTCGCCGCCATCCGCGCGTTCGCGCCTGCCCTCGTTCCGGGCGGCCTGCTGCTCCTGCTGCGCCCCGCGCGCAGATAAAACCCCACCCCTCGCTCCGAGCAGTGCCCGCGCCGTCCCGACCGGACGGTTCGTTTCGTTCATCGCTGACGGGTTCATCATGCACGCCGTGCCTTCGCAAAAATACCGGCCGTTTCCACCGATCGACCTTCCCGACCGTACGTGGCCATCGCGGACGATCACGCATCCGCCGATCTGGCTCTCGACGGATTTGCGCGACGGCAACCAGGCACTGATCGAACCGATGGATGCGCCGCGCAAGCTGCGGATGTTCCGCCAGCTCGTCGACATCGGCTTCAAGGAGATCGAGGTTGCGTTCCCGTCGGCGTCGCAGACGGACTTCGATTTCGTGCGCCAGCTCATAGAGCAGGACCTGATCCCCGATGACGTGACCATCCAGGTGCTCACGCAATCGCGTGACGAGCTCATCCGGCGAACGTTCGAGTCGCTGCGCGGCGTGCCGCGCGCGATCGTGCACCTCTACAATCCGACGGCGCCGCTGTTCCGCCGGGTCGTGTATGGCAAGGATCGCGCGGGCATCGTCGACATCGCGGTCCAGGGCGCGCGATTGTTCACGCGATGCGCGGCCGAGCAGCCCGAGACGGACTGGCGCTTCGAGTACTCGCCCGAAACGTTCACGATGACCGAGCTCGACGCAGCACTCGAGATTTGCGAGCGGGTCGTCGACGTGTGGGAATCGGCGAGCGCGCACCCGGTGATCCTCAACCTGCCGGCAACGGTCGAGGTCGCGACGCCCAACGTGTTCGCGGATCAGATCGAGTGGATGCATCGTCACTTGAGCCGGCGCGATCGAATCATCATTTCGGTTCATCCGCACAACGACCGCGGCACCGGCGTCGCCGCAGCCGAGCTCGCCGTCATGGCGGGCGCGGAGCGCGTCGAAGGCTGCCTGTTCGGCAACGGCGAGCGCACCGGCAATGTCTGCCTCGTGACGCTCGCGATGAATCTTCATTCGCAGGGCATCGATCCCGGCCTCGACTTCGGCGACATCGGCGCCGTCATCCGCACCGCCGAATACTGCACGGCGCTGCCTGTCCATCCGCGGCACCCTTATGCCGGCGAGCTGGTCTTCACGGCGTTCTCCGGCTCGCATCAGGATGCGATCAAAAAGGGTTTCGCCGCGCAGCGTGCGGAAGAGTCGGCCGGCAACATGATCTGGGAGGTGCCGTACCTGCCGATCGATCCCGCGGATGTCGGACGCACGTACGAGGCGGTCATCCGCGTCAACAGTCAGTCGGGCAAGGGCGGCATCGCGTACCTGCTCGAGCGCGATTATGGTTTGGCGCTGCCGCGCCTGCTGCAGATCGAATTCAGCCAGGTCGTACAGGCGATCACCGATGCGACCGGGAAGGAATTGACGGCCGCGGATCTGCACGCCGCGTTCTATCGCGAGTACGTCGCACCCGGTGCGCCGATCGCGTACATCGACCACCGGGCGAGCCATGGCGGCGCGCATGGTACCGTCGAGCAATTGACGGCACGGTTGTCGGTCGACGGTGTCGAGACGCTGCTGGCGGGTGCCGGCAATGGCCCCGTCGACGCGTTCGTTCACGCGCTTCGCGAGGGCCTTCGCGCCGATATCCATGTGCTCGCGTATCACGAGCACGCGACCGGGACCGGCGAAGACGCGACTGCGGTGGCCTACGTGCAATTGCGCGCCGGCACGCGCAGTGCCTATGGCGTCGGGCTCGACCCGAACATCGTCACAGCGACGCTGAAGGCGGTCGTCGCGGCGGTGAACCGCGCCTCCATGCAAGGCGCGCTGGCGCTCGGCGCACCGGTCGGCGCGGCGGCCGCATGAGCGCCGCAGAGCCGCCTCAAGGCGCGAATTCCGCCCCCGCGGGGGGCAGCGCAGCGGCGAAGCTGCAAGCGTGGGGGGATCATGCAAGTGCCGCGAAGCAGCCGCAAGCGCGAGGGGATCCCCACGAGCCACGGAGAATCGCCATGTCCGATCACCTGATCATTTTCGACACGACGCTGCGCGACGGCGAGCAGAGCCCGGGCGCGTCGATGACGCGGGAAGAAAAGACGCGCATCGC
>Ga0070696_100001920_pt1 | contig 13683 bp, 12 predicted proteins | sample KBSK1253metaG_FD_65474 | JGI IMG/M metagenome (GOLD analysis project Ga0070696, IMG submission 65474) | Corn, switchgrass and miscanthus rhizosphere microbial communities from Kellogg Biological Station, Michigan, USA - KBS K1-25-3 metaG | ecosystem: Host-associated > Plants > Roots >... | reverse complement strand
CTTCTGAAGGATACTGTCTGATTTAGATCTAGCCGGTCGCGCCGCTCAGCTCCGCATCCTTAACAGCAGGTACCCGCCCGCCAGCGCGAATAACACATCCGGCGACCACGCCGCCACGCCCGGCGGCAATTGGTTCGCGTTGCCGATCTGCTCAAATAACTGCCCGACGCCCCAATAGCTCATCGCGATCCCGATGCTCACTCCGATGCCGGCCATCGCACCGCGGTTGCCCACCAGAAATCCGAAAGGAACCGAAATCATCGCCATGATCAGCGCGAACAGCGGCACCGAAAATTTCTTATAGAGCTGGACGCGCAGCCGCACCGTGTCGAAGCCGCTCTGCTGCAGGTCCGCGATGTAATCCTCCAGTTGCTGGAAGTTCATCTGCTTGTCCTGCTTGAGCTCTTTGAGGAAGTAGTCCGGCGGCTCATCCAGCTCAGAGAACGTCATCACCTGGAACCGCTCGAATTTGCCGCGAATCTGGCGCACCCAGCCGTTTTGGAAAATCCATGTGTGCAGCGACGGCTGCCACTGCGCGCGCTCGGCCGAGATCTCGCGCCGGAGATCGAACGTCTTCGGGTCCAGCTCGTAGACGTTCACCCCGGCCATGACGCCTACCTGGTTATCGAAATACTTGTAATACCAGATGCGCGAGCCCCCGCCGAAAATCCATTTGCGCTCTGGATGCAGATACGTCTGCACGGGCCGGCCCTTGATCTCGTTGCGCAGCGCGTACTGTTTTCGGTTGGCTTGCGGAATGTAAAAATGATCGAACGCGAAGAGGCCCGCGCTAAACACGCCGCTCATGGCAAGCACGGGAATGGCGAGCCGGTGCAGGCTGATGCCGCACGCCTTGAACGCCGTCACTTCGTTATGTTTCGTCAGGACCCCGAAGGTTACCAGCACCGCCACCAGCACGCTCACCGGCAGGGTGTCGTAGATCAGCCTCGGGGTCAGAAAGAAAAGATACGTGAAAACGCGCGACATCGCCACGCCGTTGCGAATGATGTCGCTTAACAGCTCGAAGAAATTGTAGACCTCCGTCATCATCACGAAGCTGGCGAGCAGAACCCCGAAATAGAACAGGAAGCTGGACAGAACGTACGTATCCACAAGTTGCGGCACCAGCGGGAGCCATGGCGCCCGGCGCGCGAGATTCTTTTCGCCAACCTCCGGCGCGGCGAATCGCGGGCGCAGGCGCTTGAGGCCGGCCGTAATCCAGCCTCGCAGCGTGCCGACGAAATCGCGATCGCCGGGCCGCTCGAGCCGCGCGATCAGGATCAGTCCGGCCAGCAGGAATGCAACGTTCGGTGTCCACACCGCAACCTCCACCGGCAACGTGCGCTGCTTCGCCAGGCCGAGCAGACTGATGAACGCCAGGTAGTAACAGAAAAATGCCAGAAACAGCGCCGTCACATAACCGGCCGACTTGCCGCCCTTTCGCGACGAGACGCCCAGCGGAATCCCCACGAGCGCCAGCATCATGCAGCCGAGTGGCAGGGCCATGCGCCGGTGCAGCTCGATGCGTGCCTCGATCCAATCCGGTCCGGTGCGCGAGCGGGGGAGTAAATCGCTGGTATTCATCTCGCTGAAGGCCCGCGCACGGACCTGAGCGGGCGGCGATGCCTCGATCACCTGCTCCCCGCGCGGATAAGTGCTGTCGTCGGCCACGCCGTCCTTGTCCACTTCATGGGTGCTGGCGTTGCGCAGTGAAAGCTGGATGCGATTGTGCGGCAGATCGGCAATGGCGATGGCCTCCTCGGCCACGGTGATCCGCGGGCCCTGAGCTTTTTCGCGCAGCCCGATGGAGCGCTGTTCGGGCGGCGTCAGGTCGGCGATGAAAACCGGCCTCCAGACGGCTACCGGACCCGGCTTCACGTCGCCCACATAAAGGATCGTGTTGGGAAACCGCTCTTCGAAAACTCTCGGCTGGATCTCCGCTGTCAACTGTTCGGCTGTGAGTTTGTTGAGAATCGCAAAGCTGTGACGAATGGTGCGCGGCGTCAGCCACAAGGATGCGACGGCAGTCACCAGCGTCGCCAGCAGCGCGAAGGTCAGGACCGGCAGAATGACAGCCCGGCTGGATACGCCCGCCGCGCGCATGGCGGTAATTTCGCCGTCTGTCGACATGCGGCCCAGGCCGATCAGAATTCCCACCAGCACGCCGAACGGAACGGTCAGCGGCAATACCGGCGGCAGCGCCAGCGCGAACAGCGAAAGTACGGTTTCGGTCCGGGCCGAGCTGCGCACCAGCAGCTCGAAGTATCTGTCCACGCGCTGCAGGAAAATGACGAAGGTGGCCAGCACCGTCCCCAACATCGCGCTCGAAACAATCTCGCGAAAGACGTACCGGCTCAGGATTCGCATGCGACGCCTTAGCTCCAGTGCATGCTATTTGCCCGCTATTCCCAATGGCGGCGGCACGATCGGCAGCTTGGGTTGTTCTTCATCCAGCTTGCGGATTTCCATATCATCCACCAGCACCGAGGGGGCCACCACGGAGCACTCGGCGGCGTAATTTCCCGCTCCCATCACAGCCAGAGGCGCGGCGTTCTCGAGATAGTCCAGCACGGAGCTATCGTTGCCGGCGGCGCGGATATCCCGGAGAGAACGCACGTTCAGATCGCGGAAACGCACGCCGCGGATCAGTTCCTCCTTGCCGTCCGGAAAAACCTTGTAGATCAGAAGAGGCACGGCCGAGGGGTGAGAACTGGCGCCATCTCTCGAGTTGGTCGCCATCAGGCGGCGCAATTCGTCGATGGACGCGGACGATGGAAAATCCAGCTTGCGCACCACGATTCCGTACTTCTGGTTGCGCGCCTGGCAGATCTCCATTAGCTTTTTCCTGAGATCCGCGAGCGGCGCCGTTTGCGACGCACGGACCAGCAGGTTACTGATGGCGGCGGTGTTCGCGCCGAATGCACCCGGCAGCCGCGCGCGCCCGTTGGATGCGGCAAATCCCCTCACCGGCTGCCGCGTGAGCAGAAAGTTTAACAGTATGCCCTTCTCGACGATGGCAAGCGGCTTGGCGGGTACGCCCTCATAATCCACCTTGTAGTTTCCAAACAGCGGCCTCCCGCGCCACTCCGCTTGCGTGGGATCATCCACCACATCCATCCACTCCGGCAACACGCGCGATTCCTTGCGTCCCTCCAGTTCGCTCATCGGAAATCCGCTCGGCCGTCCCGGTTCATTGACGGGCTTGCGCGTCAACACCAGATTGCGGCCCAGCAATTGCGCGAACAATTGGGCCGAAGCCACGCCTTCGAACAGGACCGGGCCGTTATAGATATCACCGACCCCGGCCGCCGAGAGCGCCGTAATGTTTTCCGCGACGCGGCGAACTTCCCGCGCCAATTCCGCTTCGGCCGGCATGCGTTCGAACCTGTGCGTATGGAACACCACCGAATCGCGGACCTGCATTCCATCCGGCGCCTGGCCGACCCCTCGGACGCGAATGAACATGAGGTCCTCCGGCGTGCGCACCTCGGTTCCTTCCGATGTCGCCAGGCGGCGTATATTCTTGATCGCCTGCAATTCCACATTCGAGCTCAGTACCCGCGGAAATTCCGTGAAGATGGCCGAAAGCGTGCGCAAACGCGCCAGCCACGCCTGCGGGTCCAGGGGGGATGCCGGCGCAGTTTCGATGTGCCTGACCGGTTCCGCCCTGGCAAAATCCGGAATCTCCTCGCCGGCCGTGATGTTTTTCAGAGCGGCCCGTTTACGATTGATCGCTTCCACGGCCGCCTTATACCCCTGGTCGGTGGCAAGCCAAAGAAACCGGCGCAGCACCGCGTACAGATCCTCGATCGGAAACCGGTCAATGTCGTAGCGGCTGCCGAAACTGAAGCCGCTACCCACGTAATTGGTGTTGTCGAACTGGTAATCGCCCACTCGAACCTGGATTCGCGGCACGCGGAACGGTGTGTTCGCCGAGGTGACCAGGCCGCCCATCACCGCGGAGGCGGCGAGGACCTCGCCATCCTCCATCTCATAGGAAATGAAGTACGCTTTTTCCAGGTTGACCTTCTCGAGCGCGCGCGAATGCTTCAGCTCATCCCGCATCGCCTGAAGAACCGCGTCCTGAGGGCCGCCGGTCTGCGCATCAAGTGCGGCGCCGCACACCATAGCGACGCAAATCAACCCCGTGGAACGGATCACTGCGAACTCTCCGTTTCGCTGAACGGCACCAGCGGCGGTTTGTCCTGCGATTTTTCCTTCTTCTCGATCTCGATCTCGGAAACCAGGATGGCCGGCGCGACCGCCGATACCGGCACGCTGCCTGATTCCGCGCCGCAATATCCGTTGAACACTTCGGGACGATCCGAGGTGGCCAGGATCTTGGCGAAGCTTGCCAGTGGCGTGCCCACTATGTCGGCCCCTCGCACCAGCTCATCCGGCCGCCCATCGGGATACACGCGATAAACCACGATCGGCAGCACCTTGAACGCCTGCATGCCGGCACGCGCCGTGGTGGTGAAGCCGCCGGTCACTTCGGCAAAATACAACCCGTAAGGCTTGCTTTGCCGCTTGATCTCTTCGATCAGCATCTCGTGCAAACGCGTTTCCGGAACGGCCCGGCCGGATTCCACCAGCAGATTCGACTGCCGCGAGACGACTTCAAGGCCAGGCTGCCGCCGGCCATGTCCATTCGAGTGCTCGAAACCCTGAATGGGCGAGCGCGACATCAGGAACGTTTTCAGGATGCCGTTTTCGACCGTTACCAGGCGCCGGGCAGCAACTCCTTCATCGTCATAGGCATATGAGCCGTTCAGATCGGTGTCCTGAAACTTTTTCATGGTCGGATCGAACACCACGGAAAGGAACTCGGGTAACACGCTCGTGCCCACCTTTTTCGTGAAGGTCTGGCCCTCGGTTTCGTCCTTCTGCCGGTGGCCCTCGATGCGATGTCCGAAAATTTCATGAAAGAACACGCCCGCCGCGCGTCCAGAAAAGATCGCCGGACCCAGGAACGGTTCCACTACGGGCGCCTGCAGCAACGCCTCGAGATCCTTCGCCACGCGGTCAATCGCGGCGAGGATCGTTACATCGCCTGGCATCCGGGAGGCCTCGGTGGTATCGAGAGTCGTGCCAACTCCCAGGTTCATGCCGTCCGCGGCTCGCGCCTGGGCCGAGACCGAAAGCCGGATGAAATTCCGTCCGTGCTGGAGGCGGCTGCCCTCGGTGTTCACCAGGTACTTCGTCTCGCGCTGCGCCACGATGCTGATCGAAGACGTCAGGATGTTCGGATACTTGTTGAAAGTGAGCGACAGCCGACGCAGGTGGCCGGCCCACTGATCGGCCGAAAATCGGAGTGGCGGCAGTTCTTCGGCGTGTACCGAGGCGGGCTCCGGCGAGAAATCGTCGGATGGATCTTCGGCCGCTACGTTGACCTGCGCGTTACTCTTGATCTTGATCAGTCGCTCGGCGGCGGCGCGATAAGCGCGATCCGTTTCGAGCCAGATGTGTTGCTTGATGGGCGCCGGGTTGTCGTCAATGCTGATGGATGCGCCGGATGTGAACTGCGCGCGGTCCCCCCGAATGCGGTGATAGTTGTCCAGCTTGGGACTTCCTACGCGCAGCGAAACGTCCATGTGCCGCGACCGGCCGTTCGTATTCAGCGTGAGGGCGCCGAGTGTGGCGGCTATCGTCTGGAACTGATACTCGGTGACCTCGTAAGAGATAAAGTAGGGCGGCGGATCGGCTTTTTCTTTTAGAATGCGAAAGTTCCGGTCCAACTCCTCGGAGAGCGTTTTCAATAGCACCGGGGACTGGGCGAAACATACAGGGATAATGATCGAAAGGACCGCGCCACGCAGGATTTTCACTCTGCGTTCAAGATAGCACGGGCCGGATCGCGGGCCGCGCTCCAGAGGCGGTTCAGTTGTAACGCGCCGCCGGCAGGTAGCCCTTCTCCTTCAGCCCGGAAAGCGCCAGCCCGTACCGACCGCGAACACCCGTCTTCTCGAAGATGTGCTTCAGATGGATCTTGACGGTGCCGGGACAGATCCCCAGCGTGCGGGCGATCTCCTTATTCTTGAGCCCGTGCTCCACGAGTTCCGCAACTTGGAGCTCGCGATGCGTCAGGTTCGAGCGCGAGGCCGCCATCGGACGGTCGGGCTGCTGCAGCATCAGATCGTCCATCCAGGCGTTGCCCGCCGACACGTTGCGCAGGCAGTCGAGCAGCGAATTCAAGGGTGCCGTTTTGCGAACCACGCCCTGTGTTCCGGCCTGCATCATGCGTAGCGCCTCGGCTTCGCTGATCGCATTGCCCCATATCACCGCCGCGGTCTGCCGGCCACCCGTGCGAATGCTGGCAATCCAGTCCATCACTGACTGCAGGCCGAAAGCTTTATCGATTACCAGAACCGTTGGCGAGAGATTCCGCACCAGTTCCATGCCCGACATCAATGAATTGGCTTCCGCCGCCAAGGCAAGATCCGTCTGCCCTGCCAGTAACGCCCGCATTCCCTGCATGGCGATCGGCTGCGTGTCGCAAATGACCACTGTTTTCTTCAAACTAGCACTCCTGCCCCGGAGAGTTGTGCAACCTTTCGGGATTTCGAATGTTTAGTTCAACCACCCTGAAATACTCTCAAGCTTTTCTCTGGTTATGCCGATACAAATAATGGAGTTCCGGCTAGAGGATGGATGCCAGGAAACAATAACGCCGCCAATTCGGGCAATGTGTGGAAGCCGATGCTCATCTGCCCGCACAAGGAACTGGGCGAAGGCCTGACTGTGCTTTGGCTCGAGGCCGAACAAACCGGTTCCATCACGGCCTCCCACGAGTATCCGTCGGCACTCGCCTTTCACGAGCTGGTTGCCAGCCAGGCGCCGAATCTGTGTTTTCTGGACGTGGGCTCCAATCCGGAAAAAGCCATGGACCTGCTGGGGCAGATGCGCACGCTCGGCCTGCCCGTGGTGGCCCTCCATACCCACAATGAGCCCGAACTGATCCTGAACTGTCTGCGCCACGGATCCGCGGAGTTTCTGTATCTGCCGTTCAGCTCAGACCAGTTCAGTCTGACGTTGGAACGGATCCTGAAGCGCGCCCAGAGTGTGCCTCGCTCAGGCGGCCAGGTATTCGCTTTCATGCGAGGGAAGGCAGGCTGCGGCAGCACCACCATCGCCTGCAATATCGCGTTTCAAATACAGGCGCTCAAGTTCGAGAGAGTACTGCTCGCAGATCTCGATCCGTTGACCGGCACCATCGCGTTTCTGCTGAAACTGAACTCGAACTATAGCTTCGTGCACGCGCTCGCCAACTCCAGCCGCCTGGATGAAGCTCTCTGGAAGGGCATGGTCACCCCGTCGCGTGGAGTGGATGTGCTGCTGTCGCCGGAAATGCCGGTGGACATGGTTTACGAACCCGAGGACCTGGCCGCCATGGTGAATTACTGGCGCCAGGTCTACGATTTCGTCATCCTCGACACTCCTGGCCCGCAGCGCGATTGGGGGCTGTCGTTGGCCCGCTTGTGCGATGAGATCGTGCTCCTCGCCACCAATGAACTGCCCGCGATCCACGCCACCCAGAACACACTGGCGTGTCTCGATCACAATGGCATCAGCCGCTCGAAAGTGAAGCTGGTGATCAACCGCTTCAATGCGGATCTCGGATTGACCGGCGATGCAGTCGAATCGGCGCTGGATCTGAAGGTTTTCCACCAACTGCCGAGCGACTATGAAGGCGTCCAGAAGGCTTTAATGGAAGGCAAACCCGTGCCCGCGGGCACCAAGGTTGGCAAAGGGATCCTCGAGCTCGCCGAAAAACTCACCGGCCGAAAAGGGCAGCCCAGGAGACAGTCTCTATTCGGTGGTCTCTTCTCCGCGTTCGAGTAGTCCTCGACCGCCGCCCAGGCGCGATATTAACTCCTTCCGGCGCCGGTCGAATTCGCCTTCCGCCAGCACGCTCTCGCCCGCTTCCACCGCGATCTCTTCCGTCAAATTCACCCAGGACTTGCATCCCGCGTAAGCCGGTCTTCGCGGAATTGTCCGTACCGTATCCAAGCGCCGAACGCGAACCAGGATCAGGTACAACGGCAGATCGGGCCGGTATTCGTAGCGCGTGCGGAGAAACTCCCGATTCCACACATGCCGGTCGTAAATCGATTCCATGCCGGCTATGGACTCGGGCGCATCGAGCACCTGCTCCACTCGCGCCACGTGTGAGATGCGTATGCCTTCCGCGGATTCCGCCGCGCCCGTCAGGAGACCGCGAAGCTCGGGCTTGAGGGATTGCGCGTGCTGGTGCTCGAAAGTAGGAAACAGCAGGAATTCCCGGTGGCGCAGCTCGAAGCCGCGCTTGGCCTCGACGATACCGCCCTTGCGCAGCAAAAAAATCTGCAGGCCGCCGCCGAGCGCCGCGATCACCGCCGACCATTCCTTCAAAGCGACGTTCATGGGCTCAGTTGCTATTATGTTCGCTTGTTTGAACTCCAGGCCAACAATGCGGAAGCCTATCTGCACGCGCGCGGCCTCGCCTCCGCGGCAACGCGGATCACGGAGCTGGGCGGCGGCGTTTCGAACACCGTGCTGCTGGTCGAGACCGCCGGCCGGCGCTTCGTGCTGAAACAATCGCTCGCCAAGCTACGCGTAGAGGACGACTGGTTCTCCGACCGCGAGCGCATCTTTCGCGAATCGGCCGCCATGCAACGTCTTGCAGCGCATCTGCCGCCGGGCAGCCTCCCCCAGATTCTTTTCGATGATCGCGACAACTGCCTGTTCGCCATGACGGCGGCGCCTGCGGCAGCCCAAACCTGGAAGTCGCTGCTCATGAGCGGCGTCATCGACATTTCCGTGGCCGAGAAGATTGCCCGCATGCTGGCGACGATTGTGCGGACGAGCTGGCGCGATCCGGAGTCCGAGCGGGAGTTTGGCGATCAGACCGTGTTCGACCAGTTGCGGATTGACCCGTACTACCGGACGACGGCGCTCCGTCATCCGGAATTGCGCACGCAGTTTGGCCGGCTGATCGAAGAATCCGGCGCGCGCCGCGTCAGCCTGGTCCACGGCGACTGGAGTCCCAAGAATTTTCTGGTTTGCGAGGGCTCTGTCATGGCCATCGATTTCGAAGTGATCCATTTCGGCGATCCCGCGTTTGATGCCGCGTTCCTGTTGAATCATTTGCTGATGAAATCCTTTTACCGGCCTCAATGGGCGACCAAGCTGAAACTGGCCGCGCTGCGTCTTTGGGACGCGTACTATTCCGGCATACCGGCTGAATGCGGCTGGATTGAGAGCGCAACCGTGCAGCACCTCGGCTGCCTGCTGCTGGCGCGCGTCGACGGCAAATCGCCCGCCGAATACCTGACCGACCCGGCGCTGCGCGAGCGCGTACGAGGATTCGCCCGCGACCTGATTGTCGATCCGCCGAAGCGTGTTTGCGAGGTGTTTGGATGAGCCTGACGATCCGCGACATCCGCGCGCTCGAAATTCTGGATTCGCGCGGCAACCCGACGGTGATGGCCGAGGTGGAGCTGTCGGACTCCGCAACCGGTGCCGCCAAAGTTCCCTCCGGCGCCTCAACCGGAACTCATGAAGCACGCGAGCTGCGCGATCGCGACGGCACGCGGTACGGCGGCAAGGGTGTGCGCAAAGCCGTCGAAAACGTCGAACGCGTGATCGGTCCCGCGTTGCGCGGCGCGGCGGCGGACGACCAGCAGGCCATCGACCGGCGCCTGATCGAGCTGGACGGCACGCCGGACAAATCGCGGCTCGGCGCGAACGCGATCCTGAGTGTATCTTGCGCGGTCGCAAGAGCGGTGGCCGTATCGCGACGCATACCGTTATGGCGACATCTCGCGGGCGAGCGGCGCGCCGTGCTTCCCGTGCCGATGGTGAATATTCTCTCCGGAGGCCTGCACGCCGGCCGCAACTTCGAGTTTCAGGATTTTCTCGCGGTTCCTGTGGGATTCCCTACTTACGCCGAGGCGCTCGAAGCCATCGTGGCCGTCCACCGCGCTGCGCGCGCCGTGCTCGACGAACGAGGGTATCTGGTGACCGGGGTCGCGGATGAAGGAGGCTGGGGACCTCGCCTCCCGAGCAATGAAACGGCGCTCGATGTGATGGTTGAGGCGATCGATCGCTCACGCGCCCGGATCTCCATCGCGATTGACGTCGCTGCCTCCCACTTTTTCGACGGCAACCGGTACGAACTGGCAAGCGAAGGCCGCTCGCTTACTGCCGATGAGATGATCGATCTGCTTTCAGGGTGGGCGGGGAAATATCCGATCGTCTCGATCGAGGACGCGCTCTCGGAAGACGACTGGCCGGGCTGGCAAAAACTTACGGCGGCGCTCGGAAGCAAGCTCCAGCTCATCGGCGACGATCTGTTTGTCACCAGCCCGGCGCGGCTCGAGCGCGGCATCCGTGAGCGCGCCGCCAACGCCGTGCTGGTCAAGATGAACCAGATCGGCACTCTGACCGAAATCTTTCAGGTGATCGATCGCGCCCGCGAAGCTGGATTTCGCGCCGTGATCTCGGCACGGTCAGGCGAAACCGAAGACGATTTCCTGGCCGATCTCGCGGTGGCTTCAGGCGCCGGACAGATCAAAGTCGGCTCCATCACGCGCTCGGAACGGCTCGCGAAATATAACCGCCTGCTGGAGATTGAAGCGAGTGGGGAGATCGGCTACGATCTTCCCGGCTGAACAGGTTGGCTCACCGGCGTTTTAGAGTATACCTGAGCCCGACAATACAGAACACGAGAGATTTACAGAAAAAATATTTTGGGCTGTGTTATTCTTATTCAAGTTATGTGGTCACAAAATTGAATATAAATTACAGCGGCAACCAATATACACCGCAGACTTGAATATGGCATTGCATCAGGCATCCTTACGAGCCGGTCGTTATATCAAACAGCCGAGTGGATACCAGGCGTTCATTCCGTCCCAGCTGCCGCCGAGTCCTCGCATCGCGTTCGACGATGCCTTGCTTGATGTGCTATCGAGGGCGGATCGCGCGGTCGGCCGTCTGGACGGATGCGCAGAAACACTGCCAAACTCCGAACTGTTCGTATTCATGTACATCCGTAAAGAGGCTGTTTTGTCCAGCCAAATCGAAGGCACCCAGGCATCGCTTATGGATGTCCTGGAATTCGAAGCAGCAGCTCGCGAGGCTTCAGCACCGGATGTGGGAGATGTGTTCAATTACGTCAGCGCGATGGATTATGGCCTGGCGCGATTAAAGACTCTGCCACTCTCGCTGAGGCTCATTAAAGAGATCCATCGAAGACTGCTGTCCAGCGTACGTGGGGCCAAGGACGGTGGGGAATTCAGAGACAAGCAGAACTGGATCGGTCCCGCCGGATCTCTCCTCAAGGACGCTGTATTCGTTCCCCCGCCGCCCAACGATATGCATCAGGCTCTCGATAACCTCGAAAAATTCCTGCATGACAAGAAACCGATGCCGTATCTTGTACGCGCTGGAATTGCTCACGCGCAATTCGAAACAATTCATCCTTTCGTCGATGGTAATGGACGCCTCGGAAGGCTTCTCATTACTTTCATGCTTTGCGAGCACAAGGTTCTCAGAAGGCCCCTCTTGTACCTGTCGTATTTCTTCAGGAAAAACCGCACTGAATACTACGACCGTCTTCAATCCGTACGTGATACAGGGCAATGGGAACAATGGTTAAAATTTTTTCTAAGAGGGGTTGCAGAAGTCGCCGAGGAGGCTTCCACGACGGCCAGAAAAATTGTCAACCTTCGCGAGCAACATCGAAAGCTCGTTGGTGATCGACTTCTCAGATCGGCCGGTCGCGCATTAAATCTGCTAGAGAGTTTATACCGTCAGCCGGTCGTTTCCATCTCGATGATCGGGAAAATTTGCGGCCTCACATTCCAGGGAGCGAGCGACATCGCGCGGCAATTTTTATCGATCGGCATACTGAAGGAAACGACTGGACAAAAACGCCATCGCCTTTTCGCTTATGCCCCATATCTGGCATTGCTCGGAGAACCGGTGCGCCGAAGAACTTAGCACCCCGTACCGACAAAAGGACCCCGCACCCTCGCTAACGGTGCACGTCGGGTTTCGACTGGCGGATGATCATTCTACGGTAGAACGCCGCTGGCACAATCCCGATTGGCCCAATCCGTAAGCAGCGCGAGCAAGGGCGCGAACAGGCGTTTACGAACCCTCATACCTTCTCCCGCGGACCAGTCCAGGGATGGATGCGTGGCAGCCACCTGGGAACCGCTGCGCAGAAATGCTCGTACTCCGGGCCAAATTTGGCGCGCAACGCAGGCTCCTCATACCCGATGACGAACAGATGAAATCCCAACCAAACTACCGCGCCATACTCGAGCACACGAATGTTACCTAAGAGCAGTCCCTGGCCAATGATCACGGAAACCACCGCCACATACATGGGATTGCGCACAAACCGATAGAGTCCCGTGATCACCAGATGGCGCGTCGGAAACACGGGAGCCGGCGTACCCAGGCCTTGTAAGGCGAACCGCGCAAAAGAGTCCACGAGCACAGGCAGTCCCGCGGCGATGAGGAGGCCACCGGCAATTCGCAAAGGTAGCCAACCTTGCGTGGGACTTTCCAGCCGCCAGCGGGAAATCCACCACGGCACTAAGCCGGCCACGGTGCCGGGAGCGAGCACCAGAAAGACTGCCGATCCGGCGATGGCGAGTACGCGCCGCATCCGACTGTGTTCAGGGAGTCATTCGGCCCGCCGTGGCGCCTCATCACTGAAGCGATGGAGTGTTGCGCGGGCTTGTGCGGTGAGTTCCGGACTGCGGCTGTCGATGAGATCGCCGGCTTCGGCAATCACTTTTTCCAGGATATCGGCGAGCTCGCGCACGCCGGTCTCACGGTCGATGGTCTCGGCAGTTGATTCGACAAAGGATGGATTGCGTTCGATCTGTCTGGCGGCGCGCAGCGCTCCGTCAGTAGCTTTGTGCTTCATGGCGGGTGTCATAGGAAAGATGCTGCGCCGGTTGGATCTCGAATGCAAGGGGTATATCTGAATCCGAGGCGAAACCGCGCTGCTCTTCAGCGCGGAATCCAAACGGCTGACCGATGCTCTCAAAGGTTCGATGTCACCTTCAGGGCGTGTCGGTCGATTACCTGTCGAAAAGCGCCTTCGGGACGCCGCTCATCGTAGCTCATTCTTAAGGGAAAACACCCCAAGTCGGGAGACATCCAGACGGTGATCCTGTCACCAGCACCCGCGTGCTGAATGGCAACTGTCCGATAGTTGAGTATCGTTTCTCGTCCAACAATCGGCCCATCGACACAGCCATTACTGACTCGAACGGCATTAGCAGCGCCCTCCGCCCGCTCGGCCTCGGCGTGGAAGAACGCCCTCAGGCGGAACAATACGAATCCGGTGGCGTCCAGCGTTCTTCGGATGGCAGTTGCAAACGGACGGCCTGGAAGAGAACTCGACCATTGAACCTCGTGTCCATTGTGACTGTACGACGTACTATACATGTCAACGGCAGGTGAGCCGTCATCGGCATACCGGACAAAGACGGAATCCACGGTGTAAGGAATCCGCACCGCGGGCGAGGTCAGCCCGAGTGTTTGCGGAAACACCTGTGATGCCCATACAAACGCCCCAATCCCAAGCATGGCTCCTACCGTGAGACTCTTTCCGTCGATCCTCATAAAGCTCTCCTAGGCGATGATCGTACCTTTTACTTCTCCGTGATGCATCCAGCA
>Ga0070696_100001919_pt1 | contig 13686 bp, 12 predicted proteins | sample KBSK1253metaG_FD_65474 | JGI IMG/M metagenome (GOLD analysis project Ga0070696, IMG submission 65474) | Corn, switchgrass and miscanthus rhizosphere microbial communities from Kellogg Biological Station, Michigan, USA - KBS K1-25-3 metaG | ecosystem: Host-associated > Plants > Roots >... | reverse complement strand
GACCTTCCACGCAGGTGTCAACGACGCAGGCCGTGGACCGCGAAGGCGAGGAGGGCGACGCCGGGGAGGCCGGGCACGCAGGCGAGGAGCACGTAGATCAGGGTGCCCGCGTCGTTGTAGTGCCAAATGTTGTCGAGGATGACCCAGGCCCAGTAGAGGAGCACCAGGCCGACGACCGCCGCCAGCCCACGCGCCAGGGCCAGGGCGACTGCGGCCGCACGCGGTCCGGCGTCCCGGCTCATCGCAAGCGTTGACCGGTCAGCGTCTCGTAGGCCTCGAGGTACTTGGCGCGCGTGCGCTCGACGACGTCGTCGGGCAGCGGGGGTGGCGGCGCGTCGGACGAGCGATCCCAGCCGGACGCCGGCGAGGTGAGCCAGTCGCGCACGAACTGCTTGTCGTAGGAGGCTTGCGGCCCCCCGGGAGCCCAGTGCGCGGCCGGCCAGAAGCGCGAGGAGTCCGGGGTCAGCACCTCGTCGCCGAGCAGGATGCGGCCGTCATCGTCGCGGCCCAGCTCGATCTTGGTGTCGGCCAGCAGGATCCCCCGGTCCCGAGCGAGCTGCTCGCCGCGCGCGTAGACGGCCAGCGTGAGCCGCCGCAGCTCCTCCGCGAGATCGGCGCCGACCACGTCGGCCACCTGCTCGAACGTCACGTTCTCGTCGTGCTCGCCCAGCTCGGCCTTCGTCGCCGGCGTGAAGATCGGCGCGTCGAGCCGTGAGCCGTCGGTCAGCCCCGGCGGCAGCGGCACCCCGCACACGGTGCCGGACGCCCGGTACTCGACCAGTCCCGAGCCCGCCAGGTACCCCCGCGCGACGCACTCGACCGGCACCATGTGCAGGCGCCGCACCAGCACCGCCCGGCCAGCGACCTCGTCCGGCACGTCGGTCGACAGCACGTGGTTCGGCACCAGGTCGGCGAGCTGCGAGAACCACCACAGCGACATCTGGGTGAGCACGCGTCCCTTGTCCGGGATCGGTGTCGGCAGCACGTGGTCGTACGCGCTGATGCGGTCCGTCGCGACCAGCAGCAGCCGGGTGGGGTCCACGTCGCCGGTGGCGGTCAGGGGGGCGTAGAGGTCGCGTACCTTGCCGGAGTACATGTGCCGGAACCCCGGCAGCTCCTGCGCGGCCGGGCGCAGCAGGCTTGACCGGCTGGACGTCGGCGCCGCCGTATCCGGAACGTGCGGGCTCTCCCCGTGGCCGCGTTCGCCCGCGGCTCCCGCCACCGGACCGTCGGCAGCCTGCGGCTCGGCAGCGGGGTCAGGCACGTGCGGTGAGCTCATGGCAGCAGCCTCTCGCACGTGGCACCGGCGCCCCGCGGGACCCTGCCGGGCCGAGGTTCGCGCGAAACGCGGCACGCACACCGCTCCAGCTGCCGACGTTCGCGCGAAACGCGGCAGCCCCGCACGGTCACGCGCCGGCCGCCTCGTGCTCGCGCTGCTGACGTGAGGCCGCCAGGGCGATGTCGATGCGGTACTGCCCGCCGTCCAGCCTGATCTGGTGCAGCCGCCGGTAGGCCGCCTCGCGGGCCGCCTCGAGGTCCGGGCCGGTGCCGACGACCGACAGCACCCGACCGCCGGCGCTGACGGTGCGCTCCTTGCCGTCGAGCGCGGTGCCGGCGTGGAGCACGACCGCCTCCGGCGACCCGCCAAGGTCAAGCCCCTCGATGACGCCACCGGTGCGAGGCGCGGCCGGGTACCCGGGCGAGGCCAGCACGACGGTGACGGCCGCGTCGTCGCTCCACTCCAGCGGGCCGACGTCGGCGAGCCCGCCGGTCGCGGCCGCGTGCAGCAGCCCGGCCAGCGGGGTCCGCAGCCGCGCCAGCACCACCTGCGTCTCCGGATCGCCGAAGCGGGCGTTGAACTCCACGACCCGCGGCCCGCGCGACGTCAGGGCCAGGCCCACGTAGAGCAGCCCCACGAACGGCGCGCCCCGCCCGCGCATGGCATCGACGGTCGGCTGCGCCACGCGGTCGACGACCTGCTGCACGAGGTCGTCCGGCGCCCAGGGCAGCGGCGAGTACGCGCCCATGCCGCCGGTGTTAGGCCCCTCGTCGCCGTTGCCGAGCCGCTTGAAGTCCTGTGCGGGCTCCAGCGGCACCACGACCTGGCCGTCGGTGACGCAGAACAGCGACACCTCCGGTCCGTCCAGGTACTCCTCCACGACGACCCGCGCCCCGGCCTTCGCCAGGCAGTCCCGCGCGTGCTGCAGCGCGGTGGCCTCGTCGTCGGTCACCACCACGCCCTTGCCGGCGGCGAGCCCGTCGTCCTTGACGACGTGCGGCGCGCCGAACTCCGCGAGCGCGGCGGCGACCTGCTGCTCGCTCTCGCACACCCGAGCCTGCGCGGTCGGGACGTCGGCGGCGACCATGACCTCCTTGGCGAACGCCTTGCTGCCCTCGAGGGCCGCCGCGTCGCGCGACGGCCCGAAGCAGGCGATGCCGCGCTGCCGCACCGCGTCCGCGACCCCGGCCACCAGCGGAGCCTCCGGCCCGACGACGACCAGGTCGGCGCCCCAGCCCGCGGCCAGCTCGGCCACCGCGGGACCGTCGAGCACGTCGACGTCCAGGCACGCGGCGAGCGCCGAGATCCCCGGGTTGCCCGGCGCGGCCGCGAGCGCGGTCACGTCGGGGTCGTCGTGCAGGGCGAGGGTCAGGGCGTGCTCACGCGCACCCGACCCCAGGACGAGAACCTTCACGACCGCGAGGGTAGCGGTGCGGGGGGTGGCCGGCGGCCGACGTCCGCGCTCATTCTTCGCCCCGAGCGCGCTGCCGGGTCAGAGGTAGGCGGCCTCGACCTCGGACAGCGCCTCGTCGAGCAGGTCCAGCCCGAGGAGCGCCTCGTCGTCACCGATCGTGCAGGCCGGGACGACGTGGAGCCGGCTCATGTTGGCGAACGGCAGCAGCCCGCGGCGCTTGCACGCGGCCACGAGGTCGGCCACCGGCTTCGCGGCCGCACCGCTGGCGTTGTAGGGCACGAGCGACTCGCGGGTCTCCCGGTCGCGCACCAGCTCCAGCGCCCAGAAGACGCCGAGCCCCCGCACCTCGCCGATGATCGGGTGGGCCGCCTTCAGCTCGGCCAGGCGCGGCCCGATGACCTCGGCGCCCAGGCGCGCGGCGTTGTCGACGATGCCCTCGTCCTCCATGGCGCGGATCGTCGCGACCGCGGACGCGGCGGCGAGCGGGTGGCCGGAGTAGGTGAGCCCGCCTGGGTAGACGCGGTCGCGGAACGTGGAGTAGATCGCGTCGCTGACGATGACGCCGCCCATCGGCACATAGCCGGAGTTGACGCCCTTGGCGAACGTGACCAGGTCGGGGCGCACCGGGTGGCCGTCCGAGCCGTTGAAGTGGTCGACGCTGAACCACGCGCCGGACCGCCCGAAGCCAGCCATCACCTCGTCGGCGATCCACATGATCCCGTAGGTGTCGCAGAGGTCACGGACGCCGGCCAGGTAGCGCGCGGGCGGCACCATGATGCCTGCCGTCCCGGGGATGGTCTCCAGCACGATCGCGGCGATCGTCGCGGGACCCTCGAGCTCGATCGTCTGCTGCAGGTGCTGCAGCGCGCGGTCGCACTCCTCCTCCTCGGTGGTGGCGTGGAAGTGCGACCGGTACAGGAACGGCCCGAAGAAGTGCACGACGCCCTCGCCGGAGTCGTTCGCCCAGCGCCGGGGGTCACCGGTGAGGTTGATCGAGACCTGCGTGTGGCCGTGGTAGCTGCGGTAGCGGGCCAGCACCTTGTGGCGGCCGGTGTGCAGCCGGGCCATGCGCACCGCGTTCTCGATCGCGTCCGTGCCGCCGTTGGTGAAGAACACGTGGTTCAGGTGGTCGCCGGGCGCGTGCGCGACGATCAGCCGCGCCGCCTCGCTCCGGGCGTCGTTGACGTGCTGCGGCGCGATCGTGCAGAGGCGCTCGGCCTGCTCGCGGATCGCGGCGACGACCCGCGGGTGCTGGTGCCCGATGTTCGTGTTGACGAGCTGGCTGCTGAAGTCGAGGTACGGCGTGCCCTCGCCGTCCCACACCCAGCTGCCCTGCGCGGCGGCCACGACCATCGGGTTCAGCGACCCCTGCGCGGACCAGCTGTGGAAGACGTGCGCCCGGTCGTCGTCGTAGGCGCGCTGCCAGGCGGCGGCGTCGATGGCGGGGGTCGGCGGGACCAGCGACTGCAGGCTCACGGTGCTCATGCCGCCACCCTAGGACGGCGCACCCGCCCCGTCAGGCTGCACCCTGTCGGGCGGGCCGTCGCCGCCCTGCCACATCGTCAGCCCGGACGCGGACGTGCTCAGGCGTGCTCCAGCCCCCCGAGCGAGTCGCTTGGCCACGCGCTCGCCCCCTGGACGCGACCGGAGCAACGCCGAGGCAGAGGTCCGGACGCCGGCGTGCCTCCGGCAGGCGCCGTCAAACGAGCCTCCCGGCAGGAGATGCACCCGCCGGGCGAGATCTACGCGAGCAGGCAGGCGAGAGGCGCCAGAGGAGGCCCCCCGGTGCCCGGCCCGGCACCAAAGAAGCGCTCAGCCCCGGAAGGCGTCCAGACCCGTCAGCGCCTGGCCCACGACGAGCGTGTGCACCTCGGACGTCCCCTCGTACGTGAGCACGGACTCCAGGTTGTTGGCGTGGCGCAGCACGGGGTACTCCAGCGAGATGCCGTTGGCGCCGAGCAGGGTGCGGCACTCGCGGGCGATCGCCAGGGCCTCGCGCACGTTGTTGAGCTTGGCCATGCTCACCATGACCGGCGTGGCGGTGCCGTTCTCCTTGGCGCGGCCCAGGTGGTGGGCCAGCAGGAACCCCTTGTCGAGCTCCAGCGCCATGTTCGCCAGCTTGGCCTGCGTGAGCTGGAAGCCCGCGATGGGCCGGTCGAACTGCACCCGGGACTGCGTGTAGGCGATCGCCGTCTCCAGGCAGTCCCGTGCCGACCCGAGCACTCCCCAGACGATGCCGAATCGAGCCTCGGTCAGGCACGACAGCGGACCGCGCAGGCCCCGCACCTGGGGCAGCACGGCCGAGCCGGGCAACCGGACGTCCTCGAGCACCAGCTCGCTGGTCACCGACGCGCGCATCGACAGCTTGTGGTGGATCAGGGGGGCGCTGAACCCGGGCGTGTCGGTGGGGACGACGAAGCCCCGCACCCCGTCGTCCGTCTGCGCCCAGACGATCGCGACGTCGGCCACGGACCCGTTGGTGATCCACATCTTCGCGCCGTCCAGCACCCAGTCGTCGCCGTCGCGCCGGGCCCGCGTGCGCATGTGACCGGGGTCGGAGCCGTGGTCGGGCTCGGTCAGCCCGAAGCAGCCGATCGCCTCGCCCGCGGCCATGCGCGGCAGCCACTCGGACTTCTGCTCCTCGCTGCCGAACTTCCAGATCGCGAACATCGCGAGGCTGCCCTGCACCGAGACCATCGACCGGACGCCGGAGTCCGCCGCCTCGATCTCCAGGCAGGCGACCCCGTACGCGGTCGCGTTCATGCCGGCGCAGCCGTACCCCTGCAGGTGCATGCCGAGGACGCCCAGCTTGCCGAACTCGCGGGCGAGCTCACGAGCCGGCAGCGTGCCCTGCTCGTACCACTCGGCGATGTGCGGCGTGACCTGCTCGGTGACCAGGGCCCGCACCGAGCGCTGGATGTCGCGCTCGTCCTCGGTCAGCAGGTCGGACAGGTTGAGGAGGTCGAGGGGTGCGACGGGCTGGCGGCTCATGCCCGTCATGCTGCCACCTTCGCCCGCGGCCGCGGTCGGCGCTGTGGCCGGAGCAACAGGCGATGCTCAGCGGCCGAGGCGGCGCAGCAGGCCCGCGCGCACGGCCGGCCACTCCTCGCGCAGCACGCTGAACACGACCGTGTCGCGGAAGCTGCCGTCCCCGCGCTTCTTGTGCTGGCGCAGCACCCCCTCGCGGGTCGCGCCGAGCTTCGCGATCGCCGCCTGCGAACGCTCGTTGACCACGTCGGTCTGGATCTTGACCCGTCGCAGGCCGCAGTCGTCGAACGCGTGGCCGAGCAGCAGCAGCTTGCACTCGGGGTTGACGGCGGTCGCCCACCAGCGCGGTCCGTACGCCGTCCAGCCCAGGTGCGTCCGCTCGTTGGCCAGGTCGACGTCGCCGAGGCTGCTGGTGCCGACCACCGTGCCGGCCGCTCCGAGCTCGCTGTCGGCGACGAGTCGCACCGTGTACGCGACCCGGTAGGCGGCGCCGCGCGCGGCCGGTCCCCCATCGCGGGCCGCGACCGACGGGGCGAGCCACGCGCGCATGGCGGGGACGTCACCCGGTCGCCCCGCAGGCCCGCCGCCGTACTGCGCGGCCCACACCCGTGCGTCGTCCAGGGCCGCGAACAGGCCGGGGGCGTCGTCCGGCGTCATGGCATCGAGCCGGACGACGGACCCGACCAGGGCGCGGGCGTCCGGCGCCTGAACGGCATCGGGCACGGGGTCAGTCACCCAGCAGGTCGTGCCGGGCGATGATCGCCTCGCGCCCGGGGCCCACCCCGATCGCCGAGATGCGCTGGCCGACCATCTCCTCCAGCGCCAGGATGTACCGCTGCGCATTGACCGGCAGGTCGTCGAACGTGCGGGCGGCGGAGATGTCCTCCCACCAGCCGGGCAGCTCGGTGAAGATCGGCCGCGCGTGGTGGAAGTCCGACTGCGTCATGGGCATCTCGTCGTGGCGCACGCCGTCGACGTCGTAGGCCACGCAGACCGGCACCTTCTCCAGCCCCGAGAGCACGTCGAGCTTGGTGACCACGAAGTCGGTGACGCCGTTGACCCGCCGGGCGTAGCGGCCGATGACCGCGTCGAACCAGCCGCAGCGCCGCGGCCGGCCGGTCGTCACGCCGTACTCGCCGCCGGTCTTGCGCAGGAACTCGCCCATGTCGTCGTGCAGCTCGGTCGGGAACGGCCCCTCCCCCACGCGCGTGGTGTACGCCTTGAGGATCGCGACGACCCGGTCGACCCGCGTCGGGGCGATGCCCGAGCCGGTGCAGGCGCCGCCAGCCGTCGCGCTGGAGGAGGTCACGAACGGGTAGGTGCCGTGGTCGACGTCCAGCAGGGTGGCCTGGCCGGCCTCGAGCAGCACCGTCTCGCCCCGGTCGAGCCGGGTGTTGAGCAGCAGGCCGGTGTCGGCGACCATCGGCCGCAGCCGGTCGGCGTGGCCGAGCAGCTCGTCGACGACCTCGTCGACCGTGACGGCCCGGCGGTTGTAGACCTTCGTGAGCAGCTGGTTCTTCAGCTCGAGCGCGCCCTCGACCTTCTGCCGCAGGATGCCCTCATCGAACAGGTCCTGCACGCGCACGCCGACGCGGTTCATCTTGTCGGCGTACGTCGGCCCGATGCCGCGGCCGGTCGTGCCGATGCGCCGCTTGCCGAGGAAGCGCTCGGTCACCTTGTCGAGGGTCCGGTTGTACGACGGGATCACGTGCGCGTCGGCGCTGACGACGAGCCGGCTGGTGTCGACGTCCCTGGCCTGCAGCGCGTCGATCTCGGAGAACAGCACGCCGATGTCGACGACGACCCCGTTGCCGATCACGGGTGTGCAGCCGGGCGTGAGGATGCCGGACGGCAGCAGGTGCAGCGCGTACTTCTGGTCGCCGATCACCACGGTATGGCCGGCGTTGTTGCCGCCGTTGAACTTCACGACCACGTCGACCCGGCGCCCCAGCAGGTCCGTCGCCTTGCCCTTGCCCTCGTCGCCCCACTGGGCGCCGACGAGCACGATCGCTGGCATCGGGTGCCACCGCCTCTTCTGGTTGACCTCTCAAGGGACGCGGCGTCCGGTGGGCCGCTCGCACGCGAGCGCCGTCCGTCACAGCCGGGGCGCCCGAGGTGCTCACCTGTTGCGCAGATGCGGTGCGGATCGGCCGCGACGAGGCTACCGAACCCTGACCGCGCCGTCCGCGCTCGTCCGCCGGGAGGGTTCGGGGCGCCACGAGAGAAGGCCGGACGCCGCCCCGCGAGCCGCTGCAGGACCCGGACGTGCTGGACGGCGGCCGCCCCCTGCTGCGGTCGCCGTCGCGGCAATGATGCCGTATGGCAGTCGCTAACGACGTCTCGTTCCTGCCATTGGCAGTAAGATGCCAGAACCGCCAGGACAGGTGGATCATGAAACCTCCCGGGAGGCGAGGTGACCGGTGTGCTCGCCGCGTTCGGCGTCAGCCAGGACGCGGAGCTGCTCTACCGCCACGTGCTGCGCGCCTCCGGCCGGCCGCTGGACCGCCACCGCGTGCAGCTCGGCTGGTCGCCCGCCCGGGTGCGGGAGGCCCTCGACGCGCTGCTGACCGCCCAGCTCGTGTCCGAGGACACCGACGGCACGCTGCTGGCCGACCACCCGCGCATCACGCTGACCCGGCTCATCGACCGGGAGACCGGCCGGCTCGACCAGCGCCTGCGCGACCTGGCGGACGTCCGGTCGGCGGTCAGCGACTTCGCGGCCGAGCACCGCACCGGCGGCGTGTCCCCGGTCAGCCCGGTCGCCGTCGACCCGATCCCCGCCGAGGTGCTCATCACGACGGTGGAGGAGATGGTGCGCTCGACGACCGGCGTCATCAAGTCGTTCCACCTCGCGGTCGCCACAGGTCCGGGCACCCACGAGGGGGTCGTCCGCATCGTCCGCGAGCAGATGGCCCGGGGACGCGAGCTGCGGTCCATCTACCCGCTCAGCGTGCTGGACCACAGCGAGGAGCTCGGCTGGGTGCGCGACTGGGCGGCCGTCGGGGAACGGCAGCGCATGGTGGCGGAGATCCCGCACGAGTACGTCGTGTTCGGCGAGGAGGCCGTGCTGTCGTCCCGGGAGTGGGGCCGGACCGAGGGCGGCGCCGTCCTGATCCGGTTGCCGCTGCTGATCCAGGCGTTCACGGCCGTGTTCGACGACGCCTGGCGCAGCGGCCTGCCCGTGCCGGACCCGTCGGTCGAGCAGGACGTCGACACCCGGCTGATCGCCCTGCTCGCCGGCGGGTTCAAGGACGAGGCGATCGCGCGCTACCTCGGCCTGTCGCTGCGGACCGTCCGACGTCGGGTCGCGACCCTCGCCGACGAGCTCGGCGTCCACACCCGCTTCCAGCTGGGCGTGGTGGCCCAGCGGCGAGGCCTGCTCAACCGACGTCCACCCCGCCGTAGTCAGTAGGAGCGGGCCCGACGCGGCACCTCGGCTCGCGTCCCATCGGGCAGGATGGCCGCGTGTCCCATGACAACCTCCTGCCCGGTCCGGCTCCGACGCTGCTGCCCGAGGAGCCGCACGCCACCGTCGCCGGCGCGCTGCAGGCCGGCACATCCGCGGCGGAGCTGGCCGCCCGGTACCCGGCCGCCATGCTGCCGTGGGCGGTGCTGGCCGAGCGGGCCCTCAGCAGCACAGACGAGCAGGGTTCGGACGTCGGAGCCGCGGTGACCGCGTACGCCTACGCCCGCACCGGCTACCACCGCGGCCTGGACGCGCTCCGTCGCAGCGGCTGGAAGGGGCACGGGCCGGTCCCGTGGGAGCACGACCCCAACCGCGGCTTCCTGCGCGCGCTGGACGCCCTGCGTCGAGCGGCCGCGTTGATCGGCGAGGACGACGAGGCGGAGCGCTGCCGCGACTTCCTCGACGACTGCGACCCCGAGGCCGCCAGCCACTTGGCCTAGCAGCCGTCAGTCGATGTCGGCCCAGTCGAGCGTGCGCTCGACGGCCTTGCGCCAGCCGGCGTACCCGCGGGCGCGCTGATCGTCGTCCCACCGCGGCTGCCAACGCTGCGCCTCGCGCCAGTTGGCCCGCAGCTCGTCGGTGGAGCCCCAGAACCCCACCGCGAGCCCGGCGGCGTAGGCGGCGCCGAGGGCGGTGGTCTCGGCCACGACCGGCTGGCTGACCGCGACCCCCAGCACGTCGGCCTGGATCTGCATGGCCAGGGCGTTGGCGGTCACGCCGCCGTCGACCTTGAGCACGTCGAGCGCGACGCCGGAGTCGGCGGCCATGGCGTCGGCGACGTCGCGCGACTGGTAGCAGATCGCCTCGAGCGTGGCCCGGGCCAGGTGCGCCCGCGTGTGATAGCGGGTGAGGCCGACGATCGCGCCGCGCGCATCCGAACGCCAGTAAGGGGCGAAGAGCCCCGAGAACGCGGGCACGAAGTACACCCCGCCGCAGTCGGCGACGCTCGCCGCGAGCGCCTCGGACTCCGCGGCGTCACGGATGACCCCGAGCTGGTCGCGCAGCCACTGCACCGCGCTGCCGGTCACCGCGATCGAGCCCTCGAGCGCATAGACCGGCGCCGCGTCGCCCAGCTGGTAGGCGACGGTCGTGAGCAGGCCGGACGACGATCGCACGGGCTGCGTGCCGGTGTTCAGCAGCATGAAGTTGCCGGTGCCGTACGTGTTCTTGGCCTCGCCGGGCGCGAAGCAGACCTGCCCCACCAAGGCAGCGTGCTGGTCGCCCAGGTCACCGGTGATCGGCACCTGGCCGCCGAGCGGTCCGGCCGCGCGCGTCTGCCCGTACCCGCCGGGGCACGAGGACGGGCGGACGGTCGGCAGCATCTGGCGCGGGACGTCGAACAGCGCCAGCAGCTCGTCGTCCCACGACAGCGTCTGCAGGTCCATCAGCATCGTTCGGCTGGCGTTCGTGGGGTCGGTGACGTGCACGCCACCGTCGGGCCCGCCGGTGAGGTTCCAGATCAGCCAGCTGTCGATGGTGCCGAACAGGGCGTCGCCGCGCTCCGCCGACGACCGCAGGCCGGGCACGTTCGCCAGCAGCCAGGCCAGCTTGCCGCCGGAGAAGTAGGTCGCCGGCGGCACCCCCGCCTTCCGTCGGATCACCTCGCCGGCGCCGGACCTCTCGAGCGCGGACGCGATGCGGTCCGTGCGGGTGTCCTGCCAGACGATCGCCGAGTGCAGCGGGCGCCCGGTGCGGCGGTCCCAGACGACCGTCGTCTCGCGCTGGTTGGTGATGCCCAGGGCGACGAGGTCGGACGACGTGAGGCCGGCTCGGGCGAGGGCCGTGGCGATGACCGCGTGGGTGCGTTCGAGGATCTCGATGGGGTTGTGCTCGACCCAGCCGGCGCGCGGCAGGATCTGCTCGTGCTCGAGCTGGTGACGCACGACCTCGGCGCCGTCGTGGTCGAACACCATGAAGCGGGTGCTCGTCGTGCCCTGGTCGACGGCGCCGACGAACTCCCCCACGGCGCGGCCCGTCAGCGGAGGCGGTGCCCGGCGGAGTTGAGGTTCTGACAGGCCTCCACGACCCGGGCGGCCATGCCGGCCTCGGACGACTTGCCCCAGGCGCGCGGGTCGTAGGCCTTCTTGTCGCCGACCTCGCCGTCGATCTTCAGCACCCCGTCGTAGTGCCGCATCATGTGGTCCACGGCCGGCCGGGTGAAGGCGTACTGGGTGTCGGTGTCGACGTTCATCTTGACGACGCCGTAGCTGACGGCGGCGGCGATCTCCTCCGGGTGCGAGCCGGAGCCGCCGTGGAACACCAGGTCGAACGGCTTGTCGCGGCCGTACTTCTCGCCGACGGCCTGCTGCGCTGCCTGCAGGATCTCCGGGCGCAGCTTGACGTTGCCCGGCTTGTAGACGCCGTGCACGTTGCCGAACGTCAGCGCGGTCATGTAGCGGCCGTGCTCGCCCAGGCCGAGCGCCTCGGCGGTCGCGAGCGCGTCCTCGGGGGTCGTGTAGAGCTTGTCGTTGATCTCGCCGACGACGCCGTCCTCCTCGCCGCCGACGACACCCACCTCGATCTCGAGGATGATCTTGGCGGCCGCGGCCAGGTCGAGCAGCTCGTGAGCGATCTGCAGGTTCTCGGCCAGCGGCACGGCCGAGCCGTCCCACATGTGCGACTGGAACAGCGGCTCCTCGCCCCGGCCGACCCGCTCCTTCGACAGGGCGAGCAGCGGGCGCACGAACCCGTCGAGCTTGTTCTTCGGGCAGTGGTCGGTGTGCAGCGCGATGTTGACGTCGTAGTTCTTGGCCACCTCGCGGGCGTACGCGGCCAGGGCCAGCGACCCGGCCACCATGTCCTTGATGGCCGGCCCGGACAGGTACTCCGCGCCGCCGGTGGAGACCTGCACGATGCCGTCGCTCTCCGCCTCCGCGAACCCGCGGATCGCCGCGTTCAGCGTCTGCGACGAGGTGACGTTGATGGCCGGGTAGGCGAACTGGCCGGCCTTGGCGGCATCCAGCATCCCGGCGTAGACCTCCGGTGTCGCGATGGGCATGGTCGGCTCCTCGATCGGCTCGCTGTGTGTCAGGGCACCCTGACACGAACCTATGGGAGCGCGTCCCGCGACGCCAACGAGGTCCGCCTCGACCGAGGTCAGAGCTGCTCGGCGAGCTTGCGGCAGGCGATCTGCACAGGGTCCCACGTCGGCGAGAACGGCGGGCAGTAGGCCAGGTCGGCGCCTGCGACGTCCGCGGCGGTCAGGCCTGACCACAACGCCATCGCGACGATGTCGATCCGCTTGCCCGCGCCGCGCCCACCGACGATCTGCGCCCCGAGCAACCGGCCCGACCCGCGCTCACCGACCACGCTCACCGACATCGGCTCCGCCTGCGGCATGTACCCGGCGGCCGTCGTGGAGTCGAGCGTCACCTCCTCGACGTCCCAGCCGTGCTCGCGGGCCCACGACGCCAGGACGCCGGTGCGCGCCACCTCTGCGTCGCCGGCGCGCGTGATGGCCGTGCCGACGGAGCCGGCGAAGCGGGCCGAGCCGCCGCCCAGGTTGGTGCCAGCGACTCGGCCGGCCTTGTTGGCGTGCGTGCCGAGCGGCGTGTACCAGTACTGCTCGAGGACGCGGTCCCACACCTCGCAGCAGTCCCCTGCCGCCCAGAGGCCGCCCTCCGGGTCGCCGCCCAGCCGTTGCGTGCGGTCGGGCACCAGACCCCCGTGCGCTCCGACGTCCAGGCCGGCAGCGGTGGCGAGCGCGACCCGCGGCCGGACGCCGATCGCCAGTGCCACGACGTCGGCCTGGTGCTCGGCCCCGCTGACGCAGGCGGCAACGACCCGGCCACCGTGGCGGTCGATCGAGCCGACCTCCGAGCCGGTCACGACCTCGACACCAGCCCGCTCGAGCCCTCGCCGCACCAAGGCACCCATATGAGGGTCGAGCGAGTGGGCCATGGGCTCGCTGCCGCGCGTCACGAGCAGCGTCTCGAGGCCGCGCCGCGCGAGCGACTCGGCGGCCTCGACGCCGATGAAGCCGCCACCGACCACCACGGCCCGTCGCGGCGCCGACCCGGCGTCCACGCCGAGCACCGCCCGCCACCGGGCGCCGTCCTCGAGCGTCTTGACGGGCAGCACGTCGGGCACGTCGCAGGCCCAGGCGGGATGGATCGCCTCGGCACCGGTCGCGATCATGAGGTCGTCGTAGCCGACGTGCTCGCGGCGCCCGTCGCGGTGACGGACCTCGACCCGCTGGCGTTCGACGTCGATGGCGGTGACCTCGGCCGCCATCCGCAGGTCGATGCCGTTGGCACGGTGCTGGTCGGCTGTCCGGGCCACCAGGTCGTCGGCCCCCGCGACGTCGCCGGCGATCCAGTACGGGATGCCGCACTGGCTGTACGACGTGTGGTCGGTGCTCTCGAACGCCACGACGTCGAGCTCGCGACCGCGTGCGCGCGCGACACGCAGCGCCTGGCTGGCGGCGCTCATCCCGGCGGCGTCGGCGCCGACCACCACCAGCCGCCTCGCGCTCGACGTCGCCGTCATGGGCGCACGCTAGCGTGCGGGAGGGCTAGGGCCCCGTCCGGGCGCGGCGGG
>Ga0070696_100001918_pt1 | contig 13687 bp, 15 predicted proteins | sample KBSK1253metaG_FD_65474 | JGI IMG/M metagenome (GOLD analysis project Ga0070696, IMG submission 65474) | Corn, switchgrass and miscanthus rhizosphere microbial communities from Kellogg Biological Station, Michigan, USA - KBS K1-25-3 metaG | ecosystem: Host-associated > Plants > Roots >... | reverse complement strand
CCGCTGCTAGCGGTCGCCCAGATCGACCAGGACGCAGCGGCGACCCGCCCGCACCCCGGATCCACCACCCACCCCAGGAGAACGAGATGACCATCACCCAACCCCGTGTCCGCGACGTCGGACGCGCCCCGATGCCCTCACTGCGGCGAACGGCCTCGATCGTCGGATGGCTGTTCGTGATCACCTACGTGACGTCCATCGCCGCCAAGATCGCCTTGTACCCGCCTCTCTTCGAGGGCGACTACATCACGGGGCCTGGCCAGGACTCTCGAGTGCTGTGGGGGGCCTTCTTCGAAGCCATCCTGATCATCGCCAACATCGGCACTGCCACAGCGATGTACACGGTCATCAGACGTCGGCACCCGAATCTCGCGATCAGCTACGTGGCCGCCCGCATCATGGAGTGCGTCTTCATCGGTGTCGGCATCCTCAGTGTGCTGACGATCGTGAGCCTGCGCCGGGACTACTCGGCAACGGGTGACTCCGCCGCGGCCGGGCTACCGGTCGTCGGCGACGCGCTGGTCGCCCTGCAGGAGTGGACGTTCGCCGTCGGCCCAGGCTTCGTGGTCGGCGTCGGGAACGGCCTGATCCTCGGCTACATCATGTACCGGACCGGCCTGGTGCCCCGCCGACTGGCGTCGCTCGGCCTCATCGGTGGACCGCTGATCATCCTGTCCGGCGGGGCCGCGATAACCGGCATCATCGAGGCCGGTTCCATCTGGCAGACCCTGCCCGCGGCTCCGGAGTTCTTCTGGGAGCTCGGCCTCGGCCTCTACCTGATCGTCAAGGGCTTCCGGCCTGCCACCGACGTGGCCGGAGCGGTGGAGACGCGATGATCACCGTCGAGGACGTCGCCACGACCCACGTCGGCGGTGTGACCACCCTGCGCGTGAGGCTCTAGCGGCCGATTCGGGCCGGGCGACCTTTGTCAGGTCGTCCGGCCCTTCGCCTGCTCCGACGGTGCCTGCGGCTGGTAGGGGTCCGTGACGTCGCGGAGCATGCCAGCGCACTGGGCCCGGTCGTTCAGCTGTGCAGCGCCTGAACCTCGTCATAGCCCATGGCCTCGGGCAGTGGGCCGCCGTCCCGCACCGCGGTCGCGGCCAGCACCGCATGCCGAAGCGCCGCCCGGTAGGGCAAAGAGCCGGTGCTGACCCTGGCCACACCGAGCTCCGCGAGCTGACGAACCGAGAGGGACGCCGAGGCCAGTACGTTCACCGGCGCGTCGACGGCCTCGACGAACGCCGCGATGGTGGCCGCGTCCAGCCGGCCAGGCAGGAACACGCCGTCGGCGCCGGCGTCGACGTACTGCTTCGCCCGGTCGATCGCGTCGGCCAGGATGCCGTCCCCCAGCCAGAAGCCGTCGGTCCGAGCGTTGACGAACACGTCCGGTGCCCGGTCCTTGACGGCGCGGATCTTCGCGGCGTGGTCGGCGGCCGGGATCAGCCGGCCGTGCGTCTCGTCCTCGATGTTGACGCCGTCCACGCCGAGCCGGAGGACGAGGTCCGCCACCTCGGCAGCATCGTCGGAGAAGCCGTCCTCGACGTCGCAGGTGATGAAGCAGCCGAGCTTGGCGTGGGTCAGGGCGTCCGCGCAGGCGAGGGTCTGGTCACGGGCCGCCCTGGTCGCGTCGGGCAACCCGTGGCTCGCGGCCACCCCGAGGCTGGTCGTCCCCACCGCCGGGAACCCGGCGGCGACCATGGCGCGGGCGGAGCCGACGTCCCAGACGTTCGCGAGGACCAGCGGATCGCCCGGCCGGTGCAGATCGCCGAACCCCGTCATCGAGCCGCCTCCACCGCCATCGACCGCCTGCCGCGTCGAGTATGGCCCGAGGGCCCGGCGTCACGCGTGACGCCGGGCCCTCGGGGGGTCTGAGTGGTGCGAGCGGTCAGTGACCAGCCGGTGCCTTCACGGTGGCCCAGCCGACGTCCGCCGCACGCGCGACCTCACCGGCGGAGTTGACGTAGAAGAACACGAACTGCACCCACGCCGGCCCGCTGACCAGGGGCTCCCAGCCGTCCGCGAGGCTGACCGCGAACCGGGTGACGTGCGTCTTGCCGTCGCAGTTCGGGACCGGCCCTTCCGGCGTCTCGTACCAGGACACCGCGAAGTCGCTGGTGGAGTTCTCCTCGGAGATCTCGGGGCCCTGCTTCACCGAGGTCCACAGGTGGACCCCTTCGCCCTCGCAGGAGTACTTGGCCTGGATGTAGGCGGTGTTCGGGTCCGAGCCGTTGACGATCACGTTGTTGTTGACCCAGGCCACCTCGGGCGAGGTCTCGGCAGCCGCTGACGCCGATGTCGCCGGAACGATGACGGCGGAGGCTGCGAGCGCCGCAGCCAGCGTGACAGTTCGAAAGCGCATGGGTGACACCTTCCGTCGGTGGACAAGAAGGGAGCAGCATGGCAATCCGCCCAACACGATTTCGGGCGAATGACGCGATTGATGCTCATAGTCACGCAGGGTGGTCAGAACGAACCGGCGCACGCTCGCCGGGTGCGCGATCCTGGGCTGATGCGCCTTCCGCTGACCACGGCCCGGCTCGTGCTCGACGAGCCCCGCGAGGACGACCTGCCCGGCCTGCTGGCGGTCGCCCTGTCGAACCCGGACTTCCTGGCCACGCACGAGGGGTCGGCCGGGGAGGCGGGCCGCTACGACATCGACATGCTGGCGCGCGACCTCGCCGTCGCGCGGATGGACCCGGAGCGTCATGCGCTGGTGATCCGTCGCCGGGACGACGGCGCCGTGGTGGGCAGAGCCGACACGCTGGACCGCCACCCACGCGACCTGGTGCCGTGGATCGGCGCGCTGGAGCTGCACGCCGACGCGCAGCGCGGCGGGCTCGGGCGCGAGGCGGCGGAGGCACTGGCTGACTGGTATCGCTTGCAGGGTGAGGCCCGACTGCGCCTCGGGGTGGACGACGGCAACGACCGGGCCGCCGCGTTCTGGGAGGCGCTCGGCTACGTGAACGTGGACCGCCGCGAGCGCGACAGTCCGCTGGGGCGCCTCGGTGTCGACGTCCTCGAACTCGCTCTGCGTTGATCAGGAGCGGCTGTCCCGTGAGGCGCAGGCGCTCGGCCGAGCGCAGATGTATCAGATCAGATAAGATGTCCGCGTGGTTGACGTCGAGCGCCTGGACCCGCGACTACGGCGCGTGCTGGCATCGGCAGCACGCCTGCAACAGGCCGTGCCCGACGCCGTCCTGGTCGGGGGCAGTGCGGCCGCCTTGTTCGCCGGCCACCGCGCGTCTTTCGACCACGACCACGTGGTCGCCGACCTGGCGGAGCGGTACGTCGCCGTCCTCGAGGCGTGCGAGGCGACGGAGGGCTGGGCGACCAGCCTGCGGGCCAGCCGACCACCGATGACGATCATGGGCAGCTTGGACGGCATCGAAGCGGGGATCCGTCAGCTTCGTCGGTCGCGACCCCTCGAGGTCCAGGACGTGCCCCTCGGCGAGGGTCTGACCGTGCGGGCTCCGACGGCGGCAGAGGCCCTGCGCGTCAAGTCGTACCTGGTGGTCCAGCGCAACCAGGTGCGCGACTACCTGGACGTCGCGGCCCTGGCTGACCGCTTCGGCCTGCCATGGTCGGCGCAGGTGCTGTCGTCGATCGACGAGTACTACGTGGACCGCGTCGGCGAAGACGAAGCGGTGTCCACCGTGCTGGTGCAGCGGCTTGCCGAACCGTCGCCGAAGGACGTGCGCGTCACCCGAGAGCTGCACCGGTACAAGGCACTGGATCCCCGGTGGCACCGGTGGGAGGACGTCGTCGCCGTCACCCGTGAGCTGGCGTACCTGACGCTGCAGGGTGATCAGTGATGTCCCTGGCGTTCCGCAACGTGGACGTGGATCCCCGGTCGCCCGTCAGGGACTGGCCCTACGAGGCGCTGGTCACCGCCCTGGAGCGCGGCGCGCTCAGCGACTGGCGCCGGATCGCGCGCGAGGTGCAGGCCGATCCGTGGGGGCGACTCGCACGCAGCCTGGAGTCGTATCTCGCCTACGAGCGGCCGTACGGCGTCGCGCCCCTGATGGACGAGGTCGTGTCCCGCGCGCGCAGCAGCCGAGAGCGTGACGAGAGGCAGCGGGTGGCTGAGCTCGTCCGCGCCGCCGTCGAGAGCAGCGGGCTCACGCGCGCCGAGTTCGCACAGTCGATCGGCACCTCGGCGTCACGGCTGTCCACCTACTGCTCCGGCAAGGTGACTCCGTCCGCGGCCCTGCTGTTGCGCATCCTCGACCGGGCGCCTGAACGGCGAGGCGGTCGTCAGCTCAGCCGGGGCTCCAGCAGCCGCGCCACGTCCAGTGGCCGCCCCACCGCGACGCCGCCGTCCTGAACGGTCCAGACCTGCGACAGCACGCCCATGACGAAGCCCCACGCGACGACGCGGTCCACGGGCAGGTCCAGACCGGCCGCCAGCCGCTCGATGCGCCCCGGCACCAGGCGCAGCAACGCCTCCGACCGCACGTGCGGGTCGGGGTTGTAGAGCATCGCGCCGACGTCGAAGCCGCGGTCCCCGACCCAGCCGTGCGGGTCGATCGCGACCCACCCGGACGCCGAGCGTTCGTCACTCAGCACGTTGTCGTGGTGCAGGTCCCCGTGCAGCAGGACCGGGTCGCCCGCGCTCACCACGAGCTCGTCGAAGAGCGAGGCCGCCGCCTGCACGAGCCGCCGCGGCAGGACGTCGTCGCCCGGGTGCTGTGCCAGGTAGTCGGTGAACGCGGCGCGCGCCCGGCGCAGCGGCGGCACCGTGTGGCCGCCGGGCAGCGGTGCCGCATGGAGGGCGCGCACCACCGCGACGATCGCCGCCGTCGCCCGCTCGTCGTCGCTCAGGACGAGGTCGCGGAGCTGACGGCCGGGGTCGGCACGCTGCAGCAGCAGGGCCCCGCGCTCCGGGTCGTGGGCGATCAGCCGGACGGCGCCGCGGCCCGCATAGGCCTGCAGCACAGCCGATTCCACCGCTTGATGGTCCGCCTGCGGCAGGCCGAGCTTCAGGACCGCCGGGCTCCCGTCGTCCCTGGTCACCGACGCCACCCAGTGCAGGCTCATCGGCAACGCCCCGTCGCACCGCAGCCCCCAGCGGCGCAGCACCTCGTCGACGATCGACGGGAGGTCGTCGAGCCACTGTCGTCCGACGTCGCCCCACACGCGCACGACGGTGCGGGCCAGGCTGGGCGAGACGTTCACCCGGCCAGCCGTGTCGGGATCGCCGCGCCGGGTCAGTCGACGGTCGGCAGGGGTGTGGCGCGGGCCTCGGCGTCGAGGGTGCGGTCCATGTCCACTCCGTACTGGCGCGTGGCTCGCGGCCCGAGCGGCGGCACCGGGTCGAAGTGCAGGCCGGCGCCGTGCGGGCCGTAGGCGGCGTGCGAGCTGGTCTGCAGGCTGTTCGGCACCCGGACCGCGGCCGACGCGTGCAGCAGATGCTGCTCCTTGGCCCGCCGGGCGTCCTCGAGCCGCACCAGGGCGGCGCCCGCCTCGGGGCTGTGGCGACCCTTTGCCTTGCGCAGCCAAGACCGCTTGACCGTGGGGCCGACAGCGACCCGGTAGGCGGCCTCGTTCGCCTCGATCAGCGCGTTGTAGGCGATCGTGACCGCGAGAAACCGCCGCTGGGTGTCGGCGGCACCGGCCGGCGTCCGGTACGCGTCGGTCAGGCGCTCGCGGGCTGCGGCGAGCCGGCGCTCGAGCTCGGGCCGGGTGTCCGCGAGCTCACGGTCGTGCTCCAGCGTCGCGGGGGTCGCCGGCGGCATGCGGCGCGCCAACGTCTGCGCGATGTTGACGTCGCTGCTGGCCAGGCGGGTCATGCTGCCTCCTCGGGTCGGCGTCCGGCGCGCGGCCGCCTCGTTGTCGCACTGTACGTCCTGGTGAACGACCATCCAGGGCCTGGCCGACCGGTCAGACGAGCACGCTCAGCGGGTTCTCCAGCGCGGTCTTCAGGTCGCGCAGGAAAGCCGCAGCCGTGGCGCCGTCCAGCACGCGGTGGTCGCTGGTGAGCGTCAGCTTGATGATGGTCCGGACGACGACCTGCCCGTCGCGCACGACCGGCGTCTGGGTGCCGGCGCCGACGGCCAGGATCGCGGCCTCCGGCGGGTTGACGACCGCGGTGAAGTGGTCGATCCCGTACATGCCGAGGTTGCTGATCGTGAACGTGCCGCCCGAGAACTCGTCGGGCTTGAGCCGTCCGGTGCGGCCGCGCGACGCCAGGTCGCGCGTGCGGGTCGCGATGTCGGCCAGGGTCGCGGTGTCGGCGTCGTGCACGACCGGCACGATGAGCCCGTCGTCCATGGCGACCGCCACACCGACGTTGACCCGGGGGTGGCGCAGGATCGCGTCGCCGCCCCACGAGGCGTTGACCTCCGGGTGCTGGCGCAGCACCAGCGCGCAGATGCGCACGAGCAGGTCGGTGACGCTGACCTTGACCGCCTCACCGTCGCCGGCGCGCGCGGCCAGCCCGGCGTTGACGTCGGCGCGGACGGCAAGCAACCGATCCGCCTCGACCATCGTCGTGAGGTAGAACTGCGGCGCCGCGGCGCTCGCGGTCAGGCGCTCCGCCGTGATCCGCCGCACCGCGGACAGCGGCACGACCTCGTCGTCCTCGCGGCGCTGCGCGACCGGGGCGGCCGTTGCCGTGGCGGCGGGCGCTGTCTGGCTGCGGCCGGCCGGCTGCGGTCCCCGGCCGGCGCGCGCGACGGCGGCGTCGACGTCCGCCCGCACGATGCGCCCGCCCGGGCCGGTGCCGGTGATGCTCGACAGGTCGATGCCGTGCTCCCGGGCCAGGCGCCGGGCCAGCGGCGACGTGCGCACCGGTCCCGACGTCGGAGCAGAAGCGGGTGCCACGGCCGGTGTGGGTGCCGGTGCCGTCGCCCCGTTCGCAGCCGCGGAGTCGGCGTCCGGGCTCGGCGCCGCAGCCGGCTCAGCCTCGGGTTGGGCGACCGAAGACCCGGTGCCCGAGCCGTCGCCGATAACGGCCAGGCGGCCGCCGATCCGCACCGTGGTGCCCTCGCCCACCAGCACCTTCTCGAGGACGCCGTTCTCGTAGGCCTCGAGCTCCATCGTGGCCTTGTCGGTCTCGATCTCGGCCAGGGCGTCGCCCTTGCTGACGGTGTCGCCCTCGTGCTTGAGCCACAGGCTCAGCACGCCCTCTTCCATCGTGTCCGAGAGCCGGGGCATCAGTACGTCGCTCACGTCGCCTCCCTTCCTAGGCCGAGAACCGCGTGGCGTCGAGCACTTCGTGGACCACCTTGGTGAGGGCGGCCGCGTCGGGCAGCGCTACCCGCTCCAGCGGCTTGGCGTACGGCAGCGGCACCTCGGCCGCGGCCACGCGGCGCACGGGTGCGTCGAGGTAGTCGAACGCGCCCTCCTGGATCGTCGCCGCGATCTCCGCGCCGATGCCGTAGGTGAGCCAGTCGTCCTCCAGGACGACGGCGCGGCTGGTCTTGCGCACCGAGGCGCAGATCGTCTCGCGGTCCAGCGGGCGCAGGCTGCGCAGGTCGACCACCTCGGCCGAGACGCCCTGCTCCTCTAGCTGGCGCGCCACGTCCAGAGCGATGACGGTCGCCCGGGAGTAGGCGACGATCGTCAGGTCGGTGCCCGGCTTCACGACGGCCGCCTTGCCGATCTCGGCCACCTGCTCGCCGTCCGGCACCTCGCCCTTGGTGTTGTACAGCGACAGGTTCTCCAGCACGAAGACCGGGTCGTTGTCGCGGATCGCCGCGGTCATCAGTGCCTTGGCGTCGGCGGGGGTCGCCGGCGCGACGACCTTGAGGCCGGGCACGTGCGCGTACCAGACCTCGAGGTTCTGGCTGTGCGTGGCTGCGAGCTGCTGGCCGCCGCCGCCGGGGGTGCGGATCACCATCGGCACGGGGCACTGGCCGCCGAACATCGCGTAGATCTTGGCCGCGTGGTTCACGATCTGGTCGATCGCGATCAGGCTGAAGTTCAGCGTCATCAGCTCGACGACGGGCCGCATGCCGAGCATCGCGGCGCCGACGGCGGCGCCGACGAAGCCCTCCTCGGCGATCGGGGTGTCCCGCACCCGCTCCGGCCCGAACTCGGCCAGCAGGCCGGCCGTGATCTTGTAGGAGCCTTCGAAGACGCCGATCTCCTCGCCCATGAGGATGACGGACGGGTCGCGGGTCAGCTCGGCGCGCAGGGTCTCGTTGAGGGCCTGCCGGTAGGTCATGACGGTCATCGGGCCACCTCCGACGTCGCGAGGGATCCCACGGCGGGCACCACCGGGTCGCCGGGCAGCTGGTGCGGCGCGTTCGCGACCGGCTGCGCGTACGCGTTGTCGAAGATCTGGTCGGGTGTCGGGTCGGGGCTGTGGTCGGCGAACGCCACCGCCCGCGCGACCTCCTCGTCCACTCCTGAGTCGATGGCCAGCGCGGAGGCCTCGTCCAGCACGCCCAGGTCGAGCAGGCGGGCCCGGAATGCCGGCACCGGGTCGAGCGTGCGCAGCTTCTCGGTCTCCTCCCGGCTGCGGTACCGGGCCGGGTCGACGACCGAGTGGCCCTTGAGGCGCCAGCTGACCGTCTCGAGCAGCATCGGCTGGCGCTGCTCGCGGGCGGACGTCAGCGCCGCCCGCGCGGCCTCGCGCACCGCGACGACGTCGTCGCCGTCGACCCGCTCGCCAGGGATGCGGTAGGAGCAGCCCCGCTTGTACAGCAACGGTTCCGCCGACGCCTTCTCGACCGGCGTGCCCATGCCGAGGCGGTTGTTGACGACGACGTAGACGATCGGCAGCTGCCAGATCGCCGCGATGTTGAGCGACTCGTGGAAGGCGCCGATGTTCGTCGTCCCGTCACCGAGCAGGCACATGACGGCCTCGGCGTCCGGGCCGGGCGCCCCGCGGTAGGTCAGGGCGAGGGCCGCGCCGGTGGCCGGCGGGATCTGCCCGCCGACGATGCCGTAGCCGCCGAGCATGCGGGTCTGCATGTCGAACAGGTGCATCGACCCGCCCCAGCCGCCGCTGACGCCGGTCGTCTTGCCGAACAGCTCGGCCATCACCCGGCCGGTGTCCATGCCGCGCACGAGCGCGTAGCCGTGGTCGCGGTAGGTGGTGAAGAGGTAGTCGCGCGCCTCGAGGGCCGCCATCAGCCCGACGACCGTTGGTTCCTCGCCGAGGTTCAGGTGGCAGTAGCCGCCGATCTTGGCCCGCTGGTACATCTCGCTGGCCTTGAGCTCGAACGCGCGCACCAGCGTCATCTGCCGGTAGTACTCACGCAGGAGCTCGGGTGGCTCCTTGCCCAGGTCCTGCTCGCGGGTCGTGATGTCCGTGGTCGTGCTGTCTGTCGTCGTGCTGCCCGACGCGGCGTTGCCAGGGTAGGCAGCCACATCGACCTCCGTTCACTCGGCCCCGGTCGGGGGCGCGTCTTTCTCCAGGAGAACGGTCGTCACGTGCCTGGGGGTTGTTCCTGCAGGACGAACCGGTCTGTTGCGTTGCACTTGGGGCACTGCTGCGGCGCGGTGCTGCTGCGCACGGACTCCCCGCACACCTCGCACACCCACTCCGTGGCCATCAGCGCGACGACGTCGCCGCGGCTGACGATGCCGACGAGCCGGCCGCCGTCGAGCACGGGGACCCGCCGGAACTTGCGGTCCACGAGGATGTGGCGGACGTCGTCCACGCCGGTCTCGGGGGTGACGCTCACGACCGCGGTCGTCATCACGTCGCCCGCGCGGGCGCCGGTGCGCGACAGCAGGTCGAACTCGCTGACCAGCCCGACGACCGAGCCCGAGTCGTCGACCACGGGGACGCCGCTGATCCGGTGCCGGTGCAGCATGTCGGCGATCTCACCGGTCGTGGCGCTGACCGTGACCGAGACCACCGGCGACGTCATGATGTCGCGGGCCCGCGTCGCGACCACGGTGCGCGCGCGGGAGGGGGCCTCGTCGCTCATGCTCGCGAGTCTAGGCACGGGCCGATCATCGGGGGCAGGCGGGCGGCCCGACGTCGGAGAGCGGGGGCCCGGGGCCGATGCGAGGATGGGACGTCGACGACGGGGGCTGACCGAGGGAGCCGGACGGTGGCGGACACGGTGACGCGCACGTCGTCACCGCGAGAGCCTCACCTGGCCGAGGTCTCCGCCGCGCCGCGCGTGGCCGCGCCTCGAGTGGCCCCGGACGCCGCAGCCCTTGCGGCGCAACCGGTCGGGCGCCTTCGCCGTGCCGGACGTCGGGTGCTGGCCTGGCCGGCGTGGGCGCAGGTGCTCACGGTGTACCTGCTGTCCAGGGTCGTCGCGACCGGCGTGATCGAGCTCGTGGCGCTGACCGCGCAGAACCCCGCCGGCGTCGGCGACCTGCATCCGGCCTACGGCGACCTGGCGGTCGTCTGGGACGGGCAGTGGTACGAGCAGATCGCCGAGCAGGGTTACCCGCACGGGCTGCCGCTGACCGACACGGGCCGGGTCGACTACAACAGCTGGGCGTTCTTCCCGCTGTTCCCGGCGCTGGTGCGCCTGGTCATGGTGACCGGCGTGCCCTTCGTCGTGGCCGCGACCGCGGTCAACGTCGTGGCGGCGGGCGGCGCCGTGCTGCTGATGCGCCGGCTCTTCGCCTTCCGCGGTCCGCGTTCTGCCGCGGCCCCCGGGTGGTTGACCCTGCTCGCGGTGGCCGTGTGGGCCGTGCTGCCGCCCGCTGTCGTGCTGCAGGTGGCCTACACCGAGGCGCTGGCGTCCCTGCTGCTGGTGGCGTCGCTGCTGCTGCTGGTCCGGCGCCGGTACCTGGCCGCCGTCCCGGTGGTGCTGCTGCTCGGGCTGACCCGTGCCGTCGCGGCACCGCTGATGCTGGTCGTCGCCTGGCACGCCTGGCAGCGATGGCGGCACCGAGCGGACGACCCGCTGAGCCGGCCCGACGTCGTCCGGCTGACCGCTCTCGGGCTGGCCACCGGGGTGTCGTCGCTGCTGTGGCCGGCGATCGTCGGCGTGGCCACCGGCATTCCGGACGCGTTCTTGCAGACGCAGGCCGTCTGGGGCCAGCGGCCGGAGCAGGGCCTGTTCCTGCCGTGGCTGGCGTGGGCCTGGAACGGTCTCGGGCTGGCCGGTGTGCTTCTGCTGCTCGGGGTCCTGGCCCTCGGCGTCGCTGCGGTGCTGGGCCGGCACGGCCGGTGGCTCGCCGTCGAGCTGCGGGTCTGGGCCATCGCCTACCCGGTCTACCTGCTGGCGGTGGTGCGGCCGATCACCAGTATGTGGCGGTTCCTGCTGCTGGACTTCCCGCTCGCGGCCGTGCTGGCCAGCGTGCTGGCGCGGGGCCGGACCCGTCGTGGTCTTCGGGCTCTGGGATCGGTGTCAGTGCGGGTGCCGTGGGCCGAGCTGCGCTGGCGGCTGGCCTGGGCGGCGGTGCTGGCGGTGGGTGCCATGACCTGGTGGGCGGCGGTCCTGCTGACCCGGACGCCCTGGAGCGACTCGCCGCCGTGACGCCTGCTGGGCAGGACCCCGACGACCGTGCACTTCGGCTACGAGGTGTACGCCGGGAGGCGCTTCAAGCGTGCACTTCGGCTACGAAGTGCGGGGTAGGTGGACCGGTCAGATGCCCATCGCCCGGCGCGTGGCCGCGGTCACGAAGCCGTTGACCCGGTAGTGGTGCCGCTGCTGCCACCGCATGACGGCCGCCTTGGTGTGATGGCCGTAGATGCCGTCCACGCGGGCGCCGACGACCCGCTGGATCCGCTTCACGACCGTGCCGCGGCTGCCCACGCGGTAGACCCGGTTCGCGCTCGTGGTGGTCGAGGAGAGCACCCGCGAGGCGGACGACGTGCTGGCCGGGGTGCGGAACACCTCGACGACCCACATCCGGCCGCCGCCCATGACGACGCCGACGCCGATCTGGGTGTAGTCGCGGTCGAGGATGTTCGCCTTGTGGGCCGGCGAGTCCATGAAGGCCTCGTGCAGCTGGGGCACGTTGCCGCCGACGCCGACGTTCTCGCCGGCGTACCGCCAGTTCGTGACCTGCGAGGTCAGGTTCGGGTTGTGCTTCAGCGTGTTGGAGGCCGCCATCTTCGCCGCCCACGCCCGCGCGACCGAGGTGAGGTCGCTGCTGGTCGTCAGCTTCGCGTGACCGACAGACGCCCGCGCCGAGTTGATGCTCGCGACGAACTGCTGCTCCGAGCCGGACGTGCTGGCCTGGGCGCTCGGGGCTGCGGCGAACCCGGTGAGGGCGATGACCGCGGCGGACGCGGTCGCGACCAGCGCGACCAGCCGGCGACGGGCGGCCGGCCGGGCTGCCGGAGGACGGATGAGCAGGACGGTCATGGGAACGGTCTTCCTCGGGACGGGTTCTCGGGCCGTCGACGCCGCACCGCCAAGCTGGCGCGGGCCGACCCCAGGTATCTCGTCCGGGGCCCGGTCGACCGTGATAGACCACCCGGGTGAAGGACTAGTCACTGGGTGTGAGCGGACTACAGCGGTGTAGTCATCTGGGGGACGCCGACCCGTCGCGTCGTCCGCCGTCCGAGGGTTCTCGGCCACGGCTGGTGGCGGCGGATGCCGCGGGAGGCCACCCGGACGGACCAGCGGCTGGAACACTGACTCCCGTGCCGGAGCTGCCCGAGGTCGAGGCGCTCGTCGGCTTCCTGCGCGAGCGGGCCGTCGGGTGCGTGGTCGCGCGCGTCGACGTCGCCGCGGTCAGCGTGCTCAAGACGTTCGACCCACCGCCGACGGCCGTGGCCGGGCTGACGGTCACCGGCGTCGCCCGGCACGGCAAGTGGATCGACCTCGATGTCGACGGCCTGCACCTCGTCGTCCACCTGGCCAAGGCCGGCTGGCTGCGCTGGTACGACCACCTCCCCGACCGACCGGCCCGGCCCGGCCGCTCGCCGATCGCGCTGCGTGTCGCGCTCGACTGCCTCGGGACACCGGCGGCCGGGGGCACGCCCGGGTTCGACCTCACTGAGGCGGGAACTCGCAAGCGGCTGGCCGTGCACGTCGTCCGGGACCCGGCCGAGGTGCCGGCCATCGCGTCCCTCGGGCCGGAACCGCTCGACCCGGGGTTCGACCGGGACGCGCTCGCCGCGATCCTGCACGGCCGTCGCACGCAGGTGAAGGGCCTGCTGCGGCAGCAGTCCGTGCTGGCCGGCGTCGGCAACGCCTACTCCGACGAGGTGCTGCACGCGGCCCGGCTCTCGCCCTACGCGCTGGCCGCGAGCCTGACCGAGGAGGAGGTCGACCGGCTCTACACGGCGCTGCGCACGGTGCTGGCGGAGGCCGTCGTCACGGCGTGGGGCAAGCCGGCCGCCGAGCTGAAGGACGCCAAGCGCTCGGCCATGCGGGTGCACGGGCGCACCGGCCAGGCGTGCCCGGTCTGCGGCGACACGGTGCGCGAGGTCAGCTTCGCGGACTCCTCCCTGCAGTACTGCCCGACGTGCCAGACCGGCGGCAAGCCGCTGGCCGACCGCCGGCTCTCGCGGCTGCTCAAGTGAGCCCGCATGCCATCATCGGCGCCATGTACCCCGCTCCGAACGTGCCCGAGGTGGCCCCCGACAAGGTTCCGGCCGACGCGCTTCTCGTCGACGTGCGTGAGGACGACGAGTGGGCGGCCGGGCACGCGGACGGTGCCGTGCACATCCCGCTCGGCGAGGTGCCCGTCCGCCTCGGCGAGCTCGGCGACCCGACCCCGGACCGGCCCGTCTATGTCATCTGCCGATCCGGCGGCCGGTCCGCGCGGGCCGTGGCCTGGCTGGCCGAGCACGACATCCCGGCGATCAACG
>Ga0070696_100001916_pt1 | contig 13690 bp, 12 predicted proteins | sample KBSK1253metaG_FD_65474 | JGI IMG/M metagenome (GOLD analysis project Ga0070696, IMG submission 65474) | Corn, switchgrass and miscanthus rhizosphere microbial communities from Kellogg Biological Station, Michigan, USA - KBS K1-25-3 metaG | ecosystem: Host-associated > Plants > Roots >... | reverse complement strand
AGGCAATCCCGTCAGCGTAGACGCAGTTCCCCTCGGTCCCGTCGAACTTCTCGAACAACTCAATGACATTGCCGGCGAGCACGGCGTCGGCCGCGCCGACGTGGTCGAAGACCGGCTCGTCGGCATGAAGTCGCGCGGCGTGTACGAGACGCCGGGCGGCACCGTACTCTACGCCGCGCACCGCGAGCTGGAGCAGATGGTGCTCGATCGGCGCACGCTGCGGCTCAAGGACGAGGTCGCGCTGCGCTACGCCGATCTGGTGTACGACGGCCGCTGGTGGACCCCGGAGCGTGAGGCGCTCGACGCGCTCGTCTCGGCGACGCAAAAGCACGTGACCGGGAGCGTCCGGCTCAAGCTCTACAAAGGCGGCATCACGGTCGCGGGACGCGAGAGCCCGCATGCGCTGTACCAGCCGTCCTACGCGACGTTCGGCAAGGACAACGTCTACAACCAGAAGGACGCGGAAGGCTTCATCCGGCTGTACGGCCTCGCGATCAAGATCGGCGCGGGGCTCGCCGCCGAGCGGACCGATGTCCCCACCGTCTGACACGCACCAGATGTGGGGCGGACGCTTCGCGCTGGGGCCGAGCGAAGCGCTCGACGCGCTGAACCGCAGCCTCCCCGTCGACCATCGCCTCTGGCCACAAGATGTCGTCGCGAGCAAGGCGTGGGTGCACGCCCTCGGCCGCGTCGGCGTCGTGTCACCGGCCGAGGAAGCGCAGCTCGAGACTGGGCTCGACCGCGTCGCCGATCGTTTGGCTGATGGTGCGGCCGTTGGTGCCCCCGACGAGGACGTGCACACGCTCGTCGAACGCCTGCTCTATGAGGAAGTTGGGGCCGTGGCGGGCAAGCTGCACACGGGCCGCTCACGCAACGACCAGGTCGCGACCGACCTGCGGCTCTGGACCATCGACGCGATTGATCAACTGGACGCTGACCTTGCAGCCCTGGGTCGCACGCTCGTCACGAAGGCCAAGGATGGCGTGGATGCGATCCTCCCCGGCTACACCCACGGCCAGCGGGCCCAGCCGGTGCGTTGGGCCTACGTCCTGCTCGCCCACGCCTGGCCGCTCGTGCGCGACCGCCAACGCCTCGCCGATGCCCGCCGCCGCGTCGCCGAGCTGCCGCTCGGCTCGGGCGCGCTCGCCGGTTCCGGCTTCCCGGTGGACCGCGTCCTGCTCAAGGAGGCCCTCGGGTTCCGCGCCCTGTCGGCAAATGGCCTCGACGCGACCGGCGACCGCGACTTCGTCGCGGAAGTCCTGTTCGCGACCGCGCTCATCGGGACCCACCTGTCGCGGCTCGGTGCCGAGTTGATCAGCTACGCGAGCGGCGAATTCGGTTTCGTCACGCTGTCTGACGCGTTCAGCACCGGCTCCAGCCTGATGCCGCAGAAGCGCAACCCGGACGTGTTCGAGCTGGCCCGCGGCAAGGCGGGGCGTCTGCTCGGTGATCTGGTCGCGCTGCTCACGACGCTCAAGGGGATCCCGGCCGGCTATCAGAAGGACCTCCAGGAAGACAAAGCCTTGCTGTTCGACGCCTGCGACACCCTGGCGGTCGTGCTCCCGGCGGTGACGGGCGCGATTGATACGCTCACGGTGAACCCTGCGAAGATGGCCGCCGCGCTCGACCCGGCGATGCGCGCCACGGACCTCGCCGATCTCCTTGTCGAAGCGGGAGTCCCGTTCCGCGAGAGTCACGGCCTGGTGGGGCGCCTGGTGCGGGCCGCGGAGCAGGCGGGGGTCGCCCTCGACCGAGTGCCTGGTCCAGTAGCGGCGGGCATTCATCCCGCGCTGGGCGCAGCGGTGGCCCAGCTGGGGAGCTGGGAGGACAGCGTGGAGAGCCGCGGAACGGCGGGGGGTTCGTCCCGGGCGTCCGTGGAAGGCCAGATCGACGAGCTACGGCGGGCCTTTGCGCCCCCCGGGACCGCGTAAACGCCCGTAAACGCCTCACTTGCCGTAGCTTGGCCGTCTGTGTTAGCATACCTGGCCTATGCGCTGCCTCGCGCTTAACGCCTCGTTCGAGCCGCTGACCATGGTGCCCGTGCGCCGGGCGCTCCGCCTCATCATCGACGGCAAGGCCGAGGTGGTGGAGGCCGAGGGGGCGCCAGTCCATAGTGAGCGTCTGGCGGTGCCGCGCCCCGCGGTGATCCGGCTGGTTCGGTTCGTCCACGTCCCCCGCCGCTTCCGCCGCCAGGTCACCAACACCTTCCTGTTCGCCCGTGACAACTACCGCTGCCAGTTCTGCGGCCGCTCCCAGCTGGAGCTGCGCCAGCGGGAGTGCCTCACGCGCGACCACCTGGTGCCTCTGTCCCGGGGCGGGACCAACGCCTGGAACAACGTCCTCACCGCCTGCTCGAGCTGCAACACCCGCAAGGGGAACCTGCTGCCGGAAGAGGTGGGGATGCATCCGATGCGCCCGCCGCACGAGCCGCACTTCGTGCACCTCTCCTGGGCGGTGCGCCGCCTGACCCGCACGCAGGCGAAGTACATCCGCCTGTTTTACGGGGCGGACGTGTTGGCGACGCTCGAGGCGATGTGAGCAAGACGCCGTGGCTCGTCGCCGGCGCCGCCGCCATCGTTCTGGCGGCGGTGTTGCTTTCGGCGCGCCCGGCCGCCGGCGCGCACCCCGATCCTCGGCCCGGAATCACCGCCGAGCGCGTGCTGACGGGCGCAGCCGTTCCCGGCACGCCGGGCGCCGTCGAGGCCTACGCGGCAGCCCGCGTCGCGGCCGGCACGCTCGACGGAGTCTACTGTCATTGCGATTGCTCCAAGCACGCGGGGCACCGCTCGCTCTTGACCTGCTTCGAGACGGATCACGGTGCCTACTGCGACATTTGCATGGGAGAGGCGATGTTGGCGAGTCAGCTGGCGAGCCGGGGCACGTCGCTGAAGGAGATCAGGGCGGCGATTGACGCTCAGTTCGGAACGTAGGGCTCCGAGCTTCCAGACGCTGTCGCGGCAGTCCCGCGATTCTGACCAACACCCGCTGCGCCCCTCGCACCAACGCTTGCCCGAAGTTCCCCTCACCCGACACCGCCGGTCCCACGTCGCCCCGCAGCCAGCGCGAGAGTTCTTCAAGATCGGTGTCGTTGAGCGTCGAGACCTCGAGCCGGCACAGGAAGTAAAAGCGTCCGCTGTTGCCCGTGGGAGGGCGCAACGGAATGGTGTACGAGATTTCGAGTGCCCGAGCCAACTCCTCCGGCGTGGCATAACGACTGGTGCTGCCGCCGGTACGGATCAAGACGAAATCGTCTGCGAGGGGATCGTGCCGCGCCACCGCGTCCCACGGCACTTCGCGCACGAACTGATCGAACCAGCTGGCGCGCACCCTCCACAACTCGAGCCGGTAGTGGAGCCGCAGGGGGAACCCCGACCGCATGAGGGCCACAAACCGACCATCGGCAAGCAGGCCGCTGCTCTGCACGCGGGGCACCTCGCTTTGCAGCGTCACCGTGAGCGACGGCGCCGGCGGCGATACCTGAGCCGCGCCTTGGGCGGCCGCGCCCGACAGCAGGGCGCAGAGAGAGAGTACCGGCCTTCGCCGCACTCTGAGCACCCTAGAACCGGTGATCGAGCCGGACCGTGAAACGCAGTCGTTCGCCGGTGGTCACCGCCTTGGCGACGTACACGCCAAATCCGCCCCAATCCACACCCAGCCCCAGATCGGCGAGCCAACTGCCGAGCGTCGGGAGGCGATCGCTTGGCAGACGACCCGGCCCGTTCCCGACGAGCCACGCCTGGCCCGCGTCACCGAAGACGACGAGGTCGGGTCCCTCGAGCCGCAGCAGGGTGCCGCCCGACTCTTCGTCCCCTTCTTCACGTCCAGTCCCGAACGGCGTGTAGCTCCAGTTGAGTTTCAGGTGCCCGCGGTATTCGGCTTGAAGCGCCACAACGCGGTCGCATGCCGCTACGAGCGAGCCCGTGAACGCCGGGTCGGCGATATCGCGGTTGCAGCCGCTGTGGCGGAATGCGTACCCGGTCAGCGGGTCCGGACCTCCCAGCGACAGTCGCCGCTGCAGCGGCAGCGGATCGCCGCCCAGCCAGCCGCCCGCGAGGAGGCGTAGGTTGACTCGACCGGACGGGCTCACGCGCGCGTAACGCCGCACGTCGAGGAACAACCGCTGGAAGGCGTACGACCCGTCGGTCGGGATCGGGCCCCGGACGGCGGTCGGCACGCCGGTCTGGGGCGTCACATCCTTGCTGCTCGAGTGCTCCAGGGTCGCGCGCACGAGCCACCCCGTCGTGGGATCGTCGACCTCGTTGCGCGTGTCGATCGTCCCGTTGGCGCTCAGCGTTGTGTAATGCCCCTCATCGATCGGGGGGTTGGGGCGCCAGGCGTCCGAGTTGCGGAACAGCGTCCACGGATCGCGCGCGGCGACACTCGCCTGCCAATCGCGGCGCACCTCGACCGTCACCGCGATCTGCCGCTCGGGGTGGGCGAACACGCGGGCGCCCCATCCCTTGTTGAGGTAGTAGTCGCGGTAGTCGCGCGCGAAGACGAACGCGCTCCACCCGACCTCGGCATTGCGCAGCCCCCAATCCTCGATTGGCGACACGACATCGTAGGCGCGGAAACCCACGCCGAAAGGCCTGATCTCTCCCGAGCGCAGCTCCGTGCGGAGCATGTAGCCCAGGTCACTGCGCTTGTCGCTGAGATCCCCGGCGGACCGGAAGACGCCCAGCGCGTCGAGGCGGACGCGCAGGTCCTTCTGGACTTTCCAGTCGAACAGCGGGCCGAACACGATCGGCAGCCCCTCGACCCGGTTGAACGTCCCGCCCGTCGCGATCGTCAAGGTCGATCGCGTGTCGGCGGTGCCCCACGACACGCGCGCGCCGGGGTTCCACAGGGCGCGGCGCCGCAGGTTCGGCGCGTAGGCGATCTCGTCTCCCTCGCCGCGCAGACGGTACAGCAGCGGCTCGCGGTACTGCCGCAGCTCTCCGGCGACGCGGGCCTCCGTCGTCCCCTCCACCGTGCCACCCACGACGATCAGGTTCCCGGTGATCTCCGCCCCCGGCTCGAGCAGCACGTCGCCGTTGATGACCACCAGCGTGCCCTCTACGCGGCCGCCGATCAGCGCGGGGCCGTTCCGGACCGCCACGTCGCCATGCCACGAGTTGCCGCGCGGCAGGCGCGTGCGGCCCACGAGCCGCGTCGTCGTGGGGGCGTTGTAGAAATGGATGACCTCGTCGGTCACGACGCGCGGTAGCTCGATCGCCTGGAGCGTAGCGCCGGAGCTGTCGGGGTGAATGACGATCGTCGTATCCTGGACCGTTGCCAGGACTAAGAGGAGGGCGAGCATAGCCGAACCTTGGTTGGGGCCGTGTGGCGCCGGTGCACGGGACGTGCCGCGGTCCGAGGCCGCAGCTGCGTGGCCGCGGAGCCGAGTCGTGTCATCCCGTCACGTTTCGATAGTGTTGCGGGGAGGTTCTATCCCGAGCCGCCGCATCCGTCGGTAGAGATTCGCGCGGTCCGTGGAGAGTTTGCGGGCTGCCTCAGCCACGTTGCCGCGCGCAGCGGACAGCGCGCGCGCGATCAGCTCGCGCTCGTGTTGGTCCAGCGCGTCCGCCAGCGCCACGTCCGGAGCCGGACTCGTCACGTCGCCCGTCGCCGGCGCGGCCGCCAGCCTGCCGCTGTCCTGACCGTGAGGAAGGACGCGGGCCACATCCTCGGCCGTAATCGTCTCGCCGGTGGCGAGAATCGCGAGGCGCTCCACGATGTTCGCCAGCTCGCGCACGTTGCCCGGCCAACGGTAGACCCCGAGGAGCTGCAGGGCACCCGCGTCGACCCGTACGGGACGGCCGAGCCGCGCGGCGCAACGAGCCGCGCAGTGGCGGACGAGCGGTGGGATGTCGTCCGGTCGCTCCCGCAGCGGCGGAATGTGGATCGGCAGGACGTTGAGCCGGAACCAGAGGTCCTCGCGGAACTGGCGCTGGCCCACCGCGTGCCTCAAGTCCTTGTTGGTGGCGGCGAGCACGCGCACGTTCACCGTGAAGGGCCGCTCCCCCCCCAAACGCTCGACGACGCCGGTCTCGAGCACCCGCAGCAGCTTGGCTTGCGCTTCGGCGCCCAGGTCGCCGACTTCGTCGAGGAACAACGTGCCGCCGTCCGCCAGCTCGAACCGCCCCTGCCGGCGCTCGGTGGCGCCGGTAAAGGCGCCCCGCTCGTGGCCGAACATCTCTGATTCGACCAGATCGCGTGGGATCGCTGCGCTGTTCACGGTGACGAAGGGCTTGCCGGACCGCGCGCTCTGGCGATGGATCGCCGAGGCGACCAGCTCCTTGCCGGTCCCCGACTCGCCGGTGATCAGCACGCGGGACTCGGTGGGCGCGACGCGCGCGATCATAGCGCGCAGCTCGTCCATCGCGCCGCTCGTCCCGACGAGCGGATCGTCGTGGCCCAGCTGCTCGTGCAAACGGCGGTTCTCGGCGAGGGTGCGGCCCAACTCGAGCGCGCCACGGAGCGCGACGAGCACCCCCTCGGGCGTCAGCGGCTTTTCGAGGAACTGGAACGCGCCCAGCTTCGTGGCGCGCACGGCGTCGGCGAGGTTCGCCTTGCCGCTCATCATCACCACGGGCACGTGCGGCGCCTTCTTCTTGAGCTGCTCGAGCGTGGCCAAGCCGTCGGGTCCCGGCGGCATCATGAGGTCGAGCAACACCGCATCTGGTGCGTCGTCGGCTACGATGGACAGCGCTGCCTGACCGTTGGGCGCCTCGAGCGTCTCGAACCCCTCCGACTCGAGCAGCGCGCTCACCATCTTGCGGATGTTCGCCTCGTCGTCGACGAGCAGGATGCGGGGGCTCATGCGGGTGGGAACACGATCGCGAAGGTGGCGCCGCCCCCCGGCGTCGCGGTCAGGGCGATCGTGCCGCGGTGGGCCTCGAGCGTCTGGCGCACGAGCGCCAACCCGAGCCCGGTGCCGTCGGCCTTGGTCGTGAAGTACGGCTCGAACACGCGCTGCCGCAGGTTGTCCGGAATACCAGGCCCGTGGTCGGCGATCGTGACCGCGATCCCGCTGCCGTCGCCCGCGATCGTTACGTCGATCACGCCTTGCCCCTGCATCGCTTCGGCGGCGTTGCGGAACAAGTTCGCGAAGGCGCGGCGCAGCGGGTCGTAGTGGCCCATCATGAGTCGCTGGCCCGTGCCGTTGGCGCGCACGGCGACCCGCACGCCGTCGGGCACGCCGGTCCGGCCCAACTCCTCGAGCAGCTCGACGAGGTCGATCTCGCTCTGGGGTCCCTCGGGCAATCTCCCGAAGTCGGCAAACTCGCGGGCCAGTCGCTCGAGCCGATCGGTTTCGGCGTTGAGCACCTCGATTGCGGTTTCCGACCGACCATCCGCCCGACCGCCCGACCGCCCTAGTTGATCCACCGCGATCCGCATCGACGTCAGCGGGTTCTTGATCTCGTGCGCCACGCGACGAGCCACCTCGCGGAACGCGCGCAGCCGCTCCGCCTCGAGCTCCCGGTCACGCGCCACGGCGAGGGTTTGGGCCAGGTCGCGCAGGGCTTGACGCAGCGCTTCGAACTCCGGCGCACCGCGCGCAGTCGCCGCCCCGCCCCCCTCGGGGAGAGGCTCGCGCCGCCGGATCAGCTGGGTCCACCCCACCAGCTCGTCAATCGGGCGCGAAAGCTGGCGCGAGAGGTGCCCGGCCACGTTCACCGACGCGTACAACACTGCCGCGCCCAGGAGCAGGATCACGACCGCGAAACCGGCCGTGTAATAGCGGAGGAACGTTTCGGCCCGGCGGGCCAGGCTCACCGATGCGCCGACCTGATTCAGGTGGTGCCGCAAGACGAGGCGTTCGGCGGGCGTCAGGTGTACGGTGTCGACCCCGTCGAGGAGGATCCGTGCAGATAGTGCCACCCGCTCGGACGAGGCCCGGGCTCCCGAGGTGGGGAGCAAGGTGCGCACCGAGAATACCCACCCGGCGACCGCGAGGACCGTGGGGACGGCGGTCATCGCGACGAGGATCAAGAAGATTCGCCGCCGGAAGGGAAGTGCCATATTTCAGCGCAATCTAGGGCTCGGGCTCGCCTGTGACAATTCGACACGGGTATCTGGGGGGGGATCAGCTATGACGTCTCACACGCACTATTTGTGGTTCAACACGAAGCAGCGTCAGGAGATCATCGACATTACGGAGCAGGTTGTGAAGGAGGTCGAGGTAAGCAAGGTGGTTGAAGGTTTTGTCCTCGTGAGTGCCATGCACATCTCTGCATCCGTTTTCGTGAATGATCATGAGTCCGGATTGTGGAACGACATTCTGAAGTGGCTGGAAGGGACGATCGCGCCCTGGGACCCCAAACGCTACCAGCACAACGAAACCGGGGAAGACAACGCCGCCGCCCACCTCCGCAGCCTCACGGTGGGGCATGAGGTGATTGTGCCGATTACCGCCGGTAAGCTCGATTTTGGCCCGTGGCAGCGGGTTTTCTACGGGGAATGGGACGGTCGGCGTAAGAAGCGGGTGATCATCAAGGTGCTGGGGGAGTAGCAGCCACCAGCACCTTCTCCATCGCTCCGTCGCGCAGCGGCTCCCGCATGCGCACGACCCAATGGCGATCGGTGCTGATCCACACGATCGTTTTCGCCTTGTTAGACGGCACCTGCAGCTCGATCTTCCAGCAGTCGAACGTCCCGGCCGGCACCGTCTGTGTCTCGCGTCCCACGACGCGCGCGTCGAGCGGAATGGGATTCGCGTCCCGCCAGGCCCAGGTGACGTAGACACTCCCCCGCCACCCGTCACGGATCGGTAGCGTCTGAAGCGCCGGCAGTAGGTACAGATAGTGGATCAACCCGAGCGCGGGGCGCATGAAAGGCTGCAGCTGCGACCCCGCGTATCCCGCCGGCACCGACGCGAGCAGCAGCGGCCCGATCGAGCCGCCGGCGGGGAACTCAAAGGCGCGCGGCGCCGCGCCAGGACGTTGCAAGCGCCGCTCGGCCGCTGCGCGACGCAGGGGTCGCAGCGTCTCACGATCAACCGTGAGCGTGTCCCGCGAAACGAAATAGCGACTCCCCCACCGGTTCGCGATCTGCCACACAGCTTTCCCGCCGGACGCGCCAGGGGCGATAGTAATCGTGTCGCCTGTGATAGTGTCGGTGGTAAAGCCGTCGATGATGACGCGCGACTGAAACACCCACTGACCGGCGCCGAACCTGGTCCGATCCAAGTCGGACACGGGATAGCTTGCCACGTACCGCTTCCCACCTGGCTCCTGTGCCTGGGCCTCGGATGCCCACCAGAACGCGTCCGCGGAGGACGCGAGCCCTTCCTGGTTTTCCCGGTCGCGGGGGAAGATGCTCATCGCGAGCAACACCGCCGCCGCAATCCCAGCGGCGACCCGAACCGCGAATCTCCAATCGACGTGCTGGCCTTCAGTGGGGAGGATCACGCGTGCCCCGGCCGCCCGGCTCGTCACAATCCGGCCGCGCAGCTCCGGGTCAGGCTCAGGCGTCGGCAAAGCGCGCAGCAAACCGCCCAGGTCCTTGATCATGTGTTCTCCTCGAGTTGCCGCCGCATGCGACGCAGGGCGCGCAGCAGTCTGACACGCGATGTCACAGAGCTGATTCCAAGCGTTGTTGCTATCTCCGCGTGCGTGTACCCCTCCATCTCCTTCAGAACGACCACCGCCCTTTGGTCGGCGGGCAACGCGTCGAGCGCCGCCCGCAGCGCCGTGTCCTCGGATATCACGTGGGCGGTGGAGGCAACGCCCGCCGCACTATCCAGCCCGACCTCTTGGCGCCGGCGCGCCTTCCGTTGCCTCATCAGGGCGACCCGCGCCGTGACGCGCCGGAGCCAGGAGCCCAAACGGCCGCGTTCGTCGTAGCGAGTCAGCGCCTCGGGTAATCCCACGAACACGTCGTGCACGACGTCCTCGGCGTCCTCGCGAGTGCCCGTCAGCCGGTACGCCAGACGAAAGAGGCCGGCCCCGAAGGCGTCGTACAGCATGCCCAAAGCAGCGGGGTCGCCGTTGCGGGCGCCGCCGACCAGGTCGGCCGATTCTGGCTGTTCGGAGACCGCCGCGGAGATGGCCATGCGCTATGATGCCAATGCCTTAGGGGAGCCGGACGTTACGGACGATATCGCCACCCATGGTATTCCGCGCGCAAGTTGTTTATTATCAATGGTTCATGCATTTGGCAGATGAGTAGGCGAGGGGCTCAAATCATCAGGCGGCGCTTGCGGGCCTCGGCAATGGGCCGAGGACAGCGCGCACGGCGCGCCACGATGAGTTCGGCGACCCTCCCCAATACCCTGCCGGCACCAACTACGGCGAGTTTCGCCACCAACAAGAGCCCGATCCGGTCCACCGGCGTCGTCGCGGTCCCCCTTCTGGGGAGCGACGCGCCCCGTGCGACGGTCGTGAGCCTGGAACCGAGTGAGAAATGACACCCCAGCAACACAACCACCTCCCGCGCCCCGTACACAAAGAACCGCCCCCCCACGCCCCCAACGCCGCGCTGCTCATCGACTTCGATAATGTGACGATGGGTATTCGCTCCGATCTGCAATCGGAGCTGAAGCGGTTGCTGCAATCCGAGATCATCCGTGGGAAAGTGGCGGTGCAACGCGCCTACGCCGACTGGCGGCGCTACCCGCAGTACATCGTCCCGCTCTCCGAGTCGTCGATCGACCTCATCTTCGCGCCGGCCTACGGCTCGAACAAGAAGAACGCGACCGACATCCGGCTCGCGATCGACGCACTCGAGCTGGTCTTCACACGGCCCGAGATCGGCACGTTCATCCTGCTGTCGGGTGACTCCGATTTTTCCTCCTTGGTGCTGAAGCTCAAGGAATACGGCAAGTACGTGATCGGCGTGGGTATCCGGGAATCGTCGAGCGACCTGCTGATCCAGAACTGCGACGAGTACTACTCCTACAACGAGCTCGCCGGCTTCACCAAGGAGAGCGAAGTGGAGTACGTCCGGCGCGACCCCTGGGAGCTGGTAGTGGAGGCCGTCAAGCAGATGACGGCGCACAACGACGTGATGCGCTCGGACCGCTTGAAGCAGGTCATGCAGGAGATCGATCCCAACTTCGACGAGAAGGACGCGGGCTTCTCCCGATTCAGCAAGTTCGTCATCGAAGCCGCCCACCGCGGCCTCATCACGCTGACGCGGCTCGACAACGGCCAGTACGAGATCGCGCTCGGCCCACAGGTGGTCGGCGCCCTGGCGCAGCCCGCCCTCGGCGCCGGAGCCTCCCCCGCCCCCGCCGAGCGCGCGCCGCGCGAGCGCGAAGGCGGCCGCGGACGGCGTGGCGGCCGTGGTGGACGGGGTCGCGAAGATCGTGAACCGCGCGAGCCGTCTGTGGAACCGGTCGAACCGGCCGCTCCCGCCGCCTCAGTCGAGAAGAAGAGCAGCTTCTCGTTCGGCGGCGCATTCGGTTTACTGAAGCAGGCAATGGGCGCGAAGGGCGCGGAAGAGGTGCCGGAGAGCGCCGACGAGCCGAGCGACGCACCGCCGCACGTGATCGAGGCTCACTCTCCGCCGCCAGCTCCAGAACCGCTGGTCACCGACGAGGATGACATTCCGATGCCCGCGTCGTCGGCGCCGCCACCGCCGTACAGTGCGCCGTCGTCGTCACCGGGAGGGATTCCGGCGCGGAGCGCCCGATTCCGCCGCGGCTCGCGGGGCGGAGGGCCCCGAGTGGCGCCTCCAGACGTCCCCAAGATCGGCGTCGTAGAAGTGGATCCGAACTTCCGGCCGCGGATCGACTTGGTGCCCCCGACCAGATCCCCGGTCGTCCCGCTCAGTCCCGAATCGCCGTCCGGCGAGAGTCGTCGAGCGGAGGGTGGGGAAGGCGCACGTGGAGGCCGCGGTGGTCGTGGTGCGGGTCGCGCCGCCGGCGGTGAACGCGAGGAGCGCGGCGAGCGGGGCGAGCGTGGTGGTCGCAGTCGGCGCGGCGGGCGCGGTAGGGGAGGGGCCCGCGGCGGTCGCGGCGGCCAGGGCAGTGGAGGACGCGACCGCGATCGCGCACCCACGATGGACGAGCGGCCCGCGCGGCGGTCCGAGCCGGCGGCTCCGGCGGCGGCTCCGGCGACCCCCCCCGCACCTCCGGCCCCGACTCCCCGCCCCCGCGCGGCCGAGCCTGAAGCGGACGGCGAGTCGTTCTGGTCCAAGGTGAAGCGCGGGCTCACGGGCGGCGCCTGAAGCCGCTCTCCGCCAGTTTCTACGCGCGACCGACGGTTGAGGTCGCGCGTAGGCTTTTAGGGCAGATTCTCGTCAGCGACGTGGGCGGCGTACGCCGGCGCACCGCCGGTTTGATCGTCGAAGTCGAGGCGTACGTGGGCCCGCACGATCCCGCCAGCCACGCCTACGGGCACCGACGTACCGCGCGCACCGAGCAGATGTACGGTCCTCCCGGGACGGCGTACGTCTACTTCACCTACGGGATGCACTGGTGCCTGAACGCCGTCACCGAGGCCGAGGGGTACCCGGCGGCAGTATTGATCCGGGCGCTCGAGCCCCTCGCAGGGCTCGAGACGATGCGGCGGCGACGAGGTGGGGTGAAGGTCCCAGACCGCCGGCTCTGTGCCGGTCCGGCGCGGCTGTGTGAGGCGCTCGACGTGACGGGCGCGTTGAACGGCGCTTCTCTCGCGCGCGGCCTGCTCCGCGTGGTGCGGGGCGAAACACGACGCGCGGCCCCAGTGGTCGTGGGGCCGCGCGTCGGTATCTCTCAAGCGACCGAATGGCCGCTGCGCTTCTACCTGAAGGACTCTGTGTGGGTCTCGCGCTAGCGGCCTAGTGTCGCGAGCCGACCCCTTCCTTTGAGGTACCCAGGCTGTAGCGGATCCCGCCCTGAATCGTGTGCGTGTTGCCATCGATCAGGAAGCCCTGGGCGCTGGACGTGATCAGGTAGTGCGCGAACACGTTCAGCTTGGTCGAGTAATTGATCTGCAGACCTCCCATGAGCCAGAAGAAGGCTTTGCTCGAAGCGTCGTGCGCCCTGTCATCGGCTTCGAATTGCTCGGCGGTGCCGCAGCTCGGGCAGTCCGCCACGGGGTTGAGCACCTGCATCAGGGCGAACCCGCCCCCCGCAAACGGCTCGATGATCTTTTGCGCGGGGAAGGCCAGGACGCCGAACATGAGGCGGCGCATGTCGTGGAACGTGACGTCGCGACAGGGGACGCCGGTGCCCACCGAGCAGCCCGAGGAGTTGTTGTCGAAGATCACCGCGCTCGCATCGGTGAGGAACATGGCCTGCTCGTACGCGACGTATAGCGCCGTGCGGCGCGCCGTGATCAGCCAGTGGCCACCGATGACGGGGTCGTAGTAGTAGGGTTGGACGTTCGTCTTGTATACAAAGGCGCCGCCTTGCGCGCCCCAATACCATTGATACTCCTTGTTGAATCCCCGCCCTTGTTGCGGCGGGACGAAGAAGTACGAGACGCCGCCCGATCCAACCACCTGACCGCCCCAGGTGCCGCCTGGGAGCGCGGTGTTGGGTGTATACATGGCTCGCACGTCTGCTCTGAGCGCCACGTGCTTCCCGATGAACATGCGGGCGCCGACGCCGCCGTCGACCATATTCTCCGCGAAGTCGTAGGGCACGCCGAACGTGGCGTGGGTCACCCCGCCGGTGGCGTACACGGTCGAGCGCTTGCCCATCGGATAGGTGAGGACGAGGTTCGCGCTCAGGGCCTGGACGGTGACGTTCACCGTGCCGCCGACGTCCGTCGTTTTCACG
>Ga0070696_100001915_pt1 | contig 13690 bp, 9 predicted proteins | sample KBSK1253metaG_FD_65474 | JGI IMG/M metagenome (GOLD analysis project Ga0070696, IMG submission 65474) | Corn, switchgrass and miscanthus rhizosphere microbial communities from Kellogg Biological Station, Michigan, USA - KBS K1-25-3 metaG | ecosystem: Host-associated > Plants > Roots >... | reverse complement strand
GACATGAGCAGGACGTCGGGCGCGTCGCTGGCCCCCCCGCCTCGGCCGCCTTTGCCACCCCCCCCCTTCGCGCCCAACATCTTGCGTTGCTCGACACCGAACCGGTGCTGCTCGTCGACGACCGCCAGCCCCAGCTTGCCGAAGGTCGTCGCCTCCTGCACCAGCGCGTGGGTGCCAACAGCGATGAGCGGCTCCCCGGACTCCAGCCGCGCCGCCGCTTCCCTGCGCGCCTTCGCACTCATGCTGCCGGTCACGAGCACCGGCTCGATCCCCAGCGGCGCGAGGAGACCATTGAACGTGCGTGCGTGTTGCTCCGCGAGCAGTTCCGTCGGCGCCATGATGGCGGCCTGATATCCATTCTCCATCGCGAGCAACGCTCCGAACAGCGCGACGATCGTCTTGCCGCTCCCCACGTCGCCCTGGAGCAATCGATGCATACGACGCTCGCTGCACATGTCGACGAAGATCTCGCGCGACGCCCGCACCTGCGCGTCGGTGAGCTGGTACGGCAACGCCTGTCGCAGCCGCGACGTCAGGTCGCGTTTGTTCTCGAAACGAATGCCGTGCCTCGCCTCCCGCGCGAGCGACTTTCCGCGCTGGTGCAGCACGTGGACGAAGAACAGCTCCTCATAGGCGAGCCGAGCGCGTCCTGCCATCGCTTCGGCGAGCGTCGCCGGCCGATGGACCATGCGCAGCGCGTCGCGGATGGACGGCACGGCGCCGTGGGACAACACCGCGCGCGGCAGATACTCCTCCACGAGCGCGAGCAGCCCGTCGAGGTGCGACTCGACGATCGATCGGATGACCTTGAACGAGAGGCCCTCGGTGGCCGGATACACGGAGAGCACCCGACCGTGCGCCGTGCCTTCGTCATCGTCGCCGAGGTTGATGAACTCGCGCGGCTGAAGCTGGCGTCCGTGAAAGAAGCGCACGCTGCCCGCGACGAGCAGCGTATCGCCCTTGTTGATCGTACGGTCCAGGAATGGTTGTCCCGGCCAGGCGACTTCGATCATCCCCGACTCGTCGCGCAGCACAGCCTGGAAGATCCGGAGGCCCCTGCGAGTGGGGATTACCCCCTTCGAGATGACGCGACCGATCACCGTCGCCTGCATTCCGGTCTCGAGTGACGAGATGGGCGAAACCGTGCTGGCGTCTTCGTAGCGATGTGGGATGTGAAACAGCAGATCCCCCGCGGTGATCACGCCGAGGCGTCTGAACGCGTCGGCGCGCGCGGGACCGACGCCCTTCAGGTAGTTGACGGGCGTGTCGAGGTAGAGGCGTTGCGGGCCAGGCCGCGCTGGCTTCGGCGATTGCATGACCGTGTCATCCTGAGGAGCGCAGCGACGAAGGATCTTCTCGAATTTGAATAGATCCTTCGCGGAGCCCGCCCTCGAGCGCAGCGAAGGGCTCAGGATGACGGAACTTCACGGCTCCCCGAGCAGCTCGCGAGAAAACGCGGCGGCGTCGAACGGAACGAGATCGCCGGATTGCTCTCCAACGCCGAGGAACTTTACCGGAACGTCGATGGCCTCGTGCGCAGCCACGACGACTCCTCCGCGAGCGGTGCCGTCGAGCTTCGTCATTACCAGGCCCGTGAGGGGGACCGCGCCGGAAAACTCTTGCGCCTGCTGCACGGCGTTTTGGCCGATCGTGCCGTCGAGGACGAGGAGCGACTCGTGCGGTGCGCCGGGCAGGCGTTTGGCGATCACGCGCACCACTTTGCGCAGCTCCTCCATGAGACCCGCGCTCGTGTGCAGCCGGCCGGCGGTATCCACGATCACGACGTCCGCGGCGCGAGTGCCCGCGGCGTCGATCGCCTGATACGCCACGGCCGCGGGATCCGCGCCCGCGCTCGCGCCGACAAAGTCGGCGCCCGTGCGCTCGGCCCATAGCCGGAGCTGGTCGATCGCGCCCGCGCGGAATGTGTCACCCGCCGCGAGCAGCACTCGATGCCCCTCGTTCTTCAGCCGTTGACTGAGTTTGCCGATGAAAGTCGTCTTTCCGGCGCCGTTGACGCCGACGACGAGGATGACCGTCGGCGCGACGTCAGCGAGTCGAAGCGCCGAATCGCTGTTCCCGCTGAGGAGCGCCGCCTCGACCCCGGCCCTCAGCGCCAACAGGAACTCTTCGTCGGACTTGACCGAACCCTTTTGCGCCAACCGACTCACCTCTTCCACGAGGCGCAGCGTCACGGGGACGCCGAAGTCGGCTTCGAGCAGCAGCGCCTCGAGACGCTCGAGGGATCCGGGCTGCACGCCGCCGCGCGCGATCACGGCGACGTCCATCAGCGCGACGTCTTTGATCTTCCGCCAGAGCGAACGCTTGGGAAGATCGCCCGCTTTTCGAACGATGCGGCTCATGGAGGAAATCTATTGATGGCGGCCTTCGCTCGATCACCGCAATCCCGCACGGCGGCGCGCAATCCATTCGGCGCAGAGCAGCCCAATCGCCAGCGCGTAGAGCCAACCCGCGTTCCGGGCTCGGCGCGCGTCGTCAGTGCCGATGCGGCGTCCGACGCTTCCGCTCCGCAGCCGTGGGCGGCTCGGGAGAAGCTCGGCAGCCGCATTGACGACCAGCGTGGTGCGGCCGCCGGGAACGATCACGTCGTACGTCCCGGCGGGGCGCGGCGGGGTTTCCTGAATCGCGACGCCGGTCGCGAAGCGCAGGATGAGCGTGTCCTGTGGCGCGACTGCTCTCCCGCCGGGCACTGGCCCGACTGCCCCTGTCCCTCCTCCTCCTCCCCCCCCCGAGCGCTGCAGGACGACATGAACGACGGAGTCGGAGGACGAACCCCGACGCCACCGTATGGCTTGTCCCGCGCGCACCGAGCTCTCATCGGGCACCGCGCCGCGCCGGTCCGCGCGCTCCGCTGCCAGCCAGTCGAAGATCCCGCCCCACAACGCGGCGTACGCGTCGGCGCTCGCGCCGCCGCGGAACCGCCAGCGCCAAAAACCTGACGCGGTGACCGTGACGATTCGACGTGGACTATCGCGCCCAACGACAACGGGGCGACGGAGGGCCTCACGGCCACGCCGCGCCTCGAGCGCGATCCAGTCGCCACTCGCCGGTTGGCCAACGGAGATTGGCGGCAGGCTGTCGAGCGGAATCGCCGCGAGTGCCCCGCTCAACGGCGACACCGGGGCCGCGCTCGGATACCACTCGCCGTCGTCCACGTCCGGGGGAACCAGTAGCGCGAGAGGCCCCACGCTGGTGGTCTGTGGTGATCCGAAGATCGACGTGTCCCCGTGAATGATCGCGACGGGAGCGTCCTTCACGGCCTGCCGGACCTCGAGCTCGGTCACGGGTGCCAGCGTGCCCTCGTGCCGCCAGTTGCCGGGGGCGACGCGCAGAAAGCCGCGCGTCGGAAGCGCCAGCGTTCCGCGCAGCACCGCGATCGCGAAGCGCGCATCCTGATCCGGTGACGTCGATACGAACACCGCGCTTGCCGCTCGCGAGATCTCGATGACGGCGGCGAGTGTGTCGTTTCGCGGCTCGGCATCGCCGGGGCTACTCACAATGGCGCGAAGAATTCCCGGACCCTGGACGCCGCTCACGCGCGCTCGAACGTCGAGCTGGCGTTCTCCCCAAGCCGACATGGTGTCCAGGGGCCAGCGCCCGAGTGGGCGCTGATCGAGCTGCAGGCTCACGAAACCAGCGGCCGCACCTTCGGCTCCAGCCGCCAGCGTCAGGCGGATGCCGAGCGAATCACCATCCACTGCGGCGCGCGGAGCATCCATGGTGACGACCGCGGCATCGCGGTGTGGGGCACGCGCCAGCACGACCACTCGCGAGCCGCTCGTGAGCCCGTCGAGGGCACTCGAGTCCTGGATCTCTCCGTCCGTGATCAGCACGACGGGCCGTCCCGTCACCATGGTCCGCTCCACGACGGGTCTGACGCGAGAGGAAGGATCCGTTGGCGCCGAGCCCGCACGAGACGGAGGATCGCCACGGCGCACGGTGTCGCCGAAGACGAGGATCGACTCGGCGCGAACCGCTCGGGCGGAATCCCACGCCTCGGGCCAGAGCGGCGCGTTCTCTCGAGTCATGCTCAGCGACGCGTCCACAAAAACCGACGGCAGCACTTGTCGCGGTGGGCCGAGCGGGGCGTTGAGCAGAAGCGCGACGACGAGGGCGAGGGCGATGCCTCGCAGGAACGCGAGCGCCGTACGTACCGGAACGGAGGGAGCGCGGAGAGGCAGGTACTGAATGGCCGCTGCGACAGCGCCCAAAACCGCCGCGATGAGCCACGAAGTCATCTACGACAGTAGTAGGAGCGTGGGATGCTGTCATCCTGAGCGTGCTTCGCACGCTCAGGATGACGGTACCTCTTTACTGCTGACGCGCTCCCGCTTGACGGACCGCCGCGCTTTCCGCGCTGGCCAGGACTGGCGCCGATTCCAGTAACGCCAGCAGCTGCGTCCGGACCGCGGCGAACGCGAGGCGCTCGCGAGATGGAATCGGTTCGCTGCTCTGATTGGCGAGCGCCGTCCTCGGATCGCTCTGCACGCCGTGCACGAGGACCTCGAAGTGCAGATGCGGCGCCGTGCTGAGACCCGTGGACCCGACGTACCCCACGGTCTGCTCGATCTTCACGCGCGCGCCGGCATAGATGTCCTGCGCAAAGCCCTTCATATGACCGTATCGCGTGATGAATCCGTTCGTATGTCGAATCTCGAGCAGATTGCCGTAGCCATTGGACCAACCGGCACGCGTCACCATGCCGTCGCCGACGGCGCGCACCGGCGTGCCCGCGTTCGCCGCGTAGTCGGTGCCCTGGTGCTTCCGCATGGTGCCGAGGATCGGATGCACCCGCATTCCGAAGTTGCTCGAGATACGACGGAACTGGAGCGGGGCGCGGAGGAAGCCTGCGCGGAGCGAGCGGCCGTTGGAATCGAAGAAGTCGCCACCCACTTTTACGCTGCTGAATCGCATCGCTTCGGTCGTCACGCCGGACAGCTTCATCGTCGCCGCGAGGATCCTGCGCATTCTCACCGCGCCGTTCGGCGCGATGTTGCGCTCCGCGAGTACGCGGAAGGCATCCCCGACACGTAAGTCGCGGCTCATGTCCACGCGGTACTCGAATACGTCGGCGAGCGACCAGATGAGCTGCTGTCGCGCGTCCTGCGGGAAGATGTCGCGCGCGGACGCGTCCATCGCTTCGTAGAGGTTCGACTTGATGACCGCGTCGACGACGACCGTATCCGTCTTCCAGGGAAGCCGCTGTTCCTCGGCGCTCCAGCCCGTGCTGTCCCGCTTGAGGAGCAACAGACGGTCGACCGCCAGTTGCAGGATGATCTCCGAGGGCAAGGTGTCCTCGGACGGCGTGCGGAAACGAATCTGCATGCCGGCGGGAATCCGCCGCGGATCCAGCGTCTTGGCAACCTTCAGCGCCTCACGCGCCAACACTTCGCTGATTCCACCGCGCGCCAGCACGCCGACAAGCGATTCGCCGCTACTGACCGTGTCGTAGCGCTCGAAGACCAGGGGCTGGGGGTAGATCGGTGTGAGGAGTTCGCCGGCGGGGCGATACGCTCGAGGAGGGAGAGGCTTCGTGAAAAAAACGGCGGCGACAGCAAGGAGCGCCACCACGCTGTACGCGATGGCGCGGGCCCGTCGAATTGACATCAGTCCATCTGCCTCCGAATGAAGGTCGGGATCTCCATATCACTGAGATCCTGCGACCCACTGCTCCGCTCGTTTCCCGGCTGCCGCGGGCGTGCGGCGTCGGGAGGTGTGGTTGGACGAGCGATCGTCCCTGTGCGTACAGGACGACTACCTGGAAAAGGAATCACAGGCGAGCTCTTCGCAAGAGGAGTCAGTTGTTCGTGCGTTGGAGTGATGATTCCGGGCTGCACGGCCCGGTCAAACCCGGTGGCGATTACTGTGACGCGAATCTCACCCAGCATAGCGGGCTCATGCACGGCGCCAAAGATGATCTCGGCATCGTCGCCGACCGCGTCGTGAATGATCTCGTTGATCTGGTGCACTTCGCCGAGGGTCAGATCTGCCCCGCCGGTGATATTGACCAGGACGCCGGTAGCGCCGGAGATGCTGACGTTGTCGAGGAGTGGCGAGCTGATGGCCTGCTGAGCCGCCTCCATCGCCCGGTTTTCGCCACGGCCGATGCCCGTGCCCATCAGCGCCGATCCGCCATTCTGCATTACCGTTCTGACGTCGGCGAAGTCGACGTTCACGAGGCCGGTCACGCTGATCAGTGAGGAGATGCCCTGCGTCGCGTGCAGGAGCACCTCATCCGCTTTCTTGAGCGCGTCCTGGAAGGGGATCCCCTTGCCGACGACGGCGAGCAGGCGCTCGTTGGGCACGACGATCATGGTGTCCACGTTGCGCCGCATGTCGGCGATGCCCTGATCGGCCTGGCGCATGCGCTTCCGTCCCTCGAACAGGAACGGCTTCGTCACGATGCCGACCGTCAGTGCTCCGACCTCGCGCGCGATCTCGCAGACGACCGGCGCGGCGCCCGTCCCGGTACCGCCGCCCATGCCGCAGGTGACAAAGACCATGTCCGCGCCGGAGAGGATGCGGGCCACTTCTTCCCGATTCTCCTCGATCGCCTGGCGACCGATCTCCGGCCTCGCGCCGGCGCCGAGCCCGCGTGTCAGCTTCTTCCCGATCTGGATCTTGACGTCGGATTTGGAATTCAGCAGCGCCTGCGAATCCGTGTTGACCGAGATGAACTCGACGCCGTCGAGATGCTCCTCGATCATCCGATTGACCGCGTTGCCACCGCCGCCGCCGACACCGACGACTTTCATGCGCGCATTCTGCGTCGCGCTTTCCTCGAACTCGAAGATCATCTCTGAGGGCACTCCAGGATCCGCGTTACGAGTGAGTCGGTGAGGTGGACAAGGTCGCGACATCGCGACGGCAGGCTTCAAGCGATGTCAGCAGAGGCTCCAAAGCTGCGGCAATATAATGCGGAGAACTCTGTTGACTACTCCCATAAATGACGATGCCACAACGAAAACGGCACGGATAACTTATCCACATTTGGCGCCAAAAAGTCAAGCATGAATTGTTTTGTGATGCTCCTTGGGAAGGGCTGTGGCTGGGTTAAGCGGGTTCTCGGCGGCCGCCGTGAAGTTGACTGACGGCGGCCGGTCAGTACTCGGCGGCGCGCGGAACGCGCGCCGGTGACACACCGGCGTGAAGGGCTTGGAATGGTGTGCAGGCGCACCGGCGGCGCAGCCGCCGCCGAGTACCCACCGCGGCCGCCTTAGTTAGTTCTTCGCGGCCGCGGGCCGAGAACGCTTGGACAGCCGAGGCCTAGAACTGGCCACTCGAGTGGGGCTAGAAAAAGTCCTGGAGCCAGAACTTGATCTTGTCGACAGCCCCGGCCATACCGGTGCCGACCTTGCTCTTTCGCGCTGACGTTCCCGCACCCAGAGCGATGCGGCTCGCTCCATACTGTGCCAACCCGACCGCCGTCGAGAATCGCGGCGCCTCGACGGAATCCGAGAGTCCCGTGAGGTTCTCGCTGGGGACCCCCACCCGAACTCCCGTCCCGAACACGTCACTCGCCAGCTCCGCGGACCCCTGCATCGCCGCGGCGCCACCGGTCAGCACGATCCCCGCGCTCAGCTTGCCCGCGTAGCCGGCGGTGGCGATCTCGCGCTGAACGAGATCGAAGATCTCATCCATCCGCTGATGGATGATGTGCGCGAGCAGCTCGCGAGGTATCTGGCGATCTCCCTGGGCGACGGTGCTCGGGAGCTGAATCACATCGCTGGGATGCACGAGCGGCTCATAGGCACAGCCATAGCGCTCCTTGAGCCTCTCGGCGTCGGCGCCTGTAACCCCCAATCCGTGCACGATGTCGCTCGTGACGTTGTTGCCGCCGAACGCGATGGTGCCGAGGTGGCGAATCTTGCCTTCGTGGAACAGCGCCAGGTCCGTGGTGCCGGCGCCCATCTCTACGAGCGCCACACCTAGCTCCTTCTCGTCTTCGGTCAGCACGGCGAGCGCGCTCGCGAGAGGTTCGAGCACGAGCTCGCGAACCGCGTAGCCGGCGCGCTCAACGGACTTTCGCAAGTTCACCGCCGGCGAGCTCCCGATCGTGACGAGATACATCTCGGTCTCGAGTCGGGTGCCGGACATCCCGATTGGATCGCGGATCCCCGCGTTCTTGTCGACGGTGTATTCCTGCGGAATTGCGTGCAGAAGCTCCCGCTCGGCGGGAATCGCCTGGGCGCGCGCCACTTCGTTGGCGCGATCGACGTCCGACTTGTTGATCTCGTCTCCGCTCACGGCGACGATCCCCTTGCTGGTCATCGCGCTGACGTGCTCGCCCGCGATCCCGGAGTACACCTCGGAGACCTGCACGCCGGCCATTCGCTCGGCGTCCTGGATCGCCTTCCGGATCGATCGTGTCGTCTCTTCGATGTCCGCCACCACGCCGCGGCGCATCCCGGTGGTGCGGGCTTGCCCCACACCGAGAATCTTCACCGAGGGGTGTTTGGGCAGGTCGCCGACGACCTCGCCGATGATGGCGGTCGTTTTGGCGGAGCCGAGGTCTAGTCCGGCGACGAGTCGGTCGGGATTCATTGGAGCCGTGCGATCACTTGATCTCGGTAGCGCAGATCGAGCTCGATCGCCCGTAACCTGCGCCGGACGAGGTCTTGCTCGACCAAAGTGAGGTCTTCCAGACGGTGCAAAGTAACGTTGGCCAACGTGCGCACCGGAAGCGAATCCAATACGATCACGAGCTCGCCCCCGCGCCCCCTGTCCTGCTCTCCTCCGGCTTCTCCTGCTCCATCACGACGCACCTCGCTGACGCGCCGGTAGAGCTCCGGCGCGTCGGACCGCAGAGCCCCCAGCAATCTGAACACGGCGGTGTCGGGCCGCGCGAGAATCGGCGCATCTACTTCGGCTGCCGTCGGGTCGATCGGAAGCGGTACGCCGCGCTGATCGTACGCGCGAAAGCCGTTCGTTGTCGATACGAGAGCGACGGGTGCGTGTTCCACCAACCGTACCAGCAGCGTGCCCGGAAGTTTGCGATCCACTTTCACTTCGCGCACCAGCGGGTGCCGCGCTACACGTTGCTCGAGTGGACCGGTGGGATCCCAGACCGAAGCCAGCGTATCGACTCCCAGTCGGTCGAGAATGTCACGCGGCTGCAGATAGTGCGCGCCAACCACTTCGATGTGGCGCACACGGAAGAATGCCATGCGCTTCAGAAACACGGGAGCCCAAAAAGGAGACAGGAGTACCAGGAATGCGCCGATCGCGATGGCGGCCGGAGTTTGCCACCTGCGCTTTTCGGGTTTCGCCGTCGCTTGGGGCTTCTCGTCGGAGATCACGGGGCGGCGCGCAATCGAGCCAGCAGCTCGGGCCCCGTCTTGGTGACGTCTCCCGCGCCCATCGTGATCACGACGTCGCCTTCGCGCGAATCGCGCGCCAGCGCGGCGGCGAGCGCGCTGCGCTCGCCGCGCCACACGAGCTTGCGCTGCTCCGGCCCGAGTGCGTCGACGATCAGGTCGGCGGAGATTCCGGGAATCGGCTTTTCGCGCGCCGCGTAGATGTCGGCGAGATAGACGGCGTCACTGGCCGAAAGCGCGCAGGCGAACTCGCGCGCGAAATCGCGCGTACGCGAATAGAGGTGCGGCTGAAACGCAACGACGATGCGACGGTTGGGAAAGCTCGACCGCGCGGCCGACAGGGTCGCGGAGATCTCGGTGGGATGGTGGGCGTAGTCGTCGATCACGGTGATCCCAGCGACGTCGCCAACGCGCTCGAATCGCCGAGCGGCGCCGACGAAATTCCCGAGCCCGTACGCCAGGCCGGCGAAGGGCGCGCCGATCGTGAGACCGGCGCCGATGGCCGCGAGCGCGTTGAGCACGTTGTGCGTGCCCGTCACCTTCAGGGCGACGGAGCCCAGCAGCTCACCGTCATACTCGACAGCGAAGCCGGCTCCGGTGGGCTCGGTGCGTACGCTCAGGGCGCGCAGGCGGGCGTCGCGCGAAACGATGCCATAGCGGATGACTTCCGACGCGCTAGGCGTCGCAAGCGTCGACGCGCCGGCGTCGTCGTCGCAGAGCACGATCGTCCGAGCCTCTCGAATGAATTGACCGAACGCGCCGCGGATGTCCGCGAGGTCCGCGTAGATGTCGAGGTGATCCGCCTCGACGTTGGTCACGACCGCGACCGTGGGAGACATGGCGAGAAACGAGCGATCGTATTCGTCCGCCTCGACGACATAAAGCCGGTCGCTCCCGGGGCGGAAATTGCCGTGCCAGTTGGTCACTCGGGCCCCGACGAGCGCGGTCGGGTCACGACCCGCCGCGGCCAAGGCCTCCGCGGTCATGACAGTCGTCGTGGATTTTCCGTGCGTTCCGGCGATGCCGATCAGGTCGCGGCCATCTCCCGACGTCGCCTCACCCAGCGCCTCAGCGCGACGCACGACCGGAATGCCGGCGGCGCGTGCCTGCTCCAGTTCCGGATGGCTTTTGGGCATGGCGGACGTGATCACGAGGGCGCGTACGCCGCTGATGTGCGATGGATCGTGCCCTTGCGTGATCTTGATGCCGAGTTGGCGGAGGTCTTCGACCCCCGTGGCATTCGCGTCGCACCCTGTGACCTTCACGCCACGCCGAACAAACAATTCCGCGAGCGCGCTCATGCCCGCGCCAGCAATGCCTACAAAATGGACCGGTCGTTGATCATTCGGATCGAGCAGCACGCGCTCAATATACAGCTTGTCAGAAAACAGCTTGTCACAACCCGGCTTGTCAGCTTTTCACAACTGACTGCGTTCTGAGGCAGTAGTGACAAGCCGACAAGCTGCCTTGTGACAAGCTGTCCTCTGACAAGCTGTTTCAGGCAAGAGCAATAATGCGTCGCGCAATTTGATCTGCGGCACGCGGGCGCGCGCGCGCAGCAGCCGCGCGCGCGAGGGCACCGAGCTTCGCAGGATCGCCCAAGAGGCCCGAGACGGAACGACCGAGCGATTCTGCCGTCAGCGTCGATTGTGGCAGATAGATCGCCGCGCCGGCGGATGCGAGCGTCACTGCGTTCTTGGTCTGATGGTCCGCGGCGGCCGTCGGGAGTGGAATGAGCAGGGCCGGGATGTTCCACGCAAACAACTCGGCGAGCGTCATGGTGCCCGCGCGCGCCACCGCGAGGTTCGTCGCCGCGTACGAGTCCGCGATCGGGGAGAGGTATGGGCGAACCCGTACGCGATCGCTCTCTATGCTCGCGAACTCCTCGAACGTCTTTTTGCCGGTGGCCCAGATGACGTGCACCTTCGGCGGAAGGCCCGCCTTAATCCAATCGCGCACCGCGGTGTTGATCGAGAGCGACCCCTGACTGCCGCCATATACCAGGACCACGATGGCATCGGCGGGAAAGCGCCAGGCACGGAGCGCCGCTTCGCGAGAAGGGCGCGGATCTGGCGGCGGCTCGATCGGGGCGCCGGTATCCACCAGCACGTCCGCCGACTTGACGCGGAGATGTTTCGCCGACTCGGGGAAGGACAGGTAGACCTCACGCGCCCAGCGGCTGAAGAGCCGCGCCGTGAGGCTCGGCACGCTGTCTCCCGTTTGCTCGACGATCGGAATGCCGTGCGCGATTCCATACGCGAGCGCGGCCCCCGCCGCGTACCCACCCGTGCCGACGATCAATGCGGGACGCTCTTCGCGAACCAAACGCCCGATCCCGCGCCACGCGGTGATCAGCCCGGCGACCGTCCGCCAATTGTTCCAGACCTTGCTGCGATACAGGGGATGCAGGTCCAGGAGGACGAATGGGAAGCCGGTGCCCGGCAACACGTCGCGCTCCACGCCGCGCCTCGCACCGACGAAGAACGGCTGAATGTCAGGTCGCAGACGCTGTACGGCGCGAGCAATCGCGAGCCCGGGATAGAGATGTCCTCCCGTCCCACCGCCCGCGAAGACGATCCGCATCGTTGTCAGGAAAACGGATTCGTGGCCGAGACTCCGACGACGCGTTCGCGGGTGCTGCCGATGTTCACGAGGACCCCTGTCAGAAACATTGTCAATACGAGGTTCGAGCGGCCGTACGAGACGAACGGCAGCGTGAGACCCGTTGTTGGCAAGAGCCCGACCACCACGCCGATGTGGAGGAAGGCGGTCAGAGCAGTCGTGAACGTGAGCCCCACGGCAACCAGCTGGAGGAACGGTGAGCGCGCCGCCCGCGCGATGCGAAATCCGAAGAGCGCGTAGGCCGCGAACGCGATCGTCAGCGCCGCGAGACCCAGAAACCCCCACTCCTCACCGATGTTGCTCGCAATGAAGTCGCTGAACGGATACGGAAGAAACCCGTATTGCTGCCGGCCTTCGCCGAAGCCGACGCCGAACGTCCCGCCGGAGCCTACCGCCAGGAGCGACTGATGGAGCTGATAGCTCACCCCGGCAGGCGCCTTCCCCGGATCGAGGAACGACGCCAGGCGCAGCAGCGCATACTGCACCCGCTGTACTTCAGTGAAGAACACAGGGATGGCGAGCGAGCCGACCAACAGGAAGTGCGACGCCCGCAACCCGCCCGCGAACAGCACGATCCCCATCAGCAGCGCGTACAGCATGGCGACGGAGAGATCGGGCTCGAGCGCCGCGAGAACGCAGAGCGTGAACAACACCGTCACGAATGGCAGCACGCCACGCCTGAAGCGCCGAAGCTGATCGCCCTTCTTCACGACGAGCATCGCCGACCAGACCACGACGGCGAACTTGCCGAGCTCCGAAGGCTGCAGCGACGTCCCGAACAGAAAGCGTTTGGACCCGTTCATGCGCGGCGCGATGCTGTTGGGGAGCACGAGGCACAGGAAGAGCGCCGCGAGCGTGCACCACATCAGCGGCCAGGCCCATTCGCGCCAGCGTTCCGCGTCCATTTTCGCCGCGACCATGAAGGCGACGATGCCGATGGCGACACCGCTCAGCTGGCGGAAGAGATAGTACGTGCCAGCGAGTCCATCGTTGATGGCGAGGATCGAGCTGGCGCTGTACAGCACCGCGAGCCCGAACACCAGCAGTCCCGCCGAGAGCAACACCATGACGCGTGCCTCGGACCCCATGCGCCAGCGCTCGCGCACGGCGCCACGCGTCAGCTCACGCTCCGACATCGTGACCGCGGTCATGCGATTCGGGCGAGTCGCTTGAATTCGATGCCGCGTTGCTCGTAATTGGCGAACATGTCGAAGCTGGAACAGGCGGGAGAAAGAAGAACGACGTCACCGGGCGCGGCCGCTTTGCGGGCACGATCGATGACTCCGGCGAAGCTGGGGCCGCCCTGCTCGACGGGTACGATGCCCGTGAGGTCACGAATGATCTGCGGGCCGGCCTCGCCGTAAGCGATCACCCGCTTCGCGGTGCGCCTGAGCTCGGGCTCGAGCGCCGTGTATGGCTCACCCTTGTGCCTCCCGCCCAACAGCAGGATGGTCGGCCGCGTCATTCCGCGGAGCGCCACGAGGGTGGACGCGACGTTGGTCGATTTCGAGTCGTTGATCCACAGCACTCGATCGACCTCTCCGACGATCTCGTTACGGTGCTCGAGTGAGCGAAAGGACCGGAGTCCGTCGGCGAGCAGGCGGGCGGCATCAGCCGTCCGGTGCGCGCTGTCGGCGACCATGACCGCGAGCGTGGCGCAGAGCGCGTTCGCCACATTGTGGTCACCCAGCAACTCGAGCTCCTTTCGCGCGATCAGCGGACTGCCGAGCACG
>Ga0070696_100001910_pt1 | contig 13707 bp, 10 predicted proteins | sample KBSK1253metaG_FD_65474 | JGI IMG/M metagenome (GOLD analysis project Ga0070696, IMG submission 65474) | Corn, switchgrass and miscanthus rhizosphere microbial communities from Kellogg Biological Station, Michigan, USA - KBS K1-25-3 metaG | ecosystem: Host-associated > Plants > Roots >... | reverse complement strand
CGCCGCACATCGAGATCGACGAGCACCCCTTCGTCGCTCTCGAACAGCACCCGGTCTGTCCGGGCCGCGAGACCCACCGAGACGATGACGGCCGCGAAGATCGAGAGGATCGCGAGCTGTCGCACGATCACCGGCGCTCGCGTCTGTGGCCCGGTCCCGACGGCGCGGCCCCACAGCAGGCTCACGCCCACCGCCAACGCCAGCAGGACCGCGAGGTAGAACCGTAGCCCCCACAACGCCACCACGCACAGGACCAGCGCGCCGACCGAGCGCGTCGTCCAGCCCGACTGGAGTCGAAGCGTGTGGTACGCGGCGACGCTCAAGAGCAGCAGCGTGAGGCCTTCCTTGTAGAGGCTCCCGGACCAGAACACGAAGGCCGGCGACAGGGTGACGAGCCATCCCGCTCGCCGGCCCACCGACTCTGGCGCGTCCAGCGCCCGCGCCACCCGGTAGACATATATCGGCACCAGCGCGGTGACCGCGCTGTAGACGACCAGCAGCACCGGCAGCGCGCGCACGCCTCCCGTCACGAAATAGAAGACCGCGATGGCGGTCACCAGCAGCCGGGCGGTCTGAACCCCCTCCGGTAGCGAGTTGAAGTCGACGCTCTTCCCCGACAGCCAGTCCTCGGCCACTTCGTACCCGATCTGCTCGTAGAAGCGCGCATCCTCCACGATCGGCAGGTCACCGTATATCGTCAACGCATAGGCGAGAAATCCCACCAGTGTGCGAATGACGAACGCCCACCCGTAGAGTCGCCTCGCGGTCCGTCGGTCGATCGCGACACCGGTTCCCGTCCGCGCCACCGCGCGAGTCGCCCGCTTCCCCACCGGCGTCACGCCGCCGCCTCCCGGAGAATCGTGGCGAGCCGCGGCGCGTGGGTTCGGGCGCTGTACGACTGCTCCACCGATCGCCGTGCCTCCTGCCCCAGGCGGAGACGGCTCGCCTCGTCCTCGAGCAGGAGCCCGAGGCGATCGACCCACTCGTCGTCCCCGGACGCATGGAGGCCGTTCACGCCGTCGCGCACGATCATCGCATTGACCCCGACCGGCGAGACCACCGGCGGGATCCCGAGCGCCATGTACTGGAGCGCCTTCATGCCGCACTTCCCCCGAGACCACTCGTCGTCCGGGAGCGGCATCAGGCCGAGGTCGAGCGGACGGAGGTCGTCCGGCTCGGTCTCGGCGCGCCACGGCAGGCAGTGGACAGCCAGACCGTCGATGTGAACCTGCGCCCCGATCACCCGCAACTCGAACGCGTGCTTCTCGCGCAGTCTCCTCAGCGCCGGCGCCAGGGCCATGAGGTAGGGGGCCGTGGTCAGGCTGCCGGTCCAGCCGATGACCGGCACGCGGTTCGGCTCGCGCCGGCGAACCTGGTACACCTCCGTGTCGATGGTGCTCGGGATCACCGACACCTCTCGGGCGCGATCCTGCGCGTACCGAGCGAGAAACTCGTTGCCCACCGTGACGTGACGGGCCATCCGGCAGATCGTCTCCGCCTTCCGACGCGACTTGAAGGGGCGACTCCACGCATTGGCCGGGCTCGTATCCGCGAGATAGATCGCGTCGTCGAAGTCGAAGACGATCGGGCGACGAAAGGCGAGCAGCCGTTCGATCCAGGCCGGTCCCAGCAGGGCCGCTTCGCGGTAGACGAAGATCACGTCCGCCGCCAACGGTCGCACCGCTTCGGACCACCGCTTCACGTATCCGCGCAGCATCTCGCGCGCCTTGACGGCCGCGTGTCCCGGCTCGTACAGCACCTGCATCCCGCCGGGCGACAGGAAGGCCGACAGAGTCACGTGCACGCCCTCCCGGGACAAGAGCGGCGCCCACTGCTCGATCCGGTACCGCTGGCCGGGCGCTCGCTCCGTCGGATAGGGCACCAGGGCGAGCACTCGAGTCACGACAGGCTCTCCAGTTGGGGAGCCGGCGACGGCGCCACCGCGCACGTCAGCAGCTCGTCGTAGAGCTCCCGATACGCACGGACGCCGAGCCGGACGCTGTAGCGTGTCTCGGCCAGCCGGCGGCACCGCTCGGACAGGCCCGGATCCCGGAGCAGATCCTCGAGCCGCCGGAGGGCGACGCGATAGGCGGACTCGGAGAACTCGTCGATCAGCACGCCGACTCCCTCTCGCTCGACGATGTCGTCCAGGTCCCCGATCCCCCGGTTGCACACCACGGGCAGCCCCGACGCCAGGCTCTCCGCGAACTTGGTCGGACACGAGGCGCGCTTCGAGGGGACCGGCTTGATGAAGAAGAACATGGCGGTCGCCCGCGGCAGCCACTCGGCCACCGCGCGCGGCGGCACCGTTCTCACCTCCGCCCAGTCGGCGGTCGCGCCCCGCCGGGCGATCTCCTCGGGCTCCGGAGTCAGGAAGAGGGCCCGTCGAGCGCCCGCCGCCGCGGCCAGCCGCGCGAACGAGACCATCGCGTCGGCCATGTACCAGGTGCCCACGGACCCCACGTAGGCGAGTCCGAACTCCGGCGTCCGATCCGCGGCCCGCGGCCGGAACGCCGACTCGTCCACACAGGTCGGCACGACCCGCAGCGTCGGCAGCGAGGGACGTCTCTCCCGAAGGGCCCTGGCCGCATGCTGCGTCAGCACCACCGCACCGTCGGCCCGCTCCAGGTTGCCCGCCTCCGCGTGCCGAACCGCCCGGTCCAGGAGGCCGCCGCGCCGCCACGAGCCCGTCTCGACACGCTCGTCCGAAAAGAAGCCCCGCACGTCGTAGAGGAAGCGGCAGGTGGACGGCAGGGGGGCCCACCGAGCCATCAGCCCGGCCACGTCGCCGCGGCAGTGGACGAGGCGCGGGGCCGAGCGCGCCCACTCCCGCGCGATGGCTCGGCGGCCGGCGATGACGTCGAGGGCGGTGGCGGCCAGCCGTGGCCGCTTGTGATATCGGAGCGGAATCCAGCGAACGCCGCGGGCGGCCAGGCCGCGCCGGGTCTGGCGGCCAGCCTCGGCCTGCGCCCAGCGCCCCGGCTTCTCGAAGGAAATCAGCGTGGGAGAGAACCCGTGCTCGGCCAAGCCCGCCACGTATGGCACCACCTGCGAGCTGCCCAGCGGATCCAGGACTCCGTCGTACGAGACGTAGAGCACCGGCACCGTCATCTCACCCGCCATCCTCACGCACCGCCGGAGATCCAGCTCTTCGCCAGGCTCTTGAGCGGTCCCGCCAGCACCTGGGCGACGGCCACTCCTCCGAGCGTCCCGCTCACGAGCGCCACCATCGTCCGCCGACTGACCTCACGGCCGACCGCCGCGAGCGCCGCCGCGGCGAACACGGCCAGCAAGGGCTCGCACGGGAGGCGGTACCTCGGGGTGCCCTGCACGACCATCGCCATCACGAACAGATACGCGATGGGAAGCCAGGCCGGCCACGTCGGCATCTCGTCCGCACGTCGTCCGCTCCACCGCCGGGCGAGCCGCAGTCCGGCGTAACCCAGCGCCCACAGCCCGACGAACAGATACGTCGGGTTGACCGCGCCGTAGACGGGCAGGATCTCCCAGTCGACCGGGACCCAGAAGTAGACCGCCTTGAGCACCTCGAGCCGGAGCGTCCTTCGCGGCGAGCTCAGGATGGAGTCCACCGCCGCTCTCGTCAACATCGCGCTCGCGTCGACCTCGGAGAGTCGACGCGCGGCCGCCACCGTCTCGTCCTGAGTGTCCATCCCGAATATCCACCCGTTCGGCGGATTGTAGGCGGAGTACAGGGCGACGCCCACCTGCGTGGCTACCGGGACCAGCGCGCCGTGGACGCGATAGTTCCGTACGGTCCACGGCATCACCACGAGCGCGAAGCCCAGCAACAGGGCCCCCGAGGCCACGAGAAGTCCCCACCCGCTCGTCCGGGCGGCGGACGTCGATCGCGCCTCCGGCGACGGCCGCACCCACCCACGCAGCACCGCCATCCCGATAAGGCAGAGCGGGTACAGGAGCAGGACCCCGCGGCAGAGCGTCCCCGCCCCCACCACCGCCCCGACCGCCGCCCCCAGCGGGACCGCCGCGGACCGGCGGTCCGAGCGCACCGCCCGCCACCACTCCAGGGTTAGAACCACCGCCACCATCAAGAGCATGGTGAAGAGCGTCTCGCTCAGGAGGCGGCTGCTGGCCGAGATCGTGGAGACGTTCACCGCAATCAGGAGGCCGGCGATGCGCCCCGCGAGCGTCCCGAACAGCACCGTTCCCAGCTGGTAGCCGAGCGCGACCGTGCCCGCGTCTACGAGCACCTGTGCCAACCGGACCGCCTCGACCGACCCTCCCGCGACGCGGTAGATGGTCGCGACGAACGCCGGATAGAGTGGCGGCCGCCACGAGGTGGCCTCGCCCCGCGCGTTCGTGTACCCCCGGCCCTCGGCAAGCGACCGTGCCAGCCGGTCGTAGTCCGCGGCGTCGGCCACGATCGGGGGCGTCCACGCGACGAGCAGGAGAAGCCGGACCGCCAGCGCCAGTCCCAGAAGAGCCGGCAGCTCATAGCGATGCATAGATGGCTTCCAGCCGAGGCAGGTGGACCTTCACGTCGAACGCCTTGGCCCGCTCTCGACCGGCGGCTCCCATCGCGCCGCGCCACACCGCGTCGCGCGCGAGCCCCCGGATGCCGTCCGACAGCGCGTCGACGTCCCCGGCCGCGGTGAGGAGGGCCGCCATTTCACCGGTGACGTCGGGAATACCTCCCGTCCTCGAGGCGACGATCGGGAGACCTGCGGCCATCGCCTCCAGGAGCGCGATCCCGAACGCCTCGTACCGGGACGGGAAGGCGAACACGTCGGCGGCGCGGTAGTAGACGCTCACGTCTCGCTGCGCCCGCTCGAATCGCACCTCCGCGCCGATCCCCCGGTCCCTCGCTCTCCCCTCCAGGGCCGCACGACTTCCACCCTCGCCTACGAGGAACAACGCCAGCCTCGGCACGTCCCGCCGGGCCCGCGCGATCGCATCGATCAGGAGATCCTGCCCCTTCTGGGGGTGCAACCGACCCACGTGGAGGACCATCACGTCGTCCGGCCCGACGCCGCACCGAGCGCGAGCCGTCGCGCGGTCCACCTGATCCAGCCGGCGCGTGAACCGGTCGAGGTCGATGTAGTTCGGGATTACCTCGATCCCCGAGAACCCCAGCTGCTTCTCGAAGTCCCGGCGCACCTCGTCGCTCACCGCCACCAATCGCCGGGTCATCCATCGGCCGGTGAACCGATCCGCCAGCTTCTTCGCCGCGAACACCGCTCCGGGCCGGCTCTCATACGTGTAGTCGGGATTGTGCAGCGTGCTGACGACCCTAGCCCGCCCCCACGCGGCAAGCCGACCCGCGAGGTTCGCGTAGTAGAGGTGGGTGTGCACGACGTCGAACCGCGCGTCTCCCATCAGTCGCCTAAGCCGAAGGACGCCGTCCGGCACGTCGCGCGGGCTCCTCAGCCCCAGCTCGTGCACACGTACGCCCGCGCTCCGAAGCTCTTCGGCGAGAGTATTCGGCCCGAACAGGCATGCGACCTCGGGTTCCACGAGACGCCGATCGATGTGCCGATGCGTGGTCAGGAGCAGTCGCTCGGCGCCGCCGAGCCCCAAGCTTTCGATCACGTTCAGCACCCGCCGCGTCATTCGCGTCCGACCGCCTCCCGGTAGACCCCCATCGTCCCGCGCGCGGTCGACTCCCACGTGAATCGCGCCGCCCGCTCACGCCCCCTGCCCCGGAGCGTCTCCCGCTCGGTCGGCTCGTCCAACAGACGCAGGATTGCGTCGGCGAAAGCCTGGTGCTCGTCCGGGTCGACCAGGAGGCCCGCGTCGCCGACGACCTCGCGGATAGCACTCCGCGAGGAGGCGACAACCGGCAGCCCACACGCCATCGCCTCCAGGGCGGGCAGGCCGAATCCCTCGTAGTAGCTGGGGAACACGAACGCGTCGGCCGCGCTGTACAGGTCGCGCAGCTTCGGCAGCGGCACGTGCCCCAGGACGCTGACGCGGCCGGCGATCCCGAGCTTCTGCATGCGGGCTTCCACTTCCTGCCCGCTCCAGTGCCCGGCGCCGTGGACCTCGCTGGCCTCCGCCCACGGACGCATGCCGACCAGCGCCAATCTCACGTCGGGGCGCCGCTGGCTCACCCGCGCGAAGATTTCCATCAGTCCCAGCAGGTTCTTCCTCCGCTCACGCGTTCCGACGTATAACAAGAACGGTCGCGCGAGCCCATGGCTCGTCGCGGTGGCGCGGGCGCGCTCGGGATCGACCGGCCGGAAGAACGACGACACCCCGTAGGGCACGACGTGCACCCGGTTCCGGCCGATTCCGTGTAACCGCACGAACTCGTCCCGCGTGAACTCCGACCCGGTGATGATGGCGGTGGCCTTCCGTGCCGCGGCCTCGTTCTTCCGTCGGTGCACCTCCACGACGTCGGGCGCGTACCAGTCGGGATGGACCAGCGCGCCCACGTCGTGAACCGTCGCCACCGTGGCGCCGTGCCGCTGCGGGGGATGGACCCAGTCCGAGGTGTGGAACACGTCCACGGGCCCGATCAAGGCATCGATGGGCGGCCACCGGAGGCATCGCCACGCCGTGAGCAGCACGCGGCCGGGGATCCGAGGATTGACGACCGGCCGTCCAAGCCCCAGGACCTTCCCGGCGTCCTTCACGCGGAACGCGTTGCAGAACAGGACCACCTCGGGACCAGGGTCGATCCGGGTGAGCGCGCCCACGAACTCGGCGGTGTACCGTCCCGCTCCGGTATCCGGCCGGAGCGCGCCGACCACGTCGATCCCGACCTTCACCCGCGCGCCCCGTTTCGCCACCCGGCCGGCTCACCCAGCGTCCGGTCGGATCCGCCCGGCACCTTCCTCGCGACCGTGAACAGCGTGTTGCCGAATCCCAACGGCTGCGCGAGCCGCGCGAGCGCGCCACTAGCCTTGTCGCACACCCACGCTCCGATTTTCGACGGAGCGGTCCAGCCGTACATGGCGGGCAGATCCCGCAGGTCCACCGACCCGCGCGTCTCTTCGTAGACGGTTTCGAATCCGGCCCGCCGCACCAGCTCCCGGACATGCCGTGGGCTCAAGTGGTGGATGTGGCCGTAGGCACCGAAGTCGTAGTATGGCCAGCGCGATGCCGAGAGCAGGCTCGCGGTCCCGCGCACGTTCGGCATTGTGATCGCGATCAGGCCGTGCTCGCGAAGGCGGGCGCCGGCCTGCCGAACCACGTCAGCGGGCTCCCGCAGGTGCTCGAGCACGTCGAAGAACGTGATCACGTCGAAGATCGGGCCCTCCCGAAGGGTCTCCAGGTCACCGACGATGCGCGGGTGGCGCCTCGCCGCCTGCGATGCCGCGGACAGCGCGATCTCCGTTCCCATCGTCTTCCACCCGAGCCGGCCGGCTGCGTCGAGGAAGCGGCCATCCCCGAACCCGACGTCCAGCAGCGTCCCTCCACTGGACCGAGGGGCCAGCCGGGTGATCACCCTCGCCCGGCGCTCGATCTCCCCGCCGTCCGCGTGTTCCATCAGCCGCTCCCACTTCCCGCTCCGGTGCTCCTCCTCGTAGCGCTCGCGCAGATGCGCGCGGGACGGCGCCGGAGACGTGACGCGCGCGCCGCAGCGGCGGCAACGCCAGATCGCCACGTCCGTCGGGATGCGCCAGCGAGTCGTGTCCACCGACCCGCACACCACGCAGCAAGGCGCGTCGGTCAGTACTGCCATGCCGAGCGCAGCTCTCGCCACCAGATCGCCATCCACCCCGCGGCCAGGGCGATCGCCAGGACCGGGGTGGTTCCGCCGCCCCACGGCGCGATGGCCACGACGGCGGCGATGGGGAGCGCGAGCAGCAGCTGGGAGGTCAGCCGGACCGAGAGCCTGAGCCGGCCGAGCCGAACCAGCGCCACGCCACAGATCACCACCCCCAGCAGACTGGCCACCAGGTAGGCGCCGACCGCGCCCGGAAGGCCAAACGCGTGGAGCCCCAGCCAGAACGCGCCCAGGTACACGACTTCGGTCACGAGCCCGAGCACCGCGTAGGTGCGCGAGGCACCGGAGGCCAAGATCGCGAGCTTCAGTACTTCGCCGACGATCGTCGCCATGTCCCCCACCATCGAGTAACCCATCAGCTGGATCATCGGCTCGAACTCGTGGCTGAACACGATCCGCACGATCCAGTCCCTGAACGCGATCAGGCCGACCGCGGCCGGTACCACCACCGCCAGGGCGAACCCAAGCCCCCTGGCGAGCTCCTCGGCGAAGTCGTCGAGATCGTTCGATCGCGCGCCCAGACGTGGATACAGGTAGACGAACAACCCTCCCGACAGCGCGATGGTGTACTGCCGTGAGAGCCCCATCGTGCCCTGGTAGAGACCGCTCGCGACCGTCCCCAATCGCGCCACGATCATCGATCGGAACGCCAGAAGATTGGCGGTGATGGCGAGATGGTGCAGCGTCTGGGCCATCCCGACCCGGACCGCGCCGGCGACCGTGCGGGCCGCCTCCTCCCGGGATATCCGATCCGGGTGATGCTCGCGGGGTCGGAAGACCGAGGTGAGCAGGCGCTCCGACACCACGAAGGCGATGAGGGCGCCCGTGCCGAGCTGCACCAGTGCCCCCGACAGCCCCCAGGTCGCGACGAGCCACGTCGCGACCGGCAAGCCGAGCAACACCGCGGTCACGTTGGCGGCGGCCATCGTCCGAACCCGGCCGAAGGCGTTCATCGCCGCGTTGCAGAGCTCACCGGCCAACAAGAGGGGCGCGGTCAGGGCGAGGACGGCGATCGACCAGCGCGGCACCACGGCGGCGAGAAGATGGTCGCTCAGCACGGGAGCGAGCAAGACCGTCCCGACGCCGAGGGCGACCGTCCTCCGCAGGGTTACCCGTCGCACATCGACGAAGACCCTCGCGGCCTTGCCCCATTCCTGCTGGGCGAGCGCCTGCCGCATCTCCCGCAGCAGGCCCGCCGGAGCCCCCAACCGGGCCAGGGTCGCCAGCAACTCCAGGAAGCTGGCCGCCAGACCGAACGCGCCGAGTCCCGCCGGCCCCAGGAACACCGCGAAGACTTTCTGTCGGATGAGCCCCCCCGCGAACGCGACGACGTTGATCCCTCCGATATAGGCGACGGATCCGACCAGGCTGCTCTGCTCGAGCGCCGGGGCCGCGAACCCCGGAGACGCACCCGCCTTCTCGACACTCACCGCCCGTCAGCCTCGCTCCGCCCGCGACATCCCGGCCGTCCGGTCGGCACGGTCAGTGACACAAGGTCGCGTAGAGCGCCTCGTAGCCCATCGCGGCAGCCTCCCAGGTGAACTGCCTCCCGCGCACGGCGGCCGCGGCGGCGAGCTGCCGCCGAAGTCGGTCGTCTCCCAGAACCCGGGCCAGGGCGTCCGCCAGGGCTCCCGGATCGTTCGGAGATACCAGCAGTGCCTCCTCGCCGTTGCTCACCGCCTCCGGAATGCCGCCGACGCTCGTCGCGACGACCGCGAGGCCGACCTGCATGGCCTCGAGGACGGCGAGCGGAAAGTTCTCGGACCGCGACGGCAACACCAGAACCTTCGCGCCGGCCAGACAAGCCCCCAGCTCTTCCCGGTCCAACTGTCCGCGAAACGTCACTGTCTTGGCTAACCCGAGCTCCTCCGTCAGGACCCGAAGCTTGCTCTCGTCCCGTCCGACTCCGACGAAATCGAGACGAGGCCTCGGCTCTTCCAGCTGCGAGAGAGCCCGCAGCAGGACGTCGAGACCCTTGTGGTGGTCCAGCCGGGCCACGCACACGAGCTCCGCGCCGGCCTCCGGCTCGAGCGGCCGTGGCAGCGGGGGTGCGCCGTTGTGCACGACCCCCATCGGATTCCCGGCCCCGAGGTATCCCCGCTCCCGCAGGGCCGCCCGGCTGAAGTCGCTCGTGCAGATCACGAGATCCGCGGCGCGCAGGGCCCGTCGCTCCAGGAGCGCGATGATTCGCTCGCGGATCCAGCGAACCCGCCGGAATGACCCCCACCGGCCCGGCCGCGCGCTCACGTCGGGAGGATCGGGATGATGCGACGTGGCCACCAGCCCGACGCCCTCCCGCGCCAAGGTCCGGTAGAAGGCTCCTTCGTACCCGTGCGCGTGAAGGATCCCGCTCCTCGGCCGCCGGCGCCACAGGAGCCGAACGAACTCCAGGGGGTTCACGTAGAGACGCTCGTGATGCGGGACGAAATGGACGCGATAAGGCAGCCGCCCCGGCTCGATCGTCCCGGCGCTCGAATACACCACGTCGACGTCGTGACCGCGCTCGATCATCGCGGACGCCAGCTCGTGCACGATTCTCTGACCACCTCCGTGGCGCGGATCCCATGGGCTGAGAATCGAGGTGTACACGATGTTCATCCGCGCGCCTCACGCGCTCAGCACGGCGATCCGGCTCGTGTAGCCCACAGCAGGTTCCGGCGCACTCTACTCTCGAATCCTTGCGCTTTGAGAACCTCGACCAGCTCGCTCTGCGAGCGCCCGGCGACCTCATGGGTCTCCATGACCACGCGCTCGATCCGCGCCCAGGTCTCGGGCGATACCGCTTCGAAGAGCTCGTATTCTGCGCCCTCTACGTCGATCTTCAGCAAGTCGCAGTGATCCACGTGAGTGGCTTCGAAGATCTCTCCGAGAGTCATCCCGGCCACTGTTTCGGTTTCTCTCTTGGCATCCGGCGGAACCGGGCGGTGGGTCTTTGGTTCTCCGGACGGTGTGTACCACACGCAGATCATGACCTTCCCACCGGACGTACCGGACACTGCGAATGGGAGAATCCTGACGTTCTGCAACCCGTTGCGTTCAACATTCCGCCGCAGCACCGTGAGGTAGGTGGAGACCGGCTCGACCGCGACCACCCGGGTGTGCTTGGCAGCGGTCGCGGCCTGGCATGTGAAGAACCCCACGTTCGCGCCGATGTCAACGACCGTCCAGCCATCACCGACGATGAACCGGGATGTCGGCCGGTAGCAACGGTCTACGAAGATCTCGGCGAACAGCACCGAGAATCCCGCATATCCTCCTCTAGCCATCTCGATCTCCAGACCGTTGCGAAAGCGCAGGACTGGCGTATCGAGAATCACCGCTCCGAGCGTCTCCTTCAGAGTCCCGTGTAACAGTTCGCTCCAATTCTCGAGCTGCGCGATCGCGCCGACCGTGAGTCTGACCGACGACGCGCACCGTCGCAGCCTATGTTCGATTCCCCGGCCAATCCTCCGAACGGACCAAGGCGCTATCGTCGAGCGTTCCATCTGACCATAGGGGACATCGCGCGTATATCGTTCGACTTCACTCTCTGCGCTCCCTTTCATACGAGATCACTCGCTCCAGCATCTCCGGCAGGCCCAGCCCCGGCCGGTACCCGATCAGCCGCTGAATCTTGGTGATGTCCGGCGCGCGGCGCAGCATGTCTTCGAAGCCCGCCTCGTATGCCTGCTCGTAGGGCACCAGCGTGATCTCCGAGGCGCTGGCCGTCATCTCCTTGACCAGCGCCGCCAGCTCGTAGATCGAGATCTCCTTCGTGTGCCCGATATTGAAGACCTCGCCGTAGGCTTGCGGGTGTGCGATCAGAGCCAGCATGGCGCCGACGACATCGCCCACCCAGGTGAACGATCGGCGCTGGGTGCCGTCGCCGTAGACCGGGATGGGCTGTCCGGCCAGGGCCAGGCGCACGAAGCGCGGGACCACCATGCCGTACTGGCCGGTCTGGCGGGGGCCGATGGTGTTGAAGAGGCGGGCCACGACGGTAGGCAGGCCATGCTCCTTGAAGTAGGCGCGGGCCAGGAACTCGTCGATCATCTTAGACGCCGCGTAGCACCAGCGGGACTTAGAGGTGGGGCCCAGGATCACGTCGTCGTCCTCGCTGAACCTGGGCTTGTCCAGCTTGCCGTAGACCTCCGAGGTGGAGGCCAACAGCAGCGGCCGACGCTTACGGGCCGCCAGCTCCAGGATCAACTCCGTCGCCTTGATGTTGGTCTCGATGGTGTGGACGGGCTTCTCCACGATGAGCCGGACCCCCACCGCGGCGGCCAGGTGGAAGATCACGTCCGCGCGGTCCACCATCTCCAGCATGAGGGATCGGTTCATCACGCTGTCGAGGACATAGGCGAAGTGCGGGTGACCCTTCAGGTGGCTGATATTCTCGATGCTGCCGGTGGAGAGATCGTCCACCACCTCGACGCTCCATCCACGCTCCAGGAGGGCCTCCGCCAGGTGCGATCCGATGAAGCCGGCTCCGCCCGTGATCAGTGCTCTAGACATGCTGACCTCCGTAATGCCTCTTCGTGGAGTGCGTGTGTCCGCCGGACTCGGGGACGGTCGTCGAGCAGAAGCAGAGCTCGGGGGGGAATTGCCTCTGGCGATCGTCGGCCGGGGAAGAAGTGGAAACTGCCTATGGCAACACTGGACACCTGCACAGCTCCGCCCTTTCACTTACAAGGGGGGTTTTTGCTTCGGTCTCCTCTTGGAAGTGGGCGAAAGTAAAACACAAGAGCCACATGTCTTCAAGGGAGCCCGCGTCGGGTTTGCCCCGGTGTGGACCGTGCTTGCCCCTCTGATGGGGAAAAGATTCCCCTTACCCGACTCGGCCGAGGTCACTCGAGGAGAATCAGGTCGTTGAGGTCCAGGCGGGTAGTGAAAACAGCGACCGCACTGTAGCCCTCCCCTCGCAGGGTTGGCGAGGCTGGTTCGTCCCTGAAAAGTAGCGGGCCGCGCTCCACGGAGCGGACGGTCCGCGCCGGTTTCGCCAGTGGAATTCGTACGGTGAGGGCCTCGATGGGTCGATAAGTGAAGTTGGCCAGGACCAGCGCCGTGCCCGCAGGCGCATCGTAGATGCCGGCTTCCACCACTGGCTGGGACAGCTCGACCAGCCGATTGACGCCCCGGGCCTCGGCCAGTCCCGTCACAATGCGCCGCTGCATCGACGGGTATTCCTCTTTGAGCTGGGTGGGCACGAAGCGGGCATCCTTGAGGTACGAGAGCCCCGGGCAGGCTCCAAGGTAGACGGCCTTGCCGCGTCCGAGCTCGTTCAGGACCGCGGCGAAGATGTTCTCCTTGAAGCGGCCGACGACCCGGCCCGTCGTGAGCCTGAAGGTCGTCTGCACCCCGAGGGCTCCAAACGTCGCCGGCTCGCTGAGCAGAGGGCTCGGGTCCATCCGGACGCGATCAAAATATTCCATCGCGTTCAGGCTTCCCCGGACCCGGTATTCCCCGGCATGTACGTCCACCTGGATGCCGGGTTCGATGCCGAACGCCCGCGCCAGCCCCGACACGGGCTCGTTGAACTCGTCGCGGCTCCCCGCGCCGCAGGCGCCGAACAGATAGCCCCCGTTCCGTACCCACCGCTCGATGGCCGCGGTCGCGCGAGCTCCGATGTTCGGGTCGACCGTGTAGAGGACATCGTAGTCGCCTAGCCGACCGGCCGCGATGTCCTCCTCGGTCAGCATGTCGACCAGGTACTGGTCGTGCACGAGCGCCAAGTATGTCGCGCGGCGCTCCAGCATGTGGATGTAGCCCCAGGGCTGCCACAGGTCCGAGCTGAGGCTATACAGCAGAGCCACGCGCGTCTTCCGTGTGGCGCCCGGCGCGATAATGTGCTCCGCGCTCGCCAGCTGGCGGGTCATGCGGACGAGCCCGTCGTATTGGCCGCGCAGATCTGACCAGTAGTTCTCCGTGCTCGTGGCGGTCGGACCGTAGGTCCAGTAGAAGAAATGCTTGGCTCCCTGGGCGAGGGCCGAGGTCGTCTTCAGCACGAGGTTCGTCGC
>Ga0070696_100001908_pt1 | contig 13712 bp, 10 predicted proteins | sample KBSK1253metaG_FD_65474 | JGI IMG/M metagenome (GOLD analysis project Ga0070696, IMG submission 65474) | Corn, switchgrass and miscanthus rhizosphere microbial communities from Kellogg Biological Station, Michigan, USA - KBS K1-25-3 metaG | ecosystem: Host-associated > Plants > Roots >... | reverse complement strand
CTCCTGACCGGTGCCGCGGGGATCGCGGCGCCCGTCCTGGCGCCCTTCGGTCGGAAGGGCGGCGCGTGGCGCGAATCCCTGACCGGCGCGAGCGAGGAAACGTCGCGGGCGGCGGGCAGCGTCTGGATTCACGCCGCCTCCCTGGGCGAGGTGGGCGCCGCCCGGAACTGGGCGCGCGCGCTCGTCGCTTCGGGGGTGCGGCCGCCCCTTCTCGTCACGACGCGAACGCGCACCGGGCTCGCGCGGGCGCGGCGAGAGCTCGACGACATCGCCGCGTCGCGCTTCGCGCCCGCCGACCTGCCGCGGCTCCTCCGCGCGTTTCTCGACCAGGCCGCGCCGTTTCGGATCGACGTGATCGAGACGGAGATCTGGCCCAACCTCCTCTACGAAGCAGGACGCGCCGGCGTGGCCGTCGTCTTCGTCAGCGCGACCGTGTCCGAGCGAACCGTGCGGCGCCTCCGGGCCTTCGGCGTCGCCGGCGAGCGCTACTTCGGGGGACGTGTCTACGCGCTCCCGCGAAGCGAGGAGGACGCGGAGCGATTTCGACTCCTCGGAATTCCGGCCGACCGGGTCCGCGTCATCGGAGACCTCAAGGCCGACGAGGCCGGGACGGCCATCTCGGCGCCGGGCGCCGGACCAGCGCGGCGTCGCGTCGTCGTCTTTGGAAGCCTTCGCCCGGGCGAGGAGCGAACCGCGCGCGCGGTCGCCGCGGCGCTCGCGGCGCTTCCCGATCGTCCGGTGCTCGTCGTCGCGCCCCGGCACGACGAGGGGCGCGAGTCGGCCCGCCGCGCGTTCGCCGAGGCGGGCTTCGCCGTCTCCGAGCGGAGCGAGCACGACCGGACCCGGTCCCCGATCTCGCCGATCTCCGAATGGATCGACGCCCTCGCCGCTCGCGGCGGAACGCGCGCCGGGCTCCTCGCGACGAAAGGGGAATTGCCGGACGCCTACGCGCTCGCGGAGGTCGCGATCCTCGGCGGGACGTTCGCCGCCTTCGGCGGGCACAACGTTCTCGAGGCCGCCGCGCGCGGTTGTCCGGTGATCGTGGGGCCGCACCACGGCGAGGTCGCGGCCGCGGTGGAGTCGCTCGTGGACGAGGGGGGCGGCGCGATCGCGAGGGACGAGGCGGAGGCCGCCGCGCTCGCCGCGGCGTGGATGGCGGACTCGAAGTTTGGTCCGCGCTCGGCGGCGGCGCTTCGGGCGGCCGCGGGCGCGGGAGGCGCGGCCCAGCGTGCGATCGCCGCGCTCACGGCCTGGGGCCTCGCGCCGTGAAGGGGCGCGGCTTCGTGGGCGCGCTCGAGCGCTCCTGGTCGGGCGAGCCGGGATCGATCCCCTGGACGCTCGCGCTCCTCCCGTTCTCCGGCGCGTACGCGATCGGGTCGGGTTGGGCGCGTCGCGCCGCCGCGCGCACGCGCGCGTCGGTGGAAGGCGTGCACGTCGTGGCCGTGGGGAACCTGACCGTGGGCGGCACCGGAAAGTCGAGCATCGCGCGGTGGCTCGCCGGCGAGGTCGCGGAAGCGGGGGGACGCGGCGCGGTCCTCCTCCGCGGCCATGGCGCCAACGCCGCCGTCGACGCTCCCGCGGCGGTGCCGGACTTCGCGGGCCTGCCGCTCGCGGGGGCCTCCGGCCGATACGGCGACGAGGCGTTGGCCCATCGCGCGGCGCTCCCTCGGTCGATCGCGGTGATCGTCGACCCCGATCGCGCCCGCGCGGCGTCCTCGGCCCGTTTTGGATACGGCGCGACGGTCGCGATTCTCGACGACGGGTGGGAGCAGCGCCGGCTCGCGTGGAACGAACTCTGGGTGACGGTCGATCCCCTTCGCCCGTGCGGGAACGGCCGGCTTCTTCCCGCGGGGCCGCTTCGCCGGCCTCCGGAGACGCTTGCTCAAGCTACGGTGGTCGCGTTCCTGCTCGAGTCGGAGGAGGAACGGGTTTCGGACGAGGCATCGTCTCTGGTCGTCCGGCACGCGCCGCGCGCGGCGGTTCTCCGCTTCCGAAGGGTACTCCGCGGCGTCTCCGCCGTCGGAGATCCGCGCGCCGTGGCGTGGCCGACCGCCGGCTTCACCGCGGCAGGACTCGTGACCGCGGTCGGCGCCCCGGCGCGAGTCGAGCGCTTCGCGCGCGGCGCCGGCATTCCCATCGCGGCGCACGAGGCCTTCCCCGATCACGCCGCCGTATCGCCCGCCCGTCTCCGAGCTTCGCTGGAGCGGCTTCGCGCACGCGGTGCCGCGGTGGCGCTCGTGACCGAGAAGGACGAGCACCGCTGGATCGTTCCCGATCCGGCGCCGCTTCCGATTCGCGTGCTCCGGACGGGCGTGACGTTGCTCGATCCCGTTTCGACGAGCCTCCTGCCGCTCCGAAGGGCCGCGGGCGGTGTATGCTGAACCGTTCCAGAACGGGAGGCGGCGTGCGTCGAGGACGAAACGAGCTCGAAGCGGAAGTGCTGGTCGTGGGGAGCGGAATCGCCGGACTTTCGGTGGCGCTCCACGCCGCGCAGTCGGCGCGCGTCCTGGTCGTCACGAAGGTTCACGCCGAGGAATCGAACACCAACTACGCGCAAGGCGGCGTCGCGGCCGTGCTGGGCGAGGATGACCGCATCTCCCTTCACGAGCGCGACACGATCACCGCCGGAGACGGCCTGTGCGACCCGGAGTCGGTGCGGGTCCTGGTCGAGGAAGGCCCGGGAGAGATCCTCCGCCTGGTCTCGATGGGCGTTCGATTCTCCCGGGAGTCCGGCGATCCGAAGCGATTGTCCCTCGGGCGGGAAGGGGGACATTCCCGCCGCCGCATCGTCCACGCGAAGGATCGCACGGGTCACGAGATCGAGCGGGTCCTCCTCGACCTGGTTCGCGCCCACCCGAAGATCGCCCTTCTCGAGAATCACATCGCGGTGGACCTGATCCTCGAGTCGAAGCAGGGCGCCGCACGGAAGCGTGCGCCGGAGCGCGATCGCGTCTGGGGCGCGTATCTCCTCGACCGCGCGACCGGCGAGATCCGGGCGGCTGCCGCGCGCGCCACGGTGCTCGCGACCGGGGGCGCGGGCAAGGTCTACCTGTACACGACGAATCCCGACATCGCGACCGGCGACGGGCTCGCGGCCGCGTTCCGCGCCGGCGCGCCGGTCGGCGATCTCGAATTCATGCAATTCCACCCGACCTGCCTGTTTCATCCCGAGGCCAAGTCGTTCCTGATTTCCGAGGCGGTTCGAGGCGAGGGCGCGAAGCTCCTGACCGCCGACGGCGCGCCGTTCATGCGCCGGCACCATCGGCTCGGCGACTTGGCGCCTCGCGACGTGGTGGCGCGCGCGATCGACTTCGAGATGAAGCGCCGCGGCGACAAGTCGGTGTTCCTCGACATGACGCGGCTCGGGTCGGCGCTGCTTCGCCGCCGATTCCCGCACATCACGCGCCGGCTCCGGGAATACGGATTCGATCCCGCGAAGGAGCCCATTCCGGTCGTTCCCGCGGCCCACTACATGTGCGGCGGCGTGATGACCGACCTGGAGGGACGCGCCGGGATCCCCGGGCTCTACGCATGCGGCGAGGTGGCCTGCACCGGCGTCCACGGCGCGAATCGCCTCGCCTCGAATTCGCTCCTCGAGGCGCTCGTGTTCTCGCGCCGCGCCGGAATGGCCCTCCTCCGCCAGGTCACCGATGGGCGGACGACCCCGATCCCCAAGCTGAAACCGTGGCGTTTCGAGGGCGCGATCCGGCCCAAGGAGCAGGTCATCTTCGACCACAATTGGGATGCGATCCGAAGGGTCATGTGGGACTATATGGGCATCGTCCGGAGCGACGAGCGCCTCGCCAGGGCCGCGGCCATGGTCAAGGTGCTCCGCGACCAGACCGAGGGGGACTACTGGCGGTATCGGCTCGACGCCGACCTGGTGGAACTCCGCAACATCGGGCTGGTGGCCGACCTGATCGTCGCGTGCGCCCGGCGCCGGCGGGAGAGCCGGGGACTTCACTACAACGTCGACCATCCGCGCCGCGACGACCGTCGCCACGGCAAGGACACGGTGCTCCACCGGCGGGACGTGCGCTGACATGATGCCCGACCTCGACACGCGGATGTTGGACGTGGCCCAGAAATATGGGCGCTACCGGGCGCAGGCCTACCGCTTCACGTTCGACGCCGTCAAATTCACCGCCGACCGAAACTACCTGGCCACCCGGGAGCTCCGCCACGTGACGGGCCGGGAGGTGCTCGAGGGCATTCGCGACCTCGCACTCGGACGCTTCGGGTTCATGGCGAAGACCGTCTTCGAGGAGTGGGGCGTCAACGTCACCGAGGACTTCGGCCACATCGTGTTCCACCTCGTGAAAGAGGGCATTCTGAGCAAGACCGACTCCGACCGCTTGAGCGATTTCTCGCGCGGCTTCGACTTCACCGACGCGTTCGTCCGCAATTTCGACTGGCTCGAGCAGTTCGCCCACAAACGGGCCCCCCGGTCCTAGGGCCCGCCGTGCCCCGATCCAAGCCCTCCGACCGGAGCGCCTCGCTCCGATTGCTTCGTTACCTGAAGCCCTACCGGGGCCGCCTCGTGCTGACCGCGTGTCTCATGGTGGTCTTCGCGGTTTTGAGCGGCGCCTCGATCGGGATGATCTCGCCTTTTATCAAGGTGCTGATCACGCCCCGCCAGCAGACGGTCGCGGGCCCGCTCCAGGCCGAGGCGGGGAAGCCGCCCCTCGCGCTCCCGTCCGTCGGTTCCGGCGCAGGCGCGTCGGCGGGCGCCGCCGCGGGGACGATCGACGTGCCGCTCGCGCCACGCGTCAACGCGTGGAAAGACCGCCTGAGGACCTGGTTCGAGCACTTCTTCCTGACCGGGGATCCGACGCGCTCCCTGACTCGGATCAGCTTCGCCCTCCTCATCATCTTCCTGCTCAAGAACGCCGTCGACTACCTGCAGAACGTGCTCACGGTCTGGGTCGAGCAGGCCGTGATCCGGGATCTTCGGAACGAGGTCTACGCCCATCTCCACACGCTTTCCCTGTCGTTTTTCCATTCGAGGCGTGCCGGAGCGCTGCTCTCGCGGCTCACGAACGACATCGCGCTCGTCCGTGGCGCCCTGGCCGCCGGGTTCAGCAACCTGATCAAGTCGTCGCTCCTCCTCCTGGTCTGCCTCTTCTGGATCTTCTGGACCTCCTGGCGGCTCGCCTTCGTGTCGCTCCTCGTCATCCCGCCCTCGGTTCTCTTCATCGTCTGGCTGGGGCGGAAGCTTCGCCGGCGGAGCGGCATCACTCAGGAGCGGATGGCCGACCTGAACGTGATCCTCCAGGAGACGCTCTCGGGAATTCGGGTCGTGAAGGCGTTCGCGATGGAGCGCTTCGAGCAGCGGAAATTCGAGCGCGCCGCGCAGGAGTACTTCCGCTCGTTCGTGAAGCAGCGGCGTCTGGGCGCTCTCGCGGGGCCGCTCTCGGAATATCTCGGCGTGCTCGCGGCGGTGGCGGTGCTCTGGTACGGCGGCCGCGAGATTCTCGTGAAGCAGGCGATCGAGCCGCAGCAGTTCTTCATCTTTCTCTTCGCGATGCTCCAGTCGATGGCCCCGCTCAAGTCCCTCTCGAACGTGAACGCCACGATCCAGGAGGGGCTCGCGGCGGCGGACCGCATCTTCCGCATCCTCGACACCGAGCCGAGCGTGACGAGCCGGCCGGGCGCGCGCACCGCGGCCGGAATTCGGTCGGGGATCGAGTTCGAGAACGTCTCCTTCCGATACGGAAACGGCCCCGACGTGCTCTGCCAGGTCTCGTTTCATGCCCGGGCCGGCGAGGTCGTGGCGCTCGTCGGGCCGAGCGGGGCGGGGAAGTCGACGCTGGTGGACCTGGTCGCCCGCTTCTACGACCCGACGGAAGGCCGGATCCTGCTCGACGGCGTGGATCTTCGCGACTACGACCTCGCGTCGCTTCGCGGCCAGCTCGGCGTCGTGACCCAGGAGCCGATCCTCTTCAACGATTCCGTGTGGAACAACATCGCCTACGGGGTCGAGGACGCGACCGCGGACGCGGTGGCCCGGGCGGCCCGCGCTGCGAACGCGGAGCGCTTCATCACCGACATGGCGGAGGGATACCAGACGACGATCGGCGATCGCGGCGTGCGTCTCTCCGGCGGCGAGCGACAGCGCGTGGCGATCGCGCGGGCCATCTTCAAGGACCCACGCCTCCTCCTCCTGGACGAGGCGACGTCGAATCTCGATTCCGAGTCGGAACTCCTCGTCCAGGAGGCGCTCGAGGCGCTCTTCACCGGCAGAACGGTCTTCGTGATCGCGCACCGGCTCTCGACGATCCAGCGCGCGAATCGCATCCTCGTCCTCGACCAGGGCCGCATCGTCCAGACCGGCACGCATGCGGAGCTGGTCCAGGCGCCCGGCCTCTACCAGAAGCTCCACCGCCTTCAGTTCCGCCTCGCGGAGGCCGACGTCCCGGCTCGTGACCGGGCCAGCTGACGCATGGCGAGCGGATCGGCGCTGGTCGTGCGCTTCTCCTCCCTGGGGGACGTTCTCCTCGCGGCGCACGTCCCCGTTTTCCTGCGCCGAGCGCGGCCCGGACGCCGGGTCCTCTTCCTCACGAAGGAGCGGTACGGCGCCGCGCTTCGGGGCCATCCCGACGTCGACCGCTTCTACCTGCTGGAGGATGGGTCGAGCGACCCGGCCGCGCCCGCGCCGCTCGGCGTTCGCGCCGGCCTCGGCGATCTGATCGCGTTTCTCAAGCGGGAGAACGTGGAGGAGGTGATCGACCTCCACCAGAACCTCCGGTCGTCCCGCGTGGTGTCCGCCTTCGACCGCGCCCGAAAGACGATTCCGCCGAAGCGCTCGCTGCGCCGGCGTTTGATGGTGTACGCGAAGTGGCTCAAGCCCGAACCGCTGCCGCCCCTTCTCCGGACCTACCGCGCGATCGCGGGGCTCGATCCGGACGGCGCCGAACCGACGCCGTGGCTTCGCTCCGCGCTCACCGAAACGGAGGTGGCGCGCGCGCGCGCCGCCCTGGGCGAAGACGTCGAGCGGTTCGTCCTCTTTGGCGCCGGCGCGCGATGGGCGACGAAGCGATGGCCGGCGCGTCACTTCGCCGCGCTGGCCGAGATCGTGGAGCGCGAGTTCGGTCTGGCGTCCCGCTTCGCGCTCGCGCCGGACGAGACGGCGATCGCCGAGGAATTGCGCGCGCTCCTGCCCCCGGCGCGGTCGGAGACGATCGTGACGCGCGGGTTCCGCGAGACCGCCGCGATCGCGTCTCACGCGCGCGCGATCGTCTCGAACGACTCCGCGGTGCTCCACCTGGGAGCCGCGCTCGACGTCCCGGTCGTGGCGCTCTTCGGGAGCACCGTCCCCGCGTTCGGCTTCGCGCCGGAGGGGCCGCGAAACGCGGTCGCGGAGATCCCGCTCGGCTGCCGCCCCTGCGACGTGCACGGAAAGCGGCGCTGCCCCCTCGGGCATCACAACTGCATGGTCCAACTCACGCCCGAGATCGCCCTCTCCGCGTTGCGCGAGGTCCTGGGCCGAGCGGGCGCTCGCGGCCGGCTCGGGGCCGGAGCCCCGTCGTGAGCGAGCCGGCGCGGAGCGGTACGATGGAGCGGGTCCTCCTGACCGCCACCGATCCGGACGCCGTGGCGCAGGCGACGGAGACCGCCCTGGGCGGGGCCATTCCGTGGGTCCGGCCCGGCGAGGCCGGCGCGTCCGCCTCCACCGTGTGGTTCTGTGCGGGAAGGCCCCCCGTCGCGCCGATGTCGCTCCCCGGCCTACGATGGATCCACTCGGGTTGGGCGGGCGTCGAGGATTGGTTCGAGCGCGCGGAATGGCGGGACGGGGTGCGGCTCACGCGCACGGTCGGCGACTTTCCGCAGCGAATCGCGGAGTACGTTGCGGGGTACCTGCTCGCCGATGCGCTCGGCGCACGCGAATCGTGGCGTCAAATGGAGGCGCGCGAGTGGCGTCGGTGGACGCCGGGAACCTTGTCGGGCCGAGCCCTCCTCGTCGTCGGACACGGCGCGATCGGTCGCCGCGTCGCCGAAGTGGCGCGCGCCCTCGGAATGGCGACCCGCGGCGTGCGGCGCGGTCCCCTGACGCCGGCGGATCATGCGCTCGGCGTCGAGGAATCGTCCGCGCTCGAGGCGCTCCTACCGGGCGCGGACGTCGTCGTGAACCTGCTACCGCTGACGGGCGACACCGAGTCCTTCTGGAATGCGGAACGCTTCGCCCGGTTTCGGGAAGGCGCGACGTTCCTGAACGTATCGCGCGGGGCCACCGTCGACGAGCCCGCGCTCGTGGCCGCGCTGCGGGATGGGCGCCCGGCCCGCGCGATCCTCGACGTCTTCCGAGAAGAGCCGCTTCCCGTGGAGAGTCCGCTCCGCGGGTTGCCGAACGTCTGGATCACGCCCCACGTCGCGGGAATCGGGACGGTGGGGCCGCTGGCGGTAGCGTTCGCGGAGAATTGGCGACGGTGGATCGCGGGAGAGCCGCTGGACCGCGAAGTCTTGCGCCGGCGGGGCTATTGAGCACCGGGAAAAGCCTTGATTCCCCGCCCGCCCCTCGCATAATCGCCAGCGGGTGAAGGCGATTCGGAACCCAGGGAAAGGAGCGGCATGACGCCGACCGAGACGACCGCGAAGGAGCCGAAGGTGACGCAGGGGACCATGTGGGCCATGCAGAAGTCCGCCGCGGAGCCGGGGCTCCAGCAGGTGACGGTTCCCATTCCGTCGGTCGGTCCGAACGACGTCCGCATTCGCGTCACGGCGTTCGCGATCTGCGGCACGGACCTCCACATCGTCGAGTGGGACCGTTGGGCGGCCTCGCGCATCAAGCCGCCCCTGGTGCCGGGCCACGAGTTCACAGGCGTCGTGGAATCCGTGGGCGCGAAGGTCACGCTGGTGAAGCCGGGCGACCGGGTCACCGGCGAGACCCACATCTACTGCGGCATCTGCTACGCGTGCCGCCGCGGGCTGAATCATCTCTGCCAGCGCGTCGAGATTCTGGGCGTGGATCGCGCGGGAGCGTTCGCCGACTACGTCGTGGTTCCCGAACAGAACGTCTGGCGGATCCACCCGGACATTCCCGAGGAAATCGCGGCGATTCACGATCCGCTGGGGAACGCGGTTCACACCGCCCTTGCGGGACCCGTCGCGGGTCTTCGCTTCGCGGTCTTCGGATGCGGCCCGATCGGGTGCTTTTCGATCGGAGTTCTCAAGGCGGCCGGCGCGGCATGGGTCGGTGCGGTCGACAAGAATCCCATGCGGCTCTCGCTGGCCGAGCGGATGGGCGCGGACCTGCTCCTGAACGTCGAGAAGGACAAGGTCGTCGAGGGCATCCTCGCCGCGACCGACGGCCGCGGCGTGGACGGCATGCTCGAGATGTCGGGGCACCCGCAGGCGTTTCGCGACGGGTTCGAAGTGCTCGCCAACGGGGGCCGGGTCTCCCTGCTCGGAATTCCCTCGAAGCCGCTCGAGATCGACGTCGCCCGCGAGATCATCTTTCGCGGGGCGGTGGTGCAGGGAATCAACGGCCGGCTCATCTTCGACACGTGGTACCGGATGGAAGCGCTGCTCCTCTCCGGCAAGCTCGACGTCACGCCGGTCATCACGCACGTCCTCGGCTGGAGCGAATTCGACCACGCGGTGGAACTCCAGCGGTCCGGCAAGGCGGGGAAGATCGTGCTCAAGCGGGACCGCCCGTGAACCGGGCGGCTCCGGCGGCAAACCCGCTCGCCTTCCTGGACGAAGCGCTCGATCAGCTTCGCGCGGACGGGCTCTATCGGCGGCTCCGCGTGCTGGATGGGGAGCAGGCCCACACGGCGCGCTTCGACGGCCGCGACGTCATCAACCTCTCGTCGAACAATTACCTCGGGCTGACGACCCACCCGGCGCTCCGGGAGGCCGCGATCCGCGCCGTGCGGGACCTCGGCGCGGGTTCGGGATCGGTTCGGACGATCGCCGGAACGATGGAACTCCACATGGAGCTGGAGCGGCGGATCGCGGCGTTCAAGCACACGGAGGCGGCCGTCGTCTTCCAGAGCGGGTTCGCGGCGAACGCCGGCACCGTGGCCGCGATCCTCGGCAAGGAAGACCTGATCCTCTCGGACGAGTTGAACCACGCGAGCATCATCGACGGTGCGCGTCTCTCGAGGGCGGCCATCAAGGTCTTCCCGCACCGCGACGCGGCGGCGCTGGGGCGTCTCCTCGAGGAGACGGCGTCGGTGAAGCGACGGCTCGTGATCACCGACGGGGTCTTCTCCATGGACGGCGACATCGCACCGCTCCGGGAGATCGCGGCGCTCGCCCGGGAGCACGGGGCGATCATGATGGTGGACGACGCCCATTCGAGCGGCGTCCTGGGCCGAAACGGCCGCGGGACCATCGACCACTTCGACCTCCACGGTCAGGTCGACATCCAGGTGGGCACGCTCTCCAAGGCGATCGGAGTCCTCGGCGGCTACGTCTGCGGGTCGAAGAACCTGATCGAGTTCCTATACCACCGCGCGCGCCCCTTCCTGTTCAGCACGTCGCATCCGCCCGCGGTCGCGGCGGCGTGCCTCGCGGCCCTCGACGTCCTCGAGCGGGAGCCGGAGCGGATCGAACGGCTCTGGTCGAACACGAAGCGCTTCAAGGCGGGACTCAAACGACTCGGCTTCGACACCGGAGCGAGCGAGACGCCGATCACGCCGATCCTCGTCGGCGAGGCGGAGACCGCCATGAAATTCTCCGATCTCGCGTTCGAGCGCGGCGTCTTCGCGCAGGGGATCGGCTTCCCGACGGTCGCGAAGGGACGGGCGCGGCTCCGCACGATCGTCACGGCCACGCACGGCGAGGAGGAGTTGGACCGCGCGCTCGAGATCCTGGGCGACGCCGCGCGGAGCCTCGGAATCCTTCGCTAGGGTGCCCGGCGTGGGGCGACGGTCGTGAGCGCTCGAACCCCGGGCCCGCTCCTGGTCCGGCTTCCGAACTGGCTCGGCGACCTGGTCCTCGCCTGGCCGGTCGTGGAAGCGGCGGCCGCTCGGGGAGCGGCGTTCGTGGGACCTCCTCCGTTCGAAACGCTACTCGGGCCCCGCTTCCCGAACTCGATCTACCTCTCGACGAGCCGCGGACGGCGCTACGCGCTGGTCGCTCCCATTCGATCGCTCCACCCCTCGGTTGCGCTCCTCCTCACCGATTCCTTTTCGTCGACGCTCCTGGTCGCCCTCGCGCGAGTCCCGTCGCGCATCGGGTACGGGGCCGAAGGACGATCGTTCCTCCTCACGCGAACGGTCCGGCGCACGGGCCCGGCCCGCTCGGCCGCCCGCACCGCGGAGTATCGAGTTCTGGGCGAGGCGGCGGGACTCTCGGGAATGCGCGAGGAGCCGTCGGTCCGGCCCGAGCCTCGCGAAGTCGAGCGTGGCGCCGCGGCGCTCGCGCGGTTTGGATTCGCGAACGGGGCTTACGCGGTGCTCGCGCCGGGCGCGTCGTACGGCCCGGCGAAGCAGTGGGGCGCGGAACGGTTCGCCGCGGTGGGAGCGCGCGCGGCGCGAAGCCACCGGCTCTCGCTCGTCGTCGTGGGTTCCGGGGAGGACCGTCCGGTCGCGGCGGCGGTGGCGCGCGCGGCGGTGCGGGACGGCGCGCAGGTATTCGACACGACGGGTGCGACCGACTTGGTCGAGCTGACGGGAATCCTCGCCGGGGCGCGCGCGGTCGTTTCGAATGATTCGGGGGTGATGCACCTCGCCGCCGCGCTGGGGCGCCCGACGGTCTCGGTCTTCGGCTCGACGAGCCCGGTCTGGACGTCCGCCACGGCTCCTTGGGTCGCGAACCTCTACGCGGCGTATCCCTGCTCGCCTTGCTTCCGGCGCACTTGCCCGATCGGGTATCGCTGTCTCGAGGCGATCGGGACCGACGAGGCGACGGCGGCGCTCGACCGCCTCCTCGCGTGACGCGCGGAGGTCAGCGTTCGACGCGCGTGTAGCTGACGCCGTCGCTTCGGTAGACGTAGCGCTCGGACACCGTTCGCGCGACGCCGCGGGGCAGGAAGCCTTCGCTTCTTAGGGATTGGATTTCTTCCGGATAGCGACCCCGCATCGCGCGGTAGGTCTCGAGCGCCAGGGTCAGCCGGGCCGCGTCGTCCAGGTTCGCGATCTCGGGCGGGGCCCACGCCGGCGCCGTCGCGGACTGGCGCACCTGCGATAGAAGCGTTGGCGTCACGCGCACCCCGATCAGGAACGAGGCCGCGACCGCGACGCAACCCAGCGCGACCGCGAGCAATCCCGACTTCCGCCGAGCCGGCGCCTTCACCGGTTCGGTCGGGATCGCGGTGACCTTGGGCGGCGCGGCTGACAGGGAAATCTCGATCACGCCGAGATCCAGGAGGTGATGGAGCGCCTCGTAGGTCTCGAACTCGACGAGCTTCGACTGGGCCGCGATGTCGCGAAGCGGACGAAGCCCGTCGACCAGCGGGAGCACGCGCTGCTCTTGCGGGGTCATTTCCTTCGGCGGAATGGCGAGGGCCTTCGGACGGAGCACCATGGCCGGCGAGGAGAGCGTTTCCTTGTAGCGGACGAATTCGTCGATTCGCCGCATGCTCTCCATCAGGAGCCCCTCGGTGTTGAGCCGCACGTTGACGCCGAACTTCGGCACGGTGCGCCCGTCGCCCGAGAAGTGGTAGGCGCCGGTCTTCCAGGTCAGGAGGTGGTGCAGCGTGTCCTGGATCTGCTCCTCGAGCGCGTGCGTGAGCTGCTCGCTCGAGAGGTAGTTGCCAGAGAGGAGGATGTCGGTCAGCTCCCGCCGGCTCTCGGCCTCGATCGTGTCCACCTGCCGCATCTGCGCCTCGGTCACCCTCCCGGTCTTGACGAGGAAGGGCTTCAGCGGATCCTTCGCGTTCCGCCGCCGGTCGCGCGTGGAGACGACCTTCCCCCCCTCGAAGAAGATGACCACGACTTCGTCGCCCGAGGTCAGCTTGAGCACGCCGGACTTCTGCTGCACGGCGATCAATTGGAGTATTTCCGGGAGGCTGAAGTCGTCGAGGTTGCCCTGGAGCGCCATCCGGTCAGTTCCTTCCCGCGCGCGCTTCGCGCCGCTCGGATTGGGCTCGGGTCGGACGGCCCGCGCCGCCGGTCAGTCCCTGCGCGTGCGCCGTCGTCGTGGCGAAGTAGCGTGCCACCGAGATCGCGTACGTGATCAGGAAGAGCACGAGGAGCGGAGCCCGCTTGGCCCAGCCGCCGCCGGGCACCGGAAGGACGTCGATGGACGGCACGAGCGCGCCGTTCGGGATGACGAGGAGCACCGCCGCGGTCATGACGAGGAGCGCGAAGAATCCGCTGAGCGAGGCGCCCCGCAGCATCTGTCCCGCCCCCGGGAGCAGGAACGTGATCGCGGCCTGCCCGATCGTGCGGCGGCGCGCGGCGCTCTTGTCGCGACGCGTCAAGAGGAGGCGCGTGAACTCCATGGACTTGAGATCGCGCACCGACTTGAAGCACTCGGTGCAGAACGCGCGCTGCTGCATTCGATGGACGCACTTCCGGCAGACCACCTTTTGGCAGTTGGAGCAGTGCAGCGTGGCCAGCCCCCGGATCAGGAACTGTCCGATGCCGCCGAAGATCAGGAAGATCGCGGGCAGGAAGAGCAGAGCGAAGGGTGCCGGCGGCCCCAACCGGGTCGCGAACGCGAGGAAGGGATTCCCCTCGACGGCCGCGGCGCCGCGGAAGTGCGCCGTACGCCGCGCGAGATCCCAGAGGGTTTCGACGGGCGGCCGGGCGTCCATGACGGTT
>Ga0070696_100001906_pt1 | contig 13725 bp, 9 predicted proteins | sample KBSK1253metaG_FD_65474 | JGI IMG/M metagenome (GOLD analysis project Ga0070696, IMG submission 65474) | Corn, switchgrass and miscanthus rhizosphere microbial communities from Kellogg Biological Station, Michigan, USA - KBS K1-25-3 metaG | ecosystem: Host-associated > Plants > Roots >... | reverse complement strand
TCGACCACCGGGACGCCCAACAGCTGGCCCGCCCATTCGATGTCGTCGGGGACGCTGCGCTCGCCGGCCAAAAACAGCGTGCGGAGTCTGGAAAGGTCGTATTTCTTCACCCACTCGCCGTGTGAATCCTCCTTCTTGATGGCGCGGAACGCAGTGGGTGCAGTGAACAAGGCGTTGACGCCGTGTTCCGCGCACACGCGCCAGAACGCGCCGGCGTCGGGCGTGCCGATCGGCTTGCCTTCGTAGAGGATCGTCGTGCAACCTTGCAGCAGCGGGCCGTAAACAATGTAGGAGTGGCCAACCACCCAACCGATGTCCGACGCTGCCCAGTACACGTCGCCCGGCTGCATGCCGTACACCGCGTCCATCGACCAGCGCAGCGCCACCGCGTGGCCACCATTGTCGCGGACGACACCCTTGGGCACGCCGGTGGTACCGGACGTGTAGATCACGTACAGCGGATCGGTGGCGGCGACCGGTACGCAAGCGACCGGCTGCGCGGCCGCTATCGCCGCGTCCCAGTCGCTGTCGCGTCCCGGGGTGAGTTCCGCCTTGAGTTCGGGACGCTGCAGAATCAGGCACGGCGTGTGCTCGGCGTGGGCAAGCTGCAGGGCCTGATCGAGCAACGGCTTGTAGGGCACGCTGTGACCCGGCAGCAAACCGCACGACGCCGACAGGACGACCTTTGGCTTCGCGTCCGCGATGCGCTTGGCGAGCTCGGGGGCGGCAAAGCCGCCAAACACTACCGAGTGCACCGCCCCGATGCGCGCGCAGGCCAGCATCGCGACCACGGCTTCGGGCACCATTGGCATGTAGATCACCACGGTGTCACCCTTGCCGACGCCCATGTTCCTGAGCGCACCGCCGCACTGGGCCGTCAGGTCGCGCAATTCGCGAAAGCTGATCTTGCGCTGGGAGCCGGCCAGCGGGCTGTCGTAGATGAGCGCCAGCTGCTCGGCGCGACCGTGCTCCACGTGGCGATCCACGCAGTTGTAACAGGTATTGAGCTCGCCACCTGCGAACCAGCGGTAGAACGGCTTGCGTGAATCATCGATGACCCGATCCCAGCGTTTGCTCCAGTCGATGCCCTCGGCGATCTTCGCCCAGAACCCTTCCGGGTCGGCTTGCGCTGCCGCGTAGACCTTCGCATAGTTGCCCGCGTTGCTGCCCATGATTGGCCTTCGTGGCTGGATGAGAAGTCGTGATCTCACTGCACTATGCCGCCGGGTCACGGGTGCTGCAAACCGCGACTTTGGTCGAAGGGAAGGCCGCGTGGACCAACGCAGCAGCGCAGTGCAAGCGTCGGCTGGCGCCTGCAACGCGTCAGGCGATGCCGGGATTTCTCAGCTTGCGGCGCAACAGGAGGTTGCGTGCATCCGCGTTGACGCGCCGAGTCTGCAAACCGGTGACATGCAAGCGCATCCGGTGTGCTACTGCAGGGTGCCGCAAGGGTTGGTCAGCAGAATTTGATGCTGGCGACGGCGCCGTTCGCGTCGGGCCGTGGGCGCATCGAGACATCCCAGGCGTACAGCTCGCACAGCCGACGCACGATCGCCAGGCCAAGCCCGGCCCCGCTGCCGCCGACGCCTTCGCCGCGTACGCCGCGCTGGAACAGGCGTTCGGCGTCTTCCGGTTTGATCCCCGGACCGGTGTCGATCACCTCGACCTGACTGTTGCCCACTTCGACGCGCACGGTGCCTTCGAGCGTGTACTTGATCGCGTTGCCGATCAGGTTGGTCAGCGCCACCGACAGCACCGACGCGGGGGCGTTGACGCTGACCGGTGAGCGCACCATCAGTTCGATCGCCAACGGTTTGCCACGCAGTTGCGGGCGCTGGCTTTCAATGACGTCGGCGGCGACCTTGCCCACCTCAGTGGTTTCGCCGCGCGTTGGACCGCGGCGTTCGGCGCGCGACAGCAACAGCAACGCTTCGATGAGTTCGGTCGCCTGGCGCGACGCGCGTTCGATGCGCTTCAGGCGTTCGCTCAGCTTTGGCGTCAGGTCGGCCGAACCCTGCAACAGTTCAGTGGTGCTGGCGATCACCGCCAGCGGCGTGCGCAGCTCGTGACTGACGTCGGAGTTGAACTCGCGGTCGTGTTTCACCATGGCCGTGAGCCGCTCCGAATACTCGTCCAGCGCGTGCGCGAGTTCGCCGACTTCGTCATCGGCAAAATGCGGCGCCAGCGGTTCTGCCTGTCCGGCCTTGCGAAAGTCGTGCAGCCGGTTGGCGAGTTCCGTGACTGGCTTGAGCACCCTGCGCGACAACCACAGGCCGATGGCCAGCGAGAGCAGGCTGAACAGCAATACCGCACCGATGAGTGACAACACCAGTTGACGCTTGCCAAGATCCTCGCGACTGATGTCGTAGCGGGTGAAGCCGATGATGCCGTTCTTGCGTTGCACGGCCAGCTTGTAGTGCCGCTGCCTGCCTTCGGCGTCCACCGCGCGGATGTCGTGCACGCCACTGGTCAGGTTCTGCCAGGCCAGTGGCATCTTGTACAGCGTACGATCGCTCTTGACCCAGCCCTCGATCAGCTCGGACTGGAACGGTCGCTCGGGGTGCTCGAGCGCATTGTCCACGGCCTGGTCGACGTCGTTGCGCAGACTGTCGTTGATCAGCTGGTTCTCGACCTTGGCGCGCAAGTACAACGTGGACACGGCGAACAACGCGCTGAGGCCGAAGCCGAACAGCGCGAACGAGACGATCAGGCGGAACCGCAGCTTACGCCTGGATCGCATCCGGCTCGACCATCCGGTAGCCAATGCCGTGGCGGGTGTGGATCAACGGCGTGGCAAAGGGTTTGTCGATGGCCGCGCGCAAGCCGTGGATGTGCACACGCAGCGAGTCACTGTCGGGCAGTTCCTCGCCCCACACGCGCTGCTCCAGGTCCTGCCGGGTAACCACCGACGGGCTGGCCTCCATCAAGGCCTGCAACAACTTCAAGCCAATCGGGTTGAGCTGGATCGACTTGCCTTCGCGGTTCACGGTCAACGTGTCGAGATTGAACGTGAGATCGGCCACTTTCAACACACGGCTTTGCGGGCCCTTGCCGCGGCGGGCGAGCACTTCCAGTCGCGCGGCCAATTCCTGCAGCGCAAACGGCTTGGTCATGTAGTCATCGGCGCCGGATTCGAAGCCGACCAGCTTTTGCTCCAGCGCATCGCGTGCGGTCAACATCAGGATCGGGGTTTGTTTGTGCGCTTCGTGCCGCAACTTGTGCGCCACCTCCAGGCCGTCCATGCCGGGCAGTGTGAGATCGAGCACGATGACGTCGAAATCATGCACCACAGCCAGGTGCAGTCCGGTGACGCCGTCGCCGGCAAAGTCCACCACGTTGCCGCGGTCTTCGAGGTAGTCGCCGATGTTGGTGGCGATGTCCGTATTGTCTTCTATGACCAGAACGCGCATTTGTCACTCCTGCACAACCGGCGCACGGGCCGGTTGGAGTTGTCAGCTTAACAATCTTGGGGGAGGCCGGGGGGCCGGTCACGCCACGAACCTGAATGGAGTGGCGTACAACCGGAAAAAAACCCCATACACGTCGCTCGCTGCCCGCCGTCCGAGCCGGGATGCGGCGCTCGCTGGCATCACCAGCTGGCTGCCACCGTCACGTTCACCAAGGCATCGTGACGGCTTTATAGAGGCTCACTGGTTAGCACGCAGTGAACCGGAATTCGCGGTGATTTCGTTTGCTGCGAGCAACCATTTGGGCGCGGGGACGTGCTCCTGGGTAGCAACCGGCGTTGTTGCTTGCTGTCAGCTCGGTCCGTTGGCCAACGGGTTACAGGGCGGGACGAAGCGCGTATTCCCGCAGAACCCAACGTACCCACTCTGCGCGCAACTCACCGCTCCGGCGCGCCAGGTTGCCGCTGCTGGTAACCCTGGTAGAACTTGTCCATGTAATTGTGCGTGTTCGCCCGCTCGCGCTGGATATCACCATAAGTGCGGCAGTCGGTGGTCGGAATGCGGGTGCCCATGGATCTGCGGGGTTTGCATATCAGGCGCAAGTCATCGCGTTGCGTCAGGATGCTGTTGACCACTTCCTGATCGTTGAACAGTGCGACCTTGACCACCTGATCCATGTTGGCCAGCGTGCCATACTTTTCAAACAGCGCGCCGATCGAGTCAAGGTTGGTGTTCACCTTGACAAATTCTTCCCTGGTCAGGAATTCGAAACGCCCGCCGGGCACCATCTGCTTGCGCACTTCGGCAGCCGCCGTTTCAAATTTGGCCCTGGTATCGGCCTGTACCTGAGGGGTCTGAACTTTGGCGGAGCTGGCGACCGCCGGGAAAACAAGTGCGCCAGCCGCGATGGCCACGAGGATCATGACGATCCGATTTCCGGTTTTCATCGTTCTCTTCCGGTGGAGTCTGGTCCGCAGGTCAACTCGGTGTTGACCGGTTGCTGGTGAACACGTTCGTGATCAATTTCCACCGGACACGTAGCGTGGTCGTGCTTCCTGCTGCATGAACTGCTGTGTGCTGCGTCGCGACCGCTCGATTTCGCCATACGTGCGACAGGTTCGCTGCGGAATCAACGAGCCTACCGGCACCTCGGACTTGCAGATCATGCGCCGGTCGTCGCGCCGGGTGAGGATGGCGTTGACGTCTTCCTGATCGGTCAGCAATTGCGCGCGCTTGCTGGTGTCCATTTGCTCGACGGAGCCATAACTGTCAAACAGCGCTTGCATGTCGTTCAGGCGCTTGGTCACGGTGTCTTGTTCGGCGCTGTCGACGAATTCGTAGCGTCCGCCGGGGAGCATCTCCTTTTGCACGGCGGCGCTGACCGCAGCGAAATCGGCCTTGTTGTCGACCTTGACCGCGGGTTTCGTGGTGGAAGCACTCACGGCGCTCAACGGTAGCAACGCCACCGTCAACGCGATGAGCACGAACCAGACTCTGTTGTACATGAACGGTCTCCGGATACCCGACGCAGGCCACATGGCGCCACGTTGCAGGTTGGGCTTGCTAGATGCTAGGCCGCCACGGGCGGCTGGTCAACGTCCGTTTGTGGCGAGTTTCCGCGGCGTGGAGTGGGCGCTGGCGGGTGCGCAGGGTGATCCGGTGCGCGCGTGCTCCTGCAGCAAGTCGATGATCGCGGCGGCAACGTCCACGCCGGTGGCGGTTTCAATACCCTCCAGCCCGGGTGACGCGTTGACCTCAAGCAGCAACGGGCCGCGCCGGGAGCGCAGCAAGTCAACTCCGGCCACGCCCAGTCCGAGCGTTCTGGCTGCGCGCAGCGCGATGCGGCGTTCCTCGATGCTCAGTGTTGCGGCGATCGCGTGGCCGCCACGGTGCAGGTTGGCACGAAACTCGCCGGGGCTGGCATCGCGCTGCATGGCGGCGACCACCTTGTGGCCGACCACGAAGCAGCGCAGGTCGCTGCCGTTCGCTTCAGGGATGAATTCCTGCACCAGAAAGTTGGCGTACAGGCCGCGGAATGCCTCAATCACGCTTTGCGATGCGCTGCGTTTTTCCGCCAGCACCACGCCGGTGCCCTGGCTACCTTCGTTGAGTTTGATCACGTGCGGTGGGCCGCCGATCAACGCCAGCACGTCGGCAGTGTCATCCGGATTGTCGCCAAATACCGTGACCGGCATCTCGATGCCTTGCGCGGCGAGTAGTTGCAGACAGCGCAGCTTGTCGCGCGCACGCAATACCGCTTCGGCTGAATTGGGCGTATAGACGCCCATCATCTCCAGTTGGCGCAGCACCACTGTGCCGTAGAACGTGGTGCTGGTTCCGATGCGTGGGATCACACAGTCAATGTCACGTACGGCCTTGCCCTTGTAACGCAAGGCCAGCGCGCCGGGTGCCACCCGGGCGTAGCAGCGCAGTGGATCAAGCACGCGCACCACGTGGCCGCGCTTGCGCGCTGCCTCGATCAGGCGCCGGGTCGAGTACAAACGCGTGTTGCGCGACAGAATTACAATTTTCATGGGCAGGTTGTCATGCGGGTGCCGGTTTTACTGCGGCAGGGCGTGCTTGCGTGTAGGAGCGCGACGGATCGATGGCAAACCGCCCGGTCAGCGCCTGGCGTCCAAGCAGCATGGGAAACAGCATATGCCGGCGATTGGTCAGATTGATGTCGATATCGAAGCTTTGCCCGGCCAATTGCACCCCAGTGCGGATGAACCAGCGTTCAGTGCGTCGGCCGCCGGTATCGGTCACCGTGCGCCGATCGGTGGATGGCGCTTCGCAAAGGATTTCGCGTGGTTCGCGCCGGCTCAGGCGCACGCTGAAACGCAGCCAGTGCGCACCATCGCGTCGGAATTCTTCCAGGGTATCGACATGCATGGAGCTGCTGCGCGCGCCAGTGTCGAGTTTCGCCTTGAGTGGGCCCAGGCCCAGTTGCGGCAACAGCAACCATTCGCGCCACCCCAGCACGAGCAGATCGGCGGTGGCCGCTTCCACGAGGGTCGGATCCGGCATGGGCTGTTGGATGCGCGCAGTGGAGCGGGTGAAGGGAATCGAACCCTCGTCAGTAGCTTGGGAAGCTACAGCTCTACCATTGAGCTACACCCGCGTGGCGCAAGATGGTAACCCGACACGTGCGTACTTGGAAACGTTCCGGCGCGACTGGCGAGGTGCGCGTGAGCCTGCTGGTGCATGAATGGCGGATGGCGGCAAGCTGAACCAGCATGCACGCCGGCGTTGCAACGGGCGCAGACCGCGCAAATACCTGCGCATAATTGAGTCGTGACCTGCGGGTCATCGCCCGCGGTCGTAACCGCCATCGTCCGGAGAACACCATGCGTCGGTTTGTCGTGATTCCCTCTGCACTGCGCAGACAGTGGCGCACGGCGGCAATGCTGCTCGTGTGTGCCGTGGGCGGCTGGGCGCAGGCGCAGGCGGTGATGCCAGGCGACGCTGCCGATCCGCCGAGCCGTGTGGCCCGTTTGTCGTACCTGGCCGGCGATGTCGGCTTGCTGCCATTCGGCGCCAGCGCGTGGAGCGACGCCAATCTCAATCGCCCGCTGACTACCGGCGACCGGTTGTCCACGGCGGCCGACGCACGTGCCGAGCTGGAATTTGGTGGCAGCAATGTGCGCATGGATGGCGGCACGGATTTCGGGTTGCTGGATCTGAACGAACGGGTGGCGCAAATCGAGCTGACCCAAGGCACGCTTGGCCTCAGCGTGCGTGATCTTGATGAGGGACAGAACATCGAGATCGATACTCCCACGGTGGCGCTGGTCGTTGCCCGGCCCGGCGTAGTTCGCGTCGATGTGGGTGACGGCACGCGCGGCACGCAGGTGTCGGTGCTGGATGGCAGCGCCGTCGTCTACGGCGAAAACAATGCGCAACGCAATCTGGTTGCCGGGCGCAGCTATCGCTTTGACGACAGCGCGCTAGGCAGCGTGATGATCAGTGACCTGAGTGGCGGTGATGCATTTGATGCGTGGGGTCGCGATCGCGATCAGCGGTATGCGCGCTCGGCGAGCCGCCAGTATGTGTCTGACGACATGGTGGGTTACCAGGATCTGGACCAGTACGGTGACTGGCAGACCGACAGCGACTATGGCGCAGTGTGGTATCCGACGCAGGTGTCATCCACCTGGGCGCCATACAGCGACGGACACTGGGCCTATATCGCGCCATGGGGCTGGACCTGGGTGGACGCTGCCGCGTGGGGGTTTGCGCCGTATCACTACGGGCGCTGGGCAAACATGCGCGGGCGCTGGGGCTGGATTCCGGGCCCGCTCGGGGTGCGTCCGATCTATGCGCCGGCGCTGGTCGCATTTGTCGGCGGTGGCGGCTGGTCGGTCGGGATTGGCAATGGGCCGGTTGGCTGGTTTCCGCTGGGTCCGGGCGAGATCTACAACCCGTGGTATCGCGCCAGCCGCCACTACTACACCAGCGTCAATATCACCAATATTTACGTGCGGCGCGGCTACGACCGCGACCGTTTCCAGCGCGATATCGGCAACCACTACAACCACTATCGCCGGGGCGAGCGGGTGCGTGGCGAGCGCTACGTCAACCGCCATGCACCACGCGGCTTCACCACCGTGTCGGGCCGCACCTTTGCCAGCGGGCGAGCCGTGCGCGGTGATGCTGGCCGCGTCGAGCGGAGCGCACTGGCGAACGCTGCGGTGTTGCCGCGTGGGGTAGGCGCACGTCCGGTGGCTGATCGCACACCGCCGCGCAATGCGCATGTGCGGGCGTTGCCGGTGGGCGGGTTCGATCGCCAAGTGGTCGCCCGGCGGGCACCCCCGGCGATGCGCGCCGCGCCTGCGGAGACAGCGGTGCGTGGGGCCCGTGGCAACGGGCAGCGCCAGGTGGCAGCGTCTTCGCCTTCGCGCGTGCGCTTGTTGACGCAGGGCGCGCAGGGCGGGCGTCGTCAAGCAACACGGGGCGTGCCGCAGCAACCGGTTGCCGCGCCCGCCGAGGTAATGAATCGCGTGGGCGCCGATCGTGTTGGCACGCGGCGTGGCGGACCGGAGCGGGTCGGCATGGCGCAGGATAACGACGCCCAGCGCAGCGCAAATCGCGATCTGGTACGCAACCGCGCCGCCGCCGTGCCGGCGACTGGTCGTGCGTCGCTGCAGCGCGATGGCGTGCCGCTCGCCACCGGCACGGCGACCGCAGTGCAGCCGGAACGCACGCTGCCCAACGTGGCTCCGGTTCGTCGCGCCGAGGTGCGCCCGGGTGAGTTGCCCTCGGCGCGCTTCGCCCGACCGGAGCGGCGCGTGCCGGTGCCGGCCGATGGCGCGCAGCGGTCGTTCGGTAGCCAGCATGGTGCCGTCGATGACTCGGTACGGGCCGCAGCGAATGGAGACTCACCACGAAATCAGCGTGACGGCTCGGCACGTCCCGGCCTGAGCATTATTTCTGCCGGCAATGCCACACGGGCAACGCGGTCGGCGGATGATCGCCCGGCTTCGGCGCCACCGCTCCCGCAGGTGCCGCGTTTTGAACCTCGCGCGGTGGACCAACGGGATCGCGCTTCGGTCGGGCGGCAGGCAGCAATCGACGATCGACCGCGCGCGCTACAGCGCAATGTGCCGGCCGATGCACCGGCCATGCCGCAGCGGCAGTTGCCGGCGCGTATCGACCGGCCTGAGCCGGTCCGCGCGCCGCCGCAGCAGCAGGCGGCGCGGATGATGGCCCCGCGGCAGATGGAGGCGGCACCACCCAGGCAATATCAGCCGCGCCCGGAGATGTCGCGCGCGCCGACGCCATCACCGCGCACGGTGGCGCCGCCGGCGGAACGCAATCAGGCAGCGCCGGCGCGCAACCAGAGCAAGGCGCGACCGGCGCGCCAGTCAAACGATCATTCGCGCGGGGATGATCGACAGAACTGATCGATTGCGGCGGGTAACAAAGCTGGACACTCCGGGTTGGTTTTTTTCGCCCCGCTCGTCGGAGCATGCACGTCGCTACAATGGATCGCCCTCCAGTGTGCACCGGCCGCCGTGACATGCAGTGCACCTGACCGTGGTTGATGGCCGTCGATGGCGAGCGTGCTGCGTCGTCGCGTCGCTGGCAGACACATAAACCCACCTCATCTCACTTCCGTGGTCGCCTGAGCTTGCCCATGACTGACATCCCCGATGCCGAGCCAATCGACCATCTGCGCCACATTCGCAGTTTCGTGCTGCGCGAAGGGCGCATGACCCCTGCGCAGCAGCGCGCGTTTGATGATTACTGGTCGCGTTTCGGTATCGATTATGCCGGTGCCGTGCAGGATCTGGATGCCCGGTTCGGGCGCCATGCCCCACGGGTGCTGGAAATTGGTTTCGGCAACGGTGAGGCGCTGGCTTGGGCCAGCGAGCACGAGCCCGCCCGGGACTTCATTGGCGTGGAAGTGCATGGCCCCGGCGTGGGCCGACTGATGAACGCGCTGGCGGCGCGCGACGCGCGCAACGTGCGCGTATATCGACACGATGTGGTGGAGGTGCTGACGCACGATATTCCACCTGACGCGCTGGACGAGGTACGCATCTGGTTTCCGGACCCGTGGCCCAAGCAGCGCCACCACAAGCGGCGTCTGATTCAGCCGGACTTCGTGGCGTTGCTGGCCTCGCGCGTGGCGCCGAATGGCTTGTTGCATCTGGCCACTGACTGGCGGGAATACGCCGAACACATGCTGGCGGTACTGGAAGCGGCGCCGGATTGGCGCAATGCCAGCGGACCCGGCGCGTATGCGGAGAAACCCGCGTGGCGCATTGAAACCCGCTTCGAACGCCGCGGCCTGAATCTCGGTCACGGCGTATGGGATTTGTTGTATCGCAAGGTGTAGTCGGCGCGGCGCGCCAAGCAGTTTGTCGGCAACAGCGCGGACAGTGCCAGCCTTGTTGGCGGTGGCGGCGGGCACTTCCCGCCGCCACCATCCGCGAATCAAGGTGCAGGACAGGCTTCCCCGCTGCCCGCCGACTGCGCCTGTTGCTCAGTAGCGGTAGAACTCCGGTTTGTATGGGCCATCCACCGGTACGCCCAGATACTGCGCCTGCGCCGTGGTGAGCGTGGTCAGTTTCACGCCGATCTTGTCCAGATGCAGGCGTGCCACTTCTTCGTCCAGCTTCTTCGGCAGCATGTACACCTTGGCTGTGTACGTGTCCTTGTGCTGCCACAGGTCGATCTGCGCCAGCGTCTGGTTGGAGAACGAATTGGACATCACGAAACTCGGGTGGCCGGTGGCGCAACCGAGGTTGACCAGGCGGCCCTCGGCCAGCAGGAACAACGCGCGACCATCGGGGAACACGTACTTGTCGACCTGCGGCTTGATGTTGATTTTCTGCACGCCGGGCATGGTGTTCAGCGCATCGACCTGGATCTCGTTGTCGAAATGCCCGATGTTGCACACGATCGCCTGATCCTTCATCGCCTTGAGGTGATCGAGCGTCAGCACGTCGCAGTTGCCGGTGGTGGTGACATAGATATCGCCACGGCCCAGCGTGCTCTCGACGGTGTTGACCTCGAAGCCTTCCATGGCCGCCTGCAGCGCAATGATGGGGTCGATCTCGGTGACGATCACGCGTGAACCGTACGCACGCAGCGAATGCGCGCAGCCCTTGCCGACGTCGCCATAACCGCAGACCACGGCCACCTTGCCGGCCAGCATCACGTCCATCGCGCGCTTCAGGCCGTCCGCCAGCGACTCGCGGCAACCGTACAGATTGTCGAACTTGGACTTGGTCACCGAGTCGTTGACGTTGATCGCCGGGACCAGCAAGGTACCGGCCGCGGCCAGTTGATACAGGCGATGCACGCCGGTGGTGGTTTCCTCGGAAACGCCCTTCCAGTCCTTGACCACGGTGTGCCAGAAGCCCGGGCGCTCGAGCGCCACACGCTTGAGCAGATTCTTGATGACCTGCTCTTCGTGCGACGCCGCTTTCTCGTCCACCCACTTGCTGCCGTTTTCCAGCTCGTGACCCTTGTGGATCAGCAGCGTGGCGTCGCCGCCGTCGTCGACGATCAGCTGCGGGCCGAGATAACCGCCCTTGCCATCGGGGAAGCTCATCGCCTGCAGCGTGCAATCCCAGTATTCCTCCAGCGTCTCGCCTTTCCAGGCAAATACCGGCGTGCCGGTTTGCGCGATCGCGGCGGCGGCGTGATCCTGCGTGGAAAAAATGTTGCATGACGCCCAGCGCACGTCGGCGCCGATGTCCTTCAGCGTCTCGATCAGCACGGCGGTCTGGATCGTCATGTGCAGCGAGCCGGTCACGCGCACGCCGTGCAAGGGTTTGCTCGCGGCGTGCTTCTTGCGGATCGACATCAGGCCGGGCATCTCGTGCTCGGCAATGTCCAGTTCCTTGCGCCCCCAGTCGGCGAGTGACAGGTCGGCGACCTTGAAGTCCTGGTGCGGGGTTTCTTTGCTGACAGCGTTCATGGGCATCTCCGGTTGGTGCGAACCGCTTCGTGAAGTCCGGCCATGGCGGGCCGGTCTGCCGCGAAGGAACTCGCATACCGGGCGCCGTTGTGGGACGTGCCGCGCCGAGCCTGGCCGGCTTCACGACGGCGGAAACTTCCGCGTCAGAAACGGTCGCAGCGCCCCTCGGCGGGCAGTACAGCGCGCTATTGTAGCGGCAGACGCACGCCGACGCCGTGCATGCAGCGTGATTGGGTACGCTGGTGCGGGGTCTTGAACGGGATGCAGCGCATGCACGAGCAGCACGAACCGGCGTTTTTGCCACCCGACGATGCGCTGCGTGAGGACGTCAGTCGACTTGGTGCGATGGTCGGCAGGCTGCTGGTCGAGCAGGGCGGGGAAGCGTTGTTTGCGCGCGTCGAGCGGGTGCGGCTGGCCGCGATCCAGCGGCGGCATGCCGGTGCCTCGGTCGATGCGCTGGCGGCTTCCCTGGCCGGGCTGGAGGCAGCCACTGCCGAGGCGCTGGCGCGCGCGTTTGCCACGTATTTCCAGGTGGTCAACATCGCCGAGCGCGTGCACCGCATTCGCCGTCGTCGCGATTACCAGCGCGCGGGCAGCGCACCGCAACCGGAGTCATTGCTGGACGTGGTGACCCGACTCAAGGCGCAGGGCGTGGGTGCCGACGAGCTGATCGGCTGGCTGGATCGATTGTGGATCGAGCCGGTGTTCACCGCGCACCCGACCGAAGCCGTGCGCCGCTCGTTGCTGGAAAAAGAGCAGGCCATCGTGCGTTCGCTGGTCGACGGCTTTGATCGGGATCGCACACCGCAGGAATGCGCCGCAGATGCCGAGCGCATCTTTGTCGCGCTGTCCGCCGGCTGGCAGACCGCCGAAGCCTCAAGTGTGCGGCCGAGTGTGCAGGATGAGTACGAGCACGTGGGTTTCTATCTGGCCAATCCGTTGTATCGCATCGTGCCGGCGTTGTACGAGGCGCTGCATCAGGCCTTGCGTGAGGTGTATGGAGTGGCGGTGAAATTGCCGCGCCTGCTCGGCTTCGCCAGCTGGGTGGGTGGCGACATGGATGGCAATCCCGGGGTCGGTGCCGATACGTTGGCCGCCTGTTTGACGTCGCAGCGCGCGGCGGTACTGGAGCGCTACGCCGAGGACGTGGCCGCACTGGGGCGCCAGCTCAGCCAGACCGACGATCGGGTCGCGGTGACGCCGGCGCTGCGGGCGCGACTGACCGACTATCTGGCGCGCTATCCGACCGCCGCCGCGCGCATTCGCCCACGCCACGCCGACATGCCTTACCGCTGCCTGCTGCACCTGATAGGTGCCCGCTTGCGTGCCACCGCCCACGCCGCAGCGGATGGCTATGCGACACCCGACGAATTGCTGGCTGACCTGCAGTTGATCGCCGAGAGTCTGGTCGCGTATCGTGGCCTGCATGCCGGGACCCATGCTGTCACGCGCCTGATCTGGCGGGTGCGCAGTTTCGGCTTTCATCTGGCACGACTGGACGCGCGGCAGGACTCACGCGTGCACGACGATGCGCTGGCAGCACTGCTCAATGATCCGGACTGGGCCACGCGCGACGCGGCGCAGCGCGCGGACCGGTTACGTCCGTACGCCAGTGGCCAGCAGCAGTTTGCCGCGTGTGGCGATCCGCAGGCGGTCGCCTTGCAGGCCGTGTTCGCGGTCTTGCGTGACAGTCGACGGCAGCACGGCAGCGGCGCGACCGGCCTGTACATCATCAGCATGGCGCGCTCCGCTGCCGATGTATTGGCCGTGCTGGCGCTGGCGCGCCGGGGTGGACTGGTGGCGCCAGCGGCAGTAGCCGGCGTAGAGGCTGCCCATGTCGTGCCGCTGGATATCGCGCCGCTGTTCGAGACCGTTGACGACCTGCAC
>Ga0070696_100001904_pt1 | contig 13732 bp, 9 predicted proteins | sample KBSK1253metaG_FD_65474 | JGI IMG/M metagenome (GOLD analysis project Ga0070696, IMG submission 65474) | Corn, switchgrass and miscanthus rhizosphere microbial communities from Kellogg Biological Station, Michigan, USA - KBS K1-25-3 metaG | ecosystem: Host-associated > Plants > Roots >... | reverse complement strand
TTTTTACTTGGACAAGGAGAACTGAGTGGAAAAGGATAAGGAATCTGGGTCGCGGAAAATTCGCTCGGAGTTGACCCACGAGCAGGAAGTGTCGCTGGTCCATTCGCTTGTACCCTGGGACACCCTGCAGCGAATTGACGCGAGTCTCAAGGCGTTGGAACAGCAGGCTCTCTTAAAGACGAAGAGATCAGAATAATAACCAAACTACGTCTGGCTGCGCCATGGCATTGAACGACGGAATGGCGAGTTCTCTGGAGCGGTGCTCCCCATAACTCGACCTCAGCGTCGAGCGCAAAGGCAAGTGGACGACCAAACGCACTAGATAAGGGGCCAATCCGTCCTCGAGCGCAGCAGTAGGGCATTGAAAATCGCCGCCTTCTCTACTTCCCTATCGTACGGGATAGCAGGATGGGCGTCTTGCCGTAATTCATGGTGCAAATAAGTATTGAAGGCAGCTTTTTAGGCACGTCCTGAGGATTCTCGGCGCCGTTCGGTCCGTCGAACCGTTACAATATAATTATCGATTCACCTTCCCCGCCGACCGCCTTCTAAGGCGGAGCATTGACTATGGCCGATACACCTTTTGTACATCTGCACTGCCACACGGATTATTCGCTGCTCGACGGCGCCTGCGACATCACGCAGTTGATGGATACCGCGGCCGCGCAAAACATGCCGGCGGTTGCCATGACCGACCACGGCAATCTTTTCGGCGCGGTGCAGTTCTACAACATCGCGAAAGCCAAAGGCATTCATCCGGTGATCGGGTGCGAGGTGTACGTCTCGCAGCAGGGGCACAAAACGCGCTCGGAGAACGATCGCTACAACCACCTGGTGCTGCTGTGCGAAAACCAGGAAGGCTATCGCAACCTCATCAACCTGGTCTCGACCGGATTCCTGGACGGCTTCTATTACAAGCCGCGCATCGACAAAGACCTGCTCTCGCGGCACTCGAAAGGCCTGATCGCGATGTCGGCATGCCTGCGCGGCGACATCAACGAGACGATTCTGGCCGACCGCCACGACGAAGCGCGGCGGCTGGCGTATACCTATCAGGACATTTTCGGCCGCGGCAATTTCTTCCTCGAGATTCAGGATCATGGCCTGGAGCAGGACAAGCGCGTGACGCCGGAGGTCAACCGTCTGTCGGCCGAAACCGGGATCGCGATGGTCGCGACCAACGATGCGCACTATCTGCAGCGAGAAGACGCGCGCGCACACGAAATCCTGATGTGCATCCAGACGGGCAAAACCATGTCCGATCCCGCGCGGATGCATTGGGCGAATCCGGATTTCTATCTCAAGTCGCGCGCCGAGATGATGCAGTTGTTCGGCGAGCTCGAAGACGCCGTGAACCGGCCGTTCGAAATCGCCCAGCGCTGCCAGGTGAAACTCGAAAAGGTCAAGGAGCCGTTCCCGCGTTTCGACGTTCCGGCGGAGCATTCGACCGATACCTACTTCGAGTTCGTCGCGCGCCAGGGATTCGAAAAGCGCCGGCCGCGCCTCGAAGCATTGCACGCGCAGGGACGGCTGAAACACGAGCTCGCCGAGTACTCGGAGCGGCTGGACCGCGAGATCCGCATGATCCAGCAGATGAAGTTTTCCGGCTACTTCCTGATCGTCTGGGACTTCATAAGGTTCGCGAAATCCCGTTCGATTCCGGTGGGTCCGGGGCGAGGATCGGCGGCCGGAAGCCTGGTGAGTTACGCGATGCAGATCACCGATATCGATCCGCTGGAATACGGGCTGCTGTTCGAACGGTTCCTGAATCCGGAGCGCATCAGCATGCCGGATATCGATATCGATTTCTGCATGAACCGCCGCGGCGAGGTGATTCAATACGTCACCGAAAAATATGGGCGCGAGCAGGTGGCGCAGATCATCACGTTCAACACGCTGGGCGCGCGCGCCGCGATCAAGGACGTGGGCCGCGTGCTCGATATGAGTTTCGGGGATGTCGAGCGCATCACCAAGATGGTGCCGACCGTTCTGAACATTTCGCTCGAGAACGCCATCAAGAGCGAGCCGGGGTTCGACGAAGCCGCGAAGCGCGACCCGCGCGTGGCCGATATCCTGGCCGTCGCGCTGCGCCTCGAGGGTCTGGCGCGAAACTGCTCGGTGCACGCGGCGGGCGTCGTCATCTCTCCCGAGCCGCTGAAGAATCTGGTCCCGCTCTACAAGACCAACAAAGACGAAATTGTCACGCAGTATGACATGAACGGCCTGGAAAAACTGTCGCTGCTCAAGATGGATTTTCTCGGCCTGACGACGCTCACGCTCATCGACGACGCGATCAAGCTCATCGAGAAACGCCACGGCGTGAAACTGGTGCTCGAGGATCTGCCGCTCGAAGATCCGAAAGCTTACGAAATATTTTCCCGCGCCTTCACCAGCGGCGTGTTCCAGTTCGAATCGCCGGGCATGCGCGACATTCTGCGCCGCTACCAGCCGACGCGCATCGAGGACCTGACCGCGCTCAACGCCCTTTACCGGCCCGGGCCGCTTCAGGGCGGCATGCTCGACGATTTCATCGAGCGGAAGCACGGGCGCAAGGCGATCGTCTACGATCTGCCCGCCCTGAAGGAGATTCTCTCCGAGACATACGGCGTGATTCTGTATCAGGAGCAGGTGATGCAGATCGCCAGCAGCCTGGCCGGATACTCGCTCGGTGAGGCCGACATTTTGCGACGCGCCATGGGGAAGAAGAAGGCCGACGAGATGGCCTCCCAGCGCGCGCGGTTCATTAAAGGCGCTCTCGAACGTGGATTACCGCAACGAAAGATCGAAAAGATTTTCGATCTGATGGAACAGTTCGCGGGATACGGTTTCAACAAGTCGCACTCGGCGGCGTATGCGTATCTGGCGTTTGTCACGGCCTATTTGAAGGCACATTATCCGGTGGACTTCATGGCGGCGCTGCTGACTTCGGAAACCGGCAACCCGGCGAAGATCGCCAAGTACATCAACGAGTGCCGCGAGATGGGAATTACCGTGCTCCCGCCGGATGTGAATTCGAGCGACTGGAATTTCACGCCGGTCGGCGAGGCCATTCGTTTCGGTCTGGGTGCGGTGAAGAATCTGGGGCCCTCGGCTGTGGAAGCGATTCGCGTGGCGCGTGAAGAGAGCGGCCGGTTCCACTCCATCTATCAGTTTTGCGAGCTTGTGGATTTGGGCTCGATCAACCGGCGCATGATCGAGAGCCTGATTCGCGCGGGCGCGATGGATTCATTCGAGGGCACGCGCTCGCAACTGTTCGTGGCCGTTGAAGGGGCCATGGAAGCCGGGCAGGGAGCGCAGCGGGCGCGGCTGTCGGGACAGGAAGGATTGTTCGGCGATGTATTTGGCGGGGATCACCCGCACGTGGAAAAGCCGCTGCCGGCCATCCCCGATTGGACCCTGCGCGAAAAGCTGCAGGGTGAAAAAGAGATGCTCGGCTTCTACGTCACGGGTCATCCGCTCGACGATTACGCCGACAAGATCCGCGAACTCGCGTCGCACGACAGCAGCAATCTCGAAGGACTGGCCAAGGGCGCGGACGTTGCCATGTGCGGCATGATTACCGGCATCCAGCGCAAACGCAATCGCGAGCAGAAACCGTGGGCCTCGATGGTGCTAGAGGATCGCACCGGCGCGGTCGATGCTCTGGTGTTCACCACCAGTTTTGAGCGCCTGGCGCCCATGCTGGTGGAGGATCAGGCGGTGCTGGTGCGCGCGCAAGTCCTGCCGGAAGAAAATGCGCCGCCGAAAATTTCCATCCAGGACATGACGCCGCTGGATGTAGCGCGCGTGCCGCTGCCATCGCTGATCTCAATTCGCGTGTGGCTGGGGCGCAATGGCGACACCGATCGGGCAAGATCGCTCAACGAGTTGTTTCAAAGCAAACCGGGCGAGACACAGGTGCGGCTGCGCCTGGAATCCGCGCGTGATTTCACGGTGATTCTCGACGTGCCGGCGAAAGTTCGGCCGGACAGAGAATTTCAGGCATCCATCGAGCGCATTTGCGGCGCCGACGCCATCGAAGTGCTGGTGAACTAGGACCATCGCGCGGTGTTCCGACTCTGGTAGAATGCTCAACGCCGAAACGAACCGAGGGCTGGATGCCTATCGCCATTTCCATGGATGACTTGTCGATCGAAGCGCTCGGCTTTTCGCTTGCACCTCAACACGGATTGACCGCGCCTGCGCAGACCACTATCCGGGCACAACTGCATGATTGCGAGTTTACGAAGAAATCTGATGCCGATACTGCGGTACTTTTTTCGGTATGCCATGCGTGGCAGGCATTTTGACAAGGTGACGGTGACGGTCAGCCGGGGCACGCGCGGCCCGATTCGTCATTTCACGATGCAGTTGAACAGCTTCGTCATTTCGTACTTCCTGCCGGGCCGATCGTCTGACGATGTCGGATTGGATTTCGAATCCATAGAAATTCTCGACTCCTGAGATGCGCGCCACCGCTCTCCTGGGCTTCTTAGTGGTGATCGGCTTCCGGGCCGCCGCTCAGTCACCGCCCGTCATCATCGATACCGACGTGGGCCATGACGACCTGATGGCCATCGCGTTCCTGCTGGCCCGACCGGACGTGCGCATCGAGGCTATTGCGGTCGATGACGGCCTGGCCCATGTGGAAGCGGGCGCGGTCAACGTGCTTCGCCTGCTCGCGCTTGCCGGGCGCCGCGACGTACCGGTCTATATCGGCAGCGCGGTTCCCATGCGCGGCATGCTGGCCTTTCCCGCGGCGTGGCGCAAGCGCGCGGACGAGTTGGGGGATGCGTTAAAGCTTCCGAAAACCGATCGTAAACCGGAAAAGGAATCGGCTGCGGACTATCTGGTTCGCCGGCTTCAGGATCGCTCGCGGCCCGTGCGCGTGCTCGCCCTCGGGGCACTGACGAATTTCGGCCACGCGCTCGAGCGGACTCCCGGTTTGTTGCGCGATGTCGACTTCGTCATGATGGGCGGCGCGGTGCGCGTCCCGGGCAACCTGGGGAGCGGCGGCACCTTCAAGACGGACAACAAGACGGCCGAATGGAACCTGTATGTAGATCCCGTGGCGGACCGGATGGTATTTGAATCCGGAGCCCGCATTTTAATGGTGGGGCTCGACGCCACCAACAAGGCGAACCTCGATACGACGTACCTGCGGGAGTTTGAGACGCGCGCGCGCACCCCGCTCGGGCAGGTCGTGATGGGCATTCTCGAACGCCAGCGTCCTTACATTGAGCAGGGAAGTTTTTATGCGTGGGATCCGCTCGCCGCGGTTGCGCTCGTTGCTCCCGCGGTCGTGAAAACCAAGCCGCTGAGGATCGAGATTCGTCAGAAGCCGCCGGAGGAGGGCCGAACCGCGGAGATCGCGGGTAAGCCGAACGTGATGGCGGCGCTCGATGCCGATGGCGCGGCGTTCCGCAGAAACTATCTCGAAGCGTTCATCCCGCGGAAGTAGACGGAATTATTTGCCCGGCGCGGGAACATCGCGCGGGTAGCTGGCATTCAGGGTCCCCTTGGCCTGGGCTACTTCGAGCAGCGTCGGATAAAACTGGACGAAGGTGTTTTCGACGGCGGCATTTTTATTGTGACAGCTAAAGCATTCCTGCTTCGGAAACGCCTTCGCGCTGTTGCGCGGCGCACTCGGGCCGCCCAAACTGAAATAAGCCCACTTTTCCGGGAAACGCGCTTCGTCCTTCACGGCGGCCTCAACCGCCACCAGGCCGGTCTGGAAATGGCCGGCGCGATTAATCGAGCCGTGCCCGGTCGAGGCACGAATTTCGAGAATGAAGATGGTCTTGTCCGGCCACTTGCCGGTCTGCAAAAAGGAACGGTAGGAGGACGGATTGACGAATACGTTATCGAACGGCGGATTCGTGGACTCCGCGGCGTTGGGCCCATAGCTCATGCCCAGCCCGGACGTCAGATAGATCCACTCCCGGTAATTCGTGGGCCGGATCAGTTCATTGTCCTTGGTGAATCGCGGATCTTGGGCGAAACCTCGACCGGCTGATAGCGCCAGCAGCGCGGAACTCAGGAACAAGGCTCGAGTCATGGCACCTCTCCTTTAGATGATATGTCAGACGGTCCGGATCGTTATCAGTCTAGGGGCAGGTTCGCATTCCGGTAGGGCGGCAAGGTAAAATCCTAAGTGCGAATGGAGCCGGAACCCGCACCGCCGCCAGCGCCGGAAGAAGCGCCCAAGAACGTCGCCTGGCAGCGCGTGTTGCTGGCCCGTCATGCCAAGCGTCCCCACACGCTCGATTATATCGAGCGGATTTTCACGGACTTCCAGGAGATCCACGGCGACCGCCTGTTCGCCGACGACCCGGCCGTGGTGTGTGGAATGGCGTTCTTCGAAGGACGGCCCGTCATGCTGGTGGGTGAGCAGAAGGGCCGCGATACCAAGCAGAAACTGCATCGCAATTTCGGCATGCCCAAGCCGGAAGGCTACCGCAAAGCCATCCGCGTGATGCAGATTGCAGCCAAGTTCAACCGCCCGATTATCACGTTTCTGGACACGCCGGGCGCCTATCCGGGTATCGACGCCGAGGAGCGTGGGCAGGCCGAAGCTATCGCCCGGAACCTTCGCGAGATGTCGCGGCTCGATACGCCGGTGATCTCCGTCTGCATCGGTGAAGGCGGCTCGGGCGGGGCTTTGGCGCTGGGTGTCGGCAACCTGGTTTTCATGATGGAAAACGCGGTTTACAGCGTGATTTCACCCGAGAGCTGCGCGGCCATCATCTGGCGCGATTCGAGCAAGGCGGAACTGGCGGCGGCGGCGCTTCGCCTGACCGCGGAAGACCTGTTGAGCTTCGGCCTGATTGACGGGATCATAGCGGAACCACCCGGCGGTGCGCAGGAAAATCCCGATGCCGCCGCGGAATTTCTCCGCGCAAAGCTGCGCCTCTCCCTCGATGAACTTTCCCGGCTCTCCCCTGTTGAGCTGGTCGAGCAGCGTTATATGAAGTTTCGCCGGATGGGGAACTTCTTTACTACCGCCGGCGGCAGGGGGTTCGGGGCAGCCGATTGAACGGGCGGGTGAACAAGACCGTACTGCTGAGTATCGCGTTCGCGATTGCGGTGATTGGGCTGGTCGTTTATACGACCATGGGCAATGCGCGATACCGCTGCGAGGTCTGCGTCGCCTACCGGGACCGGTCCGCATGCCGTACCGCCGCAGCTTCCACGGAAGCTTCGGCCTTGCGGACGGCTACCGAAAATGCCTGCGCCCAGATTTCATCCGGCGTCACGGATTCGATGCAGTGTACTAGTACGCCGCCCACCTCGGTAAAGTGGCTCTCGGGAAAATGAATCGGGCTGTGTAACCTACGCGCAGGAGTATCTCGCCCTCAAAGGGTAGCGGGAAAGTGCGTTCCGGGGCGTGATACCATATACAATTCGTGAACAACTGCCCGGGTAACTGCGTCTAATTCCAAGGGAGCCGTTCCAACTTGAAACGCAAATGGAAAATACTCATCGCCCTAGTAGTGTTGGTGGTGGGATCTATCGCAGTTTTTGCGAGCGTGCGCTACAGCCGGCGGGGCATCGTCACTGTGCAGACAGGGCGCGTCGTCCGGCAGGACCTGACCAGCCTCGTCACCGCCTCGGGTGAGATTAAGCCCCGCAATTACATCAACATCGGAGCAAATGCGTCGGGTGAGTTGACCGCTATTCTGGTGAAAGAAGGCCAGCACGTCCGCAAGGGCCAGTTGCTGGCGCGCATCGAGAATGTACAGCCGGAAGCCGATGTGGACGCGCAGAGGGCGAGCCTCAGCTCCGGAGAATCCGACGCCGCCGCCGCCGAATCGGGACTCAAGGCCGCCGACGACAATCTGGTAACCATGCAGGCGGCCATCGACCGGGCGCGCTCGGACCTCGAGAGAGCGAGTCTCGATTTCAAGCGTGCCCAGGAGTTGTTCAACGCCAAAGTCATGTCCAAACAGGACTATGACCAGCGCAAGGCGGTGTTTGAGTCCCAGCAAGCCACCGTGCGCGAAGCGGAATCGCGGCTCGTTCAGGCCAGAGCCCAGCGCCAGCAGACGGCATCGCAGCTTACGGCATCACAGAGGCGCGTGGCGCAATACCGTGCCATGGTAGCGCGCGCTTCCGACGTTCTGCGCAAACACGATTCCTACGCGCCTCTCGACGGCGTGGTCACGAACCTTCCGGTCCGCGTGGGGGAGACGGTCATACCCGGCCTTCCGAATCTGCCCGGCACCATTATCATGACGATCGCCGATATGTCGCTGATCACCTCGGAAGTAAAGGTCGACGAAACCGATATCGTAAACGTCAAACTCGACCAGGTAGCGGATGTGACGATCGACGCCATACCCAACAAGACCTTCAAGGGCCACGTCATCGAAATCGGCAATACGGCCATCGTGCGGTCCACGGGCCTCGCGGCATCGCAGAGCAACATATCGAGCCAGGAAGCCAAGGATTTCAAGGTCGTGGTGGCGCTCGACAATCCGCCGGATGAAATCCGTCCGGGACTGTCCTGCACTTCAAAGATCACGACCGCCACGCGCCAGCGCGTGTTATCGATCCCGATTCAGGCGTTGACCATCCGGCAGAAGGGCGATCTGGAGCCCCCGAAGAAGAACGCCGACGTGCAACCGGTGAAGCTGGATCCGGCGGCAGAGAAAGCGCGCAAGGAAGAGCTCCAGGGCGTGTTCGTCATCTCAACCAACAAAGCTGCGTTCCGCAAAGTGGAAACGGGAATCACGGGTGCGACCGATATCGAGGTTCTAGGCGGCCTGAAGGAAGGCGACGAAATCGTGACGGGCAGCTATCAGGTGATCCGAACCATCCGCAACGAGGCCCAGGTGAAGGTTGACAATAAAGCGCCCGTAAAAGCGAATACATAGTTGCGGAATTGAGAATCAGCAATGGCACAGGCAGTTGAAGCACTGGTCGATCGCGGCGAGCAGTTAAAAAAAGACGGCATCGTCATCCGCACGTACGATCTTTGGAAGACCTACGTGATGGGCGACCAGGAGATTCATGCCGTTTCCGGGGTCGATATCCAGATCCGGCGCGGCGAGTACGTGGCCATCATGGGACCGTCGGGCTCGGGAAAATCGACGCTCATGAACCTGATCGGATGTCTGGACACTCCCACCAAAGGCCAGTACTACATCAACGGCCGTCTGGTGAGCGAAATGAACGACGACGAACTGGCGCGCATCCGGAACAAGGAGATCGGCTTCGTTTTCCAGACCTTCAATCTGCTGCCGCGCGCGACCTCACTGCACAATGTGGAGCTGCCGCTAATTTACAGCGGAATGGCGGCGGATGTCCGGATCGCCAAGGCGAAGAACGCTCTCGAGCAGGTGGATCTGACGCCGCGCATGTACCACAAGCCCAACGAGCTTTCCGGCGGACAGCGACAGCGCGTCGCGATTGCACGCGCGCTGGTGAACAACCCTTCCATCCTGCTGGCAGACGAGCCCACCGGAAACCTGGATTCGGCCACGGGCAACGAAATCATGGGGCTGTTCGAGCGCCTGCATGCCCAGGGCAACACCATTGTGCTGGTGACTCATGAGCACGATATCGCGCTGCACGCCCACCGCGTCATCCACATCCGCGACGGAAAAGTCGAAAAAGACGAAATAGTGAAGTAGGGCTGGCGCGGAACGTAGCGGTCGGCTGCCAAATCAGCACTAGGCTGCGTGTGCGTCTGTTTCGCACTGGACTTCCGGATATTCTCGGTGCGTGCTCGAGGTAGGCTGACGCTGACCCGGGTCGCGCAAATGAGGTTGAGGCAACAGCCCTGAGGATGAAGCGCACAGATCGACGGCGTGGCTCGTCCGTTCTCGAGTTCACCTTGGTAGGCATTCCGATCATTTTCATGCTGGTCTCCATTTTTGAAGTATCGCGGGGGATGTGGAACTATCACGCGATCGCTTATGCGGTTCGGGAAGGCACGCGGTACGCTAGCGTCCACGGCACCAATTGCTCTACAGCGCCTAATGCTTGCACGGTAACGATTGCGCAGATCACGCAACGCATTCTGGATTCCGGCGCCGGGCTGTCTTCCAATCAACTCACGCTAACTTTCACATCAAATGGCGGTGCAATCACCTGCCTCGCCTCGAACTGCCTGCTGAACGCGACGGTTTGGCCGCCGGCTGGCAGCCAGTCTGTTGGGAACAACATCACGATTCGTGGAACGTATCCGTTTGTGTCCGCGCTCTCCATGTTTTGGCCCGGTTCGGGGTCAGGAGTGAATTTCGGCACGTTTAATTTCCCTGCTTCGTCGCGAGAAACGGTTCAGTTCTAGCCACGCGACGGAAAAGTCGGAAAAGTGAAGGAGCGACGTCGGGCGAACGCTAATTCGCGGCCAGCTTCGCGTATTCGCGCTTGGCTTCGATCAGGATGGGGATGTCGGGATCGGCATCCTTCCATCGCGCCAGGAAATCCTGATATGCTTTGCGGCTCCTGGTGCTGTCACCCGCCAGCGCATACGCCCGGGCCGATCCCAGGTAGGACAGCGCGTAGACGGGTAACGTCCCGAATATACCTTTATGATCCAGAATCTTCTGGAACTCGGCTGCGGCTTCCGCGCCGGTCTGTGCCTTCAGGTACGCGATGCCGCGAATGTAGACCGGCGAGGACTCGGTGATGTCGTAGGCCGCAGCGGGCCGAAGCAGATCGATGGCTTTGGACGCCTCTCCGCGCTGGAGAGCGAGGGCTGCGCGCGCGACCGGAAGCGACACCGCGTTGATGATCGTATCCAGCGGATATCGTTTCGCCAGCTCATCGATCAGCGACTGCGCCTGCGCTGCGGCTCCGGAAGCCGCGAGTGTGATCGCCGCGGACTGCAGCGCCTCCCTGCCGGGCGCCATTGAAACGGCTTGTGTCGCCCGGTCTCGAGCCTGTTTCAGATTCCCGAAGAGCACCTCGGTTGCGGCCTGCTGCGCTGTAATGCCGGCCGCGATCTCTTTCAGACCGGCGCGTTCCAGCGCTTCGAATTCGCGCTGGTAAATCTCCCGCACATTCGTCAGCCGGCCCAGCGAAGCAAGCACGGAGCGCTGCGCATCCAGCATCATGTATTCATCCGGTTTGCCCTTGGACCAATCCACGTGGCGTTGCATCTCGGCCGTATTCCCGTCAAGGAATGCGAGCATGTACAGCCCCATGTGAGCCCCAGCATAATCGGGCCTCAGCTTTACTAACTGTTCCGCGGTGGCCCTGGATTCTGGAAACCGCTCGAGTTCGGCATAAGTGCGGGAGAGAATCCCGAGAGGGAAGACTTGTGGGCCGCCGATCCGGATGGCTTCGAGAGCTTCTTCAACAGACTTGTCATTCCTGCCCATCCGTGCATAGTAAAGCGCGAGGTTGTTGTGCGGCGTCCAGTCATGCGGGTAGGTCTGGCTCCAAAGGCGATAAACTTCTATCGCCTTGCCGATGTCGCCCGTTACTCCTTCGTGATAGCGGGCGGAGATGTACAGCCGCTCCGGCTCGCTGACCCGCTCACGCCGCTCAAAAGCTTTCCGGAAATATTCGCTGGCGCGCTGCTGTTCGCCCAGATTTTCATAAACCGCGCCGAGCCTCGCGTAAGCCATGGCGAAATTCGGGTCGAGTTCCACGGCGTGCTGGTAAAACGGAATCGCTTCCTGTTCGACTCCCTTGGCGCGCTGCATTTCGCCGAGACCGTAGGCTTTGAGCGCCTCCAGCGAAGTCGTCGTCGCCTCCATGGGGTGATCGAGTTTCTGAATCGAGCTCAGCGATTCGCCAAGCTTGCTGCGCAGGCTGGAAGCCGCACGGCTCAAGGCTTGCAGCACCTTCTCTTTGTTCTCGGATTCCACCTGCTCGCGGGCCAGCGACTCACCCGAGCTGCAATTCACGGCGTTCAAATCGACGATGTAATGGCTGCCGAGCGCGGCGATCGAGCCGACGATCATGGCCTTGATGCCCTCGCGTTCGCAGATCTCGCGCGCCACCGGGCCCACAACGCGCTCATCCTGAGACCGGCCCATGAACCCGAGGGCTCGCCGCAAACGGTCTTCACCTACCACGTTTAGGTAAGGCGACTGCTGTAATTGAACGGCCAGGGCCTGTTTGAGCGTGCCATCGAACATCGGATCGGCAGTGGTGTTTACAAAATCCGCCAGCAGAATGGAATCGCGTTCGCTCAGCGCGGGCGCGCGATGCAAACGCAAATAAAGCACAACCGCCGCCGCGACAATCACAACCAGCGCCGCCACGCCCGGGATGAGAAATCTACTCCGCTGTGAAGCGGGAGCCGCCGCGGGCACGCTGGCGCTGGGTGATGACGCCTCGCGCGGCGCAGCCGCAACGGCGGCCACGGATCGCGCCGAGTCTGTGTCGCGCTTCAGGCGCTTCAGGTCGCCGCGCAACTCGCCGGCGCTCTGATAGCGCAGCTCCCGGTCCTTTTCAAGCGCTTTGCCGATGATGCGCTCGAGCTCTGCCGGCAGCACCGGATTAATTTCGAGCGGCGCTACGGGCGCGCGATTCAGGATAGCGTCGAAGACCACTGCTGTCGTGTTGCCGGCGAAGGGCTCGCGGCCAACGGCCATCTGGTAAATCACCGCGCCCAGTGAGAACAGGTCCGTGCGGGCGTCCAGGGCCTCACCACGGGCCTGTTCCGGGGACATGTAGCCGATCGTCCCCATGGCGGACCCGGGATTCGTCAGGAAGCCCTCCACGACTGCGACCGTGGGACGCGAAGACGGCTGGTCCGGCCCGGCGGCGGCCGGATGTTCCACAAGTTTTGCCAGCCCGAAATCCAGAACCTTGGCGTGGCCGCGCTGGGTGATGAAGATATTGGCCGGCTTGATGTCGCGGTGGATAATTCCACGCGAGTGCGCTGCGTCGAGCGCATCCGCAATCTGGATGGCCAGTTCAAGCACGTGTTCGAGATCGACGGGCCGGCCTGCAATCCTGCGATTCAGCGTCTCACCCTCAAGCAGTTCCATCACGATAAAGGGCTGGTGCTCGTATTCATCGATATCGTGGATCGTGCAGATATGCGGATGATTCAGCGCCGACGCCGCGCGCGCTTCCCGGCGCAATCGCTCGATCGCCTGCACATCCTGAGACAATTCTTCGGGCAGAAATTTTAACGCCACTTCGCGGCCGAGCCGTGTATCTTCGGCGCGGTACACGACGCCCATTCCTCCTCCTCCAAGCTTTTCGACAACCCGGTAGTGTGAGATGGTACGGCCGACCAGTTCCATGAGTATTCCGTTGATGTGGTTGTTCAATCAACGTTACCAAAAGAGGTGTGGACCGGCACAACTTCGGTTAAAGCGGCGCACTCGTTACGAATGGAACACTACAGATCGGCTCTCATGGTGAGCGAGAGCCGATTGAACATCTAGCGGTCCGGCTAGAAATCGGCCATGTCCGCTTTTGGGACCGAATCGTCCGCCGTTAGCGAGTGCTGATCTCGACGATCGCGCCGTCCCGCTCGGTCCAGGTGATGATGCCATGCTCGAAATACTGGATGCGGCCACCGTCCGGTGTGGCGACCTCATCGCTGGTCGGATAACCCAGTTCACTGCGCTCGGAGCCCATGCCCGTCCACTGCTCGCGGATTCCGCCATAAACCAAATGAGCACCGGTCTGCGGCGTGTAATAGATGGAGCCGTGCTGGTAAAGGCGATAGCGGCCTCGGCCGTCAGCCGTGACTTGTTCCTGGTTGGTGGCGTACCCGAGCATCCCCTGAGCGCCGGAAAACAACCGGTACTTTTCATCGATTTGTGATGTCGGTGCC
>Ga0070696_100001903_pt1 | contig 13736 bp, 12 predicted proteins | sample KBSK1253metaG_FD_65474 | JGI IMG/M metagenome (GOLD analysis project Ga0070696, IMG submission 65474) | Corn, switchgrass and miscanthus rhizosphere microbial communities from Kellogg Biological Station, Michigan, USA - KBS K1-25-3 metaG | ecosystem: Host-associated > Plants > Roots >... | reverse complement strand
CAAATCAACTGGAGCCCGCCGAAGAATCTGCACATCACGACCAAATTCATCGGTGAATGGCCGGAGGAGCGACTGGCCGAACTTACGGCAAGGCTCGCCAGTCTGCCGACCCGCACGCCTATCCCAATCGCTATCGAAAAGCTCGGCTTCTTTCCCAATCCCCACTCGCCGCGAGTCTTCTGGACGGGAGTAAAAGGCGACGGCCTGATTGCGCTCGCCCGCGACACCGAAACTGCCCTCGCCGCACTCGGCATCGAAAAAGAAACGCGCGAGTACTCGCCGCACCTCACGCTCGCGCGCATCAAAACGCCCGGTAAGCAGCCTGCGCTCCTCCAGGCCGTCGCCCAACTGGCCACGCTCGAATTCGGCAGCTTCACGGCCGACCGCTTCTTCCTCTTCCACAGCCGGACCGCCCCATCGGGTTCCGTGTACACTAAGCTTTCGGAGTTCCCGCTCTCGAAATAAATGCGTCCACTCGTCGCGCTCGCGGCCGCGTACCTCATCGGCGCAATCCCGTTCGGGTTTCTGGTGGTCAAGTGGAAAACGGGAGCCGACGTCCGCGCGTCCGGCAGCGGCAACATCGGCGCGACCAACGTTCTGCGCACCACCGGCCGCGCGGCCGCGATCATCACCCTTCTGCTCGATATCGTCAAAGGTTTCTGCGCCGTCTGGCTTGCGGACAAACTCACCGGCGGCAATATCCACTGGATGAGCGCCGCCGCGCTCGCCGTGATGGCCGGCCACGCCTTCCCGGTTTTTCTGAAATTTAAAGGCGGCAAAGCCGTGGCCAGTTTCATCGGCGCCTACCTTTATCTGGCGCCAATTGCGCTCGCGGCCGTGCTGGTCGTATGGATAGCGGCGGTCGCCTACTCCCGATATGTTTCGCTCGGGTCGATTCTCGCCGCCGGAATGTTTCCGCTCGCGGTCTGGCTGATTATGCAGCCGCCGCTGTCGCTCGAAGGCGCGTCCATCGTGAGCGGCGCGTTTATCGTGTACCGGCATCGCGCCAATATCGCGCGCATCCGCGCAGGCGCCGAGAACGTGCTCCACCTCGGTGGACGCAAGTCAATGCCCGGTCCGCGCTGGAGGATGCGCCGCTCGTGAAGAATCTCTCCATCATCGGCGGCGGCTCCTGGGGCACCGCGCTTAGCATCGCTTTGACGTCGCGTTTCACGCGCATTCGGCTCTGGGTGTACGAAAAAGATCTCGTCGAGCGGATGCGCGCCACGCGTGAGAACGATCTTTACCTGCCCGGTTTTCGCGTGCCGGAGAATGTCGAGATCGCGGCCGATCTGGCCGATGCGCTGCGCGATGCCGAAATCGTGCTGGGCGTAATGCCTTCGCATCTGGCCCGCGCCGTCTATGGGCAAATGATCCCGCACCTGACGCCTGAGACCCGCATCGTCAGCGCCACTAAGGGTCTCGAAAACGGCACGCTGATGCGGACCTCCGAAGTGATCCGCACGGTGCTCGAGCCGCACTTCCAGCCGCGGATTGCCGTAATCTCGGGGCCAACCTTCGCCCGTGAAGTGGCGCGCGGAGATCCGACGGCGCTGGTCGTAGCCTCCGAAGACGCCGCGCTCGCCGAAACCGTGCAGACCGCCTTTTCCGGTCCGTCGTTTCGTCTGTATACCAGCCCGGACCCGGTCGGCGTAGAGGTCGGGGGCGCGGTCAAGAACGTGGTGGCGATTGGGGCGGGCGTCTGCCACGGCCTGGGCTTCGGACACAACGCTCTGGCCGCGCTGATCACACGCGGGTTGGCGGAAATTACACGGCTTGCGCTGGCCATGGGTGGCCGTCCCCAAACCCTTGCGGGTCTGGCCGGGCTGGGCGATCTGGTCTTAACCTGTACTGGAGACTTAAGCCGTAACCGTACAGTAGGATTGGAGTTAGCGAAAGGCCGCAAGCTCGATGACATTGTCGGCTCGATGAAAATGATCGCGGAAGGCATCAAGACCACCTCCGCCACGGTGGATCTGGCCCACCGGCACGGCGTCGAAATGCCCATCGCCGGACAAATGCATGCGATGCTTCACTTAGGGCGACCTCCGAAAGACGCCATTCGTCAGTTGATGGAGCGCTCGCTCAAAGGGGAGTAATTTTCCACCTCGCGAAACCTTTTATGCAGCATGGGGTTAAGCCAGTTATGGGAGCCTCGGCGGCTCTTGACTACGATGCGGAACTGATGCTTCGGGTCAAGGAGGGGGACGGAGCCAGCTTCGCTTCGCTGCTCGAAAAGTACCGGTCCTCCGTCATCCACTTCCTGTATCGCATGGTGCAGGATTCAGCGGTTTCCGAGGAACTGGCTCAGGAGGTGTTCTTGCGCGTCTACCGCTCGCGGGAATCGTACCAGCCAACCGCCAGGTTCACGACGTGGCTGTTCCGCATTGCTACGCACCTGGCGCTGAACTGGCTGCGAGACTCGAAAAGCGAGCGCGTGCAGGGGCGTCTGGACGATACCGGGGAAGGCGCTGCCCGCGAAGTTACCGACCGTCTGCCTACGGTTGAGCAGCGGCTGCTGGGTGAAGCGAGGCTGACCGAAGTACGTCGCGCGGTGGCGGCGCTGCCTGACAAACAGCGCGCCGCCGTACTGATGCATAAATACGACGAGATGGAATATTCGCAGATTGCGAAGGTGCTGAGCTGCTCGGAATCGGCTGTGAAATCGCTGCTGTTCCGCGCCTACGAGACATTGCGCATACGGTTGGCGCACATGGCATGAGAGAAGCATTATGAACTGCCCGGTCAAGACTCAGGAAAATACGGATTGGTTGCTGGATTACTCAGCCGGCAGAACGGATCGCGGGCGCTTGGCGTTGATCGAGCGGCATCTCGAGGTCTGTGCGGATTGCTCGAAGTTCGTGGCGGAGCAGCGGGCTGTCTGGAACGCGCTCGGGCAATGGGAACCCGAGCCGGTGCGCGCGGATTTCGATCGCCGACTCTATCGGCGAATCGAGGAGACCAGACCGGCGTCATGGATCGATCGCCTGATCCGGCCGCTCCAGCCCTCGTTCTGGCGGCCTGCGGTTCCGTTTGCGGCTGCCTGCGCCGTGATCGTGGCGGGCCTGCTGCTGCATTCTCCCTCAGCGCCGGTGGCGCCGGCGGATTCACCCGCACGCATGGAAAAAGCGGAGGCCGAGCAGGTGGAACGCACGCTCGATGACATGCTGATGTTGCGCGAGTTGATGGTGGCGCCGGCGGCGGCGGAGCGAAACTCGAAACCGCTCTAAGGTATGCGACGCGTACTTGCCACTTCCTGCCTGATTGCCCTGCTGACCGCAATTCCTGTGCTCGCACAACGGAGTGAGCGCGCAGCGGCTCGCGCGGCAGCCCGCGCCGCGAAGCGTGCCGCCAGGGAAAAAATCAAAGGAAGAGAGACGCCGCTCGAGAAATGGAATCGGATGACGCCGGAAGATCGGCGGAGGGCGCTCGCCAAGCTTCCGGCCGAACGGCGGCAGATGCTCCAGCGCAAGCTGCAACAATTTCGCAGTCTGCCGCCGGAAGAGCGCCAGCAGTTGCGCGAACAATATGAATCGTTCAGCGAATTGACCCCCGAGCAGCAGAACCGGGCTCGCGAACTGTTTCGCCAGTTCAACACGCTGGCCGACGACCGCCGGCCCGTAGTGCGTCAGGAGCTCGAACAATTGCGCTCGCTCACTGAGACCGAGCGCCGGGACCGTATAAACAGCCAGGAATTCCACAACCGGTTTTCACCGGCTGAGCAGCAGATGTTACAGGATTTAGCGCAGGTATTCGGAACTACCCCATAAAATCAGGAAAATCCTAAAAAAACTGTTGTTATTTGCCTGAGATTTCTGGTACCTTCTTCTAACCATAGTCTGGCGGGGGCCCGTCTCGCCGGCGCGCTGCTGATTGAGTGCCACGGTTTCGCACGCGCTATCCCGAGAGAACATTAACTTCTTCGCCAAACGGAAAAAGGAGCAGGCTATGAAAAAAGCCAAAACAACGGAGGACACGGGGCGTACGGCAGGGTACCGCAAGATGCTGCTCGAGAAACGCGAGAATGTGATGGCCGGGCTGGGCATCAAGTTCGACACGCTCGCCAAGATGGGAAGAGTCGCAGAAGAAGACCAGGCGCAGATGTCGCACGACGAGTTTATTTCGCTGCGGTTGAACAGCCTGGATTACGCGCAACTCCGTCTGATACAGGAAGCGCTGGATCGGATCGAAGCGGGCGACTACGGAATCTGCCTGGCGTGCGAGGAGCCGATTCCCGCCAAGCGTCTGCAAGCGCTACCCTGGGCCAGATATTGCGTCGGATGCCAGCAGACGATGAACTCCCTGCAGGACGATCCGGCGGGCTCCTCCAAATCGACAGTACAAGACAACTGGTAACGGCGTTCACGACCCTCTGAACGTCTTCCCGCCTGTTCTGCCCCTACTGAATTTCGACGGATTGGACCTGGAGGTTGTCGCCGTCCATAGTGCCGGTGACTTTGGCTTTCAGGTCTTTCTCCTTGCTGGTGGCCTTGAGCGCGGCGAGCGCCTTGGCGTTGCCGGCTTCATCGAATTTCACGAACTTGCCGTCGCTGAGCACGAGGCCAAAGCCGCCCTTCGCGCAACCCACCGCGCACTTGGTCGTGTGGCCGGCCAGGTCCTTATCCTTGCACATCACGTCCACCAGAGTTCCGTTCAATGTCTCCGCGAAGGCCGCGAAGGAAAACAGTGAAGCTGCCGCTGTCAGGAACACAAATTTCTTCATTTTTAAGATCTCCTTGACTACATACGTACCTCACCACGGTATAGGATGCGTAACGAACGGGCAAGCAGCGCGATATGAAGCCTTTTTCATATTCAGGGCTGACGGGCTGTCACAGTCCGGCTTGCCAAATCAGGATTCATAGAACCGGCCGCCGCCTGTGCCAGTCCGTTGCCTGCTCGTACGCATACGCGAGCGCGAGCACTTTCGCTTCGGCTAAGCGCGGTCCGCTGATTTGCAGGCCGATCGGTAATCCAGAACTTGTGAATCCACATGGGATCGAGATTGAGGGCAAGCCGTAGATGTTGAACTCTCCCGTGTTGCCGGGCATCTGGAAAGCTTCGTGACAATCCGCGATCAGTAGCGGCGGTCTCGGCATTGTTGGCGTTACGAGCAGATCTACGTTCGTGAATACACTCCCAACGATTCGACGCATCCGGTCGAGATCACGGCGACCCTGCATGTAGTCCACCATCTTTATGCTCTCGCCGGTGTGAAGGTCCTTCCGGGTTTCGGGCCGATAGAGCTCGGGTGTTCTCTCAAGGTACGGTGCGTGGAACGCATAGGCTTCGGCGTCGGCGACTGAGGCGAATAAATCGGGCGCCGGCGGCAGCTTAACCTCTTGAATTCCAGCCGTCATCTGACGGAGCACGTCCAGTGCCTTCTTCAACGCCGCCTCGATCTCCGCGTCCAATTTCTCGTAGAACATGCCGCCGGGCTTGCCCAGCCGGAAAGATGCTGTCCTGGTCTGTAAATGCTTTGCATAGTCGGACTGCGGCGTATTGATGCTGGCGCCGTCCTCCGAATCATAACCGGCTATGCACGATAGAAGAATTGCCGTGTCAGTCACAGTCCGGCACATGGGTCCGACATGATCGAACGACCACGAATCCGGAATCACCCCACGTGCGCTCACTAAGCCGTAGGTCGGCTTTAGGCCAACGATTCCACAGCAGGCCGCGGGTACCCGTATCGACCCTCCGGTGTCCGTCCCTATGGCCCCGTAACACAGGCCAGCAGAAACCGCAGCAGCAGAACCGCCCGAAGAACCGCCGGCGATATAGTCTAGATTCCACGGGTTATGAACAGGACCGAAATGGCTGATCACGGAAGTGGTGCCGTGAGCGAACTCGTGCATATTTAACTTGCCGACCATGACAGCACCTGCCGATTTCAAACGGCGCACGACTTCCGCGTCGTCCGTTGGCACGCGATCGGCAAACACGGCACTGGCGGCGGTTGTCTTTACTCTCGCGGTATCGATGTTGTCCTTGAGGGCGACCGGAATACCATGAAGAGGTCCACGCCATTTGCCGCGCCGCCTCTCGATTTGAAGTTCGTGTGCTTGTGCGAGCGCCTGTTCGCCCGTGATGCTGATAAAGGCATTCAGTTTGGGATTTAACCGTTCAATCCTCTGTAAACAGGCCTGTGTGAGTTCGACTGGAGAAACAGTTTTGTGTCGTACAAGCTCAGAAGCCTGCTCAAGACTAAGGGTAGTCAGATCACGCGAACTGGCAAACGATTCTCTGACGGCGGCCGTTGTAACGGTCAGCAAAGAGAAGCCAGCCTTCAAGAATTCACGGCGGCAGGTGTTTCCATTCCCTGTGGCGCACCGCATGGGCCTTGCCCTCCGGGAAGGTGGCAGCCGGCTCATTCATTGTAGGATTATGTCACTCGGCGCAAGGCTGGCAGCGACCGGCTGGCGGGCGCCGGAGTTGCCGATCTCCCGCAATGGCTGACGAGCCGCCGCAGGACTTCCGGCTCTATGCCACACTAAGGAAGACAGACTGCCAGCCTGTTCATCGGCATGACCGACCGGCAAGACTGCCGGCCATACAGAGACAGTGGAAGAAGAGGTCCTCACAAAAGCTTACGACTCGCGGTTGATGGGCCGGATGCTCCATTATCTGCGGCCGTACGTGAGCTACATCGCACTCTCCCTGGTATTCCTGTTCGTCTATTCGGCGCTGCAGATCTGCGGCCCGTTGCTTACGAAGATCGCGATTGACCGTTACCTCGCGCCGGTGGATTCGCAGATCACGACGCCGATCGATCCTTACCTTTCCGCCGACCGCTGGACGGGCCTCACGCAGATCTCGATGCTGTATCTGGTGGTTCTGGTGGGCGGGTTTATATCCGCGTTCGGGCAATCGTACATCATGCAGTACACGGGCCAGCGGGCGATGTTCGACCTGCGTCGCGAGCTGATGGCGCATCTGCAAAAGCTCGACATTGCATTCTTCGACAAGAATCCCATCGGGCGGCTGGTGACGCGTGTCACGACCGACGTCGACGTGCTGAACGATCTTTTCGCCTCGGGCCTGGTGACGATTTTGGGCGACGTGCTGACGCTGGCCTTTATCGTTTTCATCATGTTCCGGCTGAGCCCGGCGCTCACCGGTCTGATGCTGGCGGTAATGCCATTCGTCGTCCTGACGACGGTGCTGTTCCGCCGCACCGTGACGCAAAGCTACCGGCGGATCCGCATCGCCATCGCGCGAATCAACGCGTACCTGCAGGAGCACATCGTCGGCATTGTTGTCTTGCAACTGTTCAACCGCGAGCGTAAGAGCCAGGAGGAATTTGCCAAGATCAACCGCCAGCACATGGATGCATACAAGGACACCATCATCTCTTACGGCTGGTTCTATCCGGTGGTGGAATTCCTGGCGACGCTGTCGCTCGCGGCCATCATCTCCTATGGCGGATGGCGCGTGGGACACGGCGCACTGACGCTGGGAGTGGTGGTCGCGTTCCTGCAGTACGGCATGCGATTTTTCAGGCCGATTCAGGACCTGAGTGAAAAGTACAACATCCTGCAATCGGCGATGGCGTCGTCGGAACGCGTTTTCAAACTGCTCGATACGCCGTCTAAAATCGAGGCGCCCGCAGTGCCGCTTCCAGCGCCGGCCGCCGCCGAGCCCATCGAGTTCGACCACGTCTGGTTCGCTTACAAAGACGAGGACTGGGTGCTGCGCGATGTGAGTTTCCGGATCAATCCGGGCGAAACGGTCGCGATCGTGGGCCACACCGGGGCAGGGAAGACCACTATCATCAGCCTGCTGGTGCGGTTTTACGACGTGCAGCGGGGCAGCATCCGGATCGGCGGCCAGGATATCCGGGATTTCGATCCGCTCGAACTGCGGCGCATGTTCGGCGTGGTGCTGCAGGATCCGTACCTGTTCAGCGGCACGATTGAAGAGAACATCCGGCTGGGCACGAGCGGCATCGTGGAGGCCGATGTCGAGGCGGCCGCCGAGCAGGTCAATCTGCTGGATTTTGTGAAATCCCTGCCGGACGGATTCAATCAATCCATCCGAGAGCGCGGTGGCTCGCTTTCCACCGGGCAGAAGCAGCTCATCAGTTTTGCGCGAGCGCTGGCGCACCGGCCGAGATACCTGATTCTGGATGAAGCCACCTCGAGCGTGGATACTGAGACCGAGTTTCGCGTGCGGGAGGCTTTAGAAAGGATGATCGAGGGACGCACGTCGATCATCATCGCGCACCGTCTCTCGACGATCCAGCGCGCCGACCGGATTCTGGTCATGCACAAGGGGCAACTGCGGGAATCGGGCAGCCATCAGGAGCTGCTGGTGCTGCGCGGCATTTACTGGAAGCTGTACCAGTTGCAGTATAAGGATCAGGAGCGGGGAGTGGTGGCGGCGCCGCCGCGGCCACAGATGGAAGAGCGTGTGACAAACCCGTAATCGCCCCGTCCAAGCCCTATGTGGAACGATCTCCGCTTCGGTTTCAGAACGCTTCGCCGCAGCCCCGTGTTCACCGCGATTGCGGTGGCGTCACTGGCGCTCGGTATCGGCGCTAATATTTCTATTTTTTCCCTGCTGAGCCAGGTGATGTTCCGGATGCTTCCGGTGGCGGATCCGGAGCGCCTGATGTTGTTTCACACCGAAGGGGAACGCGAAGGCGCAAGCATGTCGGACAACGGCGAGGGGGTCTTCACGTATCCGATGTATAAAGACCTGCGCGACCGCAACCGGGTTTTCAGCGGTGTGATTGCGCGGGCGAGCGCTCCGGTGAGTCTTGCCTACAGCGGCCAGACGGACCGCGCGAGGGCAGAGCTGGTTTCCGGGAATTTTTTCCAGGTGCTCGGCGTGAGTGCGGCTATCGGGCGCGTGTTCACGAAGGACGATGACGGCGCGCCGGGAGCGCACCCGGTGGTGGTGTTGACCCGTGGGTACTGGGAGAGGCGATTCGGCGCCAATCCGGCGATCGTGAATCAGAAGGTGACGATCAACGCGCACCCGATGATCGTGATCGGCGTGGCGGCTCGTGGATTTCATGGCGTGCTGGCCGGGGACACGCCCGACGTTCTGGTGCCGATCGCGATGGCGCATCCGATCGCCATGAAGCGCGAGATCACGCCGGGCATGGATATTCTGAACGACCGCTTCGTCCGCTGGCTGAGCGTCTTCGCGCGCCTGAAGCCCGGTGTTTCGCGGCAGCAGGCCGAAGCGGAGCTGCGGGTGTTATACCGAGCGGCTTCGGAAGACGATCTCGCGCAGAAAAAAGATCTACCGGCGCGCGGCCGCGAGCGGTATCTGTCGCAAAAAATCAGCCTGCGTCCGGCGGCGCAGGGGATTAACGCGCTGCGCGCGGATTGGGAAACACCGCTGATCGCGCTCATGGCGATGGTGGGGCTGGTGCTTCTGATCTGTTGCGCGAATATCGCGAATCTCATGCTGGGGCGCGCGGCGGCCAGACAGAAAGAGATCGCGGTGCGCCTGGCGATCGGGGCCAGCCGCGCGGCGCTGGCGCGTCAGCTCATGATCGAGAGCATGTTGGTGTCGATTGCAGGTGGCCTGGTGGCGCTATTGTGTGCGCAGTGGACGACGGCCGGCCTGTTGCAGCTGCTGCCCGAAAACGCCACCGGCGGCTGGGTGCAGGCATCGCTCGATGTGCGAACGCTGCTGCTATGCGCGGCGCTGGCGATCGTGACCGGCATCGTGTTTGGCCTGGCGCCGGCGATCGCATCGACGCGGCCGGATCTTGGAATTTCGCTCAGGACCCAGGCCGGCGCTTCTTCGAGCGGCGATCCCGCGCATCTGCGCAAGATCTTCATCGTGGCGCAAGTGGCTTTATCGCTGGTGCTGCTGATCGGCTCGGGCCTGTTTGCTCGCAGCTTGTGGAACCTGATGACACGCGATCCCGGGTTCCGCGCGGAAAAACTGCTGCGCTTCGTGGTCGATCCAGGTCTGAACGGATACGATGCGCAGCGTGGGTGGGCCTTCTATCGCGATCTTCGCCGGCGGCTGGCGGCTTTGCCCGGCGTGAGCACGGTGGGCGGCGCGGACTTCGGTCCATTCGGCCACGGGCGGCGCGGTCTCAACATAACCATTGAGGGCTACCGCGCGGCCGAGGAGGAAGAGGTCGGCGCATCGATCGACGGCGCTACTCCCGATTACTTCCGGACCATGGCGATCCCGCTGATCGCAGGCCGCGAGTTCACCGAGCGCGATGCTGCCGGCGCGCCGAAGGTCGTGATTGTGAACGAAGCGTTCGTCAAACGTTACTCGCGCGGGCAGGACGCGATCGGCAAAAGGCTGGCGTTTGGTGCGGGAGACGTCAAACCGGACCGCGAGATCGTGGGCATTGCGCGCGACAGCCACTATGGCAGCTTGCGCGAGACGGCGGATCCGTTTATCTATGTGCCTTACGAGCAGGGCGAGGGACTGGAGCGTATGAGCTTCTTCGTGCGGACTGCGCGCAAGGAAACCGATCTTGGACCGTTAATCCGCTCGACGGTGGGCGGCATGGACGCGAATCTGCCGGTATTCGACATGCGATCCATGACGGTGCAGATCGAAGACTCGATTTACCGCGACCGGTTGGTGGCGATTCTCGCGAGCGCTTTCGGACTGCTCGCTACGCTGCTGGCGGCCGTCGGGCTTTATGGTGTGGTGGCGTATAATGTTGCGCGGCGGACGGCTGAGATGGGGCTGCGCATGGCGCTCGGCGCGCTACCGCGCAACGTCGTCGGATTGGTGATGCGGGAGGTGGGCTTGCTTGTGCTGGCGGGAGCTTTGATTGGCGCGAGCGCCGCGCTGTTGGCGGCGCGCTACATCGAATCGCAGCTATTCGGCGTGAAAGCGAATGACCCGTTTATTTTCGCAGGCGCGATATTGACGCTGGCAGCCGCGGCGGGGCTCGCGGGGTACATTCCAGCGCGGCGGGCGGCGCGAATCGATCCGATAAAAGCTTTGCGATATGAGTGAAACGTGCCTGGGCGGGAGCGACGGGCCTGCTGGGCAGCGAGATCTGCCGGCTTCTGACTGCGCGCGGCCACAAGGTGCGGGCGCTGGTGCGTCCCACTTCGGATTCTTCGAAACGCGGAAAGCTGAAGGAATTGGGCGTCGAATTTGCGGAAGGCGATCTGAAAGACGGGGAGTCGCTCGATCGCGCGTGCCGCGGAATTGCGGTGGTGATTTCGACGGCATCGTCCACGCTTTCGCGCCAGACCGGCGATTCGATTGAAACGGTGGATCGCGACGGACAACTTCGGCTCGTCGTCGCCGCGCGCAAAGCCGGTGTGCGCCAGTTCATTTTCATCTCATTCCGCAACAACCCGGACATCCAGCATCCGCTTACCGATGCCAAGCAAGCTGTGACACGGCGGCTGAAGGAGAGCGGACTCGACTATGCAGTCCTCGAGGCAAGCTACTTTATGGAGATCTGGCTGAGCCCCGCGCTGGGCTTCGACTATTCAAATACCAAAGCGCGCATCAATGGACCGGGGCGCCATAAACTCAGCTGGATCTCGTTCGTGGATGTGGCGCAGTTCGCGGTGGCGGTCGTGGGGAACGCGGCGGCAAGCAAGATGGTTCTGGAAATCGGAGGGCCGGAGGCGCTTAGCCCGATTGAAGTCATGAAGATTTTTGAAGCTGCGTCCGGCAAAAAACTTTGCAGTCGAGCACGTTCCGGAAGAAGCGTTGCGCGCGCAGAAGGACGGGCTGCCGATTCCTTGCAGCAGACATTCGCCGCCCTGATGTTGAGCTATGCCGCGGGCGATGCCGTCGAGATGCGCGAAACGTTGAAGGCATTTCCGCTCCAGTTAACTTCGGTGCGGGATTACGCGGCGCGTGCGCTTGCGTGAACCCGATCGGTCCGCGGGTGGCTGGAATTCCTTGATGGTTCAATTTGCTGCCGCTAAGTATGAAGTGGGTTTTAAGTCACTGGCCTTGCTTTTTTCGAGACCTCGACGATGCGGTCAAGTTTCTCGCCGATTTCAGGATCGATCTGTTCTCTCGGAACCAGATGAGCCAAAGTGTGATAATCGGTTTTCTGCATTAGGTTCCGGAGCCCGAGCTTGCTGAAATATGTCTGAAACACGGGCTCCAGAAATTCGCTGGCCTTCACATCCGGGCCGAACGGGTCTGGCCGACCTAGTGTCCTTAATGCCCCGGTTACTTCGTCAATAGCCTGGTGCATTGCATTGCGCTGTCGGTCACGGAGTGGAGGCTCGAAAAGGGGACCGGGTTCACCCTCAACTTGTTCCGCATAGGTCAGCAGGGTTTGCGGGAAGCACAAATAATTCTCAATCTCCCTCCAGCGCCATTTCAGCTCACAAAGCGGTCCGTTCTCGTCGAGTTCTTGTTGAATCGAATCGAACACGGCGAGACCAACCAAGTCCGGCTTGGCTTCCCGCAAACCGAAGAAATGTTCCCTAGCTTTCGACGGCAAGTTCGCGACGTAATGGACAAATGGCTGCTCCAGAATCTTTTTCGCAGGGTGGTTGAGCAACTCCGCGAAGGCCTGTAGAATTGCGAGATCCGTCGAACCTTCCAGATAGAGAACCCACCCCGTTTGCTCCGCCTGATAATATTGATCGAAACCAATTGATCGAAGCGATTTCAGGACCTGATTGCGGCGATCGTCAATACGATGAGGCTTCCCTATAAAGGCCACTACAATATCTCGGTCTGCCGCTTCGTTCAGAAGCACTTCAGAGTGACTTGCTGCTATCACTTGACAAGATTGCAATTCCGCCGTTTGAGTCAAGATCTGATAAATCTGCCGCTGCCGCAGGATTTCTAGGTGAGCGTCTGGTTCGTCCAGCAGCAAAACAGTTCGTGGGTGAGTGTAAAGATGAGAGAGGAGGAGTAAAGTCTGTTGGAGTCCCCTGCCAGAAGATACCAAGTCCAGCTCAGTCCCTCCATCGTGGTAGGACATGGTGATTTGGCCTCTCTCTTTAATGAATTCCGGTGGATTAAGCGTTACTCCGAATAGTTCCTTAATCTGCGCAACCAACGTTTTCCAACTCGCCTGATCGTCAAGGGAGTATATTTGAAAACATAGATTCCGAAGAACCTCGGCTGTGCGGCCTTCGCCGATTCGGACGTTGACCGCTCCGTCCTGAAGGCGGTCTTCGGTTGCTGCCATCCCCGACATTGGAGGCAGGAAGGCAACGCTGACGGGAGTAGCAATTTCGGGCACTGGCATGCGCACCGGTTGCTGGTCTTCATTCATGCGCAACGGGCGGCAATAAAATGATTCCTGATTGGCGTAATCGAACTCGAAGCCGCATTCCCATTGAGAATCGTTTGTGACTCCCGAAACCAGAATGTCGATCCTAATGTTTCTAGTTTCCTGTCCACCGTTTCTACGTTGAATGGCACGGACATGCAAATCTCGCCACAACAGATTGGCGGCCGGCACAGGTACTGCAATTAGATCACGTCGGTTGATCGTGACGCCCGGCCGCTTCTCCGGGGTGTCTTTGGCGGAGCGTTTTTCTACCCATTTCCGAAGCCCGATTTCCCACAGCGCGAGGGCCTGCAGGGCTGTTGTCTTACCCGAATTGTTGGGTCCAACAAAAACCACTGTTTTGCCGAGTTCGATCTCGACGTCTTCGAGGCGCTTGAAGTTCTTGACTCGCAGGCTCGTTAGCACTCCCGACGATATTACCGCGCCTGTGGCGAAGAATTCAGTATGGACTGGTCCCCATTTTTGAGACAAACAGTTAGGACTCATTTTTCATCGAATGGAGAATTGGGTCATG
>Ga0070696_100001902_pt1 | contig 13737 bp, 10 predicted proteins | sample KBSK1253metaG_FD_65474 | JGI IMG/M metagenome (GOLD analysis project Ga0070696, IMG submission 65474) | Corn, switchgrass and miscanthus rhizosphere microbial communities from Kellogg Biological Station, Michigan, USA - KBS K1-25-3 metaG | ecosystem: Host-associated > Plants > Roots >... | reverse complement strand
CAGCGGCAGACCCGGATCCTCGTCGCGGCCTCTCACGAAGACGCTCTTGGCGATCGACCACAGCGTGACCAGGGTCAGGATGACCACCAGCGCCAGCAGCTTGAACGGAATGTATCCGAACGTCACGATCGCGTAGATGATGCCGCCCCCGACAATCAGGACGGCGGCCACCAGCAGCGGCAGGGAAAGGTAGTACAGAGCGCAGCAGGCCCAGAGCACGACACGGTAGATCCGCCGCAACTGGGCATCGAGGCCGGAAGCCCGTCCCGTGGACTCGGCGGGAGGCCGGCCCGCCGCGCGCAGCGCCGCGTGGCTGAGCAGCCACCCGGCTCCCAGCAGCAGCGCCAGCAGACCGCCCCATACCGCCAGGCAGACCGCCCCGAGTGAAAGAAGACGCGGCGCCCCGGCCGTCGGAGTGGCGGGCGTTCGCGCCTTCGCCAGCGCCGTGGCAATCGTCCGGTACTGCTCGTCGGGCAGGCCGTGCGCATGCGCCTTTTCCAGAGCGGCCTCGGCCTCGGTGATGCGGCCCTGCGAGGCGCTCGCCACGACGTCGAAGAAGTCGCCCGCGAGATCTTCGGGCACGCTGGCCCTGAGGTTGGCGACGCACCGGTCCATGACGAGGAACTCCCGCCTCTGCATCGCCATCTGGCAGAGCGCGATCTGCGCGTACGGCTCCATCGGATCGAGCGCCGACGCCTCGGAGGCCAGCCGCCAGGCCTCGTCGGTCTCCTCTTTCGATGGCGCGGGGACCTGCGCGGCATGCGGACCCGCCGGGTCCGTCAGACCCCCCAGGCCCATGGCCAGCGCCGCGATGTTGGTCGATGAGTGGTCGAGCTGGACCGCCTGGCGCAGATGAGACAGCCCGGCCGCGCGCTGACCCGATCGCACCTCTTCGTATCCCTGCCTGCGCAGGGCGTGCACGAAGGTGGGGGCCATGGCGAAGACGCGGCCGTACAGCTCGGCGGCCCCTTTGTCATCGCCGCGCTCCCTCGCGGCGGTAGCCTGTGTGAAAAGGCCGGCGGCCTGAGGGTTCATCCGCTGGAGCTCGGCCGTGATCCGCCGATCGAATTCCTCAGCGCTCGCGTCGATGGTGCCGGGCCTGGAAGCCGCCGGGGACGGCTCGACGAGAAGCAGCGGGGCAACCAGCGCGGCGCACACCACCTGGAAACGTCGTCTCATGTCCACGGCCTCGAGCATACGCCGGGCAGGGTCGCGCCGACAACAGTCGATGCCGGAGAGTTGCTTGGGTTAGGATGGCCCTCGCCGGCCCCCGGCGAACCGGTCGTGGGCCGGCGGCGAGGAACCCAACGGTGGCGATGGCTCGGCATCACCATGACGTGGTCCGTCCCTGCGCGCGCGTCCTGACGGCGCTGGCCGTCGCGTTGGCGGCCGTGGCGGCCGCCGCGGGCGCGCTGGCGCAAGAGCCGCCTCCCCAGCCGGCACGCCAGACGAATGATGGCGCGCGGCCCCGCATCGGCCTGGCATTGTCCGGCGGCGGCGCCCGTGGCTTCGCGCACGTCGGCGCGCTGCGGGCGCTCGAGGAGCTGCGCGTCCCCATCGACTGCATCGCCGGCACCAGCATGGGCTCGATCGTCGGCGGTCTCTACGCCACCGGGATGTCGCCCGACGAGATCGAGCAGGCCATCGGCAAGGTCGACTGGGACAGACTGTTCACCGACCGCCCGCCGCGCAGGTACCTCTCCTTCCGCCGTAAGCAGGACGACGTCGCCGATCTGATGGATCTGGAGCTCGGCTTCAACCGGAAGGGCCGGCTGATCCTGCCGCGCGGTCTGATCGCCGGCCAGAAGATCGGGTTCCTGCTGCAGTCGCTCACCCTGAGGGCCACCGGTGTCGCGGACTTCGGCGCCCTGCCCATCCCGTTCGGCGCGGTCACCACCGATATCGGCACCGGCGAGATGGTGGTGCTGACGCACGGCAACCTGGCCGAGTCGATGCGCGCCAGCATGAGCCTTCCGGGCTTCGTCGCTCCCGTCGAGAGGGACGGCCGCCTGCTGGTGGACGGCGGGCTGGTGCGCAACCTCCCCGTCGACGTGGCCCGCACGCTGTGCGCGGACGTCGTCATCGCCATCGACATCAGCACGCCGCTCGACCCGCCCAAGTCGATCCGGTCCGTGGCCGACGTCTCGCGCCAGTCGATCGGCATGCTGACCGCGAAGAACGTGGACGAGCAGGCCGCCCTGGCCAGCCTGCTGGTGCGGCCCGAGCTCACCGGCTTCACCTCGGGAGATTTCTCGAAGGCGCAGGCGATCATCCCCACCGGATACCAGGCCATGCTGGCCCACCGCGCCGAGCTGGCCGGCTACGCCCTCACCGAGGAGCAGTACGCGGCCCGCACCGCCGCCCTGCGCTCGGCGCTGCACGTGCCGGGCCGCATCGCCGCCGTGCGGATCGAGGCGCCGCCCGACGTCGACCCGCGCGTGCTGAAGGCGCGCATCCGGACCCGGGCCGACTCCGAGCTGGACCTGCCGATGCTGGAGGACGACATGGCCCGGCTGTACGAGCACGGGGAGTTCGAGCGGGTGGACTTCACGCTGGAGCCGGGGCAGAACGGGGACGACCTGGTCATCCGCGCCCATGAGAAGCCGTGGGGGCCGCGGTCGCTGCGCTTCGGTGTCAACTTCCTGAACGACTTCCGTGGCGACACCGACTTCAACGTGCGCGCGCGCTATACGCGCCTGCTGGTGAACCGGCTGGGCGCCGAGTGGCGCACCGATTTGCAGCTCGGCCGGACGCGCCGCATCCTGACCGAGCTGTACCAGCCGGTCTGGTTCTCGCCCATCTGGTTCGTCGCGCCGAGCCTGGACTTCAACTCGCGCGTGAAGGATGTCTTCCTGGACGACCACCGCCTCGCCGAGTACGACGTTCGCGCCTGGTCCGGCGCCCTCGCCATCGGCGCGGCGCTGGGACGGTCGGGCGAAGTGCGCGCCGGCTGGGTGCGGGGGCGCGGCACGGCGCACGTCGACGTCGGCGACCCGAATCTCGACGCGCTGCACGTCGGGATCGGCGCCTGGGTCGGCACGCTGGCCATCGACAGGCTGGACGAGGCGCACTTTCCGCATCATGGATTCGCGGGGGGCGCCGGGGCGTTCCTGGCGCGGCACGGACTGGGCTCGGAGTTCTCGTACGACAAGCTGGCCGCCTACGCCAATCAGTTCATGAGCCGCGGCAGGAGCACCGTCTTCATGGGAATCAGCGGCGGCACCAGCCTCGGCGACATCGCGTTCTACGACGAGTTCGAGCTGGGTGGTCTCTTCTCGCTGTCCGGCTTCCGCGAAGGGCAGATCCAGGGGCAGGCGTACGGCGTGGCGCGGCTCGGCTACTACCGCGCCGTCGGCCGCTCGAAGAAGAAGGATCGTTCGGCCTACATCGGCGCATGGGCGGAGGCGGGCAACGCCTGGGAGGACCCCGGCGACGCGAGCTTCGGCGACCTGCACTACACCGGCACGCTGGGCTTCGGTCTGGACACCTTCCTGGGGCCGATCTATCTGGCATACGGCCGCGCCGACGGCGGCCGCGACACCATTCATTTCACGGTGGGGCGCTCGTTCACCGGCCGCGGCATCTTCGGCATCAACAACTTCTAGGGGGCGCACCATGGCGGCGGAAGAGGAACGATGGCGGACGCAGCTTCGCGAGCGGAGCCTCTCGGCGCTGGTGATCTTGGAGCTGCTGCTGATCTTCGTGGGCGGGCCCATGGTGGCGCTGGAGGTCACGGGATCGCGGCTGCTCGTGCTGGTGCTGTCGCTGCTGGTGACGGCGGCGGGCGTCATCGTGGTCTCGCGCGATCGCATGGCTGCCGCCGCGATCGCCGTCACCACGCTGGGCAGCATCGCGGTGAGCAACCTCACTCCGGTGCCGCGGTCGCTGCTGATGGTCACGCTGGAGAACGGTGGGCGCATCATCGCGCTGATGGTGCTGAGCTATGTGGTGGGCCTGGCGGTCTTCGGCCCGGGCCGCGTGACCGTGCACCGCATCCGCGGAGCGGTCGCTATCTACCTCCAGATCGGCATGATCTTCGCGTTCACCTACAACATCATCCTGGCGCGTCTCCCGGGAGCCTTCAGCCCGGCCCTGCCCGGCGGCTTGGCGGGCAGCCAGCGGCTGCTCTACTTCAGCTTCGTGACGCTGACGTCGACGGGATTCGGCGACGTGGCTCCCGTCCATCCCGTGGCGCAGAGCTTCGTGGGCGTGGAAGCCATCCTCGGCCAGCTCTTCCCCGCGACCATCCTGGCGCGGCTCGTCACGCTGGAGATGGAGACGCGGCGCCGCTGAACGCCCGCCGGTCAGGGGCAGGGCGCGGGGTTGGGGTCGGGCACTCCCGCCGACGATGAGCCGACCGGACTCTCGCCGCAGGCGTTGCTGCCGCTCACCAGGTAGTAGAGAGCGGCGCCCGGCGGCGGCGCGGCGGGATCCGAAGCGGTCTGCGCCGAGGTCGACGACACCAGACACGCGTGGTCATAGGCGAACGGCAAAGAGGCCGCGATCGTTCCCCGGTACAGGTTGGAGTAGACGCTGGACGCGTCGCGCGTCCAGGCGATGGCCGAGGCGCCCGGTCCCAGCGTCACCGTGTCGCCCTGATCCGCGGGAGCCTGGCCCGGCGCGCAGGCAGAGCCCGTCCCCTTGTAGAGGGTGAACTCGTCGCGCCAGACGCCCGCGTCGTCCAGGAATCGGCCGTTGAGCTGCGGCCCGGCGATTTCCAGCACCAGCGAGCCGAGCACGTTCAGCGAGAGGAACATCGCCGGATGGTTCAGCGCGCCGCCGCTGACCTGCCCGGAGCTGCCGGCCACGACATAGACCGAACCGTCGTGAGGCGCCGGCGAGCCGGCACCTTTGGTGTAGGCGCCGGGGCCCGACACGCGGCCGCTGCCCGAGTCCAGGATCATCGAGGACGTCAGGGTGGTGGAGACGCCGTAGTGGCCGTCGAGCAGGTAGGAGCGCTCGTACGAGTGGCTGTGGCCGGACAGCACGAGGTCCACGCCGGCCGCCTCGAGGATCGGCAGCGCGTTGGCGCGCATCTCCGCCATCTCGATCTCGTTGTCGGAGTCGTGCGAGCCCTTGCTGTAGGGCGGGTGATGCCAGAACGCGATCACCCACGTCCGGTCCGTCGCCATGACGTCCTCCTGCAACCAGGTCAGCATGGCGGCGCCGGGCGATCGATTGGTCTCGAAAGAATCGAGACAGATGAAGTGGATGTCGCCGAAGTCGAACGAGTAGTAGGCCTCGGTGCCCGACACCATGCCGCCCGCCTGTCCCTGCGCAGGCAGCGAGAACATGTCGTAGTAGGGACCCGACTGCGTGGCGGAGTCGGCGGCGACGCCGTCGTGATTGCCCAGCGTGGGCCAGAGCACCGACGTGCGCAGCATCTGCGGGTACATGTCGAAGACCGCGGCCTGGTACTCGGCGTCGGTGCCGCTCTGATAGGCGTTGTCGCCCAGCATGAGCCAGAGGTCCGTGTGCGCGGGCCCTGTGAGAGAGGTGTAGGCGTCGCGCACGGCGCGGGCGCCGGCGCCGGCGGTGCCCGAGTCGCCCAGCACCCACAGCCGCGTCGTCGTGCCCGATAGGGGCGCGGTCACGAAGTGGTGCTGCGCGTCGCCGCCGGCCAGCTCCGCGGCGCTGCTGCCGACGCCGTAGTAATAACGAGTGCCGGGCGCAAGACCCGCCACCTTCACCACGTGCTCGGTGGTGGCGGCGGCGTCGTCCGCGAACGACGTGAGACTCCCCGGGGCGGCTCCGAAGCGCACGCGGCTGTCGGTGGGAACGGCGGTGCGCCACCGCACCACCACGCTGTCCGGCGTGCCGAGCTGCAGGTAGGGGCCTCGGGTGAGTTCGCTCCGGTTGATCGAGAGGTACGGCACCAGCACGAGATCGGAAGACGACTGCGCGTTGTTCCAGACCCCCACGGCCATGAGGTTGGCGCCGTCGTGCAGCGCGGGGAGGCCGGCCAGGGTGATGTCGTGCAGCGGAGCGTAGACCGGCGTGGCGCCGTTGCTCGACTCGTGCAGCGCGGCCGATGTGTTCCATGCCGGCGGCCCGATCGGCATCTCGGGGGAACGGTAGACCTCCACGCCGTTGATCCAGACGACGTAGCCGTCGTCGTAGTCGGCCCCGAACGTCAGGGAGGAGACCGTCGAGACGTCGGCGATCGTGAACTGGCTTCTCGTGTAGACCGACCAAGTGCCTGCCGGCACCACCGTGTCGATCAGGCCGTTCGCTCCCGGTGGCGCTGTCTCGTATCCCACGCCGTAGCTGCCGGCGGCCCAGGCCGCGTCGCTGAACGCGGGGTTCGTCCACGACAGCGCGAGACCGGGATCGAGCACGTTTGCCCGGTAGCGCATCGGCGCGCCCCGCTGCACCAGGACCGTCTCGGCGGCGGTGACCCCGCCGCATCCCGCGATGACGAGGGCGAGCAGGCCGAGGATCCGGCGCGGCGCGCGGCCGCGGCACCGGCTCATCGCCGCGACTCCGGCGTGCCGCCCGCCCCCATGCGGGCCAGCGCATCGCGCACGCTCCTTTCGATGGCCACCACCGCCCCGGTGGTTCGACGCCGCTCGGGCAGCGCGACGAGCGAGGCGAGCGCGCTCTCATAAGCGGCGCGCGCTTCGGTGCGGCGTCCGGCCGCCAGCAGGATCTCCCCGCGCCGCGCCATCCAGTGACCGTGATGCGTCGAGCGCAGGGAGGCCGCCTCCACGCGGGACAGCGCGGCATCGTAGCGTCCCAGACGCGTTTCGATGTCGATGGTGGCCAGCTCCAGCGACACGGCCGGGCCGAGCCGGTCGATTCCTTCGTCCAGTCCTTCGAGAGCCTTGGCCAGATGCTCCGGTCCGGCGGCCGCCAGCGCCGACGCGCGCTCCAGATAGAGATCGGGCTGCGGCGCGCGTGACGGCGCGCATCCAAGGATGGCATCGGTGAAGTCGGCCCCCGCTTCCAGGTGCCGGCCCAGGCGCGCGCGAGCGCGTCCTCGCCCCGTCAGAGCATCCACATACCCGGGACGAAGGGTCAGCGCAAGGTCGAAGGACCGCATCGCCTCTTCGGTCCGGCCAGCCTCCAGCAGCGCCCGTCCCATCTGCAAGGGCGGGTCTGCCGACGAGGGATCGATCGCGCCGGCGCGCGCGAAATCGATCAGGGCCGACGCGAGATCGCCGCGGGCCCGGTGGAGATCGCCGCGGCGCAGGTAGAGGTCGAGGCTGGGTTCGCGGGCGATGAGCCCGTCCAGCCGGGCGATCTGATCGTCCAGTGCGACGTGCGCGCCGGCCGGGCCGGCGAGGGACAGCAGGAGCAGAGACAGGAGGGCCGCCCGCCGAGCTCTGCGCGCGGCGATCATGACTGGCAGGCTCGCGCCAGCTCCTCGCGCTGCTGCTCGCTCAGGGCCGGGCTGAAGTGCAACAGAGGAGCCATGATGTCGTCGGTCTCGAAGTAGGCGCCACGGCACGACAGGTGCACGAAGCCGGCGGCGACGAAGCGGCCCTCCTCGTAGAAGACGAGGCGGACGCGCCACACGCCGCGGGCAATCGGCTCGTGGCAGCTCCGGCACTTGGCCTGCCCGGTCGGTGCCGGCTCGGCGCCGTTGATCCGCGGCAGCCGGCGGTGGGCCGCGCTGGCGCGCGCCGCCCGCAGCAGATCCTCCCGATCCGGAACGGTGCCCGCCGGAAGATCGGGTGACTCCAGCGTCTCGATAAGGGGCTCAGGCCGCCGGTAGGCGGCGCACAGAGGATGGAACCAGAGCGTGGTCTCCCCCTCCGCGAACGGATTGGGGATGCTCTCGCCGAAGCGCAGCGTCGCCTTCTCGATGGGTTGGCCGCAGCCGCGGCACTTGGCGCGGCCGGTCGGAGCGGGCGTGAAGACGTGCGGCATGACCCCAGGATAGCCGAGAAACGCCCTCAGCTACTGGCCGAGGTGTACCGGCCGATGGAGCCGATCCAGACCATCCGGGCCAGCACGGCGAAGACGATCGCGCCGCCGAGCGCCAGCGCCAAGGTCGCTCCGGAGAGCCTGCCCAGCAGGGCCAGGGCCGGGTAGGTCGTCATCAGGGCCAGCGGGATCACGAAGGTGAACACAAAGCTCAGCACGCCGCGGAAGATCGTGGAAGGCCAGCGCGCCGCGTCGAAGATCGAGCTGAACAGCACGCTGAGGTTGTCGATCTTCACCACGTAGAAGGCGGCGCTGACCGTCATGATCCAGAGCGAGTAGAGCAGCAGCGTGGAGGAGAGCAGCAGCAGCAGCGCCGCCAGCACGCCGGCCGGCGACGGCGGCCGCCCCAGCAGGTGGAACGCGTAGACGAAGACCACGCCGGCGGTGAGGACGTTGGTGGCGCGCCAGGGCTGGAAGCGCGCGGTGGAGACCAGGAACTGCGCATCCGCAGGTTTCAGCAGCACGAAGTCGAGCGTGCCGCTGCGGATGTGCTCCACCACGCTGGTGAGGCTGGGATTGATGGCGCCTTCCAGGATGCCCTGCAGCAGGATGAACCAGCCGGTCACCAGCAGCGCCTCCCCGAACGACCACCCCGCCACAGACTCCCGCGCGTGGAAGACCACGAAGAAAGGGACGAGCGCCGTTCCCGCCCAGAGGATCTCCAGCGCGCCGTCGACCAGGAAGTCGAAGCGGTACTGCAGCAGCAGGAGCGTGGAGGCCCGCATCTGTGCGGCGAGGAGCCTGGCGTAGCGGGGCGCCTGAATGCTCATGAGTGTCAGCCGCCGTAGGCGGCGAAGCGCTGCTGGCCCTTCCGCCACAGCGCGATCGCTCCGGCCAGCATGATCCCCACCCAGACCCACTGGCGCCAGAGCAGGGCGACGGCCGCGGCGCGATCGTGGGCCGACGTCATCAGCTCGACGGGCAGGCCGATCTGGTAGCGGAACGGCAGCCAGTCGCCCGCGGCCCTCACCGCCGGCGGGAACAGCTCCACGGGAATGAGGTAGCCGCTGAAGACGAAGTAAAGCGCCAGCCAGACGTCCATCGCCTTGATGCTGCTCTCCATGAAGAAGGCGAGACAGCCGATGGCGAAGTTGGCACAGAAGGTGATGGCCCACCCGCCCAGCACCGCCGCGACGAGGAGGGCCCACGACAACGGCTCGCGCGGCATCTGGGCCGCGCCCACCGACGTGAGCCAGATGACCGCCATCGGCAGCGCCACCAGCAGTCTCATCGGCTGCGCCGCGAGGTTCTCCACCGCGAACATCAGCATCGGATGGATCGGCCGCAGCAGACGCAGCGCCAGCGTGCCCTGGCGGATGTCGTAGTTCATCTGCCAGGCCGCCCAGGAGCTGGTGAGCTGGCGCACGATGAACGTCGCCAGGAAGTAGGACACGAACTCCTTCTGCCCGAACCGGCCCACCGGCGCGTCGCGCGCCACGGCGGACCAGAGAGCCAGCATGATGAGCGGCATGGTGTTTGACAGCATCCACACCAGGAACTCGGCCCGGTAGGCCACCGCCTCGGCGAAGCTCACGGCGAACAGCGTGGGCAGGGCGCGCAGCGTCGGAGAGAGCCTCACGGCGATCATGGGACGGCCGTCTCCTTTTCCTCCGTCTCGCGCGCCGCACGGCTCCGGGCGAACAGCTCGCTCATCACCTCCTCCAGCGGGGCGTTCTCCACGGTGAGGTCGCGCACCGGCAGCGTGGCGAGAGCCCGGGTCACCGTCGCGTTCACCGCGTCCTGGCTCACCTGAAGAACGGCCTGGGCGCTCTCGTGCGTCACGACCCGCCCGAGCTGGGCCAGCGCGGCGGCGTCGACCTCCCGATCCAGACGCAGCACCACACGCTTCTCGGGTCGCACGCGCCGCACCAGGGCGTCCAGACCGCCGTCGTAGGAGAGCCGGCCTTTGTCGATGACGATCACGCGGGGGCACAGCGCCGCGACGTCGTCCATGTAGTGGCTGGTGAGCAGAATGGTGGCGCCGCGCCGCTCGTTGTAGCTCTTGATGAAGCTCCGGATGATCGCCTGCATGGAGACGTCGAGCCCGATGGTCGGCTCGTCCATGAAGAGCACGCGGGGCCGGTGGATCAGCGCCGCCGCCAGCTCGCACTTCATGCGCTCGCCCAGGGAGAGCTGCCGCGACGGCTTGGTGATCAGATCGCCCAGCTCCAGCAGCTCGGTCAGCTCCGCCACTGTCTGGCGGAACTCGGCCACCGGGACGTCGTAGATGGCCCGGTTCAGCTCGAAGGTCTCGGCGGGCGGCAGGTCCCACAGCAGTTGCTGCTTCTGACCGGTCACCAGCATGATGCCGGTTAGGAAGTCGCGCTCGCGCCGCAGGGGCACGCGGCCGTCCACCGTGACCTCGCCGCCGGTGGGGTGCAGCAGGCCTGAAAGCACCTTCAGCGTGGTGGTCTTGCCGGCGCCGTTCGGGCCCAGGAACCCGACGCGCTCGCCGGGCCGGACCTCGAAGGTGATCCCATCCACCGCCTTGACCGTCGTGTAGCTCCGGTGGAAGAGCGAGCGCACGGCGGCCGCCAGGCCAGGTGGCCGTTTGTGAACCCTGTAGTGCTTGCTCAGATCGCGGACCGAGATCATGGAGGAGTCCCATTCTACCGGACTTGGATGGAGTGCTGCGCGTGGCGGCCTCGGCCTCGAACCTGGATATGGGGTAGTGACCGGGATGGCGGATCGGGCGAAGACCGGATCCGCCGGCACCACTCGCCCCTGAGCCGGAGCCTCGAAGGCGGCTCGCCGCCCAAACCGAGAGCGAGGCCGATGAAGAGGGTGTAAGCTTTCGTCACTCGAACCCCGCCGGTGCCGTCCATCGCGGAAATGTCGGAGTGTCCCCAGCGTGCATGACGATGATGTGCTCATCCTCCTCGATGCGGAAGGACGAATCACCGGCTGGAGCAAGGGGATGGAGCAGTTGAACGGCTACTCCAGGCAGGAGCTCATCGGAAAGCATGTGTCCGTGCTCTACCCGAAGGATATGGTCCGCATGGGAGTGCCCGCCGAGGATCTGGCCGCCGCGGCCACATCCGGCAGATTCGAGCAGGAAGGATGGCGCCTGCGCCGGGACGGAACGCAGTACCGGGTCCGGGTGGTCATACACGCCATGAGCGACGATCAGGGCCGGCCCGCGGGCTACCTCATGAGCTCGCGTGATCTCACCGCTCAGGGCTTCAAGGACAGCGCCCTCTGGAACAGTGAAGAGCGCTTCCGTCTGCTGGTGGAAGGCGTCCAGGACTACGCGATCTTCATGCTCGACGAGAAGGGGCGCGTGATGACCTGGAACATCGGCGCCGAGCGGATCAAGGGCTACCGGGCTTCCGAGATCATTGGAAAGCACTTCTCCACTTTCTATCTTCCCGAGGCTGTCCAGAAAGGCTGGCCCGATCAGGAGCTGAAGATCGCCCGGGAGCGGGGGAGGCTGGAGGACGAGGGATGGCGCGTGCGGAAGGACGGCTCGAAGTTCTGGGCCAGCGTGATCATCACTCCCATGAAGGATCCTGACGGAGCCGTGACGGGCTACTCCAAGGTCACTCGCGACCTCACCGAGCGCAAGCGCAGCGAGCAGATGGCCCTGCAGCGGGCCGCGCAGCTGCGGGCGCTGGCGATCGAGATCAGCAAGGTCGAGCAGCGCGAGCGCCGGCGGCTGGCGCAGATCCTCCACGACCACATCCAGCAGCTCCTGGTGGCGGCGAAGATCAAGCTCCACGCCATCCACCGGACGATCGAGGCGGAGGAAACGCTGAGGGACGTCGTGGGTCTGGAGGATCTGCTCAGCGAGATCATCGAGGCCTCCCGCTCGCTCTCGGTGGACCTCAGCCCTCCCATCATCAAGGAGGCGGGGCTGGCGCGCTCCCTGAGGTGGCTGGCGGACCGCGTGGCCCAGACCCATCATCTGGAGGTGGAGGTGGACGCCCGCGAGGCCGAGGACCCGGTTTCGGAGAACATCCGGTACCTGCTCTTCGACGCCGCGCGCGAACTGCTGCTCAACGTCACCAAGCACTCCGGCACGCAGAAGGCGAAGGTGAGCATGGACCGCACGGGCCTGGGGTTCGTGAGCCTGAAGGTGGAAGATCGCGGCGCCGGCATGACCGGCTCGCCCGAAGCGCAGCGCGGATTCGGTCTCATGACCTTGCGGGAGCGCGCCGAGGCCCTGGGCGGCGTGTTGCGGATCAAGTCCGGCCCTGGAGAGGGGATGGCCGTCACCCTCAGCATTCCCGACGTGGAGCTGATGACCGAGCCGGCCGGTCCGGTCCCGGACGCCATGCTCCAGACGGCGGCCGCAACGTCGCTCTCGCAGGTCGGCCCAGGCGGGCGGCCCATCAGGGTGCTGGTGGTGGACGATCATTACATCGTGCGGCAGGGGCTGGTGGGGCTGCTGAAGGACACGCCGCTCATGTCGGTGGTGGGCGAGGCCTCCAACGGCGAGGAAGCCGTGGAAAAGGCGCTCGAGCTGAAGCCCGACGTCGTGATCATGGACGTGAACATGCCGATCATGAACGGCATCGAGGCGACACGCCGGATCAAGAAGGAGCTGGACGAGCGGGTCGCCGTGATCGGGCTGTCGATCTACACGGAGGCTCAGATCGCCAACAGCATGCGCGAGGCCGGCGCCTCCAGCTATCTCGCCAAGAACGCGCCTCCCGAGGATCTGGTTCAGGCGATCCGGTCCTGCCGCACCCGTCTCGAGTCCTAGCGGGCCCCCCCTCAGTGGATGCGCGCCACCCTTCCCTCGGTGGGGAAGCGCTCGAACTGCCGCGGGTCGTGCCCCGGGATGACGCGATCAATGGACCCGGCCAGCGCCACCATCCTGGCCTGCGCGGCGAGGTTGGCGGCGCGGTCGTCCTCGCCGAAGGTGGCCGAGGCCTTGTGCTCGGCCAGATTGCGGTCCAGACAGCAGTTGTCCGAGGCGAGCACGAAGGGCGTGGCCCCGCCGACGCGCAGGTACTGCGAGGCGAAGGTGTGCCGCGCGCCGGTGTAGACGCGAATCCCCGGTAGGATCTCCACGTCATCGCCTCCCACCAGGTGCAGACGGCCCTCGACGTTGATCGAGACCAGCGCGGCGATGTCCTCGGGGTCGATGCCGCCATGCCTGCCGCCCGGCTGCCATGCGTCGCCGGTGTAGTAGGCGAACTCCTCCTTCTGGATCCAGACCTGCGCCTTGGGGAAGAGATCGATGCCGCCCATGTGATCCCAGTGCGCGTGACTGACGACGACGTCGGTGACCTCCTCGGGCTTGACCCCGGCCGCCGCCACCGCTTCGTCGGGGCGCTGATAGTCCAAGATGTTGAAATCCTTGCGCCACTTGTCCCGGTGGAACCCGCTGTCGAAGAGGATGGCGCGCCCGTCGCCGCGGATGAGCCAAACCACCATGGCGATGTCGACCACGGCGTCCTTGGGCGCGCCCATCACGAGCGCGGCGAGCGGGAACTTCGGCACCGTGGCGTATCGGATGGCCTGGATGGTGTACTCCGGCGCGCGCGGCGTCTCCGCCACGATGGGGGCGGGGCCGGCCACCGGGAGCAGGCTGGCGAGAAGCAGGACTGCGACGGCGCGCATAGGACGGCCATTCTACATCGGCTGGTCATTGGATCGTGGCGAACGCCGCCGGCGGAGCCGGGGCGCCGGACCTGGCCCGATCCGGCGCCCCGCCAGAAGCTACTTCTTGGTGTAGGTGATCTCCATCATCTTCATTTCCTTGCCGTCCTTGCCCGGCGCGTGCATCTCGAAGACCTCGGTGGTGGGGCTGGTCCACTTGGTGGTCATGCGGGCCTTGATCATCGTCTTCTTCACCGGGTC
>Ga0070696_100001899_pt1 | contig 13743 bp, 13 predicted proteins | sample KBSK1253metaG_FD_65474 | JGI IMG/M metagenome (GOLD analysis project Ga0070696, IMG submission 65474) | Corn, switchgrass and miscanthus rhizosphere microbial communities from Kellogg Biological Station, Michigan, USA - KBS K1-25-3 metaG | ecosystem: Host-associated > Plants > Roots >... | reverse complement strand
GGCTCGTCGAGGACGTAGACCTCGGTCTCGGTCGCCATCTCGATCGCGAGCTTCAGCCGCTGGCGCTCGCCGCCGGACAGGGTGTCGAGCTCCTGGCCGAGCGCGACGTACCCGAGCCCGACGTCGGCCAGGCGATCGAGCATCACCTTGACCGGCTTCTCGGTGAAGAAGTCCCGCGCCTCGTCGACCGACATCGCCATCGCCTCGACGATGTTCCGGCCGCGGAGGCGGTATTCGAGCACCTCGTCCGTGTAGCGGCGGCCCTCGCAGACCTCGCAGATGCTGACGACCTCGGCCATGAACCCGAGGCTGGTGTAGGTCTTGCCGAGCCCGTTGCAGTTCGGGCAGGCGCCCTCCGAGTTGGCGCTGAACAGCGCCGGCTTGACGCCGTTCGCCTTGGCGAAGGCGGTGCGGACCGGGTCGAGGATGCCGGTGTACGTCGCCGGGTTCGAGCGGCGTGAGCCACGGATCGCGGACTGGTCGATGACCGTGACCGAGGGGTCGGTCCGCGGCAGGCAGCCGTGGATCAGCGAGCTCTTGCCCGAGCCTGCCACGCCGGTGACCGCGACGAGGACGCCGAGGGGGACGTCGACCGAGACGTCCTGCAGGTTGTGCAGGCGGGCGTGGCGGATCGAGATCGAGCCGGTCGGGGTGCGAGGCGCGGGCTTCTGCTCCTGCCGCACATCCAGGTGCCGGCCGGTCGCGGTGCCCGCAGCGATGAGGCCGTCGACGGTGCCCTCGAACACGACGGTCCCGCCCCTGGGCCCCGCGCCCGGGCCCATGTCGACGACGTGGTCGGCAATCCGGATGACCTCGGGATCGTGCTCGACGACGAGGACCGTGTTGCCCTTGTCGCGAAGCCGCTCGAGGAGCGCGTTCGTCCGCTCGACGTCGTGCGCATGGAGCCCGATCGTCGGCTCGTCGAAGACGTAGGTCACGTCCGTGAGCGGCGAGCCGAGGTTCCGAATCATCCGGGTCCGCTGCGCCTCGCCACCCGAGAGGGTCCCGGACGGCCGGTCCAGGCTGAGGTAGCCGAGGCCCATCTCGACGAAGGCGTCGAGGCTCTCGCGCAGCGCCGCGAGCATCGGTGCGACGGAGGGCTCGTCCAGCCCGCGCACCCACCCGGCGAGGTCGCTGATCTGCATCGCACACGCGTCGGCGATGCTGACGCCGGCGATCTTCGAGGAACGGGCCGCCTCGTTCAGCCGGGTGCCACCGCAGTCCGGGCAGGGCTTGAAGGTCGCAACTCGCTCCGCGAAGGCGCGGATGTGCGGCTGCATCGCCTCCAGGTCCTTCGACAGCATCGACTTCTGGATCTTCGGGACGAGGCCCTCGTAGGTGAGGTTGATGCCGTTGATCCGGACCTTGGTTGGGGCCCTGTGCAGGAAGTCGTTGAGCTCCTTGTCGGTGTAGTCGCGGATCGGCTTGTCCGGGTCGAGGAAGCCGGATTCGCCGAACAGCCGCGTCGACCAGCCGTCTGCGGTGTAGCCGGGGACGCGGATCGCGCCCTCGTTCAACGACTTCGTCTCGTCGTACAGCTGCGCCAGGTCGACGTCGCTGACCGTGCCCATGCCCTCGCAGCGGGGGCACATACCGCCGGCGACGCTGAAGCTCCGGCTCTCGGTGACGCCCGAGCCCCGATCGATCTTCACCGCGCCGGCGCCGCTGACCGACGGGATGTTGAACGAGTACGCCTGCGGCCCGCCGATGTGCGGCTTGGCGATCCGGCTGAAGACCACTCGCAGCAGCGCGTTCGCGTCCGTGACGGTGCCCACCGTCGAGCGAACGTTGGCGCCCATCCGCTCCTGGTCGAGGATGATCGCGGTCGTCAGGCCCTCGAGCGAGTCGACATCCGGGCGGGCGAGCGTGGGCATGAAGCCCTGCACGAAGGCGCTGTAGGTCTCGTTGATGAGGCGCTGCGACTCGGCGGCGATGGTGCCGAAGACCAGCGAGCTCTTGCCCGAGCCGGACACGCCGGTGAACACGGTGAGACGGCGCTTCGGGATGTCGAGGCTGACATCCCGAAGGTTGTTCTCGCGGGCGCCTCGGACCTCGATCGAGCCCCAGGCGCCGTCATCCCCGGACAGGGCTCAGCCCGCGCCCTTCTTCACGAGATCGGCGATTCGCTGCTCCACGGCCGGGGTCAGCTTGATCACCGCGAACTCGGTCGGCCACATCTCGCCCTCGTCGAGCTTCGCGTCGGGCTGGAAGCCGACGGTCGAGTAGCGGACCTTGAACTTCGACTTGGGCTTGAAGAACGCGATGACCTTGCCGTTCTTGCCCTCGGTGGCGTACGCGGGCATCCCGTAGTACGTCTTGGGCACGAGTGCGGGCGCCGCGGCCGTGACGACCTCGTGGATGCGCTGGCCCATCGCCCGGTCATCGGCAGGCATCTTCGCGAGGCTGTCGCGAAGGTCCTGCAGACCCTCGGCGCGCTCCTCCTCCGGGCTGCGGCCGGACGCGGCCTTCCGTTCCCGGGCGGTTGCGGCGACCGCGGCGCGCTCGGCCTCGCTGAAGACCTTGTCGTCGCTGCGCGCCTTGTACTTGCTCTTGGCGGGTGCCTTGGCGGGCATCTGGAGTTGCTCCTTTCGCGTCGGGCGGTTCAGGCGGTCGCCTTCGCGGTTTCCTTGCGCGCCTCGCGGCGAATGGTCGCCGGGCCCTGCTGCAGGATCCGGATCGGGTTGCCGAACGGATCGCGAACGCCCATGTCCGTGCCGTAGAAGTGGTCGGTGGGCTCCTGGGTGAAGTCGGTGACGCCCCGTTTCTTGAGCGTCTCGTACAGCTCGCGGGCATCGTCCGTGATGAACACGAGGCCGCCGAGCGCGCCCTTGGTGATCAGGTTGCGGAGCTGCTCAGCGGTGGCCTCGTCGTGCAGGGGCGAGCCCGGCTGCTCCAGCGAGACCTCGGTGGCGCCCTCCTCGCCCGGGACCTTGATCGTCAGCCAGCGGTACTCGCCCTGGCGGACGTCATTGCCCTTCTCGAGCCCGAGCTTGTTGACGTAGAAGTCGAGCGCCTCGTCCTTGTCAAGGACCCAGATCGAGGTGACGTTCAGTCGCGTGATCATGGCGTGGTTCTCCTTGTCGGCTGGGATGTCGTCGTGCCTCACCCTACGGCCGCGAGAGGCGCTTCCGCTTCTCCAAAACTGCTGGATTCCGCCATCTCCGCCGCGCTGAACCTGGGCCGCATCGCCGCCAGCTGGACGCAATGGGGCGCGACGACCGGGCCGTGACCGAGGCGGTAGGCGGACGGGGTCTCGCCCACGATCTCGCGGAACGTCCGGCTGAAGGTCCCGAGGCTCGTGAAGCCGACATCGAGACAGACGTCGGTGACGCTGCGATCGGTCTCGCGGAGCAGGAACATCGAGCGCTCGACCCGTCGTCGCTGGAGGTAGTGGTGCGGGGTCTCGCCGAAGACGGCCCTGAAGCTGCGCGCGAAGTGGGCCGGCGAGACGTGCGCGACGGCCGCGACGGCCGGGACGTCGAGCGGCTCGGCGTAGGCGCGGTCCATCGCGTCACGGGCGCGCAGGAGGCGCCGGTTGAAGTCCTCGCTGTCTCGGCTCACCCCCGAACCGTACGGCATCGGCGCCGAGAGGCGGGTGCGTGGCCTACCTCCGAATCACTGTCGCATCCGGGGATCGTGCGTGGGGTCGGCGTACATCTGCGGGCAGCCGTCATCGACGGCGTCGGGGCGCAGCTCGAAGTGCCAGGGCTCGTTTCGATAGATCCGACACAGCCCATACCTCGCACCGTTCGCGGCGAGCCACGCCGTCGCGTCGGCGTTCCGGATGTCGACGGCGTCACCCGCCACATGTGGCGAGGTGTCGGGGGTCGCCACCCATCGCGCGGCTGCCGCCTCCGAGCCGTACTCCGAGATCGCCTGCTGGAACAGCTCCTCCTGGTAGCTCGCGGAGCGCCAGCCACTCTCGATCTCGACCTCGATGCCGGCCTCGGCGGCATCCGTCGCCGCGCGCCGCAGGGCAGCGAGAAGCGCCGGATGCAGGTTCGCCACGCCTGGAAGCTCGTCGTCGAAGACCGTCGCGCCGTCGGGGAGGACACCATCGGCCGCACCGAGGCGGCCGCGATGGTCGCGTGAGAGCGCACCGTCGGGCGCGCCGATCGTGGGCGGGTGGTCGGTGGGAGGGACCACGACCGTTGGCCCGGCAGTTGCCGACGAGGCCGCCGCAGCCGGGTCGTTCCCTGCGGCGGCGCTCGCCGCGACGACGATGACGATGAGGCCGACGAGGATCCACTGGATCCAATCTGGCCCGGCTCGGAGCGGTCCGGAGGTCATGCCTCCAGTGAGGGCCCTGCGGTGTCACCGGCCCGTATGCGGTTTTGCATACGCCGGCGATATCGGCGTGCTCGGTAGCATTGGAGCTTGCGTGTCTTGATCGTCGAGGACGAGACCTACATGGCGGAGTCCATCCGAGATGGGCTCCGACTCGAGGCGATCGCCGCCGACATCGCCGGCGACGGCGACACCGCGGATGAGCTCCTCCGCCTCAACGCCTACGACATCGCCGTGCTGGATCGCGACATCCCGGGCCCTTCCGGTGACGAGATCGCCAGGCGCATCGTGGCCTCCGGCAGCGGCACGCCGATCCTCATGCTCACCGCCGCCGACCGGCTCGACGACAAGGCCTCGGGTTTCGAGCTCGGCGCCGATGACTACCTGACGAAGCCGTTCGAGCTTCGCGAGCTCGTCCTCCGGCTCAGAGCGCTCGACCGCCGGCGCGCGCACAACCGGCCACCCGTGCGGGAGATCGCGGGCCTGCGCCTGGATCCCTTCAGACGCGAGGTCTTCCGCGACGGCCGGTACGTCGCGCTCACCCGCAAGCAGTTCGCGGTGCTCGAGGTCCTCGTCGCCGCCGACGGTGGCGTCATCAGCGCGGAAGAGCTCCTGGAACGGGCGTGGGACGAGAACGCAGACCCATTCACGAACGCCGCCCGCATCACGGTCTCAGCCCTGCGCAAGCGTCTCGGGGAGCCGTGGCTGATCGCCACGGTGCCCGGCGTCGGCTACCGGATCGACGCGGTTCCATCGGTTTCTGGCAGGGGAGGCGACCATGGCTAGGCCCCCCGGCCTGAGTGTTCGGCTGAAGCTCACGCTGAGCTACGCGGGCTTCCTGATGATCGCCGGCACGGTGCTGCTTGCGGTGGTTGGGCTGTTCCTCCTGCGCTACGTGCCCGAAGACAGCGCCAGGGCCATGAGCGGATTCTTCCCGAGCCGCTCCGATCTCCTCGAAGCATTTGCTCCGAGAGCAGCAATGGCGGTGGCGTTCCTGTTGGTGGTCGGGCTCGCGGGTGGGTGGATCCTCGCCGGCTGGATGCTCGCCCCGCTCTCGCGCATCACGGACGCCACCCGAAGGGCCGCCGATGGGTCGCTCTCGCACCGAATCGGACTGGAGGGCCGCGGCGACGAGTTCCGCGAGCTTGCCGATGCGTTCGACGCCATGCTCGCTCGGCTCGAGGCACACGCCGCCGAGCAGCAGCGGTTTGCAGCCAACGCCTCGCACGAGCTGCGCACACCGCTGGCGATCACGCAAACGCTGCTCGACGTTGCCCGCAACGATCCGAATCGCGACGCGAATGAGCTCGTCGAACGCCTCCGCTTCGTCAACACCCGTGCGATCGACCTCACCGAGGCGCTGCTGCTCCTCAGTCGGGCGGACCAGCGGGCGTTCGCGCCGGAACCCGTGGACCTGTCCCTTGTCGCCGAGGAAGCCACCGAAACGCTCCACGCGTTCGCAGGGAAACGAGGCGTCACGATCGAGACCGCAGCCGACGCTGCACCGGCGATCGGCTCCCACGCGCTTCTGCTCCAGATGGCGACGAACCTCATCCACAATGCGGTCGTCCACAACCTGCCGGAACACGGCACCGTGTGGGTCACGACGACGGCGACGCCGGAGTGCGTCGTGCTGACCGTCGAGAACACCGGTGAGGCGCTCTCGCCACAGCTGGTCTCGACGCTCGTCGAGCCGTTTCAACGCGGCGCCAACCGCATCCGCACCGACGATGCCGGCGTCGGTCTCGGCCTGGCAATCGTGAAGAGCGTGACGGAAGCGCACGGCGGAGCGCTCACGCTCACTCCGCGGGCCTGCGGCGGGTTGTGCGTTGCGGTGCAGCTACCCGCCGCGCCGCCAGCTCCGGCCACGCGATCCGAACCACGTCGAGCTCCCGGCATTCACACCGCTTGACCGTGCGTTGACCTGCGGAGGCTGCGTGCGGCTCCGTTGATCTCGGCGTCCAGACATTGACGACTGTTGACCGTGACGTGATCGCGACGGGCCGCCCGCCCTCCGTACGGTCGAGGCATGGCAACGACCCGCGTAGCTCCCAGTCCGGCCAGAAGGCCACTGGCCATGGCTCTGCTCGTGCTCGCACCGCTGACGATGGGCCTCAGCGCATACCTGACGGTCCCGGCGGGATTGACACCCATCCACCGGCCCATCGCTCAGGTGGCGACGGAAGCGTCACTTCCGCAGGCCCTTGCCATTGGTGACGGGTCGACAGAGGATCTGCCCACCGCGTCGCCCGATCGGACGGCCGCGGCGGCGTCAATCGGAACGGCGGGGCGGCCCGAGGAACAGGCGCCGCCGCCCGGTGCTGATCGGATACCGGAGATCCTCGCCGCGTTCGCCAGGGCGGGCCAGGATCCGGTGCTCGTGGGCGCAGGGGACATCGCTGATTGCCGCACGGGTGCGGACATGGCCACCGCCCGCCTGCTCGACGGCATCCGAGGCGTCGTCTTCACCGCCGGCGACGAGGCCTACCCGGAGGGTTCCGCCGAGAACTTCCGGGATTGCTACGAGCCGTCGTGGGGACGCTTCCGCGACCGCACGCTGCCGACGATCGGCAACCACGAGTACGGCACCCCGGGCGCGGCCGGGTTCTTCGGGTACTTCGGCTCCGACGCCCCGCCGGGACAGGCCTGGTACAGCATGAACATCGGCGCGTGGCATGTGATCGTGCTCGACAGCGACTGCAGCATCGTGGGTTGCGGTCGAGGCTCGGCCCAGCTCGCGTGGCTGAAAGCGGACCTCGCCGAGCATCCCACCCTGTGCACCCTGGCCATCTGGCACCACCCGCGCTTCAGCTCGGGCGGCCATGGCAACGATGCAGCCGTCGCCCCGTTCTGGCGGGCGCTCATGCGGGCCGGGGCCGAGCTGGTCGTCAACGGCCACGACCACGACTACGAGCGCTTCGCTCCGCAGACGCCGCGCAGAAGGCTGGATCGTCGTGAAGGGATCCGCGAAATCGTCGCCGGCACAGGTGGCGCGCACCTCCGGCGGTTCCACGCCACGAAGCCGAACAGCCGTGTCCGCCTGTCGACGTTCGGGGTGCTCCGACTCACGCTGCACCCCTCGAGCTACGGCTGGCGGTTCATCCGCACCGACGGCTCGACCCGGGATTCGGGCACGACCAGATGCCACTGAAGGGCGGGTGGGTTCGAGGCGAATGGCGCGCCCGACAGGATTCGAACCTGCGACCTTCGGCTCCGGAGGCCGACGCTCTATCCACTGAGCTACAGGCGCGCGGTGCGTGCGGCGGTAGAGCGTAAACGCCCAGGACCGATCCCGCTGACGACGCAGCGCTATGCACGGGGATGCGGGCGGTCAGGCCTGCCTGCTGTGCCCCGTGTGGAATATTGGCCACCCGATCTCGGTGCGCTTCGCGGGGTGTCCCGCCGGCGCTGAAGCTGTTCGACGACACCTTCGCCAAGTTTCGAGTCGTGCCAGGTCGACATCCTCGAGCTGGACGCAAGGGTCAACGGGGACATGGGCATCGTCTGCACAGTCCAGAGCACGAACATCGTGCTCAAAGGCGGCGCCACCAGGCACGTCATGGCACGGCAGACCGATTGTTTCGAACGGCGAGCCAGCGGTTGGGAGCTGGTGCATCAACACGCGTCCGTTCCGGCGGGCGGGGAGTGGGACGACAAGATCACGACGGCGCAGTGAGCGAACCTGCGACCGGGTCCTACTAGAGGTGGCCAGACCTTGGGGGGCCGAGACTCGCCCTGCGGGTGAAGTGCTGTGAGGCGGCCGATCGTCACGATCGCCGGTACAGCACTCCTCGCCCGCCCGCTCTCAGAGGAGCCAGTCTCCGAAAACGGATTTCGGCCCCGTTCCCGCTGCGACGACTCGCAGGCGTCCGTCGTTCACGGGCGGCTGATCATGCAGAAGCAGTACTCATCGACCCCGCCAGACGCGAGGAAGTGCAGTTTGTCGATCATGTGGTTGTGACCGCCAACAAAAGGTCGGTACACGCCTGTCGCCTCCAGGACCGTCAATTCGAAGGTCCCTTCCAGGAACTGCCCGCCAGCACCGTCGTCGACGAATACGTAATCACTGTCCGTGAAGCGCATCGCGAACGATCCGCCCGGAATGTGGTAGGCACACAGATCCCCAGCGAACTGGACGTAGAAGGTACCGACCGCCTTGTTCTGGTTCTGGTTGCCCGGAGCCCCGCTCACGGGGTAGATCGAGGTCGTCGAGTACGAACCGTCATCCAGGTTCACCGTCGACAGTCCCAGGTCGGGCCCACGTACTACCGGCCGATAGAGGCCCTTCAGCAGGATGACGAACGAATCGCTGGGAAAATGCCCTTTCGCCATCAGCTGGGAAGGGAACAGCAAGAGGCCGCCCAGTCCAGCCAGTCCTCCGCCGATAACGGCTCTTCGGCTGATCAGCGGTTGGTCGGCGATCGTGGACCGCTTCGCAATCTCAGGTGACGCCGCACCGGCTAGCCGAGGGCCGGGCGCCCGAATATCCCAACGCGTTCCCTCCACGGCGATGCCCCTCCGCATCCCCCCTCGCGCAGAACGATGCGCGATGGCAGGCGCGTCGACCGGGTCTGGCGGCAGGCGCCTCCCCTGGACAGGAGGACGACTTGGCGCACCAGTCTTAGCGCGAGGACGATGGTGCAAGCGCGACAGTCAAGCCCTTCAGGTCCAGACGGCCACAGTGCGCTGGTCGGTCAACGGAGTCAATACCGACGATGTGCCGGCAACGTCGCGCGGGTCATGGGCGACGGTGGAACCTCCCGTAGGGCAGTCGTCAGGCCCGATCCACGCGCTCGAACGCCATCACCCAGTTGACCTCCCACGTGGAGCCGCCGTCGGTCGAGAACGCCTGCTCCCAGCGCGGGGCGCCTGACGAAACGCCGGTCCACAGGAAGCGCATGACGATCGGGATCCCGTCATGCGTCGTGTCCGCGAGGAACCGCCCGACGCCATCCTCACCGAACCCACCGACGACCGGCGGATCGAGCGGGGCATGCGGGAATCGTCCATCCAGCCACCAGATGGCCCACCGGTTCGTGGCCGGATCGAACGCCCGGATCGACATCGCCCGATAGGTACCGGACGGCAGCTCCAGCAGGTTGTCGTCGACGTTGCCGGCGCCATCGAGCGTGGGCCACGTGACGCAGGTGCCCTCGAACGCCTCCCAGTCAGTGCTGCCAACCAGCCGATCCTTTATCCGCCGGTGGTGCACCTTCCAGGGACCCTGGAAGAAGTCGAAGTCGCGGATACCGGACGTTGGAGTGGCGCTCGGTGCGGCGGCGGCGTCCATGGGTAGCGTCTCCTATCGGGGTGGATCCTCCTTGTAGGCCGCGACCCTGTCATGGGACGTCAGGTTTTCGTGTGAACGTGAGATGGGTCACGCCGCTTGGCGAGGCCGTGGTCTCGATCTCGTAGTTCTTGTCGAGTCCCTCCATCCCGTCCCACAGCCGCACGCCCCGGCCGAGCAGGATGGGCACGACGACGATGTGCAGCTGGTCGATGAGCCCAGCCGCCGCGAACTCGCGGATCACGGTCGGGCCGCCGCCGATGCGGACGTCCTGGCCGCCCGCGGCTTTCCTTGCTGTCTCCAGGGCCGTCTCCGGCGAAGCATCGACGAAGTGGAACGTCGTGCCGCCCTCCATCTCGATCGGAAGGCGCGGGTGATGGGTGAGCACGAACGTCGGCGTATGGAACGGCGGGTCCGGGCCCCACCAGCCCTTCCACTCCGGGTCATCGTGCCATCCCGGCGGACCGAACTTGCCGGAACCCATGATCTCGGCGCCAATGCCGGGATCGTGCAGCCGGAGGAAGGCGTCATCGATGCCGCTCGTGCCGCCGGGCTCGCCGACTCGTTCGTGCCACCAGCGCGTCACGAACATCCACTCGTGCAACCGCTCGCCCGCGTGGCCGAACGGTGCCTCGAGGCTCAGGCCCTCACCAGTGCCGAAGCCGTCCAGCGAGATCGAGAAGAACTGCACCAACGCTCGTGACATGGGCCGCTGCTCCTTGTTCAACCTGCTGGATCTGCCCGGACGGGGTCGGCTGGCGGTGATGCGGTGCCGGCATCGACCTCGCGTCGCGCGGCAAGCACCGGGCCCAGGGCGAGGACGGAGAGCAACCCCACAAGCCCGCCGAAGACGTAGGTCCCGCGGGGCCCGAGCCACGCCACCAAGGGACCGGCGGCGATGAACGCGAGCCCGATCGCGATCTGCGCGCAGGCATCGATCGCCGCTGCGACGCGACTCCGAACTGCATCGGGCGTGCGCCGCTGCATGATCGATTGCTGCGCCACGCTCTGCGTGCCCTCACCGACGCCCATCACGCACACGGCGGCCAGCACGCCGACGAAGATCGGCGAGAGTCCGACGAAGAGGCACATGGCGGTGACCGTGATCGAGCCGGCGGCGAAGACGACCGGTTCGATGCGGCGGGTCATGAACCGGCCCGCGACGGAGCCGATGATCGACCCGAAGCCCCAGAAGGCGATCAGTGCGCCATAGCCGAGCGCGCCCACGCCGAACAGCGTCACCAGCGGGACGTCCGCTACGAGGCTGACCCCCTGCCCGAGCTGGATCGGGATCAACGCGAGGGCCATGGCTCGCAGCACGCGATCGCGCGCAACGAACCGAATTCCAGCAGTCAGGCTCGTCTGCCCCGCATCCTCGCGAGACACGCTCGAGAACGCTCCGCGCACCGACCAGACGAGACCCGCGGACACGACGAAGGACACGGCGTTCAGGCCGAAGACCAATCCCGCGCCGAACGTGGCGATCAGCGTTCCGCCGATCAGTGGCCCGACGATGATCCCGAGGTTGCGGCCGACCATGAGCAAGCCGTTCGCCCACCCGAGATCATCGTCGTCGACGAGGTTGGGGATGGCGGCAGCAGACGCCGCGATGAACGGCGATTCCGCGAGCGCCGACACGAATGCGACGGCCAGGAGCGGCGCCGGGTCGCTGATGAACGCCATCGCGCCGAAGGCGAGCGCGCCGCCGAGGTCCGACAGGACCATGACGCGCTTCCGGTCGAACCGGTCGCCGAGCGAGCCGGCGAAGAGGGCGGCCACACCGCCGACCCCCCAGGTCAGGACCATGGCCGCGGCGATCCACGCCGGCGACTGGGTCTTCTGGTAGATCGCGAAGTTCAGGGCGGCGAAGGACGCGGCGCTCCCCGTGAGCGAGATGGCGCGCGCCAAGGCCAGTCGTCGGACCGCGGCGCGGGACCTCGTGGGCATCTGCGGCAACGCTACCAAGACCTCGGCCCGCGGCGGCGACGGGCCAGCAGAGGATGGACCACGCCGTGAACGGCTCGGTCAGAACCCCACGCTGTCGACGATTCGCTGCCCGGCTTCGAATAGCTGCTCCATCTCCTGCACGGAGCGCGTCTCCGTCCAGTCGACGCTCAGCACGATCGTCACGGCCTGGTCGCCGACGGGGACGGAGATGAGCCGGAACCGCTCACCGGAGGAAACCTTCCACGTCTCGCCTCCGACGCCAAAGAGCGTCACGTCGGCGCCGGCCAGCCCGCCACATGCCGCGAGCGCGCCAGCTGACGCGGTGACGTCCACCTGCTGCGCAGCGAAGCCACCCACCTGCACGGGCTTCGGTTCCTCGACGGTCAGGTGGCCGGTGAGCGCCCTGAGCTCCGTGATGACGTCGGCCGCGCTCGGCCTCGTCTCGCCCCCGCCCACCGGTTCGCCGCAGGGGCTCGTGACCACCTCGTCCACGCGGAGGAAGTACACGCTGCCGCGCGGCGATTCATCCCGAAGCAGCCCCAGGATCTCCGGCTCGTCGCGGTTGGCGGACCAGCCCAGCTCGCCGATGTCGAACGTCAGCGGCGGCTGGAACTGCGCGGATGCGTACCGCTGGACCGGCAGCGGTCCGATCGCAACGGGTTGCACCGATGGCCCGGTCGCGGCTGGACTCCCACCCGGGGTGCCGATGAACTGCGGCATGAGGACCGCGGCGATGACCACGATCACGGTCGCCCCCGCGAGGATCGCCGCGAGGACGACGTTGCTCGATGCGGCGCGCGAGGCGCTCGCGGTCATGTCGCGGGTCACCGCGTAGACCTCGACGGGCTCGCGGATGCCCTTCAGGCGCCGTCGCCCGCGGGTGATGAAGCCGATCGGAATGCTGTTCTGGGTGATGTTCTTGACGGTCGAGGACACCAGGACCTCGCCGGGGAGAGCGGCGGCGCACAGCCGCGACGCCAGGTTCACCGCGGTTCCGATATAGCCCTCGGGAGTCTCCACCGCCTCGCCGGCGTGGACGCCGACGCCGAGGTTGAGCGGGCTGTCGGGCTCGTGGGCATTGAGCTCGGCCGCCGCGTCCACGATCTCGAGACCGCAGAGCACTGCACTGGAAGCGGACGGGAAGACCGCATGGATCGCGTCCCCCTCGGTCTTGATCTCCGCGCCCTCGTGGCCGGCGATGGCCTTCCGCGCGATCTCGAGGAAGCGCGCGACCTTGGCGGCCGCCGCGGCGTTCCCGTAGCGCTCCGCGAAGGCGGTGAAGCCCCGGACGTCGGAGAACAGGAAGCCCCGGTATGCAGCGGTCTCCGCGTCGATGTGGGAGTCGACCATGTGCGGCAGATGGTAGATGGGCTCCAGAGGCGGCTCGGAGCGAGCGGAGCCCGGCGGGATCGCTTCCGGCCTCAGCGCTGACGCGCCTCGTAGAGCTCCCAGTCGCCGGGCACACCGCGCAGCTCGACCTGGCCCAGCGGCCGCAGCTCGACATCGGTCCCGCTGGCCAGGTCGCGGACGGTGCGGGTCACCAGGACCTGGCTCGGCCCCGCCTCAGCGAGCACCCGTGAGGCGATGTGGACGGCGATCCCGCCGAGGTCGTCGCTGCGGATCTCGACCTCGCCGGTGTGCACGGCCGCACGGATCTCGATGCCCATTCGCTTCGCCGCCTGGCACAGGCCCAGGGCCGCGCGCAGTGCCCGGGAGGGCGAATCGAAGCGAGCGAGGATGCCGTCGCCGGTCGATTTCACGAGCGCGCCCCGCCAGCGCTCCACCTCGGCGCGCGCCGCCGTGTCGTGCCGATCCAGCGTGCGGCGCCACTCGCGATCTCCAAGCGCCGCCGCTCTTCCGGTGGAGTCGACGATGTCGGTGAACACGACGGTGGCCAGCACCCGATCGGTCTCCTCCGCGGCGCGCAGGGAGAGTCGCTGGTCGTCGGTCCAGAAGTACGCCGCGGCCGCGTCCTCTGCCGTCGGCGGGTCGGCCGGGGCACGTTCGTACTTCAGGATCACGACGCCCGACGACGTCGTCGACACGGACATGAGTCGGAGGTAGCGGAGGTCGGCATCGTCGCGGAACATCCGCTTCCCGCTCCCGAGGATCACCGGGAAGAGGAGGATCCGCATCTCGTCGACGAGATCGAGCTCGAGGAGGCCGGCCACGAGGTCCGCGCTCCCGTAGGCGAGCAGGTCGCCGCCCTCCTGTGCCTTCAG
>Ga0070696_100001898_pt1 | contig 13743 bp, 15 predicted proteins | sample KBSK1253metaG_FD_65474 | JGI IMG/M metagenome (GOLD analysis project Ga0070696, IMG submission 65474) | Corn, switchgrass and miscanthus rhizosphere microbial communities from Kellogg Biological Station, Michigan, USA - KBS K1-25-3 metaG | ecosystem: Host-associated > Plants > Roots >... | reverse complement strand
ACGAAGAACGTGGCCTTCACCCCGAGCTTGTCGAGGACGTCGAGGACCCGCTCCTGGGCGCCGTAGGTCGAGGCCCGATCGGGGTGCTCGGCGTCGAAGGTGAGCGCGGTGCGGAACGGCTCCGCGCCACGCTTCTTCGGGGCGGCCGACTTCTTCGTCGCCGCGGACTTCTTCGTCACCGCCGTCTTTTTCGCCACTACTTCTCGACTCCCGTGATCACGATGCCCCGGACGAAGACCCGCTGGAAGATCACGAACAGGATGACCGGGATGAACAGCGTCATGAGGTTGCCGGCCTGAATGTACGCGGGGTTCGTGAAGTAGATGCCGTGGAACGACGCGAGCCCCACCTGCAGCGGGATCAGGTCCGTGTGGCCGGCGAGGTAGATCAGCGGGCCGAAGAAGTCGTTCCAGGAGTACACGAAGCTGAAGATCGAGACCGCGACGATCACGGGCCAGGCCTGGGGCAGGATGACCGAGCGCAGGATCCGGAATGAGCTCGCGCCGTCGATCGCGGCGGCCTCGTCGAGGTCGCGCGGGATGGTCAGCAGGTACTGGCGCAGCAGGAACACGTCGTAGGCGTTCGCGAAGAAGGTGGGCACCAGGAGCGGGAGCCACGTGCCAACCCAGCCGATCTTGTTGAAGATCGCGTAGGTCGGGATCAGGGTGACCGCGCCGGGCAGGAAGATCGTCGCGAGGAGGAGCGTGAACAGCAGGCCCTTGCCCGGGAATCGGAAGCGGGCAAAGCCGTACGCGACGAGCGTGCACGAGAGGACCGTCCCGATCGTCCCGATCGCCGAGAGCGCGATCGTGTTCCGCAGGAGCAGCGGGAAGTCGATGAGGTCCCACACGGTCGAGTAGTTCTCGGGGTGCGGCGCGACCTGCCACGGCTGGCTCAGCGTTCGGTACGAGCCTTGCCAGGTGATCGGGCCCGCGCCCGGGTTCGTCGGGTCCAGGAAATCGCTCTGGTTGCGCCCGGGCTTGATCAGCGCAAGCTGCCGGGTCGTGCCGTCGGGCAGGGGCACGTTGTAGATGTTGACCGTCTTGCCGTTGTAGTCGTAGGTCGCGGGATCGGACGGGAGGATCGGCGCGTTGGGCGCGGTGATCTGTTCGGGCGTCTTCAGGGACGTCACGAGGCTGTAGGCGAGCGGCGAGAGGAATGCAACGAGAATCGCCGCGAAGAGCGACGTCAGGACCGCGATCCGCGTCCATTCGCCGGCGTTTCGGCGCGCGCGATTGGGCCGAGCGAGGGTCTCGCCTGTCGCGGCGCCGGCGGTCATGGGGCGCCCCTCATCGCGCGCCCCTCATCGCTCGCCCGCGTAGAAGACCCAGCGCCGGCTGAGCCAGAAAAGGATCAGCGTGACGACGAGCGTGATCGCGAAGAGGAGCCAGGCGAGGGTCGCTCCGTACGACAGCTCCTGGTACGTGAAGAAGGTCTTGTACAGGTACAGGTTGTAGAAGGAGGTGGCGCCGCCGGGCTCGCCGGTGCCGTTCTTGAGCACCAGCGGCACGAGGAAGTACTGGAGGACGTCGACCACGCCGAGGATGAGTGTGTAGAACAGGATCGGCGACATCATCGGGATGGTCACGTTGCGCAGCTGCGCCCACGAGCCGGCGCCGTCGATCCTGGCGGCCTCGTACAGCTCCGTCGGGATGCCGCGCAGCCCGGCGAGGTTGATCACGATGCCGGCGCCGATGCCCCAGATGCCGATGGCGACGAGCGCCGGGTAGATGAACGTGCTGTCGAACAGCCACGATGGCGGGTTCTGCACGCCGACGAAATGCAGGACGTCATTGAGCCATCCGGAGTCGGAGAGCATCTGCTCCCAGACGAGGCAGCCGGCCACGAAGGGCACGACGTAGGGCAGGAAGAACAGGCTGCGCATCAGCGGCGCGCCGCGGATGTACCTGCTGTTGAGCCCGACTGCGAGCAGGAACGGGACGACGATCGAGACCGGTAGCCAGAGCAGGGCAAACCGGAGCGTCACCGAGAGCGATTCCCAGACCTGGCCGTCCCGGAGCAGTCGCGCGTAGTTGTCGAGCCCGACGAACTGGAGCGGATCCGCCTGGGCGAGGGTCAGGTTCAGGAAGGTGAAGACGAACGTCGCACCGATCGGGATCGCCGTGAACAACAGGAATCCGATGATCCAGGGAGAGATGTAGAGCAGGCCCTGGCGCGCCTCGCGGCGGGCCAGGGGCGACATCCGCGACCAGCGGAACTGCCCGAGCCTGCGCAGGCGCTGCGCGAAGCTGGGACCGCCCGGCGCGACGACGACCGGAACCTGTTCCAAACGGCGGCTCCTGTTCGACCGAAGGATAGGGAGCAGGCGGCCCGGGGGTCAGCGCGGGCCGCCTGCAGCTAGGAGGAGCGAATCTCGATCAGCCGTTCCAGGCGGCCTGGATCTCGTCGGTGAGCTTCTGGAACTCCTGGTCCATGTTGAGGCCCTTGGTCGTCGTCCACTTGGTGCGGTACTTGACCAGGATGTCGAGGGTCTTGTTGTACTGCGGCATCGGCGACTCGAAGTTCGGGTTGTCCGCGTACTGCAGGCTGTCCGTGGCGACCTGCCAGTCGACCTTCTCCGGGAAGCCTTCGGTCTTCGCCAGTGTGTCGAGGAAGGCCTGCTGCTTCTCCGGCCGCGCCGGCATGCCGCCGTAGATGTTGAGCAGCGTGTCGGACGCGTCGCCCAGCAGGTACGTGAGCGCCGCGAACGCGGTGTCCGGGTTCTTGCTGTTCTTGGGAATCGCGAACGTGTCCGCGTTCAGCGGCGCCGTGGTGGTGCCGTTGTACGACGGGATCGCCGCGAGGTCCCAGTCCGTGCCGGCATTCGCCACGCCGTAGGTGGTCCAGAGGAAGTTCTCGCTCATGGCCACCTTGCCGGAGAAGAAGGCGTACTCGCCGCCGCCGAACTTGTCGGACTGGAAGACCGGGTCGGTCATGATGAAGGGCTGCGGTCCCCACATGCCGTCGTAGAAGAACTTCCAGGCCGTCTTCCAGGCATCGGGGATCGTGACGGTCTTCCCGTCCGCCCCGACGAGGCTGCCGGCGCCCCAGAAGGCGCCGAGGCCGCGGAGATCGTCGCGCTGCGGCTCGAAGCCGTACTGGACGATGCTGTTCTTGTCGAAGGCAGGATCGGTTGCATCCTTGCCGTTCTTGTCGACGGTGAGCAGCAGTGCCAGCTGCTTGAGCGTGTCGTAGTTCCAGTCGACGACCGTGCCGTCGGGCATCGTGTACTTGTCGCCGTACTTGTGCGGAGGCTCGTTCAGGCCGATCTCCGCGAACATGTCCTTCTTGTACCAAAGCATCGACGGGTAGACGTCGAATGGAATGCCGACCAGGCCGTCGCCCGACTTGTAGAAGTTCCGGATCGAATCCGGGAACTGGGTCATGTCGTAGTTCGACTTCTGGATGTAGGAATCCAGCGCCAGCCACTGGCCCTCGAAGGCGTTGAATCCGCCGAACCCGTTCGGGCCGACGATGTCGGGCGCGTTGCCGCCGCCGAGCTGGGTCGACAGGGTGTCGCGCGCCTGGTCGTAGGTGACCGCTTCGAACTTGATCGTGCTGCCCGGCGCCGTCGTCGAGAAGTCGGCGGCGACCTTGTTCTCGACCGGGACCTGGACCGGATCCTGGCCTGTGCCCAGGCAGCAGTACCAGCGCAGGCTGGCCGGGGGGAACGAGAACGGCGTCAGCGTGGCCTCCACCACAGACGCGCCGGGCGTCACCCCAGCCGACGGCGCCGAGCTCGACGTCGTGGCCGGGCTGCAGGCGGAGGCGATGAAGATCGCCGCTCCCAGCAGGCCGAGGATTCTCGGGGGTCTGGTACGCACGGGCTCCTCCTTCTCGATCAGCCGGCGACCATCGCCGGCGCCGCATCCCGGGCCCGGCTGGCGCCGGACCGGACGTGGATCCGTTCGACGTAGTAGCGCGTGCGATCACCGCGCACGTACGTTCGGCCGAACTCGACCGGGACGTCGCCGGCGGTGAACGCGATGCCCTCGACGAGGAGGGCGAGGCTGCGTGCCTTGGTGCCCAGCAGGGCGGCCTCGCGTGCGGGCAGGAGCACGGGCTCCAGGGCCTCGCGGACGCGCAGGATCGGCGCCTGGTAGCGCTCGGTGAGGATGTCGTACAGGGAGTTGTGCTCGAGGTCCGAGGCGAGCAGCCCTGGGAACCGCTCCGCCGGCAGGTGGACCATCTCGAGCAGAAGGGACTCGCCGGCGGCGAGCCGTAGCCGCTCGAGGTACAGGGTGGGGGAGCCGGGCTCCAGCTGGAGCGCTGCGGCGACGGTCTCGCCGGCGGCCTCGGGGCGCGCCGAGATCAGCCGCGTCTCGGGGTCGAGGCCGCGGCGCTGCATCTCCTCGGTGAAGCTCATCGCGGCACCGATGTCGCGATCGAGGCGGGGTGGGAGCACGAACGTGCCCCGTCCCTGCTGGCGTCCGAGCCGCCCCTCGCGCGAGAGCTCGTCGAGGGCGCGTCGAATCGTGATGAGGCTGCACCCGTACATGCGACCCAGCTCTCGCTCCGGCGGGAGCTGCTCGCCGACGGCGTATTCGCCGGAGTCGAGGGCGGCCTTCAGGTCGACGTACACCTGGTGGTGCAGCGGGACGGGGCCGACCTCCAGCCGGTAGCGCGCCACGGGTCGCTGGCTCCTCCTCGACCGTGCGGGGCGTCGGGCCGCCCGAATTGCTACTTGTGCCTGGCTCGCGAGAGTTGATAACGTTATAAGCAATCGCACGAAGCGGTGTCAAGGATTTTCGACACCCCCGCGCGGGCGGCTGAGTGAGAGCAGCGGAGGACCGCATGGGCCTGAAGCTGGCGGTGGTCGGCGGCGGCAGCACCTATACACCAGAGCTCATCGAGGGCATCGCGCGCCGATCGGATCGGCTGCCCGTCGACGAGCTGGTCCTGCTCGACATCGACGCGGAGCGCCTCGAGATCGTGGGCGGCCTTGCGGGGCGGATGCTCAAGCGCCTCGAGTGGTCGGGCACGCTGACGCTCACCGGCGACACCGACGCCGCCATCGACGGCGCGAGCTTCGTGCTCATCCAGCTGCGCGTGGGCGGGCAGGCGGCAAGGCTCGTGGACGAGACGCTCCCGCCGAAGTTCGGCACGATCGGCCAGGAGACGACCGGCGCGGGCGGCTTTGCGAAGGCCCTTCGGACCGTGCCAATCGTCCTCGATCTCGCGGAACGCACCGCGAAGCGCGCGGCGAAGGGCGCGTGGATCGTCGACTTCACCAATCCGGTCGGGATCGTCAGCCAGGCGCTGCTCGACGACGGGCATCGGGCCATCGGCCTTTGCAACGTCGCGATCGGCTTCCAGCGCGAGTTCGCCAAGCGCTACGGCGTGGAGCCCGAGGACGTCGAGCTCGAGCACGTCGGGCTCAACCATCTCTCGTGGGAGCGCGCGGTGCGCGTGAACGGGGTCGATCGACTGCCGGAGATCCTGGCCGGCGAGGGCGCCGCCGGGATCGCCGAGTGGGTCGGCTCGCCGGCCGAGGTCGTGCGCCTCACGAACTCGATCCCGAGCTACTACCTCAAGTACTACTACATGTTCGACAAGGTGCTCCACGACCAGCAGGACGGCGCCGAGACCCGCGCCGGCGAGGTCATGGACATCGAGCACGAGCTCCTGACGATGTATCGCAACCCGAACCTCGACGAGAAGCCGAAGCTGCTCGAGCGGCGGGGTGGCGCCTACTACAGTGAGGCGGCCGCGCAGCTCATCGCGTCGCTCCACGACGGGCGCGGCGACGTCCAGATCGTCGACATTCGCAACGGCGCCGGCGATGGCGTCCGAGCGCTGCCGGACCTGCCGGACTCCGCGGTCGTCGAGGTCCCGGCGCGAATCACGCGGGACGGCGCGACGATCATCCCGCTGGCGCCGCTCGCCCCCGAGATGCGCGGCCTCGTGCAGGCCGTGAAGGCCTACGAGGAGCTCGCGGTCGCGGCGGCCAAGACGGGCGACCGCGGCGCCGCGCTCAAGGCGCTGCTCTCGAACCCGCTCGTCGCGCGGTGGTCGATCGCCGAGCCGCTGCTCGGCGCCCTGCTCGAGGCGAACCAGGCGCACCTGCCGCGCTTCTTCCCGGCGGCCGCTCGCAGCTGAGGCGCTTGCGGCGTCGCGCGCCGAGGCCGTGGCTGCTGGGGCCGAGGCTGCTGGGGCCGAGGCTGCTGGGGCCGTGGCCTGCTCCGGTGGGTCGCGCCGTCAGTCGGTGCAGCTCGGGGCCCGGTGTTTCCGGCAGAGGCCCTGAATCCACATGCCAATTGGCGCATACGCGGGCGCTCCGGCGAGGGGCGTTGGTGGCCTGGCACACCGCCGGTTTGCGTCGGCGAGGTCTTCAGCCAGGTCATCAACGTCGCCACATACCCGAGACCCAGCCGGCAACCTCGCTGCCGGGTATATGCACCAATTGGCATCTGTTTGAGGAGGGTGTCTCCGGACCTCCTCGGATCCGTCGCGCGGCGCCGCCGCGCGCACGCATGATTCGCGGGTGATCTCTCCTCGGGCCAGGGCGGCGCTCGCCTACGTTGCCGCGTATGCGGCGGTCGGCTCGATGCTGCCGTACCTGCCGCTGTACTACCGCTCGCTCGGGTTCAACCTCGCCGAGGTCGGCTCGATCCTCGCCCTCGGCGCGCTGGTCGGGCTGCTGGCGTCGCCCAGCTGGGGCGCGCTCTCCGACCGGATGCGCGGCTCACCCCTGGTGCTCGTCGGGGCCGTCGGCACGGCCCTCGCCGGTACCGCCGTGCTGGCGCTGTCGGCGGCCCCCGGCGCGGTGCTCGTCGGCGCGGCGCTCCTCGGCGCCGGGATCGGAGGGTTCAACCCGATCATCGACGCGCGCGCGCTCGAGACGGTCGGCGCGGATCGCGCCCGGTTCGGGCCACTGCGAGCGTGGGGCTCGTTCTCGTACATCCTGGCCGTGCTGGCGAGCGGCTACCTCGTCGATCGGTTCGGCCTTCGGTCGGTGTTCGCCACGCTGACGTTGTCGCTCGTCGCGACGGCCATCGTCGCGCTGGCGCTGCGGCCGGTGGGGGATCGGCCCGTCCGGGCGACGTCGCCGCTCAGGGACGCGGGACGGCTGTTCGGCCCGAGGGGCCTCGGCATGTTCCTGCTCGGGGCGTTCCTGACGTGGCTCGGGATGTCGGCGGTCCTGACGTACACGCCGATCCGGTTCACGGAGCTCGGGGCCGGCGCGACGATCGTCGGGCTGGGCGGGGCGATCGCGGCCGGCACCGAGGTCCCGCTGATGCTCCGCTTCCCGGCGCTGGCGGCGCGCTGGGGCTCACACCGACTGCTCATCGCGGGTTCGGTGTTCACCGCGGCGCGCGCGATCGTGGCCGCCGTTGCAACCGACCCAGCGTTGCTGCTCGCCGCCTCGGTATTCGGCGGCCTCGGGTACGCCTTCTTCGCGATCGGCGGCACGACCTACGTGTCGGAGCATGTTCCCCGCGAGCTCGCGGCGACGGCGCAGGGCATCTTCCAGGGCGTCGGCAACAGCCTGGCCCAGGTCACCGCCGCGCTCGCGGGCGGCGCCGTCGCGGCGGTGGCGGGAGTTGCTGGGCTGTTCGCGATCAGCGCTGCGGTCGGGATCGTGGGTGCGATTGCCATCGGACTGGCGGTTCGCGCCCGTCCCGTCGCCAGCGGCTACCGTTTGCACCCATGACCAACAAGACGAAGCTCGGTGTGCTGCTCTGGAGCCAGGCCACGGACTGGCCGTCGTTCGAGGCCGCTGCGAAGCGGGTCGACCAGCTCGGCTACGACAGCCTGTGGACGTGGGATCACCTCTACGCGATCTTCGGCGACCCGTACCAGCCGATCTTCGAGGGCTACACGACCCTCGCCGCGTGGTCGAAGGTCACGACCCGCGCCCGACTCGGCCTGCTCGTCGGCGCGAACACGTTCCGCAACCCGGGCGTCGTGGCCAAGATGCTGACGACGATCGACCACGCCAGCGGCGGGCGGGCCATCGCCGGCCTCGGCGGCGCGTGGATGGAGGAGGAGCACATCGCGACCGGCATCGAGTTCGGGTCGGGCTTCGGCCAGCGGCTCGACTGGCTGGACGAGTCGGTCGCCGCCCTGCGCGCGCTGTTCGCGGGCGAGCGCGTGACTTCGGAATCGGGCGGCCGCTACCAGTTCGACGATCTCGTCCTGCTCCCGCCGCCCGTCCAGAAGCGCCTGCCGATCATGATCGGCGGCTCGGGCGAGAAGAAGACGCTGCGCACCGTGGCCAAGTACGCCGACCAGTGGAACGCGATGGGCTCGGTCGAGAAGCTGGCCCACAAGGTCGATGTGCTGAAGGCGCACTGCGAGGCGGTCGGCCGGGACGTCGCCGAGATCGAGATGACCGCGGGCTGCAAGCCGATCATCCGCTCCCGAACCGAGGACGCGGACGCGCTGTGGCGCGCCCAGATGGCGGCGAACAGGACCCCGATGGCGGACGTCCTCGACGACGACACGTTCTGGGTCGGGACGCCGGAGCTGATCGCGGAGCGGATGTCGGAGCGGAAGGCGCTCGGCTTCCACACCTTCCTCGCCGAGATGGCCGCGCCCTACGACGACGAGACCCTCGACCGCTGGATCAACGAGGTGATCCCGATGGTGGGCGGGTAGGCCTCAGAACAACCCGTTTGGCGAGGCGGTCGACGTCACGCCGATCCAGGCCGAGATCCCGGCGAGCAGCAGCAGGACGATCCCGAAGGCGGACGCCACCCTATGACCGTGGCGCCCGATTGCCTCGTAGGTCATGACCCCGGTCAGGATCAGCATCCAGCCGAGGCCGGCGAAACCGACGCCGAACATGACCAGCATCAGAGCCCATGAGCTGCGCAGGCAGTCGACCGCGTGCAGCCGTCCGGCGTCGAAGCCATCGACCGCGTGCGCTGCGCCCAGCGGGTGACGGCAGGCGTCGAGCGCGTGGTGCTTCGTCCGCGTCAGTTGGAACAGGCCGGCCCCGATCAGGGTTACGGCGCCAATGACCCACGGGTGCTCGAGGAGCACCGGTGTGGCGTGGACGAGCGTATGGACGCCCACGTCGGCGATGAATGCTGCGAGCCCGAACGCGAGCCAGACCGCCACGTAGGCGACCAGGAACAATGCGAGCCGCCCTGTGCCGGCGACCAGGATCGCCGGCGTGCTCGCCGGCAGCATCATCCCGCCGATCATGACAAGCCAGCCGCCGAGAAACACGACGGCGGCGACCGGGAGCGGGGGGCCGCCGGGCGAGATCAGGGCATGGTGGTGCAGCAACGGCGCGATGCCGGTTGCGTCGCTGAGTAGGAGGATCGACCAGGCTCCGGCGACGAGGGTAAGGAGGGGCGCCCACGCGGCGGCTTGTGCCGGCAGCGAGACGCTTCGGACCGCCCGGGCGGCCATCAGACGAGATCGAGGCTGCAGCCGAAGGCGCGGGTCTTCAGAGTGCGGACCTCGCGTCCAGCGAGGACGTCGTCAATCGCGTTTCGGAGGTCGGGACTGGTCATCCGCTCCTCGAGCCGGGCGTCGTCGAAGCGGCCCTCGTAACGGATCCGGCGGTCCTCGTCGAGGAGGAACACATGGAAGGTGCACGTCGGTCCGTAGGCGCGGGCGACCTGCTGTCCACGGTCCTCGAGGTAGGGGAACGTGTAGCCGTCGTCCAGGGCCCGCTCGACCATCCGGGGCAGGCTCTCGTCCGGGTACAGGTGCGGGTCGTTCGAGTTGATCGCGACGACCTGGACGCCGCGCGGCCCGTAGTGCGCCTGCAGCTGATTCATGCGGCCGGCGTACGCCTTCGCCGTCGGACATCGGTTCGACGAGAAGATGAGGACGACCGCGGATCGATCCGCGAACGTCGACAGGCCGTAGGTGCGGCCGTCAGCGCCCCGAAGGCCCTCGAAGGCCGGTGCGACAGCGCCGGCCTCGAGGGTGATCCGGTCCGGGGCTTCCGCTTCGAGCGCGTGGATCGCGTGCGTCTCGATCGCGGTCATGGCGTCAGGCCGCCCTGGCCAGGAACTTGTCCGGGAACTGCGCCTTGAGGCCGTCGTGGAGGGCGTCGGCGAGGACGAGGATCTCGTTGAAGATGTCGTCGAACGCCTTGATGTCGGCCTGCCAGTCCTTCTTGATCCGGGCGACGGTCTCGTCCTTGGTCAGCTTCAGGTGAAGCGAGAGGAGGTCGAGGACGTCCTTCTCCGGCCAGTTCGGGTTCGCGCCGGCGAGGAACCGGGCGATCTGGGCGACGTTGTCGCTCCAGCGCTTGTCGTGCCTGGCGAAGGCGTCGTTGTCGCCCTTCTTCGCGGCGTCGACCAGGTCGACGGCGATCATGATGTGTTCCTTGAGGAGCTTGGTCAGCGAATCGCCGGCGCCCTGTCCGTAGTACGGGACGATGGCGGCACCGATGTCGTCCTGGTTCTTCAGGAGGCGCTCGGCGGCGGCGCCGGCCTCCGGGCGGTCGTCGACCGCGGCGACGATGTACTGGCGGGTCCAGATCACGTGATCGGACCAGAGCTTTCGAAGCGCGACGCGGACGGGTTCAACGGGCGTGGCCATGGGGTCTCCTTGCTGTGTGCCCTGACGCTATCTAGCGCTAACTGTCATTATCATTACAGACCCGACACGGAAGCGTCAACTGTATTGGTAATGAACCCTTGTGTTAGAGTCGGAACATGAGCTCCTCCGCCAACCAATCGCCCACCGACCCGTCCCCGCGCGAGGCCGCCGTTGCCGCGATCGCGCTGCTCGACGAGCCGAACCGTCGACGCCTGTACGAGTACGTGACCTCGAGGCCGGAGGCGGTCGGGCGCGACGAGGCCGCTGCAGCACTCGGGCTGGGGCGCGAGCTGGCGGCCTTCCACCTCGACCGGCTTGCGCGGGCGGGACTGCTTGATACCGAGTACCGGCGCATCGGCGGCCGGCGCGGTCCGGGGGCCGGCCGGCCGTCGAAGCTGTATCGCCGCTCGGAGCGCGAGCTCAGCGTTTCCGTGCCGGGCCGCGACTACAAGGGCGCCGCGGAGGTCTTCGCCGAGGCGCTCGAGCGTCTGGCCGCGGAGGGTGCGCGGCAGGCGGAGCGCGAACAGCAGGTGATCCAGGACATCGCGCACGATCGCGGTCGCGAGGCCGGGCTGGAGGCGCGCCGGGCCGCAGGCCCGCGCCCCGGGAAGCGACGCCTGCGCGCCCGCCTGACCGAGACGCTCGCCGAGTCGAGCTACCAGCCGATCGTCGACGCGGATACGCACGCGATCCGATTGCAGAACTGCCCGTACCACGCGCTCTCAGCGACCCATCGGGACCTCACCTGCGGTATGAACCTGGCGTGGGGCGAGGGCATACTCGAGGGCCTGGGTGAGAGCGGGCTCGAGGCCGAGCTCGGGCCGGAGCCCGGCTACTGCTGCGTCGTGTTCAGGGAGGCCGGCGCCGCGAGCTGATCCGCGAAAAAACGCGCGCGCACATGCGCGCGGCCCATGTCACCGGAGCAGAATGCCCCGGTGACGCTGATCCTTCTCCTGAAGGTCGTGCACATCCTGGCCGCGATCGTCGCGGTCGGGTCGAATGTCACCTACGCGTTCTGGCTCGCGCGTGCGGGGCGGGATCGAGACCGGCTGGTGTTCACGATCGAGGGCATCCGGCGGCTCGACAGCCGGATCGCGAATCCCGCCTATGTGCTGGTCCTGCTGACCGGTCTGGGCATGGTCGCGCTCGGCGCGTTCTCGTTCGCGACCGGCTGGATCCTCGCCGCGATCGTGCTGTACGTCGCGCTGGTCGTGATCGGCATCGCGTTCTTCGCGCCGGCGATCAAGCGCCAGCTCGAGGAGGCGCAGCGCGATCCATCGTCCGCCGCCTACGCAGCCGCCGCGTCGCGGAGCAACCTGTTCGGGGTCGGGACGCTGCTCGTCGTGCTCGTGATCGTCTTCCTGATGGTCACCAAGCCCTTCTGACGCGACCCGCGACCCGACGGGGCCGACTTCGATGATCGACCGGGTCCTGTTCGACTGGGCGCCGGTGACGATCGCGACGGTCGTCGCGTTCTTCCTCGCCGACTACGTCCTCACCCACCTCGGCGCGAGAGCCGCGCAGCGGGTGCGCGACCGCTGGAGCGTCGAGGGAAGCTACGAGATGAATCCCACCTGGGAGGGCCAGATCGACTCGGGCCGCTGGTTCTCGTGGCGGGTACCGGCCGTGGCGGGGCTGCTGGCGCTCCTGCTCGCCGGGATCCGGGTGCTGGTGGATCCCGGACTGTTCGGGCTCGTCGCGGGGCTCGACCTTGGCCTCGATCCCGCGTTCTTCGGCTTCGCGGCAGGCCTGATACTGCTCCTCCAGGCGGCCGTCCTCATGGCCCATGCCACGAACCTCCAGACGTTCCGCGACATGGCCGTTCCGACGGCGGTCGAGGGCGGAGTGCGCTTCAGCCGCTGGTACGCCTACCGCGGGACCGCCGGCTACGTGCTCCGCTTCGGCATCCTGTGGCTGCTGCTGTGGGTGCCCAGCCAGCAGGCGTTCTTCCTCGGCGGTGCGGTGTCGTCCCTGCTGTGGACGCGGCGGATGGCGCAGCTGGCGGCGGCGGTGCGCCCGAATCCACAGTTGACGAATTCGTGACAGAATCGCGACACTGATCGGGAAGTGCCTATGGAAGCACGCCGGTCTGGATGAGGTAGCACGTGGCAGTTTCGGTCTTCGCCGACGAGGTGCGGCGGGTGCAGCGGCTCGGAGTCGGTACTGGCGATATCGCGGTCGCCGTCGGGGCGCAGCCGGCGACGGTCAACGCGTGGGCGAGGGCCACCCGGCGACCAACCGGCGCGAAGCGCGAGCGGCTCCTGGAGCTGGTGACCCTGGTCGACCGGCTCGAGCGCGTGATGCAGCCGCGGTACGTGCCGCTCTGGCTCCTGAAGCCTGTGCCGGCGCTCGGCGACAAGCGGCCCCTCGAGCTGCTGTCGAAGGGCAAGTACCGCGACATCTCGAAGGTCGTCGCCGAGCTCGAGAACGACAGCTTCGCCTGAGCGGTCGAGTCGAGTGGGGGAGCGCGACGTAATCACACAGGGCCTGCCCGCGCCGCGGGTCCACGTCGAGGGCACCTGGTTCCGCATCACGCGCGTGAGCGCCGAGCCGTTCGTCTGGACCGACGAGCCGGCAGACGGTCGCTGGCAGCGCGGCAGCGTCGTCCGCGCGATCTACCTCGGCGACTCCGAGGCCACGGTCTGGGCGGAGTGGTATCGCCACACGGCCGAGGCCGGCGTCCCGCCTTCGCGCCGGCTCCCGCGCGCGATCTGGAAGGTCGAGGTCAACCTCGACGACGTCGCCGACCTGACAGGTGAGGGCCTGCTCGCCGCCCACGGCATCGAACGCCTCGATCCGACGCGCCGCCAGTGGCCCGAGACCCAACCGATCGGCGAGGGCTACTTCCGCGACGGGGCCCGAGCCCTGCTCGCGCCGTCGGCGGCGCGTCGTGGCGGCCAGGTCCTGGCGGTCTTCCGGCGCGGCCGCGGCCACCGGGGCGTCACCGCCGTTCCGCCGCCGCAGCGATTCGACAAGCTTCCGGCGCTCCCGAGGGGACTGCGCACGTAGCCCCGCAGCTCAGCCGCGCGGGCCTACCAGCGGATCGTGACGTTCCCGCCGGTGCGGGCGTAGACATCCTCGTAGAGGTCGATCAGCTTCACGGTGCCGACGGAGCCGCCGGTGCACTTGCACCAGTCGACGAGCTTGACCTCGACGCAGCGGCGCCCACAGACGAGGACCACGTTGTTGCGCCAACCCGCGCCAAGCGCCGCGCGGAGCCCCGGTCCCGCGGCG
>Ga0070696_100001896_pt1 | contig 13750 bp, 13 predicted proteins | sample KBSK1253metaG_FD_65474 | JGI IMG/M metagenome (GOLD analysis project Ga0070696, IMG submission 65474) | Corn, switchgrass and miscanthus rhizosphere microbial communities from Kellogg Biological Station, Michigan, USA - KBS K1-25-3 metaG | ecosystem: Host-associated > Plants > Roots >... | reverse complement strand
AGGATCTTGAACGTCGCACCACCGGTGGCCGGTACCCGTGACCGGTCCACGGCTGTCTGGTTCACCACCAGCAGCCACGGGTCGTCGGCATCGGTGTCACCTCGAGCGAACGCATCGAGCTGCCGGACATAGCCGGAGCAGGAGCCGAGCCCTGCCGCCGCACTGGTCAGCGGACCGCGCGGGCCATCGAACGCCAGGTCACCCGAGAGGGCGGCGTGCACCGCGAACACGCTGAGCCCCGGCCGCCATCGCTGCTGCGCCTCCACCAGGTCCGGCATCCCGTCGTCATCGAGGCCGGTGAGCATGCTCGCGAGTGTGGCCAGATGGGCGCTCGAGACGACCCCGCGACGCGCGGCCACCCGGTGCCCGTCGGTGGTTCGCACGGCGACGGCGCGACCACCGGCGACCTCGATCTCGCTCACCGAGGCATTGCAGACGACCGTGCCGCCGTGGTCCACGATGCAGTCGATCAGCGCGTTCGGCAGGGCTGACGACCCCCCGACCGGCGTGGCCCATCCGTAGGCGAGCCGCCCGGCGACCAGGGACGACGGCAGGTAGCCGGTGCCGGTCCGGCGGGGGTCCTTGATCGTGGCCATGGCCATCCACACGATGAGGTCCCGAACGCGTGGGTGCGAGAACCGCTCGTGCACGACGTCCCACGCGCTGCGTCGTCGCAGGGCCTGGTAGCGCCGCGTGGCGTCGTCGTCCACGGGCGGGAGAGCCGAGCTCCAGCGGCCGTGAGCCGTCGACAGCCCCGACGACCATTCGGTCATCATGCTGCGCAGCTCCGCAGCGTCGTGGGCCGACCAGTCAGCGACCGCGTCGACGGTGCCGTCCAGGCTGCGTGGCATGACGAAGGCGGGCTCGTCCGGCTGGGGCATCACCACCGCGGGGTCCGTGAGCAGGTAGGTGAGCCCGTACCGAGCCTTGAGTCCCAGCTCGTCGTCACGCAGGAGGGGGTTCGACTGGATGAGCACGTGGGCGCTGGAGCACGAGTCATGCGCGAACCCCGGGATGGTCAGGTCCTCGGTCACGGTGTTGCCGCCTGGCAGCTCCCGAGCCTCGAGGACCGCCACCTCCAACCCGGCTACGGCCAGGTACGCCGCGCAGACCAGCGCGTTGTGGCCGGCGCCGATGACGACGACGTCCGCCTCGGCGGGTGCCTGCCCCCGATCCGCCCCGATGTCGACCATCAGCATCACCTCGTCGCACAACGTCAGCCCGGTCGTGACCGCCATGTACGGGCCGATCTTGCACCCGATTGCACCGACGAGCAAGCGTGAGAACACCTTGCTCCTCAAGGAGTACTTGACGCCGCCGCTATCCTTCGGACCAGGAATTCGGTAAACCTTTGCAGCGCGTTGCACCTCGTGTTCGACGGGACGGCGCGGGGCGAACGGCGCTCACGCTCTGGCCGGGCCAACGGGCCCGGCGCGTGGGAGAGGAACATCGTGGAGCAGGTGGACGCCGTCGTGGTCGGCGCCGGTCACGCCGGGCTGGCCATGAGCCACGAGCTGACCGCGCGTGGTGTGGAGCACGTGCTGCTGGACAAGGGCACGATCGCGTCACGCTGGAGTGACGAGCGGTGGGACAGCTTCTGCCTGCTGACGCCGAACTGGGCGACCTGGCTGCCCGGGTGGCACTACACCGGGCCAGACCCCGACGGCTTCATGGTCAAGGACCAGATCGTCGACTACTTCGAGGGCTACGCCCGATCGTTCGATGCGCCGGTCCGAGAACACACCACCGTCTCCTGCGTCGATGTGGACGGGCCCGATCGCTACCGGGTCACGACCGACCAGGGGGTGATCAGCACCAGGTGTGTCGTCGCCGCGACCGGACCGTACCAGCAGCCGAGGTTGCCCGGCTGGTCTCGCGCCTTGTCCGCCGAGCTGACCCAGCTGCACTCCAGCCAGTACCGGCGGGCCCGGGACCTGCCGCCCGGTGGCGTGCTCGTCGTCGGGGCGGGCCCGTCCGGCCAGCAGATTGCCGAAGACCTTCTGCGCGGCGGGAAGCGGGTCTTCATGGCGGTGGGCAGCCACCGACGCGTGCCGCGTCGCTACCGCGGCCGGGACTACTACTGGTGGCTCGAGCTGGGCGGATACTACGAGAAGACCATCGACGATGCGCCGGCGACGATGCGCGCCCACCCGGTCGCGCCGGTCTTGACCGGGTATGCCGGCGGTCACGATCTCGACCTCCGACAGCTCGCCAGTCAGGGCCTGACGCTGCTCGGTCGCGCCGTCGACGGCAGCGGATCGACCGTTGTGCTGGACGACAGGCTTCACGCGACGCTCGCGGCAGGTGACCGAGCGCACCACGACTTCATCAACTGGGTCGAGTCCCGGCTCTTCCGGTTCGGCGGTTTGTTCGACGAAGCCCAGCCGCGGGCCACCTTCGGCGAACCACCGGACTCGCCACCGAGCATCGACCTGGTCGCGGCCGGCATCTCCACCATCGTCTGGGCAACCGGCTTCGACGCCTCGCTGGCGTCGTGGATGAAGGTGCCGATCCTCGATGACAGCGGCCGGCCACATCACGAGCGCGGTGTGACCCCCTGCCCTGGGGTGTTCCTCATCGGCCGGGGGTGGTTGTACCGCCAGCGGTCCGCCTTCATCCGCGGCGCCCAGGAGGACGCCGAACACCTCTCCGGCCTGGTGCGAGCCCAGGTCGGATGACTCGGGGACTACAGGAACTCGGCCAGCTCCTTCAGCAGCATCGACTTGGACTTGCCGCCGGTGATCTGCTTGACCACCTGCCCGCCGGAGAACACGTTCAGCGTCGGGACCGACTGGATCGAGTACTTGCCGACGGTGCCCGGGTTCTCGTCGATGTTCATCTTCACCACCCGCAGCTTCTCGGCATGGTCTGCCCCGATCGAGGCGAGCATCGGCGAGATCATGCGGCAGGGCCCGCACCACGGCGCCCAGAAGTCGACCACGACCGGCAGGTCGCTGGCCAGCACCTCGGACGCGAACGTGCTGTCCGACACGGACTCGATCTCGATCGCCACCGCTACTCCTCGATCACCTGGCCGGATGAGCCACCCGACGACGCGTCGCGGTCGTCGGCCTGGCGTTCGAGTACCTGGGCCGCCGCCTGCGGGCTCAGACCCACGGTGGTCTCGGCCAGGAACTCTCCGTTGGCGATGCCGAGGGTCTTGACCCAGCGCTGCCCGCCGGCGATGTAGCCGACGAACGACCCCAGCTCGACCAGCTCGGCGTCGCTGAAGTGCTCGTGCAGCTGCGACCACAATTCGTCATCGGCACTGTCCGGGTCCCAGCAGATCGCGTCCGTGTACCGCAGCGCCACCCGCTCGCGCTCGGTGAACAGCGGCGAGGACTCGTAGCTGTCCAGCTGATCGAGCTTGCTCTCGTCAGCGACCTGTTCCTGCTGGCCTTGCCGCCCGGACCGGACGGCTCGTTGATTGCCTCAATACCCGCATTCGAGCGTCTGCGAGACACGCAGCCGGCACAGCTCTTTGATGTGCCGGTCCACGACCCCGTTCTTGAACAACCGGTCCCAGGCGTACACGAACGCCCGCAGCACCTCCGGCTGGCGGGCGCGGATCGCTTGGATCTCGGGGCGCGGCGTGCTGTTGCGCATCGCGAACTCCAGCGCGGCCCGGACGTCAGGCTCCTCGATCTCATCGAGCTTCACGTAGTCGATCCGCGGCATCCGACGTCCTCGCTCTCTCGCGCCTGCGTGGTATTAACGCATCGGCCCGTCGGGGTGTCAAGGATTTGTGCAAACGATCGCCCCGGCCATGGCGCCGCTGATCGCCTCGCGTCATCGTTCATCCGGCTCGACCCCTGGACGCGACAGCGCGCTCGCCGCGGGCCCGACGCCGCTGGCCGGCGGCCGCCGCTCGCGGCGGTGCTGTCGAGTCGCGCACGACCAGCTCCAGGGGCAGGTAGACGGACTTCACGGGAGCATCCTCATGGCGGATCCGGTCCAGCAGCAGTCGAGCTGCCTCCGCTCCGATCTCGTACTGCGGGATGTGCACGGTGGTCAGGCCGGGGCTGAGCTTGTCGACCATCGGCATGTCGTTGAAGCCAACGATGCTCAGGTCGGCCGGGCAGGCGATGCCCTGCTCGGCGAAGGCGTCGTAGCAGCCCAGGGCATGCAGGTCGTTGCCGGCCAGCACGGCGGTGAAGCGTGCCTTGCGCTGGAGCAGCGTCACAAGACCGAGACGGCCTTGTTCCTCGGTGAACGACTCGGTGCGGACGACAAGGTCCTCGTCGTACGGCAGACCGTGGTCGGCCAGCGCCTGCCGGTAGGCCCGTAGCCGGATCTGTCCGGTCCAGGTCGACTGCGGGCCGGCCAGGCAAGCGATGCGGTGATGGCCGAGCCCGACGAGGTGCTGGATCGCGAGCCGCACTCCGTCCGCGTTGTCCCCCGCGACCGATGGCAGCGTCGAGGTGTCCGTGCGTCGGTTGACGAGGACGACGGGAACCCGCTGCAGCGCCAGCTTCTCGAGGCCGGAGTCGTCCAGCAGTGCGGTCGCCACGATCAGTCCCTCGACCTGGCGTGCGCGCAACGAGGCGACCTGCTGCGCCTCCCTCTCCTTGTCGTTGTCCGTGTTGACGAGAAGGACGCTGTACCCGAGCGGTCCCAGGACGTCGTCGATCCCTCGCATGATCGGCGGGAAGAGCGGGTTGGTGAGGTCCGGGATCACGACGCCGATCGAGTTCGACCGGCTGGTCTTGAGGCTGCGGGCGATCGGGTTGACGATGTACCCCAGTCGCGCCGCCGCTTCCATCACGCGGGCCGCAGTGTCTTCGCTGACCCGGCTCCGGGTCGCCGGGTTGAGAGCACGCGATGCCGTCGCCGTGTGCACGCCGGCCAGCTCGGCGACATCGCGAAGTCGTGGAACGGGCACGAGGTCTCCCTTTGCTTTCTCGACTGGCGGCCGGCTCAGCGGTCCAGCAGGCGGCGGTCGATCATGCCGCTCGACGAGATCCCCGAGACGGACGGATCCACCCCGGTGTCCACACCGCCGAAGGCTGCCCGGGTGGACAGCACCGTGAGCAACCTGTCGCTCTCGACCCGACCGTCCGGGATCAGGCCGTCACGACGGCTGGACAGCATCTCGTACGCGATGCCGGCCTCTCGCGGGTCGAGCACCAGCTCCTGCGCGAGCAGCGGCTCGACGAACCCGCGCTCGGCGGGATCCAGCGTGATGGCCGTCGCCGCGAGCCAGGCCTCAGCAAACCGTTGAGCGTCCCGTGCATGCTGGTCGAGCCACGGGCCGGTCGCGGCCAGCACCGTACCCAGGTACGGCGACAGCACGTCGGCGATGCGCACGAGACGCCGGCAGCCGGCGGACTCGGCGCGGATGTCATGGCCGGCGTTCAGCAGCGTGGCGTCGCACTCGCCGGCGATCAATGCCTCACGGCGACCAGGGGTCGATCCCAAGGACACCAGCGTGATGTCGCGATCGGCGCGCAGCCCATGCCGTTGCAGGATGCTGAACAACGCCAGCGCGAAGCCGGACGACGGGACGTCGACAGCGACCGTCCGCCCGCGCAGGTCCTCGATGCTGCCGATGGCCGCGGTCGACATGAGCGACAGACCTAGGCCAGCGTCGAGCGCCAGCAGGATCCGCACGTCCATGCGCGTCCCGAGCGGGTTCGCGTCGGTGAGCCGGTAGGCGGCGACGTTGTCGGGGCTGGTGAAGATCAGGTCGAGCTCGCCGGCCAGCAACGAACGGAACTGCGACGGCGAGGACGGCACGGGCCGCTCCGACACCGCGAGGCCGTGTCGTTCGAACAGGCCCCGCTCGCGTGCCACGCGCGACACGACGGAGCGGCTGAAGAAGCCGACGCGCAGCGAAGTGAGAGCGGCTGTCTGCGCCATCCCTTGCTCCATCGGAATCGTGGGTCGGGATGCGTCGAGTGACCGATCCCTGAGGCGACCGGACGGAGACTAGCATGCGCATCGATTGCAGCGAGCTGCAGGGAGGGGAGTCGACATGCCGGTCTCCGGGTTGCGCCTGGTCGCCCACCACGACCTCGGAGGCCGTGGTGATGCCATGCAGGTCGTGCGACACGGCGATGCTCTGTATGTGGGCCACACGGGGACGACCGGTGCGGGCACGTCCATCCTCGACGTGCGAGAGCCGCGTCGGCCGGCCCTGGTGACCCAGTGGGACGCACCACCGAACACGCACACCCACAAGGTGCAGGTCGCCGACGGCCTGCTCCTGGTCAACCACGAGAAGTTCCCCTACCGCTCGGCTCCTGCGGGGCCGGTCTCCGCCGGGCTCGCCGTCTACCGCCTGGACGATCCGTTCCACCCGGAACAGGTGGCCTTCTGGCCCTCGACGGGCACGGGTGTGCACCGGATCGTGTGGACCGGCGGCCGGTATGCCCACATGTCGGCCACGCCGGACGGGTTCCGTGACCGGATCTGGCTGGTCATCGACCTGACGGACGCGGCGCACCCGGTCGAGGCGGGCAGATGGTGGTGGCCGGGACAACGGGTCGACGAAGAGCCCGACTGGCCGCCGGAGCTGCGGTACGCCGTGCACCACGCGCTGCTGGACGGCTCCCGTGCCTACGTGGGCTTCGATGACGGCGGCATGGTCGTGCTCGATGTCTCCGACATGTCCTCCCCGCGGCTGTTGTCTCGCCTGGCATGGGAGGGCGGCGGGGCGACGCACACGTGCCTGCCCTTGCCGTCGCGGGGCCTCGTGGTCGTCACCGACGAGCAGCAGCACGACGGGCCGTTCGCCCCATCGCGCCGTATCCGGGTGGTGGATGTCGCGTCGGAGCCACGGGTGACGGCTCTGTGCCCCGCGCCGGAGGGCGACTTCAGCTCGCTGCCGCTGCGGTTCGGGGCCCACAACCTGCACGAGAACGTCAGGGGCTCCTACTGCAGCGAGCGGCTGCTGTTCGCCACCTACTTCAGTGCAGGTGTTCGGGTCTACGACCTCGCCGAGCCGACGCAGCCCGTCGAGGTCGCGTCCTGGGTCCCCGATGCGCCGCCCGGGCAGGCGGTCGGGCAGTCGAACGACCTGTTCGTGGACGAGGACTGCAGGATCTGGGTCACGGACCGGATCGGCGGCGGACTGAGCGTGCTCGAGCCGGAGCCGTGGCTGCGATCGCTCATGGACGACGCACGCTCACCGAGCCGCTAGACGGCCAGCCCGGTGGCCGGCTGCCGATGACTCGCCTCCACAACCGTTTGCTGCCCTGGTGAGCTCGCTGCCGCTGCGGGGTGAGCCCGGCGCGGACCACGCACGAGGGCGACCCGACGCTGCTGGTCCTGGTTTATCCCGGAATGTCTGCAGTATTCATGCGTCGTCGTGCCTTGACTCGTGTGACTCGGCTCATAATGATGTGGCTGAACGGCCTGCACGCGTTTGCAGACGTGGGTGGGTAAGCACTCGGAACTCGAGGTCGCCACAGGTGCCTGAGACGCACGCCGTTGACTCACCCGGCCCGGGCCGGGCAGCGGCGGTGCCCGGCACCCGCCAGACCGAGCCGCTCGGCTCACCCAGCCCTCGCAGCGCCCGCTTCCGGCGCCTGCTCGCGTGGCACCGGGCCCGGGTCGTCTCCGGGTACGGCCTCGGCATCGCCCTCGGGATCGTTGCCTGGCAGCTGGTCGGCAAGCACAGCGTGCAGCAGATCTTCGCGCCGCTCACCGAGACACTGCAACGGCTCCAGGAGCTGATCGAGGACGGAGAGCTGGCCTCCGCCGCGGCCAACTCCTTCGCCACCTATGCCGTCGGGCTCAGCATGGCGCTGATCCTCGGCGCCGGGGGCGGCCTGCTGCTGGCCCGCTCAGAGCTCGTCCGGACCGCCCTTGAGCCATACATCATGGGCCTGTACGCGGCCCCGATGGTGGCCCTGATCCCCTTCCTCCTGGCGTTCCTGGGGTTCGGCTTCTGGGCCAAGTCGATAGTCGTCGCGTTGTTCGCGGTCTTCCCGGTGCTGCTCAACACTCAACGGGGAGCACAGAGCATCGCCTCCGAGCTGATCGACGTGGCCCGGTTGTACCGCTCCGGCGAGAAGGACCTGTGGGTGCACGTGATCGCGCCCTACACCTTGCCGTTCTTCATGACCGGTGTCCGTCAGGCGTTGGCGCGCGGCCTGGTCGGCATGATCGCCGCGGACATCTTCCTGAGCGCCACCGGCCTCGGCGGCATGCTGATCACCGCCGCTCAGATCTTCGACACGTCCGCGATGCTGGCGACCGTCCTGGTGATCACGGTCTGCGGTGTGGCCCTCATGGCCATCGGCAACGCCATCGAGCGGCACTTCGCCCGGTGGAAGGTCGGCCAATGAAGGACACCACCCGGTCGGCCGGTGCGCCGCAGGCCACGCCCGCTGTCGGCTCCGCGTCCGCACCGCCCCCCAGCGCCGAGCCCGCTCCTCGGGCCTGGTACCGACGTCCCCTGGTCGTCCGCGTGGTCGCCGGTCTGCTCATCCTGGCTATCTGGCAGATCGTCGTCGAGCTCTGGGCTCAGGACTACGTGGCCCGCCCCACCGGCGTGATTCGTGTCATCCCGTCGGTGCTCACCGAGAAGCTCTTCCTCTCCGACATCGTGACGACCTTGACCGCCGTGGTCGAGGGACTGGCGATCGCGGTCGTCATCGGCACCGCGATCGGCCTCGTCGTCGGTCGCCTCCCCGACGCCCAGCGCGTCCTGGGGATGTACGTCAACGGTGTCTACGCCCTGCCCATCATCGCGGTGGTCCCGCTGCTCACCGTCTGGTTCGGGTACACGCCGAAGGCCAGGCTCGCCGTGATCGTCCTGGAGGCGACCCTCCCGGTCGTCTACAACGTCGCCGAGGGTGCTCGTGCCGTGCCCCGCACGTACCTGGACGTGACGCGGATCCACCGAGCACCGTGGTGGCGGGTGTGGTTCGGCGTCGCCCTGCCGGCGTCGACCCCCTACGTGCTCGCCGGCATCGACCTGGCCATCGGCCGCGCTCTCATCGGCGCCGTCGTCGCCGAGTTCATCGCCGCGCTCGACGGGCTGGGCTACTACATCTTGTTCAACGTCAACTCGTTCCATGAGGACCGGGCCATCGTCGCGCTGGTCGTCCTCGCGCTCAGCGCCATCGTCCTTCGAGCGTTGGTCAACGTCGTCGTCCGCCGGGGCTTCTCCTGGTACTGGCTGGCATGAGAATGGAGGTCCGGTGACTGCGAGCAGGACGCCGAAGATCCGCGTCGACCACCTTGGAAAGACCTACGGGGACAAGGAGGCGTTCACGGATCTGTCCTTCGACGTGGCCGAGGGCGAGATCGTGTCGATCGTGGGCCCCTCCGGATGTGGGAAGACGACGCTGCTCCGCTGTGTCGTCGGGCTCACCACGCCGACCCAGGGATCCGTCTCCATCAACGGGCAACGGGTGCTGGAGCCCATCGAGGGCGTGGCCATGGTCTTCCAGCACTTCGGCCTGTTCCCCTGGAAGACGGTGGCGGCCAACGTCGCCTACGGCCTGACCGTGCAAGGCGTGTCGCGGCGTGAGTCGGCGTCGAAGGTGGCCGAGCTGATCGGTCTCGTCGGCCTGCAAGGGTTCGAGAAGGCCTACCCTCACCAGCTGTCCGGTGGCATGCAGCAGCGCGCCGGGCTGGCGCGAGCGCTCGCCATCGAGCCGACCGTCCTCGCCATGGACGAGCCGTTCGCCTCGCTCGACGCCCAGACCCGCGACGTCCTCCAGCTCGAGGTGCTGCGCATCTGGGAGGCCCGGCCCACCGCGATGATGTTCGTGACGCACTCCATCGACGAAGCGGTACTGATGGGTGACCGCGTCGTGATCCTGACCGGCCACCCGAGCCGGATCTTCGACATCGTCGACGTCGACCTCCCCCGACCGCGCAACCGCGCCACGGTCAACACCGACCGGTTCCGGATGGTCCGCGACTACGTCTGGAACGCGATCATGAAAGAGGGCCACCGGGTCGTCGGCGACCCCGAGACGGCCGCCCGTCCGGCCCCGAGCTCGCACTGACCCCCATGACCTCTTCCGGCGTCCATCCTCGCCGGCCGGCACCACCACGTAGAGGAGAGTGAAATCACGAGATGAGAAGGCATTCGTTGACACGAAGCATCGCCCTCACCGGCGCGTTGCTGGTGGGGCTGTCGACGCTCACGGCATGCGGCGGCAACGACGCATCGACGAACAGCGCGGCACCGCAGGCCCAGTCGTCGTCCTCCGCGTCGACGCCGTCGGCGTCATCCACCCCGGCCGGGAACGCCCCGTCCGGCACCGCGCCGGCAACACCGCCCAGCCAGCCGTTCCCGAAGCTGACGATCGGCACCCCCGGCATCCCGCCGGTCATCTCGTCCCTGCTCCCTTATATCGCCGACAAGAAGGGGTTCTACAAGGCCTTCGGTGTCGATGTCACGGTCAAGAGCTTCCAGACCGGTACTGACGCCACCCGGGCGCTGTCCACGGGGCAGATCGACATCTCGATCGTGCCCCCGGCGCAGCAGATCCAGCTCGCGGCCAAGGGCATCGCGCTCACCGGCATCATGGGCCAGGAGAAGCCCGACTGGGTCGTCGTGTCGTCCGACCCCGCCGTCGACTCCTGCCAGAAGCTGAAGGGGCAGAGCCTTGGTGTCGACGCGATCGGCGGCATCCGCTTCATCGCCCTCGCGCAGCTGCTCAAGACCTGCGGCTTGACGATCAAGGACGTGCACCCGCTGGTGTTCTCCGGGAACGCCAACCCGCAGGCCATGATCGCCGGCCAGCTGAAGGTCTCGGTGCTGCACCTGAACGAGAAGATCGACGTCGAGGAGCACAGCGGCAAGCAGCTGACCACCGTCATGTCGATGGCGACAGCGGTGCCCAACACGATGTACGAGATCTTCGGCGTGCAGACGAAGCGGGTCAGCCAGCTCCGGGACGCGCTGGTCCGGTTCGACGCGGCACAGATCGCCACGTTGAACTGGATGTTCGACCCCGCGAACGCCGATGAGGTCGCCCAGCTGGGCACGGTCGTCGGCGACAGCGCGGCGACGATGAAGCTCGCCATGCAGCAGTACGAGCAGATCGGCTTCTGGACGCTCGACGACGCCGGCATGCCCGAGGCCAACCTCGACAACATGGTCAAGGGCCAGGTCGCGGCCGGCAACGTCAAGGCGGACAAGGCGCCCAAGGCGGCGAACCTCATCGACACCAGCATCTACGCCGACGCGCAGAAGCTGGTCCAGCAGTAGGAGTGCGCACGAGTGCTGGGCTCACGCGGCGAGCCCAGCACTCGTGCGACGTCGGATCGACGATCGGTCGCAGAGACGGGAGGAGCCACCGTGACGGAGGCCGGCCAGCAGCCGACCGGATCCGTGACGCCCGCTCCCGAACCCTTGGAGTGCCGCGGCTTCGAGCTCGTCGGCTATCACGACCTCGGCGGCCACCCCGGCTTCAAGCTCGCCGTCCAGCAGCGGGAAGGCAGGTGGCTGCTGTATCTGGGCCACCTGTGGCGCAGCGGCTGGTCGGTCCTCGACGTGACGGACCCGACCGAGCCACGGCTGGTACGGAGCTGGGCCGGACCGGGGCACACCTGGACCATCCAGGTGCAGGTTGCGGAGGGACGACTGGTCACCGGGCTGGAGAAGCCTGGGCCCGGCTGGGGCGTGCCGGCGGATGCGCCCTACGAGGAGGGCGTCCTCGTCTGGGACGTCGCGACGGACCCCACCGACCCACGGCTGCTGGGCGGCTGGCGAACGGGAATGACCGGCACCCACCGCAACTTCTACGCCGGCGGGCGCTACGTGTACGCGGCCGGCGGCAAGGCCGGCCACCTCGGAAACCTCCTGCGGATCCTCGACATCGAGGACCCGAGCGCACCACGTGAGGTGGCGTCCTGGGCCGTGCCGGAACAGGTCGACAGCCCAGGGCACCCGGGGCTGTCCCAGGCGTACCTGCACGGCCCGGCGTACGTGCAGGCAGATCGCGCCTTCCTCGCCTACGGACGGGCCGGGCTCGTCGTCCTCGACGTCCACGACGTCCACACACCCCGGCTGGTGAGCCGACTGAGCTTCGGCGACCTGGGCGGCAAGGTCGGCACCCACTCGGCCGTCCCAGTCCCGGGTCGTGACCTGCTGGTCGTCAACAGCGAGGCCATCGAGGAGGGCGACCGGGATCCGTTGAACTACGCCTTCCTGGTCGACATCAGCGATGACGCCCACCCGCGGGTCATCAGCAGCCTGCCGGTGCCGCGGCCGCAGCCCGGCCTGCCCTACCGCAGCTACTACGACAAGGGTGGACGGTTCGGCCCGCACAACCAGCACCACCCGCAGGGCAACCCGGCCCACCTCGCGCCGCACGACCACGTGCTGATGACCTACTTCAACGCCGGCCTTCGGCTCTTCGACATCACCGACGCACGAGAGCCGGTCGAGGTCGGCTGCTTCGTGCCGGCTGACCCGTCCGAGCGGCGCGGCACCCTGCCGACCACCCTCGTGACCCAGCTCGAGGACGTCCTCGTCGATGCCCGCGGCTACATCTACTGCACCGACAAGAACCACGGCCTGTTCGTCCTGCGCTACCCGGACGGCCTGCGATGAGCGCGGGCGCCGGCGAACCGGCGCCGTTCGCGGGGTTCAGCGCCGCCGAGCTCGCTCGCCGTCGAGCGGGGTTCGAGGCGGTCCTGGAGGAGCAGGGGCTGGAGCACGCCGTGCTCTACGGCGCGAACCGTTCCGGGGCGGCAGTGCCCTGGTTGACCGGCTGGCCGGTGACGCGCGAGGCGCACGTCCTGGTGACCCCCGGCGAGCTGGACGTGCTGCTGGTCAGCTTCTTCAACCACGTTCCCGAAGCCACGAGACGTGTGCCGCAGGCCGACGTGAGGTTCGCCGGCGACGACCCCATCCGCACGCTGCTCGAGGTCCTGCGGCACCGGGGCGCCGAGCATGCGGCGATCGGCTTCGTCGGCCCGCTCCCGTACGACCAGCATGCGGCCCTGTCCGCGGGTCGCCGGCTGACCGACCTGCGGGCGGAGCACACCCGGCTGCGCCTGCGCAAGTCACCGGAGGAGATCGCCGCGCTGGGCCGGGCCGCCGAGCTCACCGACCAAGCGGTCCGGGCGATGCTCGCCGAGCCGGTCGTCGGGCGCACCGAGCACGAGCTCGTGGCCAGGGCCGAGCACTCCTACGTGTCCCGGGGCGGGTTCCACCACATCCACTACCTCGGCGTCACGGCCATGGCGGACCCGGACCGATGCGTGCCGGCCCAGTGGCCCAGCGGCCGGCGGGTGCGGCCGGGCGACGTCTTGACCTTTGAGGTCAGCGCCGGCGTCGCGCCGGACTACTCGGGCCAGCTGCTGCGGACCGTGGCCGTGGGCTGCCCGCCCAGCCGTGAGCTGACCCGGATGCACGACGTGGCGGACGCCGTCCTCGATGCGATCGAGGCGCTGCTGCGCCCGGGGGTGCACGTGGAGCGGCTGGTCGAGGCGTCGAGCCCGATCGAGGACGCGGGCTTCACCACGGTGGACGACCTGGTCCACGGCTTCGGCGGTGGCTACCTGCCCCCGGTGCTCGGCTCCCGCAGCCGTGCGGTGCGACCGACCCCGGACCTCACCCTGGAGGCCGGGATGACCGTGGTCGTGCAGCCCAACGTGACCCGCCCGGACCACCGCCTCGGCGTGCAGACCGGAGAGCTGCTGCTCGTCACCGACGAGGGCCCACGACGTCTGCACGGCTTCGCCCGTGGTCTGCATCGGGTGCAGTGAGCCGGCCCGGTCAAGGAACCGCTCAAGGAACCACGGCAAGGAAGAGGACACATGGACACGCGAGTCG
>Ga0070696_100001892_pt1 | contig 13755 bp, 20 predicted proteins | sample KBSK1253metaG_FD_65474 | JGI IMG/M metagenome (GOLD analysis project Ga0070696, IMG submission 65474) | Corn, switchgrass and miscanthus rhizosphere microbial communities from Kellogg Biological Station, Michigan, USA - KBS K1-25-3 metaG | ecosystem: Host-associated > Plants > Roots >... | reverse complement strand
AGCGGCTGACCGAAAGTATGAAACCTAATGGAATCGTAAAAGCCCTGGTTAGAGGTGGGAACAATTCATGAGAACGAATGAGGTTGATCAGTAATGCCGGTCGCTGGACGCAAGCCGAAAGCCGAGGAGGAGCGGCGTAACCGGATGCCCGCGACCCACGATTGGACCGAGGTCGAGAACGTGCCCTATGCGGGGCGCGTGCCGCCGCTGCCGCAGCGGTGGGGGATCGAGCCGCTGGAGGGCGTGCGGGTCAGACTCAAGTGGCCGGCGCGCACCCGCTCGTGGTGGCTCGTCATCTCGCGCATGCCGCACTGTGTACTGTGGACAGAGAGCGACTGGCAGTACGCGCTCGATGTCGCTGAGACGCACGCCCGTTTCGTCGAGGGCACCAACGGCACCGAGCTACGGATCCGGGAGAAGCAACTCGGGGTGACCATGGACGCTCGCCGGGACCTGCGGATCAGGTACGTCGACCCCCGCCCCGAGTCGACCCGCACGGCGGGAGTGACCAACCTTGACGATTACCGCGACCTCTGATCATCTCGTCGAGGACCTGCTGCCGGGTTACTACATCGACCGGTGGAACGACACCGGAGCGTACTGCACCCTGCCGTGGCCGGAAACCCGAGCTGGCGTCGGCGAGCTGCTGGAGCGCTCGCTCGGGCCGCAGGCGATCGACTGGGCCGAGTGGCGCTCGTACGAGGAGACCGGCCAGCCCGGACTCGTGCATCACCTGACCGGCGAGCGGTGGCAGTACACACCCGGACAGAAGCGGTTCCTGATCCTCTGGTACGCGTTTGATCCCGAGACCGGGCGATGGGACTGGCGGCGCGGCGTCAAGCGCGGGGCCAAGGGCACGGGCAAGGATCCGTTCGGCGCGGCCCTGTGTGACACCGAGCTTGTCGGCCCGGTGCTCCTGCAGATCGACAGCTCGGCCCCGAGTGGATGGAGCGGGGTGCGGCACCGGATGCCGCTCGTGCAGATCGGCGCCAACTCGGGCGACCAGGCGAAGGACGTCCTGCGGGTCGCCAACGCGATGCTTCCCCGGGAGACCCGCGACTATTTCGACATCGACTGTGGCGAGACGCGCACGATCCTCAAGGGCACGGGTGGCGGCCGCCTTGAGGTGCTCACCGCGCGGGAGGCGTCGAGCGAGGGCGACCCCGCGACGTTCATTTGGCTGAACGAGACGCACCACATGACCGAGTCGAACGGCGGCCACCAGATTGCCAAGGTCGCGCGGCGCAACGTCGGCAAGAGCCCGAGGCACCTGCAGGCGCGGGTGTGCGACGGCACGAACGCGCACGCGCAGGGATCCGACTCGACGGCCGAGCGCTCATACGAGGCGTGGCAGGCGCAGGTGTCCGGGCGTACCAAACTGCGGGACATCCTCTATGACTCGATCGAGGCACCGCCGTCGACCAACGTGTACGACGACGCGAGCCGGATGGCGGGCCTGCGCGCCGCGTACATGGACGCTCCGTGGGCGGATCTCGTGCGCCTGTCCGGCGAGATGCTCGACCCCGAGACGACGTTGGCCGACGCGATCCGGTATTACCTCTCGGGGCTCGCCACGGCCGAGGACGCGTGGATCGACCCGCGCAAGTTCGACGACCTCGCGCGCCCGCTGGTCGTGGCCGACCGCGAGCAGATCGCGATGTTCCTCGACTGCAGCAAGAGCGAGGACTCGACCGGGCTCGTCGGCTGCAGGATCAGCGACGGCCACGTGATCACCCTCGGTTTCTGGCAGCGTCCGCACGGCCTGCCGAAAGCGGCCCGTTGGCTCGCGCCGCGGGAGGAGGTCGACGCGCAGGTGCGCCACGCCTGCGCGACGTACACGGTCGTATGGTTCGGCGTCGACCCGTCGCCCGCCCGGGACGACGAGGACGAGTCGCTCTATTGGATGCCGCTCATCGACAAGTGGGGTCAGGATCCTAAGATCACGAAAAACCTCGTGGTCTGGGCGACCCCGGGGCTGCGCGGCCACAAGGTGCTGTTCGACATGCGGATCAAGACGCCGGGCGCGACCGAGCGAAACCGGCAGTTCACGGCGGCCGCCGGCCAGACCGCGACGGACATCGACGAGGACGGCACGCTCACCCACGACGGCGACGCCGCGCTGCGGATGCACACGCACAACGCGCGGCGGCGGCCGAACCCGTGGGGCGTCAGCCTCGGTAAGATCAATCGCGCCTCGCGCAAACTCGTCGATCTCGCGGTATGCATGGTCGGCGCGCGGATGGGGCGTAGGATCGCGCTCAACTCGGGGAAGCTCCGCAAGGTCAAGACCGGCCGATCGATGTTCGCAGGGTGAGGGGTGGGGCGTGGCGCTCAGTACGGCGGATGTGATCGCGACCGCGCGCAAGCTCCTCGCCATGCGCGACCTCGAATCGCAGCGGCTGACGGTCATCCAGGACTACCTACGCGACGATCCGAACAAGCGCGACATCGGCGGCCTGCCGACCGGTGCGCCGGCCGACGTGATCCGGCTCGCGCGGCTCGCCCGGGTGAACCTGCTCAAGTACGTGGTCTCGGCTCGGGTGCAGAACATGTACGTCGATGGGTTCCGTACCCCGACGTCGCCGGACGACCTCGACGTGTGGGCGGTCTGGCAGGCGAACAAGATGGACGCGCGGCAGATCGGCATTCACCGCGCCGCGCTCTCGTTCGGCGCCAGCTACGCCACGGCGCTACCGGGCACGCGCGGCGGCGAGCCGATGCCGGTGCTGCGGGGGTACTCCCCGCGCCAGCTCACGGCCGCCTACGGCGACGATGACGAGTGGCCCGAGTTCGCGCTGATCAAACTCGCCGACGGGAAGTACCGTCTGCTCGACGAGACCTCGGTGTACGAGATCACGCTGGAGGGTGACAAGCCCGACGGCGCGATGACCGTGGTACCGAGCACGCACGGCGTGACGTGGCAGGGCGAGCCCGTGACTCCGGTCGTGCGCTACCGCGAGACCGACGATCTCGACGACCCCTGCCGGGGCATCGTGGAACCATTCTTCCCGCTGCAGGATCAGGTCAACATCACGACTTTCGGCCTGCAGGTAGCGCAGCACTACGGCGCGTTCCGGCAGCGGTACGTGATCGGGTGGCTGGCCGAGACCGAGACGCAGGCACTCCGCGCGAGCGCCGCACGGCTGCTCAATTTCGAGGACTCCGACATCACCGTGGGGGAGTTCCAACAGACCGAGCTGCGCGGCTACATCGAGAGCCGCGAGGCCACGATCCGTCACCTCGCCACGGTGTCGCAGACGCCCGTACACGAGCTGCTCGGTCAGTTCGTGAACCTCTCGGCCGAGGCGCTGGAGGCCGCGCGGGCGAGCCACGCGGCAGGCGTCGAGGAGAATCGCATCGTCGCGGGCGAGTCGCACGAGCAGCTCCTGAACCTCGCGGCCGAGATGATCGGCGCGGATCCCGACGCCGCTGCCTCGGTGGTCTGGCGTGACACCCGCGTGCGCTCGCTCAAGGAAGCGGCCGAGGCGCTCGGCGCGCTGGTGGAGAAGCTCGGCGTTCCGCCGCGCGAGCTGTGGCACCTGATCCCCGGCATCCCGCAGCACGAGGTCGAGCGGTGGACCGTGGCGGCCTCGCAGGCCGACTCGATGGAGCAACTGACGCAGCTACTTGACCGGCAGGCGGGGCCGTCCGCACCCCCCGTCGGAGCGGCCCCGCCTGCCCCCGCCCCGGTTCCGGTGGCGGCCTGAGATGGCCCGTACGCCCGAGGGGACCGTGCTCACGCGGCGGCACTACGTCGCGCAGCTCGGCGTCCGTGCGGCCACCTCGCGGGACGTGATGCGACTGTGGGGAACGGTCGACCCGACCAACCTCACGGGGACCTACGACCGTTTCGCGCAGGCCGCCACGGTGCTCACGCGCGCCCGCCACAGCACCTCGGCGGGCGTCGCGGCGGGCTATCAGGAGCAGTTCCGCAAGGCGGAAAAGGTCGCCGGGCGCGCGGCCGTTAAGCTCGCGTCGCCGCTCTCGCCGCGCGACGCGCTCATGGCCATCCGCGGCGCGGGACTGTCCGGGATCATCAACTCGCGCAAGGCGGGGTTCAGCCCGCAGGCGGCCGCGCGCAACGGGCTCGTCAAGGTGCTCGGCGCCACGACGCGCCTCGTGCTCGGCGGCGGACGGGACACCATCCTCGACAGCGTGGCCGAGGATCCACAGGTGACGCGATGGCAGCGCGTCACCTCGGGCGAGCCGTGCGCTTTCTGCGCCATGCTCGCCACCCGGGGCGCGGCGTTCACGGCCGAGGAGTCTGCCGGGTTCGAGGCTCACGATCACTGCTCGTGTTCCGCCGAGGCGGCATACGAGGGCTCTGCGATGCCATTGACGTCGCAGCGTCTAGCATCACAATGGGAGAGCGTCACCGCAGGTCTGTCCGGCGATGACGCGCTGAACGCATTCCGCGCCTCGCTGGCCGGCGGCGAGGCAGAGGCAGCATAGGATCAAGCTCGGAGCGTGATGCTCCCGAGTCGAACGGACCGACCGTGATGGCGGTCCCGAGCGGAACGAGGCCGTGATGGCTGACGATGACAAGCCCCCCGTGACGGGTGGCGACGGCGGCGAGGACAAGGATTCGGGCGCGAAAAAGGCGCTGGAGTCCGAGCGGGCCGCCCGACGCAAGGCAGAGCAGGACGCCAAGGCGGCTCGCGATGAGCTGGCCAAGATTCAGAGCGACATGGCCGCAGGCAAGACCGACGCGGAGCGCACGGCTCAGATGCTCGCAGAGTTGCGCGAGCGCGCCGACGCGAGCGACATGCGGGCACTACGCGCTGAGGTCGCACAGTCCAAGGGGCTCACCCCGGCTCAGGCCAAGCGTCTGCAGGGCAAGACGGTCGAGGAGCTGGAGGCCGACGCGGACGAGCTGCTCGCGGCGTTCAAGCCCGTTGACGGGGCTGGCGAGGGGGCGGCCACGGACGCGGGCACGGGACGCAGGGGCACCGGACGACCGACCGAGGCGCTCAAGCCGGGGGCCACGCCACCGGCCGATCAGGGCTCGACCGAGTTCGACAGTTCCAAGTTCCTCGCGGCGGTGCCGCGCTAACGATGATCCGCGCGGTACCCGCCATGGTGGCCGATCGCGGCTGACAACGACTTACGGAGGTTCACCATGGCGAGTCAGTTCCTCAAGGCCACGGTCATCGGCAAGGCGATGATCGCTCTCCTGCGGCGCGAGCTGGTGGTGGCGCGCACGGTGTGGACCGATGCCGTCTCCCCGGCTGAGTGGGAGGGTGCGTTCGGCGACACTGTGACGATCCGCGTCCCGGCTCGTCGGGCCGCTCGTACCCGCGTGCTGCGCGCCGGCACCCCGATCACCAACGACGACTCGAACGAGTTCGGCGTGGCGGTCACCCTGGACACCGACGTTTACAACGGTGCCAGCATCACGGACGAGCAGCTCACGCTCGACATCGTGGACTTCGCGGCGCAGGTGCTCAAGCCGCAGATCACCGCCGTCGCCGAGGGCGTCGAGGACGCCATCGCGGCGCAGATCGTCGGTGCCTCGTACGAGGCCGATCACACCATCGACGCGGACCTGTTCACGTCGACCTCGGTTCACGACTGGTACAAGATCGCGAACCGCGCGCGGAAGATCCTCAACGACTCGAACGTGCCGAAGTCGAACCGGTGGCTCCTCGTCGGCAGCTCGGTCGAGGAGGACATCCTCAACAACGACAAGTTCATTCGGTTCGACTCGATCGGCGCGAGCGCCGAGGACGCGCTCCGCGAGGCGTCGATCGGCCGGATCGCAGGGTTCACGGTCGTGCAGTCGAACGCGGTCCCGGAGACCGACGCGTACGCGTACCACAAGAGCGCGTTCATCCTCGGCACCAAGGCACCCGCGATCCCGCGCGGTGCGGCGTTCGCTCAGGGCATCTCGCTCGGACAGGGCGAGCAGATGGGCGCGCAGTCCGGGCTCGACGGCATCAACGCCCGTTGGCTCATGGACTACGACTACACCAACACCACGGACCGGTCACTCGTGGACACGTACATCGGGACCGCCGTCGTCACCGATCCGGAGGACGTCGCCGACCCCGACTCGGACATGATCCTTGAGCGCGCGGTGCGCATCAGCGGAGGTGGCACCAGCTCGTGACGCAGATCGTGATCCCGGACGCCGAGTCATTCGGCGTCCGGGTGAACCACAGGACACCGCTCGCGGCCGTGGTCTCAGTGCTGCGGCGGCACAACCCGGACGCGTCGTTCGGCCAGATCAAGGCCGTCGCCGAGGGGATCCGACAGAACGGCCTGCCCGTGGCCGAGGTCTCCAGGGAAGCTAGCCCCGACCGGTTCGATTCCGGTGCCGGCTCGGACGCGGACAACTCGATAGCTCCGGCATCGAGCCCGTCCGAGCCGGAGGTGGGCGCCGCATCGTCCGCAGCGCAGCCCGCGCCGGGCGAGCGCAAGCCGACTCGCGCCGAGGTGCTGGCGTGGATCGACACGCTCCCGAAGCGGCAGCGTCCGAAGATGAGCGCCAGCGGCCGTGTACCTGCGGCCGTGCTCACGGCCTACCGGGCGGCACACCGGGACGAGGTGCTCGCCTCGATGGTGCCCGTCGAGGGCGGTGCGCCGATCCCGGCAGAGCCGCCGATCACCGAGGTTCACTAGGAGACCGCCGTGAGCGCGACACCGCTCGTCACTGTCGAGTACCTGCAGGCGCTGCCGGGGTTCGGCGGCCAGACGTCCGAGACGCTGGAGCCGCTCATCGAGCAGGCGAGCGGGCTCGTGATCGACTTCGCTGCGCCGTACCTCGACGACGCGGACGACACGACGTGCCCGTCGGTCGTTGCCACGGTCATCTCGCAGATGATCCGACGGGGGCTCGGCAACCCGCGCGGCGCGCAGCAGGAGACGCTCGGGGACTACTCGTACTCGATGGGCTCCGACGGCGGGGTGGCGACGCTCTACATGACGCGCCGCGAGGAGAAAAAGGTTCGGCACGCGGTCGGCAGGCTCGGCGCCGGAACGACGCCCCTTGAGGGATACCTGCCCGTGCAGCGCTCCGAGCTGACTCCGGTCGTGGCCACCGGGGGCGGCACCGACCCGTGGGACGCAGTGACGGCGGGCACCTGATGACGTCGATCGGACACCTGCTGACGCAGACGCTCTCGGTCTACCGCGCGGTCGAGACCGTCGACTCGGGCGGCGGGCGCGAGCGCGTCGTGTCTCAGGTGGGCACGATCCGCGCCAAGGTGAACCAACCGACGCCCGAGGAGGAGCAGCTCGCCGCGACGTGGGGGGCCAAGCTCTCGCACGTCGTGCATTCCGAGGTGTACGAGGACGTTCGCCGCGGGGACGAGTTCGGGGGCGAGCTGCCGAGCGAGGTGGAGCCCGGGTTCCGTCTGCGCGTGATCGCCGTCGTGAGCGACTCCCACCAGACCTATCGGCGCATGATGTGCGAGATCACACAGAGCGTCGATGAGATAGAGGACAGCAGTTCATGAGCGATGACGACGGGATCATTCCGATCGGTGGGCCGGACGGCAAGAGCTGCGGCCTCTTCCTGCTCGGCGTACTCGCGGGGCTGGCCGGGCTCGTCGAGCTGGCACGGGCGGTGCTCACGTGAGGACCCTGCACCTTGAGGGCACGCCGCACGCGTGGACGTTCGCCCGGTTCGCCAACGCCTGCAGGGATCTGAGCGTCAAGCCGCGCCGCGTGCTGCACGTCGGCGGCCACCTCGGGCAGGAGGTCGAGCACTACCGCGCGGCCGGCGTCGAGCGGATCGTCTACATGGAGCCGACACCCGAGAATGCCGCGCACCTGCGCACGCTCGGCCCCGACGTGACCGTGGTCGAGGCGGCGGCGGGAGCGGAGTGGGGCACGGTCCGGATGTCGCTCTGCGGGGGCGATGGGGCATGGAACACGCTGCGCCATACCGGTCTCGTCGACACGCCGTACGCGGGGGTTCACGCCCCCGAGCGCATGGCCGAGGTCGACGTGATCCCGGTTCACGAGGTGCAGGCGCAGGGGTTGCGCGCGCAGGAGCCCGCCGACGTGCTCGTGGTCGACACGCAGGGCACCGAGATCGAGGTGCTCGGCTCGGCCGATCTCGCCTCGCCGTGGCTCCAGCTCGTCATTGTCGAGACGCAGTCGAGCGGCCACCCCGAGGCCGCGCATGTGGCCGACGTGAGCGCCCACATGGCCTCGCGCGGCTGGACGCCCGTGCTCGCGTGGAACCACGAGTTTGACGACCGTCCACACGCGACCTTCGCGGACGTGTTCTACCTGCCGACGCGCGAGCGCCCACGGTGAGCGCGCCCACCCTCTCGATTCTGATCGCGACGCTCGGGCAGCGTCGCGATCTGTTCGGCCGCCTGATGTTCGGTCTGATGCCACAGGTCGAGGCGGCCGGCGGACGCGTCAAGGTGCTCGCCTACTGGGACAACGGGGAGACCGATCTCGCGGCCAAGCGGCAGGCGCTCGTCGAGGCGTGCGAGACCGACTATCTGTGCTTTGTGGACGATGACGACACCGTGACCGACGACTACGTGGCCTCGGTACTCGGCGCGCTGGAGACCCGCCCCGATTTCGTGGGGCTGTGGATGAACGTCCACAAGGACGGCGCGGACCATCGGCTCGCCGAGCTGAGCCTCAAGAACACCGAGTGGCACGAGGGGCCGACGCACTACCACCGCGACATCACCCACGAGAACCCGATCCGCACCGAGATCGCGCGGCGGGTGGACTTCCGAGACAAGGCCGCCGACGAGCCCGAGGATTCGCCGTGGGCGGCCAAGCTGCGACCGCACCTCGCGGGCGCGACCGAGGTCATGATCGATCGCGTGCTGTATCACTACTGGTGGGTTCCCGGGCAATCGGCGTGGGGACACCGCAAGGTGCGGATCACCGCGACCGACCACCGGGGCAAGCCGTGGCGACCGCTGCCGGTCAAGTCGGCTTACTTCGCGTGGCTGCCTCAGTCCTCGTTCCCGCCCGATACCCCCGTGGCCGACATGCTGATCGTCGTGCCGTCGAGGTCGCGGCCGCAGAACGTCGCCCGCCTGCTCGACGCGTGGGCGGAAACGGGCGCGCCCGGCGCGGCCGATATCCGCGTTGATGTGGACGCGGACGACACCAAATTCTCGGGGTACGTCAAGCTCTCGGAGAGCTTTCCCCGCGGCGTACGGCTCGCTGTGGGGCACGTGTGGCGGCCTCTGGTGTGGAAGCTCAACCGCGCCACGCGGCAGGACTGCGACCGGTACGAGGCGCTCGGGTTCATGGGCGACGACCACCTGCCCCGCACCAAGGGGTGGGCGCAGCGCTACCTCGCCGAGCTGCGCGACCTCGGGACCGGGATCGTGTACGGCGACGACGGCTACCAGCACGAGAACACCCCGACGCAGTGGGCGATGACGGCCGACATCTGTCGCGCGCTCGGCGGCAGGATGGTCCCGGCGCCGGTCGACCACCTGTATTGCGACGACGCGGTACGCGACCTCGGCAAGGTCGCCGGATGCCTGCGGTACCTGCCGGACGTGATGATCGAGCACATGCATCCGAGCGCCGGTAAGGCCGAGCGCGACCCGCAGTACATCCGGGTGAACAGCAGGGCGCAGTACGGCAGGGATCGCCCCGCATACCACGCATGGCGGGAGAGCCTCGCGGACGACGGGCTCGGCTCGCAGGCCGAGCGGATCCACTCGCTGCGGGCGCGGTAGTGGCCGGGCTCACGGCGATCTACGCGCGCCGGGACGAGCCGCAGGAGCTTATCGACGGGCTCCGACAGAACCTCGCGTGGGTGGATCAACTGATCGAGGTGCCGACCCCGACGACGGGCGGGTGGCCGCACGAGGGACAGTTGAACGCTCATAAAAGGGAGCTGCTCGCGGCGGCGGGCGCGGGGTGGGTGCTGTTCATCGACCCGGACGAGCGGATCGAGGACAGGGCCGCCGAGCTGATCCCGCCGCTACTGAGTAGCGCGAGCAAGCGAACGATTTTCACGTTCCCGTTCCGCGAGATGTGGACCCCGACGCACTGGCGCTCGGATGGCGCGTGGGGGGCCAAGGGCGACCGCAAACGGATGTTCCACTTGCACTCCGGGCAGCGGTTCCCGAACAAGCCGATTCACTGCCAGCCGGTCCCGCAGGTCTCGCGCCTGTCGCGCGTGCGTCTGCCCGTGTTCATGTACCACCTAAAGATGATCGAGCCGTCGAACCGCCGCGAGCGCGCCCGCGCGTACCTCGACGCGGATCCCGCCGGCCGGTGGCTCGCGGGTGGCGACTGGTCCCACTTGCACGATGAGCAGGGCTTAGAGTTGTCAGAGATCGAGGAGGGGCGCGGGTTCAGCCCGCCGTACCGGCTCGGCTCGTATGTGTTCGTGGCACCGGAGGGGCCAGCGGCTGGAGGTGAGCGGGACCGTGCGCGACGTCGTGGTGATGGTTCGGTCTGGCCGCGAGTATGAGGAGCTGCGGTACGCCCTGCGTTCGCTGGTGAACCTCCCGCACGGGCGGGTGTGGGTGTATGGCGGCGAGCCCCGGTGGCTCGTGAACGCCACTCACGTCCCGGTGCGGCAGGGCGCGGTCGGGCACGCCAACACGGCCAGGATCACGGCCGCCATCGCGGGCAACCGCGCGCTCTCGGACGAGTTCTACTGGTTTCACGACGACATGTACGTCCTCGAACCGGTCGAGACCGTGCCGCGGTTGTGGCGCCAGACGTGGGCCGACTGGTACGCCACGAGGCGCGAGCGCCGCGACCCGCACGGACCGGCCAAGACCGAGGCGACCGCCGAGGCGCTGCGGACGTTCGGCAAGCCGGCGGACTACTCGTACGAGCTGCACGTGCCGATGATCGTCGAGCGCGACGCTCTGCGGCGCATGGTCGAGACCGTGACCGCGTGGCGGCCAGAGGTGCTCGCGCTCGTGCAGAAACGGTCGCTGTACGGCAACTGGGTCGGCTACGGCGGCACGCAGGCCGAGGACGTCAAGTTCCGGCGCGCGACGGCGGGGCTCCTCGGCACGTTCGCCTCGTCGAGCGACGACGCGCTGCGGGGCGGGATGGGCGAGGAGCTGCGCGCGCGCTTCCCCGAGCCGGGGTGGCACGAGCGCCCGCGCAGCGGCCTGAGCGCGAACGAGCGCCTCATGGCCGGACATCTGGCAGGGGGTAGGGCATGAACGGAACGGGCGATCTCTCGTCGCACGCGCAGGCTCGCGCCGCGCGCCGGCAGGAGCTGCGCATCGAGATCGAGTCGCTGCAGGGCCGCCGGGCGAAATCCAATGACCCCGCCACGCAGGCCAAACTCGACGACCGGATCCGCCGCGCGCAGGCAAGGCTCTCCCGTGCCTAGCGGCGGCAAGCGGGCCAAGGTGACGATCACGGTCGAGGGCATGGACCGTCTGCGCTCGCGGCTGGAGAAGCTGCCCGACCAGATGCGGGCGGGCGCGGAGAAAGCCGTACGCGACGAGACCGAGGAAGTCGCGCAGGACATGCGCGACTCGGTGCCCGTCGACACCGGGGCGCTGCGCGACGGGATGCAGGCCGAGGTCGACGGGCTCTCAGGAAAAGCCACGTCAACCGCGCCGCACTCGTGGGCCGTCGAGGGTGGAACGTCTAGGATGCCCGCAAGACCATTCGCGCAGCCCGCTGCCGAGCGGTCCCGAGTCCGGTTCCCGGACCGGGTGAGCGCCGCAGTGCGAGAGGAGCTGCCGAAGTGACCACACCGACGATCGACCCGCTCGACGTGGTGCAGATCGGCATCCGCACGCTACTGCTCGCGCGGCCGACGCTGACCGCCATCATCGGCGCGACGGGCGTACACGACGAGCCGCCCGAGGACGGCCCGTTCCCGTACGTCCACATCGGCGAGGCGACCTCGATCCCGGACGGCACGCACGGCGGGGCGGGGCGGCAGGTCGCGGCCACGCTGCACTCGTGGGCGCGGGCGCGTACCGCTCGGGCCGTCAACTCGATCGGCGAGGAGCTGGTGGCCGCGCTCGACCATCAGGCCGCAGCCCTCGACGCCGTAACATCTGATGTCACGGTGTGGATGGTGCGGCACGAGTTCTCTCAAACGTTGCGCGATCCCGATCGCGAGATCAGGCACCGCATCGACAGGTTTCGCATCTACACATCACAGGAGGTGTGACCGTGGCTGGTGAGGACGGATTCGGCACTCAGCTACAGCGATTCAACGGGTCGTCATTCGTGGCCATCGCGAGTGTGACGTCCATCAGCGGCCCCGGGCTCAAGCGCGAGACCATCGACGTCACGGCGCACGACTCGCCCGACGGCTGGATGGAGTTCCTCGGCGGGCTCAAGGACGGCGGCGAGGTGTCTTTCGACATCAACCGGCGCCCGGGTGTCCACGACGTTCTCGTGGACGACTTCGACGACACCGAGCCGCGCTCGTGGCGGGTCGAGTGGCCGTCGGGCACGGCCTGGACCATTGACGCGATTCTGACCGGGTACGAGCCGGACAGTCCGTATGACGACAAGCTCAGCGCGTCGGTCACTCTCAAGGTGTCCGGCAAGCCCAACGTGGGAACGGATTCGAGTCTGTGAGCAACACCGTAAGGCGTACCCCGAAGACGGTCGGCGAGGCACGGGCGGCGGCGGCAGCGCACCCGCTCGTGGCTTCGATCACGGCGGCCGACGACCGCCCGTACAAGGATGTCGAGGTGCCCGAGTGGCCGGACATCGAGACCGGCGAGCCGATCTGGGTTCGCATCCGCGGCGCGAGCGCGGCCGTTGTCGACGCACACGACGCGAGCATGTTCGCCATTCGCGGTCGCGGCACCGACAGTGGCGAGGTCGATCTGTCGATCGAGATGACCAAGAGTTTCCGGGCGCGGTTCCTCGTCGGGTGCCTCTTCGATCTCGACGATGAGCCGATCCCGATCTCGCCCGAGGTGCTCGCGACCAAGAGCGGGCGCGTCATCAACCGGCTGTTCGGCATTGCACAGAAGCTCTCGGGCAGCAATGACAAGGCGGTTGACGAGGCGGGAAAAGGTTCGCCGACCGGCCAGTCAAAGAGTTCTACCACCGACTAGCGCTCGGTCTCGGCGGGATGACCGTGGCCGAGCTGCTCGCCCGGATGAGCGGGCAGGAGCTGGCCGACTGGATGGCGTACGAGGAGCGCAACGGGCCGATCGGTCCGGGGCGCGGAGACTGGCATACGGCGGTCATCGCGGCCACCGTGGCGAACACGGTCCCGCGCCGCAAGGGCAAGGCGCGCTCCAAGGTGACAGACTTTTTGATCAAATGGAGGGGCTCGCGGACGGCGCGCCAGACGGCCGAGCAGAGCGAGGCGGTCGGGCGGCAGCTCGCGAAGATGTTCGGTGGTGAGTGGACCGAGGCGACTGATCGAGAGGTGGTGAGCTGATGTCGACGATTGACGATCTCGTGATCGGGATCGGGATCGATGATGCGGGGCTCGATCAGCAGGCCGAGAAAGCCGCGAGCGCGTTCGAGAAGCACATCGGCAAGATCGGACTCGCGACGGCCGCTGCCGGCGCGGGGCTGGAGGCGTTCGCCCGGGGGCAGCAGGACAGCAACATCCAGACGCAAGAGCTGGCGGCCTCGCTCGGCATCTCAGAGGACGCCATGCGCGACATGGCGCGCGAGACGGCCAACGTCGGGTTCCCTCTTAACGAGGTGCTCGACCTGATGGAGTTGGGCAAGCAACAGGGCATCACGAGCGGCGAGGCGCTGGAGAAGTACGCCAACTTTTGGGACATGGTCGGCGACGCCACGGGCGAAAGCTCGGTCGAGCTGGGTAAGGCTGGCGTAGCCCTGCACACGATG
>Ga0070696_100001890_pt1 | contig 13759 bp, 12 predicted proteins | sample KBSK1253metaG_FD_65474 | JGI IMG/M metagenome (GOLD analysis project Ga0070696, IMG submission 65474) | Corn, switchgrass and miscanthus rhizosphere microbial communities from Kellogg Biological Station, Michigan, USA - KBS K1-25-3 metaG | ecosystem: Host-associated > Plants > Roots >... | reverse complement strand
CTTATCGGCGGAACCGGAGAAGAGGGCCGCGGGTTAGCGCTGAGATGGGCGACGGCCGGAGCTCGCGTGTCGATTGGATCACGCACCATCGAGAAAGCCAAAGCCACGGCGGATGATTTAAATCAGATTTTGAACGCGCCGGACGGCACGCGAACCCAGCACCAAATTACTTTCGCCGAAAACAAAGATGTAATCGCAGACTCGGATCTCGTTTTGCTCACCGTGCCGTTCGCGCACGCGGCTTCGACGCTCGAAGCTCACCGCGGGGATTTTCGCGAAGGCTCGATCCTGATCGATATAACCGTGCCGGTTTCGTTTGAACAGGGCCGAGTGCGTTACGTTGAATTGCCCGAAGGTTCGGCAAGCGAGCATCTTAAGACCCGCCTTCCCGAAAATATCCCGCTCGTTGCCGCATTCAAAACCGAACCGGCGCATTTCCTCGCGGAGATCGACGAGTCACTTGATTGCGATTGTTTTGTGGCGGCCGATTCGAAAGAAGCAAAGGCCCGGGTGATTGAAGCCATAGGTTCCATTGCCGGGTTGCGCGCCGTCGACGCCGGAACTCTGTACAGCGCACGCACACTCGAGCGTATGACGGTGCTCGCGATAGGCATCAATCGACGCAACAAGATCAAGAGTGCGCGCTATCGAATCATCGGATTGTAGGCGCCCAGAATTCAGAGGTACCAGGCGTTCAGCTAATATGAAAATCACAGCGCTCGCCGGAGGGATCGGCGCTTCAAAGCTGCTACTAGGGCTCGCCAGCGTGATGCCGCCCGAAGACATCACCATCATCGCAAACACCGGCGACGACATCGAGTTATTCGGGCTTCGTATCTGCCCCGACATCGACACGGTCACGTACACGCTCGCTGGAGTGATCAACGAAGAGACCGGCTGGGGACTGAAGGATGACACGTTCGAATGCCTTCGATGGCTTGCGCGCTACGGCGAAACGTCGTGGTTCAATCTGGGCGATTGCGATCTTGCCACGCACATCTTTCGAACCAACCAGCTTCGCAAAGGACTGTCGCTATCAGAAGTCACGAGACACGTGAGCCGTTCGCTTGGTGTTAAATCAACGATTCTCCCGATGACCGATTCGTACACGCCGACTCGCGTTTTCACCGATAAAGGCGAGATGCACTTTCAGGAATACTTCGTTCGCCGAAGATGTGAGCCTCGAGTGCGCGAGATTTGCTTCGACAATATCGAGGCAGCCAAACCCGCTCCAGGAGTTCTCAGTGCGATACTTGAAGCCGACACCGTGGTCGTTTGCCCGAGCAATCCATTCATCAGCATCGGCCCGATATTGGCCGTGCCGGGCGTGCGCGATGCTCTCCGTGAAACGAGAGCAACGGTCATCGCAGTCACACCGATCATCGGGAACAAGGCTTTGAAAGGGCCGGCCGCGGATATGCTTCGCGATCTCGGGCACGAAGTTTCCGCGCGCGGAGTTGCAGAGATGTATCGCGACTTCGTCGATCTCTTCCTCCTCGATGAAACCGATGCTCACTTGACGAAAGATCTGAATACTCTCGATCTGGAGGTACTCAGCGCGGACACGATCATGAATTCGCTCGCGGACAAACGCCGAGTCGCGGAGCGGGTGCTCGAAATAATCGGAGGTGAAACCACAGATGAACAAGGATGAACACAGATCAAAAGAAGAATGAATCTGTGTTCATCTGTGTCCATCAGTGGTTGCATTCATGAAAGCGCTCCTGATTCCGATTAAAGATCCAACTAACGCAAAGAGCCGGCTCGCGGATTTGCTCTCAGCCAATGAGCGGCGGCGACTCGCGTGGGCGATGTTCGAAGACTTAATAGGCGCAGTCGGCGCGCGCAACCCCGATCGCGTGGTGTTGGTCAGCAGCTACGCTCCGGCGATCGAGCGCGCCCGAAGTCTGAATTGGGATGTGCTGATCGAGGAATCACAGGTTTCTGAAAGCGCATCGGTCGATTGGGCTTCGAGAATTCTCAGCGAGCAAGGCTTTGATACCGTGATGAGATTGCCCGCCGATCTGCCGCTGGTGCGAGGCTCAGACATTAACGAGATTCTCTCGATCAAACTTGAATCTCCGGGCGCGCTGCTTGTTCCGTCACGCGAAGGCACGGGCACTAATGCAATCATTCGCACGCCGCCGACTTTGTTTCGTTCGCGCTTCGGACCGAACTCGCTTGCGTTGCATAAAAAGGAAGCAGAGCGCGTAGGAGTCGAGTGCCGCGTGGTCAACAACGAACGAATCGCGCTGGATATCGATGAGCCTTCGGATGTCGAACGACTGCTTGAGTGTGGACGTGGAAGTGCAACCATCGATCTGCTGTTGGAAATCGGCATCATCGAGAGACTGGTTTCGCGCGAAGAAAACGAAGACTCGCAAAGAACGCCAGGAGCATGAACAAATCGAGCATTCAAATAATCGGCGTGCCGGGAATCCCCGAGGTCTCAAGCGGAGATGACGCCGCAACTTTGATTGCCGAAGCGGCGCGCTCCGATGATCTCAACCTCATCGATCGCGATGTTGTGGTCATCGCTCAGAAAATCGTCTCAAAGGCCGAAGGCCGCGTGGTGCAACTCGATTCAGTTGGGCCCTCAACTCGCGCGCACGACTGGGCCGAAGCCTGGGACAAGGACGCTCGTGTTGTTGAAGTAGTCTTGCGCGAATCGAAACGCATCGTTCGAATGGAACGCGGTATCCTGATCTCAGAAACCGAACACGGCTTCGTGTGCGCGAATGCCGGAGTCGATACGTCCAACGTCGCCGAAGGCACGGTGACTTTGTTGCCTAGAGACCCGGATGAATCGGCCCAACGCATCCGCGCGTCGCTCGAAAAAGCTTTCGGTGTTGCGCTGGCCGTGATCGTGTCGGACACGTTCGGCCGCCCGTGGCGCGAAGGATTGGTCAACGTTGCTCTCGGAGTCTCAGGAATCGCGCCGCTTGTCGACTATCGCGGAGAGAAAGACTCGCACGGCCGGCCATTGAAGGTCACGGTGATGGCAATCGCGGACGAGCTTGCATCCGCGGCGGAGCTTGTTATGAACAAGAGCGCCGGAATCCCGGTAGCGATCATTCGCGGATTTGACTATGACTCGCACGAAGGGTCGTCACGCGGCCTGATTCGAGCCGCCGAACTTGATTTGTTTCGGTGACCACGATCGTGTGATAGAATCGCCCTCCGGCTTGGCAGTCACATCAATCGTACTCTTCACAGGAGACCAGGTTTATGAGCCTGTCGCTCACCCGCGAGGAACGTCGCGCCGATCGAATCACGTTGTGGTCCGATTCGGTTTTGCTTGCACTGGCCTTCGTGTTCGCGTGGTTAGTGACGGGAATCCCCGAGGCTGTGAAAGCGTGGCCTGCAAACGCGCAACTCCCGTATCACGCATTGAGTTGCGCCGCGATAACAGCGGGAGTGCTGACGTTTAGATGGTGGCGGCCCGTTGGATTCATGATCACCTTCATGGCTTATGGATTGATCGCAGCGTCGCAGGTCGCGAAATCAGGAGGCGTATGGCTCGGACTCGCCGGGGTCGCGATCATTGGCAGTATTTTGATCGTGAGCGCAACACGGCGCCTTCGCGAGATCGCCGCAGCCTGAATGAGAGACCCAGCGCGCCGCTGCGCCTATCAGCGCGGAAAGGACACACCAATGTTCACACGACGTAACTTTCTGAGATCAGTCGGCACCGCAACCGCGATGGCGAGCATCGCCTCTCTTCGCGAAGGCGGAATAGATCGCATTCTCGCGGCGTCGCGCGCGGCCGGCGAAACATCGCCCGACAAAATCGCCGCCGATGAAGACTTTTGGCGAGAGATTCAACAAGCCTTCACCGTCGATCGCTCGCTGATCAATCTCAACAACGGCGGCGTGAGCCCGTCCCCGCGCGTCGTGCAGGACGCGATGCGCCGCTATCTCGAATTCTCGAATCAGGCGCCCACAGTCAATATGTGGCAAGTGCTCGAGCCCGAGATCGAAGGCGTGCGCCGCAGACTCGCCGCCGCGTTCGGATGCGATCCTGAAGAAATGGCGATCACTCGCAACGCCAGCGAAGCTCTCGAGATTTGTATCTTCGGTCTCGACCTCAAGCCCGGCGATGAAGTGCTCACGACGAATCAGGATTATCCGAGAATGCTCACGTCGTGGCGGCAACGCGAACGCCGCGACGGCATCAAGCTTCGCACGTTCTCTTTTCCCGTTCCGCCTCCGTCGATGGATGATCTGTACGAGCGGTTCGAGCGCGCGATCACCCCGAAGACGAGAGTAATTCAGGTGTGTCACATCACCAATCTCACCGGCCAGATTTTCCCGATCAAGCGAATCTGTCAACTCGGCCGCGAGCGCGGCATCGAAGTGATTGTCGACGGCGCGCACGCGTTCGCGCACTTTCCCTTCAAGCATGCGGACCTCGATTGCGACTACTACGGCACAAGCCTGCACAAGTGGCTGCTGGCGCCTCACGGCACAGGTTTCCTCTACGTCAGAAAATCAAAGATAGCCAAACTGTGGCCGCTGATGGCCGCCGAGAAAAAACAGGACGAGGACATTCGAAAGTTTGAAGAGATCGGCACACACCCGGCCGCCAATCACAACGCGATCTCGGAAGCGATCACGTTTCAGGAGGGCATCGGGATGGAGCGCAAGGCGGCGCGGCTTCGGTTCCTGAAAGACCGCTGGGCTCGAAGACTCGAACAAATGAAGGGCGTGCGAATACTGACGCCTTACGATCCTGCCCAGTCTTGTGGTCTTGCCAACTTCAGCGTTGAAGGAATCGATCACGGCAAGCTCGGCGCGGTGTTGTGGGAGAAGTATCGAATCATCTGCACGCCGATCGGTCACGAGGAATTCAAAGGCATTCGAGTCACGCCTAACGTCTACACGACCCTGTCGGACATCGACACATTCTGCGATGCGGTTGAGAAGACGATTCGCTCGGGCCTGGCGGCGTGAGGTTCATTGCGAGCGTTCAGAAACGGGCGTTCAGAGTACCGACTTTAGTCGGGTAGTGCTCTTCGCGAAGGAGTGAGCTCGTAGTGACTCAGGCCATTCATACCCTGGCTTCATCTGGCTTGCCGCGCGCTTAGGTAGCACTAACACCCACGTCTTCCACTCTATGCTCAGTCCCGAAGAATCAAAAGTCATTGCGCGCGTCGATGAACTCACGGACGAGATGATCGAGTGGCTCCGCAATCTCGTTCGCATTCCAACCGTCAACCCGCCCGGCGAATACTACCGAGACTGTGCGTCGTTCATTGGAGAGAAGTACCGCGAGTTCGGCTACGAAACCAGCTTTATCGAAGCGGCCGGCCGCGCCGAACACACGCCCGCGCATCCGCGAGTCAACGTCATCGGTCATTTGAACGGCTCGCGTTTCCATCCCACGCTTCACTTCAACGGTCACCTCGATGTGGTTCCGACGGGCGCCGGGTGGACGCTCGATCCATTCGCGGCCGAGATGCGCGATGGGCGAATCTACGGGCGCGGCGTGACAGATCAAAAGGCCGGCATCGCGGCTTCGTTGTTTGCAGTCGAGGCGATTCGCCGTGCGGGAATAAAACTCGCCGGCTCGATCGAACAGAGCGCGACCGTTGATGAAGAGAGCGGGGGTTTCTCGGGCGTGGCTTATCTAGCGGAGCACGGTTATGTGCGACCCGACCTCGTCGATTATGTGATCATCACCGAGCCGCTCGATTACGATCGAATATGTTTGGGGCACCGGGGAGTGTATTGGTTTGAAGTCCTGATGCACGGGCGAATCGCTCACGGAAGCATGCCTTTTCTCGGCGTGAGCGCGATCGATCGCATGGCCCGCTTGATCGATCGAGTCGAGCGCGAGCTGAAACCGAAACTCGCCGAGCGTCTCACTCGCATGCCCGTCGAGCCTGACGGCGCGCGCGCGGCAACGGTCAACGTCAATTCGATCTTCGGCGGTCAGGATCCCGATGCGCCTCAGACTCCGTGTGTCGCGGATCTGTGCCGGGCGATATTCGACCGGCGATTCCTGATCGAAGAGAAACTCGAAGACGCTCGCGAAGAGTTCATTGACCTGATCGAGCAGTTGCGCACCTCCGACCCAGAGCTTCAATATGAATTGAAGGATCTGATGACCGTGCATCCGACAATGACCGCGCCTGACTCGAAGCTGGTGACAACGATGCGCGATGTAATCAATGAAACCGTGGGTCGCGAACCGCCGCTGATTGCGAGCCCGGGCACTTATGATCAAAAGCACTTCTCGCGGATCGCGGGCATCGAGCAGTGCATCGCGTATGGGCCCGGTATTTTGAAGATGGCGCATCAACCGGATGAGTATTGCGAGATTGAACACCTGGTGTCGGCTTCGAAGACGATGGCGATTGGTGCGATGCGGCTATTGGCCACGGATTGACCAATCTTTGAAGAGGAGGACCATGAGATGCAGAAGCTCCGCTCAGGTTTTGGTTACATTGGCTACTTCGATATTCTGGGATATCAAAGCTTTCTAGAGAACAATGAAGCTGAACTGGCCCTGTCGGAAGTAGTCGGCATCATAACCAATATAGACAAGCACGTAACTACAACCATTCTCGAAAATCTTGGACATACATCCAAAGCACCAGAATCAAAAGATCCTCAGGCCGAGTTCAGGAGAAACCTTGAAGAAATAAAATGGCTCATATTTTCGGACACAGTGCTGATGCTAATGGAAGATGAAGGTCCGGATCTGTTTCCCCAAATGTTCAGGGCCATATCGTTCAGCTTGGCTGTGGGTGTCTTGTTCCGTAACATGTTTGATCTTGGCCTGCCGCTACGTGGAGCGATTGGCCGTGGGAAGTTTGTCTACAGTAACAATTCGTTCGCGGGCCGAACGATCGTTGACGCATACCGATTAGCAAATTCCTTGAACTTATCCGCGTGTGCTGTGCACGACGCGTTCCTTGACGCAGAGAAAAATAAGATGCACCCAAGCGTTGCCGAGTTTTGGAATATCTACCTTGTTCCGTACTTGACCCCGCTGCACGATGGTCATAGGAGAATAACGCTGCTGAATCACTTATTTTTCCCCGAGCCGGACGACCCCTTATCCAAATCCGGGAGAGGGTATGGCAAGAGAAATCTACGACAGGAAGTGCTAGATCGCTTCTGGGCTCACGGTAAGGATATTGGCCCAGATGCTGACATCAAGGCATCTAATACTGAGAAATTCATAAGGTACTTATTCCATGCAGTTACAGCCGTTGCGGAGAAGCAACGCAGGGGGTGAGCGCATCGACGGATACGTTACTCAGCACATGACTGCTGAAGACATATCAGAGGATACGACTGTGAAAGGACCTACTCGTCGAGACATTTTGGTGGGAGCACTCACAACGGGCGGCGTCAGTATTTTTGGCGACGCTGCTAACAAGACTACCGCTACCGAGTTTGTACTGAAGTCGATTACCGTCGCGGAAGAACGTGCCATCACCGACGTCGCCGGAATCAAAGTCGGGCACTTCACTGACTCGCGAAGACCGACGGGCTGCACGGTGATCCTCACCGAAGACGGCGCGGTCGCGGGCGTCGATGTTCGAGGCGCGGCTCCCGGGACTCGCGAAACCGATCTGCTCAATCCCATCAATTCAGTTCAACAAGTTCACGCGATCATGCTTTCGGGTGGGAGCGCGTTCGGACTCGATACAGCGACCGGTGCGATGCGTTACCTCGAAGAGCGAGGCATTGGATTCAATGTCGGAGTCGCTCGCGTGCCGATCGTACCGGCGGCGATTCTTTTCGATCTGGGAGTTGGAGATTCAAAGATTCGTCCCGACGCCGCAGCCGGCTACAAAGCGTGCACAGCCGCGACGACTTCAGCACCCGCTGAAGGCAACGCCGGCGCAGGCGCGGGAGCTACGGTCGGCAAGTTGTTCGGAATGTCTCGCGCGATGAAAAGCGGAATTGGAACAGCGGCAGTCAAAGTCGAAGGCATCACGGTCGGCGCGATCGTAGCGGTCAACGCGGTCGGCGACGTGTTTGATCCAGCGACGGGCAAGGTCATCGCGGGCGCTCGAACCAAAGACGGCAAGTCACTCGTCAACACTATGTCTGCCCTGTTGCGAGGCGAATCCTTCCCGCCGTTGTTTGCAGGAACAGCAACGACGATCGGGACTGTTGCGACTGACGTTGTACTCACAAAGGTGCAGGCTTCAAAGGTCGCCCAGATGGCTCACGATGGACTCGCTCGCACGATCAATCCGGTGCACACGGCTTACGATGGCGATACGATTTTCGCGCTCGCAACGGGCAAGTCTTCAAAGCCGGCTAACGTGACATTGATTGGAGCGCTCGCGGCGGAAGCCCTTGCTCAAGCAGTTCTTCGAGCAGTGCGCGCGGCTCGCGGCATCGCGGGTCTTCCGAGCGCCGCCGACATCTAGGGTGTACCCAAAGCTCGATGACCCTCCTTCTAATTCTCACCGCCTATGCTCTGCTAATGATTGTGATCGGCGCGATCGTCTCGCGCCGCGTGCGAGGGTCAAGCGACTTCTTTGTCGCGGGGCGAGGACTCGGCGCGGGATTGATCTTCTCGACACTGCTCGCCGCCAACATCGGCGCGGGTTCGACGGTCGGGGCGGCGGGACTCGGATACCGGGACGGATTCTCTGCGTGGTGGTGGGTCGGTTCGGCGGGCATCGGTTCGGTGATACTCGCGTTCACGGTAGGCCCGAAGATCTGGCGCCTGGCGAAGCAGCACAATCTCTACACGGCCGGCGACTATCTCGAGTTTCGCTACGATCGAAGAGTGCGTGGAGTGGTCGCGATGTTGTTGTGGGCGGCTTCGCTTACGATTCTTGCGGGGCAGTTGATCGCGGTCGCGTGGATACTCAACGCGGTCGCGGGCACAAGCAAGCCGATCGGATGCGCGATCGCGGCGGTGATAATCACAACTTACTTCACGCTTGGAGGCTTGCACGCGACCGCCCGCGTGAACGTGCTGCAATTGACCGTCAAGCTCGCGGGGTTTGTGATCGCGTTGCTGTTCCTGCTCAGCATCAGCGGCGGGTTCGGCGGTGTAAGAGATTCCGCGGCCAGTTCTGTGGGAGCCGCTCAGGCCGATTCGTATCTTGGCTTCGCGGGCAAAGGCTGGCCTTCGGTGATCAAGTATCTGGTGACGCTCGCGCCGTCGTTTGTGATATCGCCGGGGTTGTTGCAGAAGCTGTTTGGCGCGCGTGATGAACGAGCCGTTCGAGTTGGTGTCGGCGTGAACGCGCTGGCGCTTCTTCTCTACGCGATAGTGCCGGTGTTGATGGGAGTCATTGCGCGCGGACGCTTTCCCGATCTTGCGAATCGCGAGTTGGCGCTGCCGACCTTGTTGACCGAAGCCCTGCCGTTCTGGCTTGGCGCGTTGTTACTCGGCGCGATCTTTTCGGCCGAGCTGAGCGCTTCGGACGCCGCGATGTTCATGCTTAGCACTTCGTTGAGCAAAGACTTGTATAAAGCGTTCATCAATCCGGCGGCGACCGATGCTCGATTGATGCTGATCGCCAGGTGGTCAGCGGTCGGGTGCGGAGTTTTCGCAGCTCTGCTCGGCATACTTCTGCCCACAGTGATCACCGCGCTCACAATTTTTTACACGCTCATGGTCGCGGCTTTGCTGTTGCCGTTGATCGCGGGTTTATACACGAGGAAAGTAGACGCTCGCGCGGCGATTGCTACCATGGTGATCTCCGTGGGTGTGACGTTCGCGCTCGAGTTGATCACAAGCGGACAAGGCGTGCGCGGCGTTCCGTCTTTGATCGTTGGTATCGCCGCCGGCGCAACGGTGATGATCATCGCGACCGCTACACAAGAACGCAATGCCTCAACTTAAGAGGAGGACTGTGGACTACGAAAGACTTTTTCGGCTCGACGGCCGCGTAGCTGTCGTGATCGGCGCGGGCTCCGGCATCGGCGAGGCTGCCGCGAAGGGTCTTGCCGCGCACGGCGCCGTCATAGTGTGCGCGGACAATCAACTCGAAGCGGCCACACGTACCGCAAAAACGATAGGCGGCAACGCAACAGCAGTCGTGGTGGATATCACGCGGACCGACCGCGTCAGCGAGCTCTTTCGCTCGCTCAAGACCGAGCACAATCGTTTGGACATCGTAGTCACAACGCCGGGCGCCAACGTTCGCAAGCCGATCACTGAGTACCAGGACGATGAATTCGATCGCGTCGTCGAGCTAAACCTCAAAGGGACGTTTCGAGTGTTGCGCGATGCCGGACGAACGATGTCCGAACTCGGCCGGGGCGGCAGCATCATCGCGTTCTCTTCGATTCGCTCGCAGGTCGTCGAGCCCGGGCAAGGTGTGTACGCGGCGACTAAAGCCGGGATCGTTCAAATGATACGCGCGCTTGCGGCGGAGCTTGGAACGAAGGGCGTGCGAGTGAATGCGATCGCGCCCGGTGTTGTTGAAACGCCGTTGACTCGCCCGATCAAAGATCGCCCCGACTGGTATGCGGCTTACGCGGCGAAGAGCGTGTTCAATCGCTGGGCGAGTGCGGATGAGATGGCCGGGCCTGTGATTTATCTCGCTTCGGACGCGTCGAGTTATGTCACAGGATCGGTTTTGTTTGTTGACGGAGGCTGGACGGCGGTCGATGGGAGATTCGAGCCGCCGCTATGACATGGTTTCTGGTCTCTGGTTTCTAGTTTCTGGTTAGGACCCAAAGCCTCAAGTTGTCCGGTTACCAGAAACCAGAAACCGCAAACCAGAAACCGTAGTTAGGCGATTCTCCCATCCACAATATTGATTATCCGATGCGCGAGCGCCGAGTTCTCGGGGTTGTGAGTAACCATGAAAACGGTTTGGCGCTGCGCGTTCAACTTCAAAAACACTTCCATCACTTCGTGGCCCGTTTTCGTGTCGAGCGATCCGGTTGGCTCATCGGCTAGAATCAACGGCGGCTCGTTCACTATCGCGCGCGCAATCGCAAGCCTGCCCTGCTCGCCGCCCGACAGTTGATTCGGCAAACGCGACGCCTTATCCGCGAGCCCAACCTTATCGAGCACATTCATCGCTCGTTCGCGTTTTTCTTTTGTGCTCATGCTGGCCGTCGCAAGCGGGAGCATCGCGTTCTCGAGCGAATTCAAATAAGGCATCAAGTGATGCTGCTGAAAAACAAACCCGAGATACTCGCGGCGGAAATCAGCGCGGCGTTCGTCGGCGAGTCCGTACACGTCGATCTCATCAACCAGCACGCGGCCCGTCGTCGGATGATTCATCGCGCCGACGATCGTCAGCAAAGTGCTCTTGCCCGAACCTGACGGACCCATCAAACAAACGAACTCGCCTTCGACGATCTCGATGTTGACATCCGACAACACTTTCACCGCCGCGGATTCGCCGTCGGCTTCATAGACCTTGGTGACTTTTTCGATGGTGACGAAAGACATGGTGAGTTTCGCGCAAAGACGCATAGGTGCGCTAAGACGCAACGTCAGACGTATCGCACGGCTTCGGAAGGATCGAGACGCGAGGCTCGAACAATCGGGTAGAAGCTGCTCACTGTGCCAATGATCAACCCGGCAGCTACGGCAACGATCGCAAGCAGCGGTTGGAATTCAAATGCGACCCCCGTCTCCGCGAAGTAAGGAAGCGCGAACCAACTCGCTAACATTCCCGCGCCCCAACCCAACACTCCGCCCAGCACGCTGATCACCGCTACTTCGATCATCAGTCCTTTGATGATATGAGTTCGCCTGAAACCGATCGCGCGCAGCACTCCGATTTCTTTTGTGCGCTCTATGACCGAGCCCATCATCGTTGTGAAGATCATCAGCGCGCCGATCGCGAGCACCACCGCGGCAACGGCTCCAGAAAATCGCGTGAGCCGCTCGACGGTTTCAGATCGCGCGCGAACCGATTGCTGAATAGCTGACACTTTTGCTTGCGGAAGCCGTTCGCTGATCTGAGCGACGATGTCGCCGATGGGGCAGTCTTTGCAGAGGGCGCTCACTTCGATGAGGCTCAACTGATCGGGCTTGTTCAAAAGTGACTGCACGTGCGCGAGCGAGCCGAAAATCATCTGATCTTCGGGGCCGCCTGTTTGCGAAATCACTCCGGCGACGTTGTGATCCTTGCCGGCGACTTTCAACTGATCGCGAATGATCTTGAATTGAGATTTGTCTTCGGCGGGATCGTGAGAGCCGCCGTGCGAAACGTGCTGCGCCGTAGCGGGCGTCGTCGATTCGATAAGCGAAAGCGCGCGAGCGACCTCGTAGCCGACCAACAGATCTTGTTCGTTCTCCGGTTTGCGGCCAGCAATGTGCCACCAGCGCTTCAGCGTCAACTCGCTCTCGAAGTCCACGCCCGCAAGCAGAACATCGCGTCCTTCGACAGCTACCGCGCCAAGGAGCTTCGGCGAAACATTGCTGATGCGATTGCGAAAAGGAATATCGAGTACGTTCTTCGCGTCTTCGTTTTTGAGTTGTTTGACGTCGAATGAAACACTCGACACCGAGAGGCCGCCGTAATCAAGTGAAAGGTTATTCGATTGCGGCACTACGATAATATTGGCGCCGAAGCGATCGAGCTGCGAGCCGATCTCTTCCTTGATCGAGCTGCTCAGGCTTAGGAGGGCAACCGCGGTTCCGATTCCAATTGCGATGCCGATCGTCAGAAAGACAGCCTTGCCTTTGCGGCGTTTTAGGTTTGCGAATGCAATTGTGCTAATGCGCATGAAGGTCCTACCTGTTGTCAGCCTCTCTCTCTCTCCAGATGTTCACTTTGGATCATCCGCCCGTCTTGAATCGTCCCCTTAACGTATAGCGAGCTCCCGGATCACGGTCCTTCAGCGCTGGGCTCTTCCTGTAATCCAGTATTCCTTGCTCCACGAGACGCTTAAGCATCTTACTTGCCGCTGGCCACGTTTTTTGGGTTAAGCGCTGAACTTGACTCACACTGATCGGACCATGCTCCGCAATAAAGTTAATAATACGCCGCTCATTCTCGTCCAATCCGCTCGCAATTGCTGCTCCCACTACTGTGCTGGCATCTTTATCGATCCATGCCTTCCTGTACTTAATATTATTGCGGAGCGTAACACGAACTAACCCATAGTTGATTTCTTTCTGTTCAAACTCCGGCGTCGGTAAACCCATTGCCGTCATGGCATGTCTCATCCGGCGCGTCCCTTCATTGGCGCATTTCACGAAGTCCAAATAAAACAAAGCGGCCATTAGGTGTGGATTACGGGGCTGATGCATATCGTAAATGTTTTCGGGTGTAACTAGAGGAGGAAATCCCCCCGGACTTTCAATTACTAACCGATCATCAAACATTTTTACAAAGATATTCATGTTCTTTAGCCCGTATGAACGGTGGACACTAGCATTGACCACAGCTTCATACCATGCTGACTTCGGATACTCCGGAGCAGTGTAGAACAGCCCGTCAGATCCAAGGCGGCTGAACTCGCGAATCTGTGCATCCATTACTTTCTCAATTTCGACTATCTGGCGCGGTATTGAGGCTTGGTCTACCCAAACGTCTTTTACAGCATTCCATTTCTCGCCGGTTCTCTCCTGCTCTCCGTCAAAACGTAAGAATCGAATCTTGCATCCCGGGAACCGATCCCTTGGATCTTTAGCAAACAGTAGAGCACAGGCATTGTTCGGCACAAATTGACCTGACTTAATCACGCCAAGATGATTCAGCCCAAGAATCTCTTCGAAGGTGCGTGGCTGGTCGATTCCTCTTTTGGCTTTGTAGTTTGCTGTGAACTCCCGAATCAACTCCATATCGAAGGCGTGGGGGTA
>Ga0070696_100001889_pt1 | contig 13760 bp, 14 predicted proteins | sample KBSK1253metaG_FD_65474 | JGI IMG/M metagenome (GOLD analysis project Ga0070696, IMG submission 65474) | Corn, switchgrass and miscanthus rhizosphere microbial communities from Kellogg Biological Station, Michigan, USA - KBS K1-25-3 metaG | ecosystem: Host-associated > Plants > Roots >... | reverse complement strand
CCATCTGCCGACCGCTCGCACTACAACGGGGCTGACTGCCAAAAGAAATACGTCCGGCAGTCATGTCAGGAGATCTTTGCTCTTGACATCCCTTTCATAGAACTTTTAATCACACCCTTTTGCGTCCGTACCGATGCAAGCCTAACCTCGCTCGTAGCAGATAGTGATATTATTGGAAGCGCGTGAGTCCTCTGGTAGATTTCAGTAATGAAGATTCGGGAGTTTGTCTGGTCCAAGGACAGAATTGATCACGTTGCCGGCCATGGCTTAACCCCCGAAGAAGTTGAGGAAGTTTGTTTTGGAACCAAGGCATTTGTTCGACGCGCGCGTTCCCAAGGCGAAAACCCGGTCTACCATGTCCTTGGGCAAACAGAGGTCGGAAGGTATTTGTTTTGTGTCGTGATTCAATTCCCCGACGGCAATGCCTATCCGGTTACTGCGCGTCCGATGACAGACGCCGAAAAGAGGAGGTACAAACAATGGGCAAATCCATAAACACAACAGATATGCCGCAGACTGATTCCATTCAGGAACTGGCTCGCTTCTGGGACACGCACGACCTTACTGATTTCGAAGACCAACTGGAAGAAGTCTCAGAACCTGTCTTTGAGCGCCAAGCGGTCGTGAAACTCCAGTTGGAGCCGGCTGAGATTGAAGCACTCAATGAAATTGCGAAATCAAGAGGAGTCGGTTCCGCTGATTTAGTTCGGGAGTGGGTACTGGAGAGAATACAGATGCCCTGATCTCGACGGGTGTCGTTTGATCGAAAGACCAAGGGGTGAGTTCGAGCGTTTCTTCGTTGTGAGGCGCTGCTCTGATTCCTTGCCTCAGTGTGATACCTTGAAACTGCACTTCGAATGATAGTATCCAAAGACAGTTTACTCTTAGCCGTTCGGAACGTTGCCCAATGGGGCGATACCGACGTTCTCCCGTTCCCTTTGGAGAACCACTGGTTTCACGACGCGGAAGACGAAGTAGTGTCAGTGCTCACAGAGCTAGACGGGGCGTTCGACACATGGCTATCCGGCTATCCATTGTCGTTCGGACGAGATTTCCGCCAAGTTCTCATATACGCTCCGCTCAACTTCCAGTCGAGACGCTATGACATTGACTCCGTCTGTCTGGTCAACCCGCGACTCGGTATCTATCTCCAAGAGGATCTCAACAATCTTTGCCTCGAGCTGGCAGGTGCTCCAGCTATCGAGGTGTTTGCCGAGATAATAGATGTCTCGCAGCCAGGTGGTGTCCTTGTCCTAATCTTGAGTTGGTCGTTTGGCCTAAACCTCAAGATTTATCTTTCCCTGCTCGAATGACTCAGGCATATTAAACCTATGCCAAAGCGGACGAGTCCATTAGACGACCCAATCCTCTCCGCAAAGCGCGTCCTCAATCAAGTCATAGCCAAACACGATCCCGAATCAGATGTGGCTTTTGAGGTAGAAGTCAGACGAGGCCAGATCGTGCCGGAGACGTTGAAACAAAATCCGAAGGCGTCACTTCGCTTCTCCGAGTCTCTGTTAAAGGATATTCCCAATGGGACGATATACGCAGTGAGGGTGCCAAGTATCAAGGGCCACTCGAAGGTATCCTACGCAATCATAAACGCGGATAGTGCGATCAAAGATGGAGACCTGGTGGTGTGTGGCGCTGGTCGCCCTCATGAGTTAATGCGAGCGGACTGGAAAGGAAAAGGACTCTGGCATCTTTGCCCAGTAAGGGGAGACCGCCGAGATGTGTGGCCTCAACCGGATTTGTACGCGGTGTGGGGCAAGGTCGAAAAGATTATCGACGACCCCGCGTAAATGCCGGACCGATTCAAGTCCTAAACCCTAAACCAACCTCACTCCACACTCATGGGCAGCACGTTCCTTGCTGCGCGAACTAACGACGAGACTCGATGAACTGCGTCCAAAGAGAACGGAGTGAACCCAAGCGCACCCCAAATGCCAGAGTCGCCGGATAGCGTCGGTGGTCCTCTTCGTAAGCGGCATATGCTTCGTTTAGCATTTGCACTTCCCTAGCGCGCTGGTCCGCAGGGGTAGAAAGGATTATGTGGACGAGCGCGTGGCAGGTAGGCTCTTTACCGGCAGCTTCGCAAGACTTCCGTGCCCATCGCCATAACTCATCGTGTTCGCGGTTCTCCGTTAACGCCTGGAAGCCTAAGCTGTTCGTAGGACTACGCATGTTATCTCCTTGTTCCAGTTTTCCAATTGACCCAAAAAGAGGGCCGCACAGTGTAGGGCTATTGAAAGTTTACGTCAAGTTTCAACCCCCACTTTTCTTCGACCCCATAAGCCGGAAGCGGGAAATACTTCATCGGCGTTCGAGGCTCCTAAAACCGGACAAGAACCGAGATCACGCATCTGGCCCTGGCCAGAGATCAATATCCTCCAAGGTATTTTTCGCCGCGTCGGTGTGTGTTTTATGGACCCGGATGGCTATTCGTTAGAAGCGCCCCGATTATTGCCGCAATGATCTGAAGCAATCCAAGTATCGCGGCAAAAATAATTCCCATCTTCATCAAGCGTCGATTTTGCAGTTGATCGGCTCTGTCAAACTCTTGTCTTGTTATTTGGGAACGCTCCGTAAGTTCTTTCTCAAACTCGCGCCGACGCTCTTCCGTGCGTTCCTCATACGCACGCCTATCGCGTTCGCGCGCATCATCTGTTTGCCGTCGAAGTTCCTCTAGTTCTTGCATCCTAAAATCTCGAAGATGTTCTTGAGGGCTAAAGCCGGGCATGTAGGCATACCAGGCAGGGCAGTGTCGGTCTCGGTGTAACTCCTCGCTAACATCTCCCTCATATAGCTCTGCCACACCCCTGATACACGCGAGTTGAACGTTTACGACGGTAACCCCGAAATCTTGGCCCTTTTGTGGAACAATCCCCGGCGATAAATCAACGTCCACCTCAAAACGTTCAACTGACGGTATTTCATGATAAGCCGGCGCAGAGCGCGAACCGTCCTGAAGTGTCACCATCTTCGAAACAAACCCGCATGTTCGGCACTTTCCGCGCTCGGCCTGTCGGTAACTCTCCATGTGTAGTCCTCCTGTTGACTACTCCTGATTAAAGTCTCGGCTCTGCCAACCACACTCAGGATTGCGCGGCTGTCCATCGGGTAATTAGGCCGATGTTAGGCGAGCCGATTTCGTTTTGATTGTATCAGAAAGACTTTCGGGTCAAACGACTTCGATGATGAGCGCCAGTTTATGGGGCCGAGCCTCTTAAGACGATTCGATCCGCAAAGCGCGTACAATGATGTGATCGAGTTGAGTGATGCGGGATCGTGTGCCGCAACGGACAAGAAGTCCCTTTCACGTCCGCGCATCAGGCTTCGTAAGGGCCGAAAGCCCGTCAAAACTAATCAAGAACGTTAGGAATAGCTCGCCCTCTGTTAGGTCAGCGAGTCAACCTTGATTTTGGCGCACGAACCTATCCGAAACCTACTTACCTTTTGCCTTGACGAAAGGCCGAGAGGCAGAGAATGATGGCACCGCTTCCAAGATCGGGAGTCTTCGGGAGGGGAGCTTCTTGCCTGATGCTGAATCCGCCGGACTGTGGGAGTCCATATCCCCTGAACGACGCCAGTCACTAGCGGATTCGGGAGTCTATTTACCAGGGAGCGAAGAATGGAAACAAATCAGTGATGACTTAGCTCCCTCTACAACAATCAACCATGTATTCCATGTCGTCGCACTTCTCGGTGCCAAGGTCTATTCCGAAACCTTCGCAAACTTCGCTCTAGAAATCGTCCAGAGCATTCCCGCCGCCGACTTTTTCAAATACTTCAGATACGAGCGGCTCAAGAAACTAAGCAAAGCAAAATATCATAGACTTACTTACTTATGGACCAGACGGATGCGTATCTTCCGGTTCGATGAGAGGGTCACCGAAGAACACCTGTCCACTTTGCGCGGCTTGGTAGACGAAGGAACGCCTATTCCGTTCATAGATGTGCTCTGGTATCAGCGTAGGATGATCGAACTCTCAATCCGTGAACTGCTCGGAGTAACGCCAGCGGAGCGGACACAGCGCACCGCGCTTCTATCTGTGGGCCTGGAAGCATTCAACCTTCAACGGGACGAGACAAGGATCAACAAGCTGCTTGACGCGATCATGGCTACTACCATCAAAAAACAATGGGGCGGCGCTCGGCGCAAGCCGAAAGATTTTACCCCAGAGATGTGTGAGCGATTCGCAAAGAAAACAAATGAGCTTCGACCGCTTTGGGACACCATCACTCAGTTCTTCGAGGACAACCACTATAACCCTGGCTGCGCAAAGATGGTCAAAGGGCATTCGGATTTTGAGACGCTCTCGGCAGTGTGTACCAGTGAAGTCCCAGAAGATCTCCTCAAACGAGTTTTTCAACGACAGCATACCGGAGGTGAGGAGTATTGGCCCCAGGCGTTTGCAGTCCTACATGCAAAGATCGAACTTGGAGTCACGAACAAATATGCGATTAGCACGCTTCACGGCTTCTATCGCAAGGGTAGCAAGCTGCTTAGAGAGCGCAGTGAACCAAACGCTTCTTGAAACGCTAACCCCCAACAATCCGCCACACGATAAACCAAATACCCTTTTGGAAAATCCGCTTCAGGCGTCTTTAGACTGATTTTTCAAAAAGCCTTTGACCTTGTGAATCGGTGAGAATTTATGCTTGTCGCATGACTAACTCTAAGAGAATTCGAGGACCGCCGCAGGGATCACACTCGAGGCGGGGAGACTGCATTCTTGTCTCCCTTGCCTGCTCTCGCGCGCTCGTGGCTATTAGCCGGAAAGAATGAGAATCAACGTATGGACTGTCCAACCTGCAATGCGTCGGCCCAGCGGTATGGCAGAGATCGCAGAGGCCAACAACGCTTTCACTGTCTCCCCTGCAATACAAGCTTCATCGTGCCGCAAGATCGTCCTCTCGGAAGAATGATTCTTGCCGAAGCCAAGGCGTTGATGTGTATCAACCTTCTCGTTGAAGGCAACAGCGTGAGAAGCACAGAGCGAATCACGGGCGTTCATCGTGACACGATTCTCGATTTGCTTCTAAGCGTAGGCGCAAAATGCGAGCGGCTGTTGGAGGATCGCATAAGAGGTTTACCCGTTCGGGATGTGGAGCTTGATGAGATTTGGGGCTTCGTGGGTATGAAGCAGAAGATGAAAAATTTCCTCGGGATTGAGAGCGACGAACTAGGCGACGCTTATTGCTTCATCGCAATCGAACGTAACACAAAACTCATTCTCGCCTGGCATCTCGGACAACGAACGAGACCTGATCCGGTCGCGTTCACCGAGAAACTGGCGCGCGCCACAGTGGGCGGTTTCCAAGTCAGCACGGACGGATTCATCCCTTATCGAGACGCAGTTGTTTACAGCTTAGGTGGTCAGTATGTTGACTTCGCGCAGATCGTCAAAGTCTATGCCGCAAGTCGCGAGGGCGAGCAACGCTACTCGCCAGCCGAGGTAATCGATTGCGTCAAGACGCCGATCTTCGGCGATCCCGACCCGGCCCGCATCTGCACTTCACACATCGAGAGACAGAACCTCACGGTGAGAATGTCGATGCGCCGAATGACAAGATTGACCAATGCCTTTTCAAAGAAGTGGCTGAATCACAAAGCCGCATATGCTCTCTACTTCGCGCATTACAACTTCTGTAGGATTCACACCACCTTGCGCGTGACGCCTGCGATGGAGTCTGGTATAACCGACCACATTTGGAGCCTAGCCGACTTGCTTACCAACTAAGGGAAGGGGGCTCAGCAAATGCGCTTGAAGACGATCTCGATTTTAGTTATGGGCATTGCCTTGGAACTTGCCTGTAACACCGCCGCGTCCAATAGAAATCAGAGCCCAACCCCTAAGCGTCCCTCCGCAGAAATCGTGAGACGAGACCGAATACCCGTCAATACGATCTGCTATCTAGGTCCGGCTGGCGTCTTTGATACGAATGACGACGTTACAACATATGAAGTCGCCTATCGTACCGGCGATTTCTTTGCGGCGAAGAACATGCTGAGCGATGATTTTCACTTCTGGTTGCGAGAGAAAGCTAGTGTAAAAGTTTTATATCACGGTCCGTATCAAGGCTACGTTGCTCCTGATGCGCCACAGAGCACTCGTGATGCACTCAGTCAGTTTGAGATTTGCCAGATACAAATACTGGACGGTGATCGTAAGGGCAAAATTGGATGGGTTATAGATACTGAGTTACGTTGCCCAACACAAAAGGGCAAATAAGAGTCTGCACTCGACCGAACTCAAGATTATTTCTTCGTTGGCTTCTTAGCTGACCTTGTTCGCGGCCTTCCACCTACACCGGGTTTGAACTTCTTGACCTCAGACCGCAGCAGGAATTTCCGCTTTCCGATAGTGACCGTCTTCAACTTCCCGCGTCTCACTAGATCGCTGATCGACTGAACCGCTACGCCTCTAATTGCGGCGGCTTCCGTCTGAGTTATCAGGTCGTCAAGCTCGACTTTCATTTTGAGTCGAAAATTACTTGAAATTACTTATAGTAATTTGCATAATGACGACTGCCCGGATGTAAGACTCAAAACAGGCCGGGCCGTCGGCAAATGCCGATGACACTCGCGGGGCTGGGTTGCGTTACGCCTCGCCCAAGGAAAGCGCAGCCTAGTCCCGTCTACAGGCTCGAAAGATTACCTGAGTTTATGCCAGACACGCCAGAGAAAGTGAAGCGCGAACGTTTCTCCTTTAGCGGCTAAGAGGGTACGCCTCGCGGCAACAGACGAAAACTCCCAGGATTCTGGACCCGCGAGGCGCACCCTCCTTTTTCTTGCTTCATTATATGAAATCAATGCTAATCATCGACTCTCCGACTCTTGCGAAACTATTCGCTGAGGTCTTCGAGAAACTCGGCTGGACTGTGACAGTCGCCAATAATCGCGAGGCCGCGATGAGCCAGATAGCCGGGAATGAGCCCTACGATATTATTCTCTTGAGTTATCGTCTATCGGAAACAGACGGCGTGCAGGTTAGTAAATTCATCCGCTCGCTTGAATATCGGATGACCACCGCCATAGTGATGCTCACTAGCAGCGGAGAGATAATAGACGAAGCAAAAGCGGCGGGTGTTGATGAAGTCTTGATCAAACCCGTTAACGTGAGCACTCTGATATGGGCTGCGAACAAGCACGTTAGTTAATCTCCCGCGTCCCTCAATCTCACACAATAGTTGACAAAGCAAGCATCACCCCCACCACTAGGACACTCCCTCTATCCTTAATCCAAGGAGGACTCTGCTATGCAACGCCAAGAAGAAGAATCGCGCGGCGACGAGTGGCTTTCTACATCACCGCTGGTAAATTGCCCCCGGCAAGAATGCAAAGTATGACCGAAGAAGAAAAGGAACGAAGACTGCGCCGGCTCTCAAGGCAGTTTTGGGGGTTACTGGGGTTCTGCTTTGTACTGGGCTTGGTGTCGCTCTATCTTTCTCACCAGGAGTTTCTTAGGCCGGTTTGTCTACGGTCTATACTTGACTCTTTGGGACATGCGCTTATCGTGGCTAGCTTGTTAGCTGCCACCGTCGATGTCTATATGAAGCGTCGGCTTTTGAAAGAGGCTTCACTCGATATTTCGAAGTACCTAATCGGCTATGCACTACCCGAAGAAATACAAGACAAGATCAAAGAAGCCATGAGAATTGATCTTGTGAGAAGAGACCTGACTATCAGGTATAGTCTGGCTCCCGCATCCGAGAAGCCAGATAAACTGCTCGCCACGGTGTTATACACTTATCAGGTCGAAAACGTGAGCAACCACGAAATTGATTATCAACCCCGAATGGATTTTGCAACGCACTTGAGACCTCGCACGCTTGACATGAGAGTGGATTCGCTAGCCGACGAGAGCGCGAACGAAATGAAAAAGGACTTGTCGCCAGACGAGGAACAGCGCCCGCAAGTATCCGCTTATTCCCTCAGTCTCTTTAAGGTGAAACCGAAGCCTAAGAATCCAGAGCTAAGGTACGTCTGCGAGATCAGATACGAAATCGAAGTTCCGGTCGAATACGGCGACTCCTTTTATTTCAACCACCCAACTATCGACGTGACATTGGAGGCGGAATGGCCATCTAACATTGAATTCTTTGGGCCGGGCGAGGTCAGCAACACGAACCGATGGTACTTCAAGAAAGCCTTCCTGCCCGGAGAGGAAATAAGCTGGCGCTGGCGACGGATGGCAGAACGCCCTAGCGACCGACCAACTCGAGATTAGCACTACAATTCTTGCCGTGTTCACTCGACTCTAAGAGTAACACCGGCAATGGAAGCGGGAATCACAGACCCATATCTGGAATCTATCGGAGTTACTTGCTGAATGAGTGATCAGAACAGACGGTAAATCAGTCCCATCGCAGGATAGACAATGAAGCTCCATAACAGGGTGAGCGGCCAGATAGCAGCAAGAACTATTCTTTCTCCCTTTGTCCATTCGTCAACTTCGCCTGCGTAGGCCCAGAGTCTCAAACCACGACAAATCGCAGTCGCTAGCCATCCAGCAAAAGGCCATGAGATGGTCGCCACGGTTGCTAGGGCTACCACTGGCCATAATCCGGTCTGAGCTGGCTTTATAAGACTTCCACCTAACCTCTCTCTTTCAGGCGCAATATCAAAAAAGAAAATAAGAAAAGTCACCCCACCGGCGATTAACGCTGATACGAACAGTAAGGCCGCTTCCGCTCGTGGTGGCTTTTGATCTTGCATCTCCTGCCTTTTCTGTGCGGCGAAAGAGACGTATACTCCCAGGCTTATTCCTACGTCAAGACGGCATCACTACACGGTGCCTGGCCGATCCGCTAAGACCAACTCAAGATTAGGACACCACCCGCAGCCACATTGGATGGACGAAGCCGTCTGACACCCTTCTGTTGCGTCCTCCTGAAGCCTTCATCACCGCAGCCCAGGGGTGTGCCTTGTCATAGGTAAGGCGTAAATCTGATGATAGGGGTTAGCCGAATTGCGATTCTCTGCAACTGCCTGCGCCTGTCAGCAGACTGGCGCAGGTCAACATTAGTCCAGCATCTTTCGACTTCTCTTATTGCGTTTGCGTGAGTTTGCCTTTTCCGTTTTGCCTTTCTATAATGCGCGCACTTCAACCGTTGCGAGGCAATTCATTTGGCAAAGCAGAAGATCTACGACGCAATCATCATCGGCTCGGGTGCATCGGGAGGCATGGCCGCGAAGGAATTGACCGAGCGCGGCATGGAAGTGCTGGTGCTCGAAGCCGGTCCGCCCGTAAATCCCGAACGCGACCTCAGCTCGCATCGGTGGCCTTATGAATCGATGTATCGAGGCTTCGGCCCGCCCGGCTGGAAGGACCAGGATCAGTGGATGCAGGCGACCGCGGGCGAATTCAGCCGTCACTTCTACGTCAAGGACAGCGAGAATCCTTACACGACTGATCCGGGTAAACCTTTCCTGTGGGTGCGCGCGCGAATCGTCGGCGGCAAAACGCTTCATTGGGGACGAATGTCGTATCGGCTCTCCGATCTCGATTTCAAGGCAAAGACTCACGACGGATTCGGCGACGACTGGCCGATCAGCTATGCCGAACTCGCGCCGTATTACGACAAGGCCGAAGAGTTCATCGGCGTGAGCGGGAACCGCGACGGCTTGCCGAACCTGCCGGATGGGAACTTCATGCCCGCGATGAAGCTCAACTGCGGCGAGCAGCTTCTTCGCAAGGGCGCCGAGAAAACAGGGTGCCGCGGGATCTCGATGAGACTCGCGATGCTGACAGGTTCGCCAAAGCCGTGGATGAAGAAGCGAGCGCGTTGTCACTACTGCGGGAACTGCGGCGATGGTTGCGATGTCGGAGCGATGTTTAACTCGCTCAGTTCGACATTGCCCGTCGCCGAAGCGACCGGGCGAATGACGCTCAGGCCAAACTCCGTGGTCAGGCAAATCACCGTCGATCAGAATACAGGAAAAGCGAAAGGCGTCGCGTTCGTCGATCGAGTGACCCGCACGGAATACGAAGCGCTTGGAAAGATCATCGTGCTCGGGGCGTCGACTCTGGAATCAACACGAATTCTTTTCAACTCGAAATCGCGCCAGCATCCAAACGGGCTCGGCAATTCTTCAGGCTCGATGGGTCACTACCTTATGGATCACTTCGGCGGAATAGGCGCGAGCGGGTACTTCAAGGTGCTGGCCGGGCGCGATCCGGTGAACGAGGACGGCAAAACTTCGGGCCTGCTGGTGCCACGATTCAGAAACATCAGCAATGAAACAAAGCAGCAGCGATTCGTTCGAGGCTACGGATTCGAATGCGGGTCGGGATCAAGAATGTATCCCGCGTTTGTAAAGAACGCGTCCATGACTCCGGGATTCGGATCGGAGTTCAAGAAACAAGTGCGGCACTACTACACGTCGCCGGTCAGCATGACCACGCGTGCCGAGATGCTTGCGCGGTTTGAGAACCATGCTGAGATCGATCCCGACGGAGTCGTCGACACCTGGGGCATACCGGTTCTTAAAATTCACATTCAGTATTCGGACAACGAGCGTGAGATGGCTCGCGACGCCGCGCAGACAAGTGAAGAGATTCTCCGCGCGGCGGGCGCTGAGGTCATCTCGACCGGCGGACGAATGACTGCGCCGGGCCGGATCATTCACGAGCTTGGCACCGCACGCATGGGCAACGATAAGAAAACATCTGTGCTCAACAAATTCAATCAGACCTGGGACGTGAAGAACCTGTTTGTCATCGACGGGGCCTGCTTTGTTACGAGCGCCAATCAGAATCCGACGCTAACGATTCTGGCGTTGACGATGCGGGCATCTGAGTACATGGCGGACGAGTATAAGAGAGGGAACCTGTGAGGAATTGTGGAATTTAGATTTTGGATTTTGGATTGAGATCGCGAGTTACTCCGAAATCTAAAATCCAAAATCTACAATCCAAAATCGAGAGCTCTTATGTTATTCAGGCAATCAGAAAAGAAAGACAGCGATCAGGAGTTGCTAAAGCTTCCGTCTGGAGAGCCGCGCATTCATTCGATCCCCGCGCGCGCAAGAGGCAGGCGTTTCGACGGGAGCTTTAGTGCCGGTGCGATGAACTACGAAGTGAGCTATGCGCCGTCGAAGCTTTCGGTTGCCGGCGGAAGACTTCAGTTTGAAGGCCGATTGACGGTGAAAGATTCGCGAGGCCAATCGCGCGTGCGAGATCGAGTGCGGGGGACACTCGTTGGAACTCAGGGCGGGATTGGAACGCCTCCATCGCGTCCCGGAAACCCAACCAGCAGCGCGACGGCGTCCTCGGACCTTCCCGATGTTGAGAGCACCGGCGCGTCATCGTTTTGTGGTGTGATGTACATTCACTTTGAACCGCTCAGCGGAAAGGCGCTCGGAGTCCCCGCCGACATGACTCGTGTTCAGTTAAACGCGCGGTTCGCGCCCGTCGATGAAGTAGAACGGTCGCTTCAGGCGATCTACAGTTCGGCAGTCAACGCGCTGTTTGGAAAGCCGCCCAGCACACCTGCCGCCCAGTCCACGGTCAGCGAGCTAAACGCGATCCTCGCTCGAAGCTGATGCAACCCGGCCCACAGCTTCCGCGAGGGATCTCAATTAATCGGTTTCAAATCGATAAGTATTGAATGCTCCTTCTCCAATTATTCGTCATGTAATGTTGGGAGCGTCCATCCGGTTGTCTGGACCATCGTGGTCACAATCCTCGATCGCTGTGCTTTCCGGGGCCAGTGAGATTGACCAAAGAGAGGATCTGTTAGCTTCTTCTGAGTTTTGTTTGTTACCAATGTCTGGGTCTTGAGAACTACAGAACCTCGAATATGGTGCACGCCACAAATCCGGGGACGCTTTGCCTGCCGCACGGAGGTATGAAAAGCTCGGGAGCCGAAACGTATGACCAAGTCATGGGGTACGTCGACGCAAACGATCTCATTGCCCAAAGGGGGCGGAGCGCTGCACGGTATTGGCGAGACATTCTCCCCCGATCTCCACACAGGTACGGGAAACTTCACCGTCCCAATCAGCTTGCCCGCCGGTAGAAATGGGTTCCAGCCACAGTTAAGCCTGGTTTATAGCACTGGAAATGGTAATGGACCCTTTGGTCTGGGTTGGAGCCTGTCATTGCCGGGGATCAGCCGCAAGACATCAAAAGGCATTCCAGCCTATGATGAGTCGAAGGATGTTTTTGTTCTTTCAGGGGCAGAAGACCTTGTGCCCGTCGAGCGGCTTTCTGGGGCCACGCGTTACCGTCCTCGGAGTGAAACACTGTTCGCACGAATACTTTATCATCAAAACGTTAGTGACGATTACTGGGAAGTAAGGAGCAAAGACGGTCTGATAAGTCTTTATGGAACACCGGGAACCAAAGGTCACGATCCAGCCGTCATAGCAGATCCATCGAATGGACTCAAAGTCTTCGCCTGGAAAATAACACGCACAACTGACCCTTTCGGCAATCGTATCGAATATGTCTATGAGCGGGACGCGAACCAAACTGAAGGTCCGCACCGTTGGGATCAAATCTACCTCTCGGAGATTCGCTATATCGACTATGGGCCGGCGGACACCCCCCGATTCCTGGCGACGGTGAGATTCAGATACGAGCCGCGTCCGGATGATCCGTTCTCCGAATATCGCGCAGGTTTCGAGATTCGCACAGTCAAACGGTGCACGCAGATTGATATCGAGAGTGAACAGGACCCGCAGTTTCCGGTGCGCACATATCATCTTTGTTACGTTGATCAGGCTTGCTCGCCCGGCCGACCGGTCCCACCTGCTCATACCCTACCGCCCAACCGCATTTCTCTTCTCCGGCAGATCGTGGTGGAAGGGCACAACGGCGTGCAATCTGATTCACTGCCGCCACTGGAATTCGGTTATACAGACTTCGAGCCTGGCGCAAGGCGGTTTGAAGCCATTACCGGGGCTGACCTGCCTCCAAGTTCATTAGCGAACCCGGACGTCGAGCTTGTCGATTTGTTCGGCAATGGACTGGTCTCCGTTTTAGAGATGAACGGCGCCGTTCGCTATTGGCGGAACCTGGGCGAAGGTCGCTTCGACCGTCCGCGCGAGATGCCCTCGGCGCCTGCGGGGTTTCGGATCGCGGACAAGGGCGTGCAGCTCGTTGATGCAAACGGTGACGGCCGCGTGGATCTGCTCGTAACGACGCAGACGATCTCTGGTTACTTTCCGCTTCGGTTTGGCGGGTCGTGGGACCGCCGATCATTTCGGCGCTACAAACAAGCGCCCAGCTTCGACCTCGAAGATCCAGAGGTGAAGTTGGTAGACCTGGACGGTGACGGGGTGACGGACGCTATCCGTTCGGGCAGTCGCTTCGAGTGCTTCTTCAACGATCCGGCGCTTGGCTGGAACGCCACCAGGCAGGTTGAGCGTGGGGCGCTGGAGGTGTTTCCCAACGTGAACTTCTCGGACCCCCGCGTCAAATGGGCGGACATGACCGGCGATGGCCTGACGGACATCGTTACCGTCTACGATGGCAACGTCGAGTACTGGCCCGCCCTCGGGCATGGCAATTGGGGCAGACGAGTGTCGATGAGAGGCAGTCCTCGCTTTCCTTTCAACTATGATCCGAAGCGAATACTGTTGGGTGACATTGATGGGGACGGCGCGTCGGACATCGTCTATGTCGATGACAGAAAGGTTACGGTTTGGATCAACCAGAGCGGTAACGCCTGGAGCCCGCCCATCGAAATCCACGGCACGCCGCCAGTATCTGATATCGACGCAGTCCGCCTCGTCGACTTGTTTGGCG
>Ga0070696_100001887_pt1 | contig 13762 bp, 16 predicted proteins | sample KBSK1253metaG_FD_65474 | JGI IMG/M metagenome (GOLD analysis project Ga0070696, IMG submission 65474) | Corn, switchgrass and miscanthus rhizosphere microbial communities from Kellogg Biological Station, Michigan, USA - KBS K1-25-3 metaG | ecosystem: Host-associated > Plants > Roots >... | reverse complement strand
CTGGTGTTCTCGGAACCTGAGAAATAGATAACGTGTCAGACCCGCTGTCGATGGGGCAGCGGGTTTTTTCTATGCTTGGGGTACCGTCCGCAAGCTCTGCAAGGAATCCGCCGTGTTTTGGTATGCCCTTTTTATCCTCGGTTATGTAATTTCCAGCGTAGGCGCTGGTGTCATCCTTTTTCACTCCGTTACCGTCATCATGGGAACTTCGCCCGCATCCACGCACCGCAACACCGAAGAAGACGAGATCTGGGCAACCCTGCTTGTCACTGTCGGTATCGCCGCGCTCTGGCCGATCGCGTATCCGCTGTACCTGGCTAGCCGTGTGGCTGCGAGTCCTGTACGATAGGCAGACGGGGCCCTTCGGGGCCCCGATCCAAGGCAGAGAAAATCCCCGCGAGGTTGCAGCCTCCGAGGGTTGGACGAACACAAGGAGAGTGAGTTCGACATGAACCATGATACACGACTGTGCACGATTGAAGGATGCGAGCGGAAGATAGTCGCGCGGGGTTGGTGCTACCGCCACTATGACCGCTGGCGCAAACACGGTGACCCCATGAAGACATTGACGCCTACGCGTGTCGTGGGAACTCCCGAGGAACGTTTCTGGGCAAAGGTAGATGCCAGTGGAGATTGCTGGGAGTGGACCGCATCGAAACACAAAGACGGTTATGGGTTGTTTCGGCCGCACTCTAATGAGACCATGACTCGTGCACACCAATTCGCTTGGACTACGCTGGTGGGACCGGTGCCGGAGGGGTTGGAGCTAGATCATCTATGCCGCAACCCTGCGTGTGTCAACCCCGATCATCTTGAGCCTGTGACACACCGGGAGAACATGCGTAGGACTAGCGCAACAACAGTATGGGTTAAGAAGGCTGCCCGGGAACGCACGCATTGCCCGCAGAATCACGAGTACAGCGGTGATAACGTCATCATGGATGGTGGCTACCGTAAGTGCCGTACGTGCGTGAACAAGCGACAGAATGAGTATTACCAACGACGAAAGATGAGGAACGAAGATGCTTGAGGGAGTCGAGTTGCATTTGGTAGAGTCGTACGAAGATGTCTCTCAATGCCTAGAATGGTTGTCTGGTCTCAATTGTACGCATTTGGGACTGGATTGCGAAACTACCGGACTCGATAAGATCCACGACAGGCCCCGCCTGGTGCAGTTCGGTGACCGGTTCCAGGGATGGGCCATCCCCGTTGACCGCTGGTACGGACTCATCCAGGAGATCGTTGCGCGATGGTCGCGCATGGGTCGGTTCGTGGGCCACAACGCGTGGTTCGACGTGCGCCACCTCGCGAACATCGGTATCGTCGTGCCCGCGCACCTGGTGGACGATACGATGCCGCTCGCGCACATCGCCGACTCCACCGTGTCGATCGGCCTCAAGCAGCAATGCGCGAAGCACATCGACGCGCGGGCCGCTGCCATGCAGTCGCAGCTTGACGCGGTGATGCACTCAGGCGGGTACACATGGCGAACCGTCCCGATCACCGCTACCGGTCCGTGTGCCGTGTTTTGGCTTTACGGCGCACTCGACCCCGTGCTGACAGTGCGGCTGTGGGAGCACCACGCGCCGAACGTGCTGCCTACGGCTTCGCGCGCCTACGACCTGGAAGTGGCTACGGGAAACCTCACCGACCGTATGGAGATGAAAGGGGTCGCCTGCGACCGCGAGTACACGCAGGAGCGCCGCGACGAGTTGACGAAACTCCACGACGATCTCACCACGCGAGGATATGAGGAGTTTGGGGTGAACCTCGGTTCGGCGCAGCAGGTGATTGACCGGCTCATCGCCGATGAGGTGCCGCTGTGGAAGCGGACGGATGGCGGCGCGTGGTCCCTGGACAAGTTCGCCCTTGAGGGCATCGACCACCCGTTGGTGAAGCTGTTGCAGCACCGATCCAAAGCGGAGAAAATCAACTCGGTATACCTCAAGAGGTTCTTGCAGTACTCGGAGTACGACGGTCGTATCCACCCGTCGATCAACCCTCTGGGGTTCAACGAGCAGAAGGTCGGAGCGTTCGGCGTCAAGACCTCGCGCATGTCAATGAGCGAGCCGAATCTGCAACAGCTTACGCGCGTGAACGCCAATGACCCGCTGAGCATGATCGCCCGTAACTGCATCGTTGCCTCACCAGGTCACACGTTGTTGTTGTTCGATTTCGATCAGGTTGAAATGCGTATCATGGCCCACCTGGCACAGGACCAAGGGTTGTTCGATGCGTTCGCGAGCGATGAGGACTTTTTCGTCACTCTGACACGGAAGGTGTACCAGGACGACACGATCACGAAGAAGGATCCGCGACGCAACGTTATCAAGTCGTACGGTTACGCCACTATCTACGGTTCGGGGAACGACACCCTAGCCACCACGACGAAGCGACCGCTCGCTGAGATCGAACAGTTGTCGCGCGACTTCGCCAGTAGCTATCCCGGTGTGCCCGCGTTCCAAAACGCCATCCAACAGGTTGTCCGGCAGCGGTACCGGGATGAAGGAGTCGGCTACGTGATCTCACCGCTCACCGGTCGCCGGTCGCTGTGCCACAACATGAACATGGCGTATCAGCTGGTCAACCATCAAATACAGAAAATGGCAGCCGAGATCATGAAGATGAAGCTCAACGAGATCGACGCTGCAGGACTTGGGGACTGTCTTGAGCTGGTCGTGCACGACGAAGCGATCCTAGAGGTTCCGGACGACGAGGTTCCCGAGGCGATCGCGACCATGCAAGACGTGATGAATGACGACACCCTGTTGAGCCTCCCGCTTACCGCGGGTGGGGCGACAGCTAAGCGCTGGGCGGAGAAGATCGAACTGTGAGTAACGAATACGTGATTATCGGTATCGACCCCGGTCTCATGACCGGCGTGTTCACATGGCGATCGGGGAGAGATCTGCCGTGGTTCGAAGGTATGCACCTTAAAGCAGCGACGTTTCCACGGCAATTCTGGAACGAACTACGCAGGCAGTCACGAGGTGTCAAACCGGATAACATCCACATGGCGATCGAACGCTACATCATCACCCCGAAAACCGCTAAGCTCTCACAACAGACCGAAGCACTTGAGGTCACCGGCATGGTGAAGGCAATTGCCGCGCTTCACGGCGTGACCGACGTTCGCCAGTACACGAAGGCTAACCTTAAGTTCGCTTCGGATAGCATGATGCGCGGCGTCGGATGGCACTCACCGAGCTTTCGTCACGCCAACGACGCCGCCCGACAGGCGTTCGCGCTCCTCAAGGACGTGGACTATCCCCGCTGGTCAGAACTGGTGCGGGATGCTAAGATGGAACCTACGACGGAAGGATAAAGGATGAATGAGATTTACGCCGAGTTGAGTGAAGACGATCGGATCACCCTGTTTAGCCGCAAGGCGAACGGAGAGCCCGACGAAACGCTGTGGAACGACTCGTACCAGATCAAGATGATCCCCGGTAAGAAGTGGAACCGAAAGGCGAAACGCTGGACGCTCCCGAAGTCGTATGCCGCGTGCATCGTTCTGCGCGAGCTGTTCGGGGATCGGATCGTGGTCGAACCGGAGCTTGCCGCTTGGGCCCGTTCGGAGCGTGCACGGCGTGATGAGGTTCTGTCACTGCGTGAAGCTCTCGAACTTGTTGAGGCATCGCCGCTGGAAAACGAACACGACAACATCCTGTACCCGTTCCAGGTTCCAGGACGTGACTTTCTGGTCAAAGCGCGCAATGTTCTCCTTGGTGACGAGATGGGCGTTGGGAAATCTTTGCAGACATTGTCTGCAATTCGCGCTGCCGACATGATCGGGGAGGCTTACCCCGCGCTGGTTGTCTGCCCCAACTCCCTGAAACGGAACTGGGAACGCGAAATCAAGCGATGGCTGCCCGAGGCGAACCCGTTTGTCATTCAGGGGAGCGCTGCGAAACGTCGCGTCCAGATCACCGAAGCGGCGGAAGCCTCCAATGCCATCATCATCGTGAACATCGAAGCGATGAAGCTGCATTCTCGGCTGTCCTCGTACGGGTCCACGCGGCTCAAGCGCTGCATGGAATGCGAGACGAAGACGCAACCGGGAACGCCGGACTTGAAAGAGTCCGCCTGCGAGGTGCATGAGAAGGAGCTCAACCGCATCCCCTTCAAGGTCTGCGTGCTCGATGAGGCGCACCGCGTGAAGGACCCGAATGCCTTGCAGACGCGCGCCATCTGGAACGTGTTCCACGGGTCTACGGTCGAGTACCGCTGGGCGCTCACGGGTACGCCCGTGGCGAACCACCCGGGTGACCTGTGGTCGATCATGCACGCTATTGCACCGGAGACCTACCCTGCGAAGTCGGCCTTCATCGACCGTTACGCCAGGATCGAATACAACCACTTCGGTGGTATGTCGATCGTCGGACTCAAGCCGGACACGAAAGAGGAGTTCTTCAAGATCCTTGACCCGCACTTCCGCCGCATGATTAAGGCCGATGTCCTCAAGCAGTTGCCTGACAAGGTGTTCATGCGACGCGACGTCGAGATGAGCCCCAAGCAGGCGAAGGCGTATAAGGACATCGCCGAACAGCTCGTGACCGTACTGGAAGACGGAACGGTCCTCGTCGCCAACGGGAACCTGGCCGGGGCAACCCGGTTGCTGCAGTTCGCGTCCGCTTACTGCGAGGTCGACCAGGGGGAGACTCCCGAGGACCCCGCCACGTGGCTTGTGTCGCTTACCGACAGCCCGAAGTCCTCGAAGATCGATGAACTCATGTCGATCATCGAAGACGATCCGGGCAAGCCGATGGTGATTGCTGCGGAGCACCGGCAGCTCATTGATCTTGCCGCGGCCCGCATGACCGATGCCGGTATCCCGTTCGCTCGGGTGACGGGCGGCGTGTCCGCGGACGAGCGTGACGCTGCAGTGCAGGCGTTCCAGGATGGCAAGATTGATTTCTTGCTATTTACATACAAAGCGGGTGGGGTCGGGCTCAACCTCACGCGCGCTGACACTATGATTCGGTTGCAGCGAAGCTGGTCACTGATTGATAACAATCAGGGCGTCGACCGTATCCACCGGATCGGCTCCGAGGTGCACGACAAGGTAACGATCATCGACCTCGTAGCCGCTGGCACGATCGAGGAAACGCAGCTTGAGAGGCTGTACGACAAAGCGGAGCGTCTTGAAGAGATCGTGCGCGATCGCGCTAAGCTCCTCGCGCTAGGCAAGACCACTGACGATTTGGACGCGGAAGCGGCCCGGATCGAAGCAATCGGATTGATGGGAGGATAGGACATGAGCACGTCAACGTTCGTCGTGGGGATTATGCCCGCTGACGACAACTACCGCAAGATGAAGAACGTCTATGACGCGTGCACCGACGCCGGTATCCCCGTGCCCGATGAGGTGTGTGACTTCTTTCGCGACGAGGAACCCGACGCGGCAGGGATGGTCATCGATCTCGACTCGACATACAACGGCGGGGCCGACATCGCGCGAGAGTGGTCCGATGAGAACTACCGAGGTTACGAGATCAACGTTGCGCGCATTCCGGCGGGCGTGAAGACCATTCGATTCTATGGGAACTGGTAGGAACATGCCTGGCATGAAGTACGACGACGATCGGGCAACGCCTGAGTACATCGCCAAAGAGAAGAAACGCAAGCGCATCGCGAACCTGAAAGTGTTCGTCGAGCGGTGGTCGCCTCGATTCGAGGCCGAAGTGAGAGAGGAGAGGGAACATGGGCAAGAAGAACACCGGTCCGATTGAGGACGACAACACGCTGTACGGGTACTACGAGGAGCGTCAGCGACGTTCGCGTGAGCGGAATCCTACGCGCAGCGTCGGGGACGACAGCAAGACTGATAAGGGCAAAAAGGACAAGCGATGAGGCGATTCAGTCAGAGCGAGTTTAAGACGTTCGCGTGCGCTCGACGTTGGTGGTTGTCCGACTACCGTAGGTTGTCACCGGTCACGCTCAACCCTTCCGGGCCGCTCCGGTCAGGCAGCCGCGTGCACACAGCGCTAGAGGCGTTCTACGGCCCCGAACCGGAGCGGTACCTTGACGCCCTCAAGGCCGCGCAGGATGCCGACTGGCAGGCGTATCTGGAGAACTGCACCGAACTGGGTGTGTATCCCGATGTCGAGGTGTCGAAGGCGTTCGACAAGGATTGCGAGCTTGAGCGCGCGATGCTGGAAGGCTACGCCGACTGGGTTGCGGAATCCGGCGTCGATGCCGGTATCGAGTTCACCGCGATTGAGGAGATCGTGTCGGTCCGCGGCTCGGACTTCGCGCCTGAGATCGTGGAACGGTTCGGAGAGTTCGAAGTCGTCGGCAAGCTGGACGCTCGCGTGCTCAGGCTGATGGACGGCGCGCGGAAGTTCGTTGACCATAAGACCGCCGCTAGCCTCACCTCCGCACTCGCCACGCTGCACATGAATCCGCAGATGCTCCACTACGGATGGTTGGAGCGCATGACGCAGCCCGAAGGCACATGGAGCGACGGCGCTCTGTACAACGTCCTCAAGAAGGTCAAGCGCGGCAAGCAGGCGAAGCCGCCGTTCTACGACCGGTTCGAGGTGAACCACAACGACGACCAGATCGCATCCTACGAGCTGCACATGAAGCGCAAGATCACGAAGATCTTCGAGCTTGAGGCGTTGCTCAGAGATGCCGCGGTCGAAGAGCAGGCGCACATTGCGGAGCCGAGCCCCGATGACTCGTGCTCTTGGAAGTGCCAGTTCTTCACGCTGTGCCCGATGTTCGATGACGGTTCTCGTGCGGAGGACATGGTAAGGGAGGAGTTCAACGAGCGTGATCCACTTGCCCGATACGCCACATGATATAATTCAGACCTAGACAAAGAGGAAGGATGCAATGACCGAAGACAGAAACCCACGTCACAACGCGACGTTTCTCGTGTACGCCGAAACCAAGGTCGGCAAGTCTTCGCTTGGGGCCACGTGCCCTGGAACGAAACTCGTTCTCGACGCAGAAGGCAGTTGGAACGCGTTCCAAGGACGTAAGAACCCCAACAACCCGGAACAGCCCTACCGTGTCGTGTGGTGGAATCCGAACGAAGCACCGCCCAAGGCTGACGGGACATGGGACATCTGCGTGGTCGACGTGCTCCGGTGGGAGACCGTTGAACAAGTGATCAACTGGATTCTCATGACTGATCACCCGTTCCAGTCGATCGTGGTCGACTCGGTGACGCAGCTCCAGACGCGGTGCAAAGAGGCTATTTCGGGATTTCAGTCCGAAAATCAACAATATTCGGACTGGGGCCAGCTCCTCAACCGCATGAAGGAGAAAATCCAGCGTGTCAAGGATCTAGTGAAGGATGTTCGGAACCCGCTTCGGGTTGCACTGTTCACTTCCGAAGGCAAGCTGCGCGCTCAAGACGGAAAATACGTCCCGAACATGGAAGGTGCGCTGCGAGACGGCATTGCGTACTGGATGAACACGACGGCTTGTCTCAAGGTGAGGCAAGTACCGAACGCTGACGGCATCATTGCCGCTGACAGCCCGTTCGTGCGCTCCCTGCTCGTCAAGCCCAATCCGAGCTACATCACCGGTTCGCACTTTGAAGACCGGTTCACGACGAACACCATCGAAAACCCCAACATCACCGAGATGATGGGCCAAATCTTCCCCGGTTTCGTGCCGGAGTAAGGAACAACGAACATGACTACTGTCCCGTGGGATGTCTTGGTCGCGAAGGCCAAGGAAAGCGGCGTTACCGAGGTCGCGCCGATCGGCAACTACCAGGTGCGCATCGAGGCCGCCGAAGCTGGCGAGTCCAGCCAGAAGAAGACCCCCCAGATCGAGGTGCGTCTCAAGATCACCGAAGGTGAGCACGCGGGCAAGCGCCCCACCACGTTCCATCACCGGATCTACATGACCGAGAACAACGCCAGCCTGTTCATGAAGAGCATGAAGGCGCTCGGCATCACGGACGAGGCATTGGTGCAGATGCGACCGACGCTCGACCAGATCGCCCGTGCGATCATCGGCAAGACGGTCACTGTCAAGACGCAGGAAGCCCATGACAACCGGCCCGGAATGAACAACGCGGTCAAGACTGACCGGGACGGAAATCCGCAGGTCGAAGTCGCATGGGAACTCAAGCCACCGCGTGACGGCGCGATCGCGGTTACCGAGTTCCCGCCCGTGGGCGGTGGCGCTCCCGCCATGACCGGTGGCAGCACGATCGACCCCGGTTTCTAGACACCCAAGGGGCTCCCGACTGGGAGCCCCTTTCACTCTTTGGAGGTAAACTCATGTACGTGGCGACAAACCGTCAGAAAAAGAACGCCTTCGCGAAGCGGGCCGACTTGCAGCGCAAGGCCGAGGAGAAACCCAAGGCCGCGCCTCGCGCGACCCCAACGCCCGTGGCCGAGCCGAAGCCTGATCTCGAAGCGCTGAAGGCTGCGGCGGCGCTGGCGGCTGCTCTCATTCACGCGGATGCACCTGACGAGCTGGAGACATCGGACGAGATTCAAGGGGGGTCTGGAACTGATTTGGAGCTCGAAGCCGAGGCCGAAGCCGAGGCCGAGCCGGAGCCCAAGCGCGGCCGTCCGATGTCCGCGGCTGTCGCCAAGCGGAACGCGACGATTCTCCAGCTTCTCGCCGAGAACCCCGAAGGGCTGTCGCGAGCGCAGCTCGCTACGGAACTCCAGGCGAAGGAGGCGAACGTGTACTCTTCGCTTCGCAAGCTCCAGAGTGACGGGAAGGTTCGGATGGAGAACATCGAAGGCACCAAGTACCTGTGGTACCTGGTCTGACCTGCGGAAACGCTTAGGGGAACCCCGGGGTTGACGGCCTCGGGGGCACCTGTTAGGATTGGAACATCAGCAAGAAAGAACAACGATCACGATCAAAGGATGCGTATGCGAAACTCAGTCAAGATGATTCTGGCCGCTGCCGGTGCTGCAACGCTTGGGATCACGCTCACGGCGTGCACCGACGAAGCAACCACCGTGTCAGACAACCTGTCGACGGCCGCCGACAATTTCGAAGTGCTGCGGCGTGTCGTGTTCTTCAACGGGATTACGGACACGTACCTTCTGAGCATCGAAGGATACTGCTCAATCGAAGACGAAGGCAATCAACTCGAAGTCACGTGCAAGGTCGGCGACGAGATGTATGAGAAACACTTTCTCGGCCTAAGCGACAACGTGTCGTACTTCGCCGAGCAGATCGAAGCCGAAGGCGTCGACCCGTACCATCACCGGATCATCTTCCGGCCTGAGACGATCGTCCCGGACATCGACTTGCAAACCTCCGGCGAAGACAAGTAAGATCAAGTCCGGACTTCGGTCCGGCACAAGCCCCGGGCGGACGCGCCCTACTGGTCAAGCAGGGGAAAAGATCCCTGAGCCAGGTGGTTCGAATCCACCGAGGGGCACGGTAGATGCCAAAGACAGAAAGAGGGATGATGCAGACGTACCCTAAAATTCCTGGCCCGTTCAAGCGGCACACCGAAGGTCCCGACCGTAACCGGCTCATCGTCGGCAAGTGGACTTCTCCTGAGCTTGAGGCACTGGCTAACCTGGACTGGACCTGGACTGAAAAGATTGACGGGACGAACATTCGCGTTCACTGGGATGGACACAGAGTCGCCTTCGGTGGCCGCACCGACAATGCTCAGATCCCCGCGAAGCTCGTTGAGGTGCTGCGAGTCCTCTTCACGGAAGAGATCTTCGAGCAGACTTTCAACGACACAGAGGTCACTCTCTACGGTGAGGGCTTCGGGGCTGGTATCCAGTCGGGAGGTATCTACCGACCAGACCAGGGTTTCGCACTCTTCGACGTTCGGATTGGGCAGTTCTGGCTCAAGCGTCAGGATGTTGTCGACGTAGCGAACAAGATGGGTATCGAGTACGTGCCGTTGAAGCTCACGGCTCCGATCTCCGAAGCGATCGACTTCGTGAAGGCCGGTGTTGGTTCCGACTGGAACGACGCCAAGGCCGAGGGCCTGGTGGGTGTTGCTCCCGAAGGGCTGCTCTCCCGATCTGGTGAACGGATCATGGTCAAGATCAAACACAAAGACTTCCAGTAGGGAAATCAAACGCGAAGCGGGTACCCCTTGGGTGCCCGCTTTCTTTCGTGCTATGGTGGGAGTCCCCCCAAGATGAAGGATTCATGATGGAAGATTTCACGTCAACCCCCGAAGGCGCACTCCTGAGCGCGTGCGCGCTCGGCGCGCTCATGCTCGCGCTCATCCTCTGGCGCACGGCGCAGGGCGCGCGCGCACGCGCATCGGAGCGCGCACGCGCGTGGGCGGACATCAAGCGCCCCGAGTGGGAAGCGCGCGCGCAGCGCAAGGCAGACGCGCGCGCATCAGGCGCGCGCGCCGACGCGCGCTTGCGCATCACACTCTTGAGTGCGGTTGCGCTCGTCGCGCTCGCCGCAACGAACCTGAGTGCGCACGCCACGATCACCGCCATACAGCGCATCGGCCTCACCTCCGTTGACGCCGCGATCTCGGCTGTGATTGTCTTCGAAGCGTGGCTCGCGATCCTGGGCGCGCTGTCCCTGCGGCACATGACGCGCGGCGAAGGATTCAACCGGTACGAGGCCGGTGTTTGGACCATGGCAAGCCTTATGGGCACTATCGCCTGGTGGGGTGGCGGCAGCCCTATCTTCGCGCTGTGGCCGCTCCTCGCGGCCGTCGCGTGGCACGTGGTCATCACCTTCGGCAGGCCGCCTAAGCCGTCCGCTCTGGTCGTCTGGTGGCGTTTGAAGCGCGGCAGGGCGACATCGCAGGACGCGAGCGCGGTGCTTACCGAACGGCTTATCACGCTCATTGTCAACACGGCATACGCTGCGAACGTCGGACCCAAGATCACGCGCGCGTTCTACAAGCGCGCATACGATCGCGCATGGGCGCGCGCGGATGCGCTCGGCATCCTCACGCCGGAAGTGCGCGCACGCATCCAGACGCGCATCGCCGCGCGCTACGTCGGTGCGCGCGCGCTCGCTCCTGAAGCGGTTGCGCACATGAACCCCTGGAATGAGCGCGCATCGATGAGCGCGCGCACGCACAGCGCGCGCGCAGTGCGCCCGGTGAGCGCGCCTCCCGCGCGCGCACTTGAAGTGAGCGCGCATGTTCCCGACGACGCGCGCGCACTCACCGAGGACGCGCACGCATCGGAAGAGGTGCGCGCGCCTAAGCGCACCGAGAATGCGCCCAAGAAGGATGATGTGCTCGCAGCGATCGACGCTCAAGACATCCCTGCGGAGGCCAAGGCGTGCATGAAGGAATTCGTGGTCACCACGGGTATGTTGCCCCAGCAGAAGTGGATCGCGGCGGCTACCGGCAAGTCCATCGGGCACGCGGGCAAGTGGCTCACGCCGGTTCGCAAGGCACTCGGGTACTAGCGGCACAGCGCCCGGCACACCCTCGGGGAAGATGTGCCGGGACCGTGCCAGCGGCACACCCGCTGGCACACCACCAAACCGCGGTTGACCTGCGGAAACACTGTTTTGGCACAGCGGCACAGTGTGCCGAGAGCACCGATCGCTAAGCGTTTCCGCAGGTCACCGAGACCCCAGGAACAACCCGCCTGGTGTGCCGTGCCGGTCGGGTGTATAATTAATGCAGACCAACGATCGAGACGAAAGGATTCATTGATGGAAGTCATGGCAGCCGTAGACGCCACAAACAACCCCGCCACCGGGCCCATCGCAGTGGTGCTGTTCATCGCTGCGCACATCATCAACTACAAGTGGGGAAGGGGCACGAAAGCGGCGTATGTAGCGCTCGCCCTGGGCATTTTCGCCTCGTTCCTCATCTACGCGTCCACGTGGTCAACGTGGATCGCCGCACGATTTACCGGTCTACTCGGCAACTTCGACGCCGTTCCCGCCCCTGTGGTCATGAGCGTTGTCTGCGTGCTCGCCATCGTGGCGACCGTGGCGGACATCTGGAGCGATCCCGACTATAACAACGCCGCTATCTGGGCGCTGCTGATCGGTCCGATCGCCGCACACGGCGCAAGCGGATGGGTGTTCGGGCTTGCCCAGGTGCTCTATGGCGGTCTGACGATCGTTGTGCAGGGGCTCGTTGCCGAGGCTCTGGGCGGATTCTGATGAGCGCCGAAGAACAAAAGGAAATGCGCGCACCCGCGCGCATGGCGCGCACCTCGTGGGGTTACGCCCTGCGGGGTGCGCGCGCGCTCGCCGAAGATGCGCGCGCGTGGGCGCGCGCGGAAGGCATCGAAGCGCACATTCGGGAAAAGGACGCGCGCGCAATCGAATCGCAGCACCAACGAGCGATGCGCGCGCATGCGCGCAACGCGAAACGCAGAGGTGCGCGTGCGATTCCTCCGGTGCGCGCGCATGCGCTCACCGACCTCGAAGTGAATGCGCGCGCATTCGGTACGCGCGCATTCCGGTGCGCGCTCACTCTTGCCGCACCCGCGTGCGCGCTCATCGCTCCACCATGGATGTGTGTTGAGGGCAACCCCGGCGCGCTTCTTACGTGGCCCGCTGCGTACGCATACCTGGCGTGGCTTGGCTGGACGAACCGCGAAGATTCGGAGCTGTCCGAGGTTATCTCGGTGACCACGTTGCCGCAGGCACCTACCGCAGAGAAAACACGTCTGTTCTCTCGGAACCACGTCGAGGCGGGACTCAAGCCCAACGCACAGGAGTCGGCGATCATCAACCGGATTCACACTTGGGAGGCGAACGCAGCGGATCGCAAGCTGCATGAGGTGTTCCCCGGCTCGCCGATCATCGATGAGTCCGGCATACTCATTCCGATGGAGTTCGCAGGGCTGTGGACGCCCGCGAAGCTCGATAACCAGGTGGACCAACTGCGAGCACTGCTCGCGGTTCCCGATGAGGTCAAGACGCAAGTCAAGCCCGGCGGTACCGCTGACCGTGCAGTCCTGCGTATCCGCACGCGAGTGCGGGACTTGGACCTCACCTGGTCACCGGAGCGCAAAGGGCTCGGACTCAACGCAGACACGGGCGAAGTCGTCAGTGTCGACGTGACCGACCGCCTCAGTGTTGCGGGTATGTCCGGTGCGGGTAAGTCCGTTGCGCTGCGCGTGCTTATGGCGGAAGCACTCAGTTTGCCCAATACCATGCTGGTCATCATCGACCTTAAGGTTGAGGGTGCACTGTGGTCGCATGTCGCTCGTGTCGAGTCCGAGGCGGACGGTATTCAGTCGGTCATTGACGACCTGGTAGCCGAGATGAAGGAGCGCGAGGCGATCATGCGCACCGAAAGTCTTGACACATGGGAACCCACCCCCGAGCGTCCGCGCATCGTCGTGGTTGTCGATGAAGGCGCAGAACTCATGTCCGAGGTCCCCGACTCCGTGACCGGCCTGCGTTCGATCGCTCGCCGCGCGCGGTCAGCGGAAATCCCACTGTGGTGGGCCACCCAGAAGCCCACCGTGACCGGACCTGGCAAGGGGCTCGACTCCGCGATTTCGGCTCAGCTCACCTCGCAGGTGTGCATGGCCGTGTCCAGCCCGACCGAGGCGCGCAACGTCCTCGGGGAGGATGCCACCGCTAAGGGCTGGCACGCGGAAGACCTGCTTAAGGGCGGGTGGTCGCTCGTCAGAGTGCAGGGTGAGGACCGGACTCCGGATCCTACGCGCGTGTGGCACATGACGAAGGAGGACGTGAAGGCGATCGCTCCGCGATCCCCATGGCGTCGGGCGAAGACGCTCGCCCCTGTGGTCGGTGCGAAAGACGCGCTAGAGGTCGCGCTGGAACTGTCCGAGGGACTGCAAGGTGTGTCTACGGTCCGTATCGGCGTTGCTCTCGGCGTCTCTGA
>Ga0070696_100001885_pt1 | contig 13765 bp, 8 predicted proteins | sample KBSK1253metaG_FD_65474 | JGI IMG/M metagenome (GOLD analysis project Ga0070696, IMG submission 65474) | Corn, switchgrass and miscanthus rhizosphere microbial communities from Kellogg Biological Station, Michigan, USA - KBS K1-25-3 metaG | ecosystem: Host-associated > Plants > Roots >... | reverse complement strand
TATGGGAAATTTGCTGACCACCGAGTGATGAACTCCGTCCTGTTGCGGGAGCGTCTCGATGGTCTGCAGGCATTTGCCGGATGTGAGCGCAATGCGGTCGTTCTCCTTGAACTGCCGGGCGGTCTCCGGGGCAAATACTTCTTCGTCAGTCTTGCCGCGTAGTTTGTTTAGCGGTGTCTGGAAGATTCGTTCGGCCGTCTCATTGGCGTACACATATCGTCCATCGACGTCCTTCATCCATGCGGCGCCCGGCAAATGCTGCATGAATAATGCGAACCGTTGCTCGCTTTCCCGAAGCGCCTCCTCCGCATGCTTTCTCCACGTGATATCCAGGCACACTCCGATCATGCGCTGCGGCCGGCCGGCCTCATCCCGGTAGACTTTTCCCCTGCCTTCGAGCCAGCGAATCTGACCGTCCGGCCGCAGGATTCGGTATTCGACATGAAACTCCCTGCCCGATTCCAGGCTGCGAAAGAGCGAACTGCTGAATTTTTCACGGTCCGCGGGATGCATCTCGGCCAGAACGCCCTCAAATGTTCCGGGAAACGTCCCGGGAGCGCGGCCGTGGATCTTTTCCAGGCCCGGTGACCAGGTGACGGAGCCAGTCGCAACCGACCACTCCCAGTTACCCATTCCGCCGGCATCCAGCGCCATTCGCAGCCGCTGTTCACTGGCTTGCAGCGCCTCCTCCGCCTGCTTTCGATCTGTAATATCCTGCACGATCGCCACCGCGGAACTCGGCCGTCCGCCGGAATCGCGCACGAGCGTCACGCTTTTGTTCACCCAGACCACCGACCCATCCGGCCGCACGTATCGCTTCTCAATCACGAAGTCCGGGCCGCCGGCCATCATGGCATCGAACAACCGGATATTCCCGGGTAAATCCTCGGGGTGGGTGATATCTTTCAGGCTCATCAGGAGCAGTTCGTTCGCGGGACGCGCCACGATCTCGCAAAAGCGCTGATTCACGTGGAGAAAACGCCCGCTCAGATCCGTCTGCGCGAGACCCACGGTGACCTGGTTGAAAATCGCGCCCAGCCGCGCTTCGGTTTCCCGCAATTCCTCCCGCGCAATGTGCTGCTCGGTGATATCGCGAAGGATGGAAAGGTGCAGGCCGGGTCCGATGTTTGCCTTGGCTGCATACTCGACTTCTTTGCTCGTCCCGTCCGGGAGGGAAAGAGTGATGAGGCCGCGTTGCTGGCCGGCAGCGAGGAATCGACCCCACGCTTGCTCAACCGCGGGCCGTTGTGCCGGCGGAACAAAGTCCTGGATATAGCGTCCGACTATGTAATCGCGGGAACAGCCTAGCAGCTTGCACGCGGCAGGATTGGCTTCAACGTATCGCGCATGGTTATCCGCGATGAGAAAAGCATCGAGCCCGTTTTCAAACACCAGCTTGAACTGGAGTTCCTGATCCTGGTCGTCCGGCAACGTGCCACCTGTTTCGACTTGCCGAGCCATCGTGAGCGCGAACGCTACAGGAACATTCTAGAGGGTTTCGTCTGCATCGCGCACTTTGACCGCAAATTGTCGGGAACCCGGGCGGCGTCGCTGGTGTCGATAACATGATAGGGAGTGCCGGAGTTCCGACCAATTCGCCTGGACCGCGTCGCCAGCCCGAAATCCACCGGAGACCGGCGGGGCCTCGGATTATTCGCGCAGGCAGCTGGGTTGACCGCAACTGGCTGGCTGGTCTGGTCCGGATCCGTAGCTCCACGATTACGCCATGAGTCTCTCGGAAGCGTTCTGATTGAGGCCTTCCAGCAGGCACTCGTCGCCTGCCTGTGGAGCGCCGCCATCACCATCGGGCTCCAGTTTCTTGTGTCGCGATGGAGGCTTCCGCCGGGCGCCCTCCGAACGACATTGCGTACGGCGCAAACGGCTGTCTGGTTTGCCCCCGCTACCTTCCTCCTCACGCGGTTGTCCGCCACCACCCTAGCCGCGGCCCTGGTGCTGATTGTCAGCGCAACGCGCCTTCTCTATTCTCATTGGCTGGAAATATACGGCAGCCCGGTTCCCTTGTCCCGTATTCCGGCCGCGCGGCCGGGACTGACGGGCGTGTTGCCCGACGATCTGCGCGCCAGAGAACTGACGCCAGCATTCATCGTGGCTTTCAGTTTTCAAGCTGGAATAGCCGGCTTCGCGATGCGTGTTTTCCTGCCCGCGGCGGGTCTGTTATGCCTCGGAACCGCAATGCTGACTCTGATGTTTCTGACGGCTGAGATCTATCCGCGGAGAGCTCCGGATCGCTTGCCCCGATCGATAATGGGTCTCCTGCTGACGGTGATCCTGGCGGCGGGTCTGACGGTGGGAGGTCTGGCTGACGGTTCCGGCGCCGGCTTCGGTTTCGGATCGCACGACAGCGTCAGCTCTCAACCGCGGCCTGGATTTCTCGAGAGCCTGCGCGCATTGTTCCGCAAAGTTACGGACTCCGATGAAAGCGGCGGAAAAAGGTACGCCGTCACCAGGATCAAGTTGCCACAGACCAGCGGTCAGATGCTTGGCGGGCATTTTTCGGGTGTTATTCTGACGACGGAATCAAAGCCGCATGTACCCCTGACTGTTCCCCCACCTGCTCGGGCGAGCCGCAGCCTTGCACCAGGGTCCGCCGACTTTTCCAGCATTCCGTTTGCGGGAGAGTACTGGATGTACCGGCAGCCGGATCGCCTGCCGCCGCCCGGATCGGCGCTCCGGCAGATGAATCCGCAGGCGCTGTCTTTTTTCACAACCGACCACACGCCGCTCACCATGGAGGCGCATCAAAAGTTGGAGCATCCGATCGCTTTGCGTTGTTGCCAGGAAATTCGTCTCGCGATTTCGAACGCCGATCACTATTCGGGAACGGTTGCACTAGAGCTGATTCTGATCGAAAGAGGCGCACAGGGCTTGCGATCGCAGAGTTTGGGAAAAGTCCCGGTAGTCACAAATCCACTAAGCGCGGCGTGGAACCAGCCATTCTCCCCGATTGCAGAGGTCCTGCGATTTCCCATTCCGCCGGGTGCCGCCATTAAAGAGTTCAACGAGATCGAAGTGATTTTTCATCGCGACAAACTCAGAATAGAGTACAGCGCCCGCATCTCCATCGAGCGATTCATCCTCGTGCCAAGGGTCTGAGGTTTAGCAGTCTGTGAAATAAGTCGTTCGTTCGACCACTCCCTTTGGTCGTGGCTCCGTAAGATTCCGATTCTGAGCCGCGACCAAAGGAAGCGGTTGTGGAGCATTTTTCCGCAGCCGTCTAGACCGGCACGCCGAACCGCCACAAAACGTAGCCAATCGCCTGGCGGGTGTAAAGCCACCACTCGCGCCAGTCGTTCGGCTGATTCAGAGAGCGCGGCGAGCCGTACACTTTGATCCCGCGAAATTCCAGCATTTTCTTGACGCGATAAATGTGGTAGCCGTCGCTCACCACGATGCAGGATTTCAGCCCCATGCGGCGCATGATCTCGCCGGCCGCGGCGGTCGAGTAGACGGTGCTTTCACCCGCACGCTCCACGACGATGGCTTCCGACGGCACGCCTTTGCTCGCCAGATACGTCTGGCCCACGCCGCCCTCGGTGTAGAAGGGATCGCCACCCGCGCCGCCCGTGGTGAGAATGCGCGGCGCCAGCCTTTTTTCATACAGCTCGAGCGCGTGATCGAGGCGCGCTCGCAAAATGGGCGAGGGCTTGCCGCGATACTCGGCCGCGCCGAGCACCAGGATGATGTCGGCCGGTTGCACTTCGTCGATCGTCGATTGGCGCGCGATCTCGACCGACGTGTACCCGATGTAACCGCCCAATGCGGCCACCGCGAGCACGATGACCGTGCCGATGACCCTTTTCATCTGCGGTATTCTGATCTGAACATTGTAAAGGAAGCATCACCCTAGAAAACGATGGCCAAGCTCGAAACTATCTCGAGTCCCGCAAACCCGTTGTTAAGAGACGTTCGTAAAGCGATCGGGCGCGGCGGTCTGACGGAGCAGGGTTTTTGCGTCGCCGAAACGTTTCACCTGCTCGAGGAAGCCCTGTGCAGCGATTGCGCCGTCAAGGTGATTCTGGCGGCGCGCTCCGTGCAATCGGCGGTAGAAACGCATGTGCGCCGGCTGGCTAACATGCGTGTAATCATCGTACCGGACGCTCTTTTTGAAAGTATCGCGGGAACCGAATCGAGCCAAGGTGTGATGGCCCTTGTGGCTCCGCCCACCTGGACGATCGAGCAGCTTTTTCGCGGCCGGAGCCTGGTGGTGGTGCTCGATGGCGTGCAGGACCCCGGTAACGCGGGGACCATCGCGCGCGCCGCGGAGGCGTTCGGGGCAACCGGCGTACTGTTTCTCAAAGGCACGGCTAGCCCTTTCAATTCCAAAACTCTGCGCGCCTCGGCCGGGTCGCTGTTTCGTATTCCGTTCGTGCATGGCGTCGACGCTGAATTGGCGCGGGCGGCGCTCCAGCAGAACAAGCTCGATGTCTATGCGGGCGTGCCGCTGATTTCGCATGACGGCGCGCAATCGCTCGTCAACGTCGACCTCACGCGAAAATGCGCGCTGATCATCGGTAGTGAAGGCAGCGGCGTCAGCGATGAACTCCGCTCCGGCGCCATCGATCTCGCGATTCCCACCGTAGGCGTCGAGTCCCTGAACGCCGCCATGGCCGCTTCGGTGATTCTCTACGAAGCGCGACGCCAGAGGTCGGCGCGATCGTGAGCCTGTTTGACGCCTCTCCGCTTGAGCAAGCCGCATCGGACAAGCGCCGGCCGCTCGCCGACCGTATGCGGCCGGACCGCCTCGAGGACTACGTCGGCCAGGAGCACATCCTCAGCCCGGGCAAGCCTTTGCGCATGCAGATCGAACGCGATCAATTAAGTTCGCTCATCCTGTGGGGACCTCCGGGAGTCGGCAAAACGACCCTCGCGCAGGTAATCGCCAAGGTCACGCGCTGCGAATTCGTGGCTTACAGCGCCGTGCTGAGCGGGATCAAAGAGATCAAGGGCGTGATGGCGGATGCCGAAAAACTGCGCCGCGCCGGCCGCCGCACCATCGTGTTCGTGGACGAGATTCACCGCTTCAACAAAGCGCAGCAGGATGCGTTCCTGCCCTACGTCGAACACGGCGACATCATCCTGATTGGCGCTACCACGGAAAACCCCTCGTTCGAGGTGATCTCGGCGCTTCTTTCTCGCTCAAAAGTGTATGCGTTGCGGCCACTTACAGTCGAAGAGATCAAGGAACTATTGAGGCGCGCGCTAGCCGATCGGGAGCACGGACTGGGTGATCTCGAAGTCTCCGCTTCGGACGAGTTGCTCGAGCAGATCGCGGTCATGGCAGGCGGCGACGCGCGTGCGGCCTACAACACTCTCGAAGCGGCAGTGGCGGCATCGCCGGAAAAGCAGTTAACGCAGCGGGCCGTCGAGGATGCGATGCAGCGCAAAGTGCTGCTCTACGATAAGTCCGGCGAAGAACACTACAACCTGGTCTCGGCGCTGCACAAGTCCGTGCGATCGAGCGACGCCGACGCCGCACTCTACTGGCTGGCGCGAATGCTCGAAGCCGGCGAGGATCGCATGTACATTGCGCGGCGTCTGGTGCGCATGGCCATCGAGGACATCAGTCTGGCCGACCCGCGGGCGCTCGAGCAGTCGATCGCCGCCATGCAGGCCGTGCATTTTCTGGGAATCCCGGAGGGCGATCTGGCGCTGGCGCAGGCCGCGATTTATCTGGCGGTCGCGCCCAAATCCGATGCCGCGATGAATGCGCTCTCGCTCGCCATGGCGGATGTAGCGACTACGACCGCCGAGCCCGTGCCGCTCCATTTGCGCAACGCGCCCACGCCGCTCATGAAGCAGTTCGGCTACGGCCAGGGTTATCAGCACGCGCATCGGTTCGAAGATGCGATCCCGGACATGGAATGCCTGCCGCCGTCGCTGGTGGGCCGCCGCTACTATCGGCCGACCGATCGAGGACTGGAAAAACGCATCGCCGAGCGCCTCGAAGAGATCCGGCAGGCTAAGAAAAAGTAAGTCTCAGCCGCCGATCAGCACGGAAGTCATCGAAATCGAACCCATTACGATCTGGTCGTTGAAGAACGACACACGTTCGCCGTCCGATTTCACCGCCAGCGTATAGAGCAGCGGCAGAAAATGCTCGGGCGTGGGCACCGCCATGCGCACATCGGGGCTAGGTTTGTCGAACGCTGCGAGCTGATCGTGGGCGCCAGCGAGAATCAGCCGTTTGATTTCGTCGTTGAACCGAACCGCCCATTCAACGCCATCATTCCGGGTGAAATCGACCGCCCTCAGGTTGTGAACGATGTTCCCGCTCGCGACAATCAACACGCCGTCATCGCGCAGCGGCCCGAGCTTCTTGGCAAGCTCGTAATGCCCGGCCCTGGTTAACCCCGCGTCCAAACTGAGCTGGATAACCGGAATGTCGGCCTCCGGGTACATGATGCGCAGCACGCCCCACGCGCCGTGATCGAGTCCTCGCTCGGGATCGATGCGCGCCCCCGCAAGTCCCGAAACTCGGCGTGCTAGCTCGGGATCACCCGGCGCGGGGTATTGGACCTCGTGCAGTTCTTTGGGAAACCCGCTGAAGTCATGAATCGTCGGCGGCCGCCCGGAACCCGTGACATAGACACCGCGCGTCTGCCAGTGCGCCGAGATGCACAGGATCGATTGCGGCCTCGGAATCCGCCGCGCCGCGTCACGCAATCCGCGGGTGAATTCGTTCTCCTCGATCGCATTCATGGGAGAGCCGTGCCCGGCGAAGAGGGCAGCCATCCGCGGTTCCACGTTCTCAACCTAGCACGGCGATTCGTTGGTGGTGCGCTCAAAGCTGTTAGTTATTGCCGCTTGACCATGTGGCTATATGTTCACATGGGTGAGTATTCCCGTAGGGGGCGGGGGCAGACTGTAAATCTGCTGGTCCTGGGACCTCCGTTAGTTCGACTCTATCCTCACCCACCAGCAACGAAGTTTTAGCGCATTACCGATTCGTAGTGGCGATGCAGGTAAAATCGATGTCATGAAGCTTACACTCGTGCCGGTCTGTGTTTTTCTGGCCGCGTTTGCGGCACTCGCGCAGCATAACCACGAGGCGCCGGCACGCCAGGCGTCCCTGATGCCGGGGCTAAGCGAATTGCATCACAAGATCTCGACGGCCAATCCCGAAGCCCAGCGTTTCTTCGATCAAGGTTTGCGGCTGATCTATGGCTTCAATCACGAAGAGGCGCGGCTGGCTTTCGAGCGGGCGGCGGAACTCGATCCGCAGTGTGCCATGGCGCAATGGGGAATCGCGCTCGCCGTCGGCCCCAACTACAACGATCCCGCGCCTGACCTGAACCGCCTAAAGCTGGCGTGGGAGGCGGTCCAGAAGGGGCTTTCGCTCGCCGCCGGCGCATCGCCTGAAGAGCGTGCATACCTCGAGGCGTTGGCGCAGCGCTACACCGACGATCCGAAGCCCGATCTGCAAAAGCTCGGCCTGGCCTACAAGAACGCGATGGGCGAGGTGACGAAGAAATATCCCGGCGATCTGGACGCCGCGACGCTCTACGCCGAGTCCGCCATGAACCTCCGCCCGTGGCAGCTCTGGACTGCCGACGGCAAACCGGCCGAGGGTACCGAGGAGATCGTCGCCACGCTCGAGTCTGTCTTGAAGCGCGACCCCAACCACATCGGCGCGAATCACTATTACATCCACGCGGTCGAAGCGTCGAAGCAGCCGGATCGCGCGCTCCCCAGCGCTCAAAGACTGGACACCCTCGCACCCGGGGCCGGACACCTGGTTCACATGCCCGCCCACATTTATATGCGGACCGGCGATTATCGCGCAGCCACCGTCAGTAATGTGAAGGCCGCCAACGTCGATCGCGAGTACATCAAGAAGTACAACGCCAGCGGCATGTATCCCGTGATGTACTTCAACCACAACGTTCACTTCCTCGCGGTCGCCGCCAGCATGGAGGGCCGGTTCGCGGAATCGATCAAATCGGCCGCTGAAGTTTCCTCAAACGTCAGGCCAATGGTCAAGGATATGCCGATGGCCGAATTCCTGCTGCCCACCGAGATGCTGATCCTGGTACGGTTTCGCCGCTGGAATGACGTCATGAAGCTTCCCGAACCGGATGCCGCCGCGCCGACCACCCGCGCCCTCTGGAATTTCGCTCGCGGCATGGCCCTGGCCGCAACCGGAAAAGTTGCGGAGGCGCAGAATGAACGGCAGGCGCTCGCCGATGGCGCCACAAAAATCCCGCCGGAGACGCTGCTGAATTTTAACAAGTCGCAGGATCTGCTCGGCGTGGCGCTGCACCAGCTCGAAGGCCGCATCGCCCTCGCGCGCGTCTCCTACCCGGCCGCGATCGAGCATTTCCGTAAGGCCGCGGAGATCGAAGACGCGCTGATTTACGATGAGCCGCCCGCCTGGTACATACCTTCACGGGAAGCCTTGGGCCGTGCCCTGATCGCCGCGGGCAATTATTCAGAAGCGGAAAAAGTATTTCGCGAAGAGCTGGAGCGCCATCCCCGGAGCGGGCGAGCGCTGTTTGGTTTGTGGCAGAGCCTGAAGGATCAGGGGAAAAAACCGGCGGCCAAACAGGCGGAATCGGAATTCCGCGCGGCCTGGAAAAATGCGGACGTGAAACTGGCAATCGAGGATCTCTGAAGCCGGCATGGCTACAATGAAAAGCTCGGCTGGCTATGCGAAGACCCTTGCTATCGGCAATGCTCGTGGCTATCTGGACAGCCCCGCTATGCCCGCAGAGCGCGCCTTCGACCGCCACATCGCAGATAGATAGCGCCCATTTCACTCCTGCAATCCGGGCACAACTGACGCACGCCGAACGGCAAACTCGGGAGCGCCCGCGCGATGCCCGGGCCGCCGGGGCGCTGGCCATGACGCTTCACGCCTACCAGCAGTACGCTGCGGCGGCGCGTGCCTACTCTCGCGCGCTGCTTCTCGATCCGCGCAATTTTGATTGGCTTTACCTGCTCGGCGCAGTTCAGATGGAGCTGGGAAAATTCGACTCCGCTGCGAAATCGTTCGCATCCGCTTTAGAACTTCGGCCGGACGATCTGGCGGCGGAGCTGCGTCTGGCCCAGAGTCTGACCACGCTCGCCAGGTGGGACGAAGTTGGCGCGCTCTATCGGCGCGTTCTCGACCGGCATCCCGGCTGTCCGCAAGCCTGGTACGGACTCGGGCGTGTCCAGTCCGCCCAAAACGATCACGCCGGGGCCGCCGAATCTTTCGCAAAAGCCTGCGAGCTGTTCCCGCTTTACGGCGCTGCCCACTTCGCGCTGGCCGCCGAACAGCGCCGGCTGGATCGGAAGGCGGACGCCGCCGCGCATATCGCCGAGTACGCGAAAAATGTCACGGCCGAGCCGCCGCTCGATGATCCGCCATTCAAGCGCGTTTACGAGCTGAATCAAAGCGCGCGCGTCCATCTGCAACGAGGTACGGAATTGGAGAAAGCAGGCAGGCTTGAGGAGTCCGTCCGCGAGCACGAGGCCGCGCTGGCCATCGACCCCGCCAACATGCAGGCCCACATCAACCTCATATCGCTCTACGCACGGACGGGAAATCCCAATAACGCGAAGGAACACTTCGAGGCGGCCACTCGCATGAATGCCGGCCGGTCCGATGCCTGGTACAACTACGGCGTTTTGCTTTTTCAACAACAGGATTTCAGCGCCGCCGAACAGGCGTTTCGCCGCGCCGTCGCGATCAACCCGTATTACGCCGAGGCGCATACGAATCTCGGCATGATTTATCAGCAGCAGAGCCGCCTCGATGATGCCGTGGCTGAGTTCCGGGAGGCCATCGCGAATCAGCCCGATTATCCTCTCCCGCGCTTTCAGCTCGGCCGTATTTTAGTGAATCAGCAGAAATACGGCGAAGCGATTCAGCAATTTCGCCGGGCGCTCTCGCCGGAGGACGATAAGACTCCGGCCTACCTGTACGCACTGGCCGCCACCTATGCCCGCGCCGGCGATCGCCGGCATGCCCTCGAGTATTTTGAGAAAGCACGCGATGCGGCCCGTGCGCGCGGCCAGTCGCAGTTACTTACGAGCATCGATCGAGACCTGAAAACGCTCGGTCGCGAGCAATGAAGCTGACACGGCGCGATCTTCTGAAGGCGCTCGCCGTCATTGGAACGCCGATCGCCGCAGCACAGGCGCCGATTTTCCGCGACGTCGCCGCGCAAGCCGGGCTCAATTTTCGCCATTTCAATTTCGCGGCCGGCCGCCATCTAATGCCCGAAATCATGGGCGCCGGCGTGGCTCTCATCGACTACGATAACGACGGCGATCTGGACATTTTTCTTGTCCAGGGCACGCACCTCGGCCGCGCCGGCAAGCCGCTCTCTCCGCCTCCACCCGGCTGGAAGCCAGGCAACCGGCTTTTCAAAAATCTACTCTCTGAAACCGGCGAACTGCGCTTCGTCGATGTCACCGAGAAGGCAGGCGTCGGCCACATCGGTTACGGCATGGGTGTTGCCGTCGGGGATTATGACAACGATGGTTTCGAGGACCTGTACGTCACCAACTTCGGCCGCAACGTTCTCTACCACAACAACGGCGACGGCACTTTTACCGACGTGACGCGCGATGCCGGCGTTGACGACCCCCGCTGGTCGACCAGTGCCGCATGGCTGGATTTCGATGGCGACGGCCTGCTCGACCTGTTCGTCTGCAACTATGTCGATTTCACTGTCGAAGGAAACCGCGGCTGTTTTTCGCCGGCCGGAGAGCCCGACTACTGCACGCCGAAAATGTACCGCGCCATCCCCTCACGCCTGTTTCGAAATCTGGGGAACGGCAAGTTCGAGGATGTCAGCGAGCCGTCCGGCATCAACAGCTCCTACGGACCGGCGCTGGGAGTGGTGTGCGCCGATTTCAACGGCGACGGCCGCCCGGATATCTACGTGGCTAACGACACGGCTGCGAATCGCTTGTGGCTTAACCAGGGCGATGGAACGTTTCGCGAGGCAGCGCTCGACATGGGTGTCGCCTACAGCATGGATGGTCTCGCCAAGGCCGGCATGGGCGTCACGCTGGCCGACGTCGAAAATAACGGCGGCCAGGTTCTGCTGGTGACCAATCTCACGCGCGAGGGCGTCACCTTGTTTCGCGGCGACGCGCGCGGCCAGTTCGATGACGTTACCGCGCAGTCCGGCCTGTTGCAGCCCACTTTCGGCTACACCGGTTTCGGGACGCAGTGGTTCGACTACGATAACGACGGCCGGCTCGATCTCTTCATCGCCAACGGAGGCGTCACGATTCCGGGATCGGGGCGCAGCGGCGGGTCGCCATATTCGCAGCGCAACCAGCTATTTCACAACGAAGGGCGCGGACAGCGTTTTCGTGACGTCTCGCAGGTTGCCGGGCCGGCGTTCCAGCTTGCGGATGTCAGCCGGGCGGCCGCGTTTGGCGATATTGATAACGATGGCGCGATCGATATCGTGGTCTCCAACAATAATGGGCCGGTCCGCTTGCTTCGCAACCATGCGCTTCAACGCGGGCACTGGCTCATCGTCAAGCTCGAATCACCCGGGAGGAATCGGTTCGGAATCGGCGCGCGTGTCGCCGTGCTGCGGCGAGGCCAGGACCCTTTGTGGCGGCGCGTTCATACCGATTCCAGTTATCTCAGCGCGAGCGATGTGCGCGTGCATTTCGGGCTGGGAGATCAGTTGGAAATAGACGCCGTGCTGGTCCACTGGCCGGACGGATCGAAGGAACGCTTCGAAGGGATCGCCTCCGATCGCATCGCGACCGTCCGTAGGGGTTCCGGCAAGCTGCTCTGACCGTACCCGCCGGAACCTTCCGTGCTCCCACAACATGAACTGCTTGATCTGATTTGTCTTATAAGCTACGCTGAGTGTTTCCGTTTACTCGATTTTTCCGTCGTAATCAGGGAGGATTTAACTGAATGACGTCCATACTGTGCGCACCCGCACTGTGGTTGCAAGCCGGCGGGTCCGCCGGGTCCGGGCAAGAATATCTTTTGGCCGTCCTCGGAATCAGCATTCTGTCACTCGTGGTGGCAGCGGGGCTGGCGAAGTACATCATCGGCCAGGACACCGGCACGCCGCAGATGCAGAAGATTTCGAATGCCATCAAGCAGGGCGCTGAAGCATTCTTGCGCCGCCAGAATAAGACCATCCTCAGTCTCGCTCTGGTTCTAGCCATCATCATCTATCTCGGTTATTGGTTCGGCAAAGGTGACAGCGGGCTGGCGGTTCGAATGACGATTTCGTTCGTCGCCGGAGCTCTCTGTTCCACGCTGGCCGGCTTCAGCGGCATGTGGGTATCCATCCGCAGCAACATCCGTACGGCTTCAGCGGCGCGCACCAGCCTCAACAAAGCACTGCAAATCTCTCTTCGCGGCGGCGCGGTAACGGGACTGAGTGTGGTGGCGCTCTCCCTGCTTGGCGTGGGTACGCTGTTTTGGCTCTTCGATGGTCTCAACAATCCAACCGCGGTCCCCACTCAGATTGTCGCGTTCGGATTCGGTGCGAGCTTCGTGGCGCTGTTCGCCCAGCTTGGCGGCGGAATCTACACCAAAGCCGCCGACGTCGGCGCCGACCTGGTAGGTAAAGTCGAGGCTGGCATTCCCGAGGATGATCCGCGCAATCCTGCTGTCATCGCGGACCTGGTGGGCGACAACGTCGGTGATTGCGCTGGCCGTGGCGCGGACTTGTTCGAATCCACCGCGGCCGAGAACGTTGGCGCCATGATTCTCGGCGCGGCCCTTTACCCGGTCTTCGGCATCCAGGGCATTCTGTTTCCGCTGGTCGCGCGCGCCTTCGGCCTGATCGCGTCCATCGTCGGCGTCCTGATGGTAAAAACCCGCGAAGACCGGGACCCCATGGAAGCGCTCAACCGCGGCTATTACGTAACGACCATCCTGGCGCTGCTCGGATTCTACGCCGCCGTTAAGCTGCTGTTGCAAGGCAACCAGATGCTCTTTTTCGCGGGCGTGGTCGGAATTGCCACCAGTTTTCTGTTTGTCTACATCACGCAGTACTACACCGAATACAAGTACCGGCCTGTGAAAATGATCGCCGAAGCCTGCTTGACAGGTCCTGCGACTACCATCATCGCCGGGTTTGCGATCGGTCTGGAATGCGTGGCCGCGCCGGTCCTGGTAATTTCAGGCGCGATTATGGGCAGCTATTATCTCGGTACCAATGCCGGACTCACGGGCGTGAGTCAGCAGGCCGCCGGGCTCTACGGGACCGCAATCGCCACCATGGGCATGCTTTCGACAGCCGCTTACATTCTGGCCATGGATACGTTCGGTCCCATCACCGATAATGCCGGCGGCATCATCGAGATGTCGCATCAGCCCGAAGAGATTCGCAATCGAACCGATCGCCTGGATTCGGTCGGCAACACGACCAAGGCGCTGACCAAAGGTTACGCAATCGGCAGTGCGGCCCTGGCGGCCTTCCTGCTGTTTTCCGCCTACATCGATGAAGTCAAGGGTCTTCTGCACAAAGAGAACATACCGTTCACCGTCGATATCGGTCACGTGCCGGTTTTTACGGGCGCGCTTCTAGGCGCCATGCTGGTATTTCTGTTTAGCTCGTTCGCGATTAAGGCCGTCGGCCGTGCTGCCCAAACCGTCATTGAGGAAGTCCGACGCCAGTTCCGCGCCAACCCAGGCATCATGCAGGGCACGTCCGACCCGGACTACGGCACGTGCGTCGATATCGTGACGAAATCCGCGCTCAAGGCCATGGTCGTTCCCGGCATGCTCGCGGTTGCCGGTCCGGTCATAGTGGGCCTGGTCTTT
>Ga0070696_100001884_pt1 | contig 13767 bp, 13 predicted proteins | sample KBSK1253metaG_FD_65474 | JGI IMG/M metagenome (GOLD analysis project Ga0070696, IMG submission 65474) | Corn, switchgrass and miscanthus rhizosphere microbial communities from Kellogg Biological Station, Michigan, USA - KBS K1-25-3 metaG | ecosystem: Host-associated > Plants > Roots >... | reverse complement strand
CCAGGAAGCTCGACGGACGCGCGGAGCGGAGGTGCGGATCCACACCCGCCAGTCCGTGCTCATGCGAATGATCACGCACGATGCGTTTCACACGGGGGAGATCTCGCTGGCCCTGGGGAGCAACGGGCTCCCCGCGATCGAGCCATGGGGCGGGCTCTCACGGGTCGCGCGCTAGAGACTCGGACCGCGCGGCGCTATGTAACGAGTCCGTCACCGTAAGCGGACCTGCGCTCGATACCGTGGGCGGCCATGCACGATCCCGGCGTCAGCAGGCGAACGCCGGCCTTGATCTCCGCGCTCGTCGTGGTGGTCAGCATCATCGCGGTCGGATCCGCGGCGATCCTGGCCACTTCAGTACTGCTCGGCCCGGCGGTAGTGGGCAGCATCCTCGGCGGCTCACCCGCTGGCAACAAGACGGGTGCGACGTTTTTGCCGGATGTGGTCCATAGGCTGGACGCGCTCGTTGCGGCCTTTCCTGGTCGGGCGGGTGTGTGGATCGCCGATCGTGGCTCGACCGCGCCGCTCTATTCGCACGACGCCAATAGGAACGTCACGACCGCGTCGCTTTACAAGCTCGGGGTGCTCATGGAAGCGGAGCGGCGCGTCGACAGCGGGCAGCTTCGGTACCGCGATGTGATCACGATCGGAGAGGCCGACGTCACAGAGGAAGGTTCGGGGTACGAGGTGGGCGCCGTGTTGTCCATCGACGACGCGCTCGAGGCCATGATCACGCTGTCGGACAACGGTGCTGCGCTAGCGCTGTGGCACCTCTTTGGTGGAGACGCCATCGATGCGACGCTCGCGCGCGCCGGCATGCCGGACTTCCACGTCACGTTCGACAGCACCGGCAACACCGTCGCGACACCACAAGCGATCGGCACATTCTTCGGGCTCCTCGCGCGGAGGGAGCTCGTTTCGGCCGCGGCATCGGAACGCATGCTCGCGCGTCTGCAGCGCCAAACGATCAATGACCGGCTTCCGGCGGCGCTTCCGAAGCAGACAGTTGTCGCGCACAAGACCGGCAATCTGGAAGGCTTTATCCATGACGCCGGCATCATCTTCACGCCGAGAGGCGAGCGCGTCGTCGTCGTAATGACCTCGGACGCGTACGACAGCGCCAACGACTTCATCGCCGAGATCGCGCAGATCGTGTACAGCGCGTCGCTGGAGTAGCGTGACGAAACGGTCATGTCTTTGGGGACCGCGCCGTCCACCATCGAGGGAGAGTGGTGGAGGCGCTATTGAGCAGTCAGCCGTGCAACGGTCTCAACGAGCAGATCGATGGCAAAGGGCTTGGGAAGTACGTCCGTAGCTCCGAGCCTGTCGTCCTCTTCCAACGCGGGTTCGTGCGCGGTGCACACGATGATCGGTGTCCCTGGGAAGCGGAGCCTGACGCCATGTACCGAAGCGCGCGCGCTTCCGCTGTCGTATGGATGGAGACCGATGAGATCCATGATCACGAGATCGGGAGCCAGGTCTTGCGGCGCGCGATCCAGTCCGTCGACGAACGTGAGGTCATAGCCCTCATCGCTCAGAACCTGGCGGATGAGGTTTCGAATGTCGCGGTCGTCCTCGATGACCAAGATCTGAGCTACGCGCGGCAGCCTGCGGACTTCCGGCGCGCGATGCAATTTTGATGACGGTGGAACTAGGTTTGATTCCAGGAGGCTCACATAGCTAGCCAACAGACCATCGATCCAGGTGCTGTTGAACAAGCGCAGGCACGCATGCTGCCGGCGCGGTCCAACCGTGAGGCGCAGCGGATCCTCACGTGCCTGTGCGACCCGACCCGACTGAAGATCGTTCGCGCGCTTCAGGCGACCGAGCTTGCGGCGGGGGATCTCGCGGTGGTGATCGAGCGAAGCCGTTCAGCGACCAGTCATCACCTGCGGATACTTCGCGAGGCCTCCGCGGTAAGCGGGCGGCGCGAGCGCAACGTCATCCGTTACCGCCTATCCGACGACATCAGCGCAAATGTGCTCGACGCTATCGGATCGGCATTCGACCTACTCGCGCCGACTTAGCCCGATTCCATAGCGTTTGTCACGAAGGCAGGCCGCGTGACCAAACGGTCATGACTCTGCGCGTGCGTATCACGACCATAACGTCATAGGGGCGGCCGGCTGTGAATGCTGGCTGGAGGCACGCGATGGCCACTCAAACGGGAACCAGAAGGATCTCCGATCCGCTTGCAAAGCCGTGGGTCCTGCTCGTGGAAGACGAGCCGACGCTCAGCAAGCTCGTCGGTAGCCTGCTCGACGACGCCGGCTACGAGCATGTGTCGATATCCGACCACGACCACATCGCGGCCGCCATCAACCGCTGGCGGCCCAAGTGCATCATCCTCGACAGCGACCCTGGGTCAAAAGGTCACCAGCGCTCGTGGGCCGACGCGGCCGCGATCCGGCGTGCTCACCCCGATCTGCCGGTGCTGATGTTCACCGCGGATCCGAGCTCGATCGCCGAGGCCCGAGCTGGGACGACTGAGCGAAGCAAGGCCGCCGCTTACGCCGGCGTGATCGACAAGCCGTTCCTTGTGGTCGAGTTCCTGTCCACCCTGCAACACGTCGTCGACACACCGCTGACGGCGCGGGCGACAGATGGCAAAGGAATCTCCGCCGAAGCGATCACTGTCTTCCCCGAGCTCGCCGGGCCCGGTTCGGAAGGCTGGGCCGTCGCGGATTTCTTCAGCATGGCCGTGCACGAACTGCGCACGCCTTTGACGGTCATCAACGGACAGGCGCAGCGTGCCCAGCGCCTCGTCACGAAAGATCCTGCACGCGCCACCGCCGCCCTGGATCTCCTCCAGGAGCAGATCACACGGATGACCCACCTCATCGGCGACCTGCTCGAGCATGCCCGTGTCGGCGCCGGCGCGCTCAGCCTCGACATCGTCACGTTCGATCTCGCGATCGCGACCGAGATCACGATCAGGCTGAATGAGCGCGAAGAGTCCCCACGTATCACGTTCCTCGGGCCATCGGCACCCGTGCGCGTTCGTGGCGATCCCGATCGGATCGCGCAGATCCTCGCCAACCTTCTCGACAACGCTATCAAGTACAGCCCGCCTGGGTCGCCGATCGACGTGGCGCTGACCGTGGTCGGCAAAGACGCCGAGATCCGCGTGACGGACCGTGGCGTCGGCGTGCCGGACGAAGAGCGCGACATGCTCTTCTCACCGTTCTTTCGTACTACGCGCACCCGCGACATCTCCGGGACCGGCCTCGGCCTGCACATCAGCCGGCGCATCGCCGAGCAACACAACGGGACCTTGTCACTTGAGTCCGGCGGAGGTGCTGGCAGCGTCTTCCTTCTCACAGTGCCTCTAGAGGACAAGTGATGACGAGCCGCATCATCTCCGATCCACCGCTCGCGCGGTTCCTCTTCTCTGATACGCGCATGGCACCGGTGTGGCTGCTCATCCGCATCTACGTTGGGTGGGCCTGGCTCGAAGCGGGATGGCATAAGGTCGAGACCGTCGGTGCCGGTAATTACATCGTCGATGGTTCCGGCATCCTGGCGTTCTGGACGCGGATCGCAGCGATCCCTGCCGCGCCCGCGAAACCGGCGATCACCTATGACTGGTATCGCGGTTTCATCCAGTTCCTCATCGACAACCATACCGAGGTCGTCATGGGCAAGGTCATCGCGTTCGGCGAGACAGCCGTCGGCGTCGGACTCATCCTCGGCGCCTTCGTCGGCATCGCGGCCGTCGGCGGCGCGTTCATGAACCTGAACTTCATGCTGGCTGGCAGCGCCAGCACCAACCCGGTGATGCTCCTTCTCGGCTTCCTCCTGGTCCTCGCGTGGAAGACCGCCGGTTATATCGGTCTCGATCGGTTCCTTCTGCCGCTGCTCGGGACCCCGTGGCGCGGCAACAAGAACGAAGAACCGCCGCGCCCTCGGATCATCGCGCCACACACCGCGCCCGTCTGATCTAGCCGAGAGCGCGTCGGGCGGCGGCCTGGTCCGCAGCTCCCGTACTCTGCGCTCCCATGGATAGCGGTCCGCTGTGGCTCGACGCGGAGACGATGCGCAAGCTCGGGCGCGAGACCATTGACGCGATCGCCGATCGCCTGACGCGGCCGTGGGACGCGACGCCGGTCGTGAACGCGCTCTCTCCCGACGAGCTCGCGGCCCGCTTGAACGAGCGCGCGCCCGAGGACGGGCGTGCCTTCGATCAGCTTCTCGCGCGGCTTGAGGCCGACGTCTTCCCGTTCATGGCCCGCAACGAGCATCCGGGCTACTTCGCGTACATCCCCGGCTGCGGCACGTGGCCCTCGGCGCTCGGTGATCTCATCGCGAGCGGTCTCAACATGGACGTCGGCTCATGGGGTCTGTCGGCGGGTCCGAGCCAACTCGAGCTCGTCGTCCTCGACTGGTTCAAAGAGTGGATCGGCTATCCCACCGATGCGGGTGGTGTCCTCACCAGTGGCGGCTCCGCTGCGAACATGACCGCGCTCGCGTGCGCGCGCGAGTCGCTCGTCGGCGCGATGTCGGATCGACTCGTCGTGTACTGCGCCGACCAGGCGCATTCCTCCATCGCGCGCGCCGCGCGCATCCTGGGATTCCGCCCGGATCAGGTGCGGGTCCTGCCGGTCGACGATCGCTACCAGCTACGGCCCGAGGCGCTCAGCGCAGCGATGGATGCCGACGCCCGCGCCGGACGTGAGCCGCTCTTCGTCGCGGCCGCCGCCGGATCCACGAGCACCGGTTCCGTCGATCCTCTGCCGCAGATCGCCGTGATCTGCCGCGAGCGCGGCGTCTGGTTCCACGTGGACGGCGCGTACGGCGGCTTCGCCGCGATCACGGAGCGCGGCCGCGCGGCGCTCGCGGGCATCGAGCTTGCGGACTCGGTCACCCTCGATCCGCACAAGTGGCTGTACCAGCCGTTCGAGTGCGGATGCCTCCTTGTGCGGCGCGGCCGCCAGCTGCTCGACGCGTTCGAGATCCATCCGGACTACCTGCGTGATGCCATGAGCGCGGTGCCGCGTGAAGTGAACTTCGCCGACTACGGGATGCAGCTCTCGCGGACATCACACGCGCTCAAGGTCTGGCTCTCGATCCAGTACTTCGGCCTGGCCGCATTCCGCGCCGCGATCGACCGCTGCCTCGACCTCACCGCGTGGGCCCAGCAGCGCATCGAGCGCAGCTCGACGCTCGAGCTCATGACTCCCGCCTCACTGGGTGTCCTCTGCTTCCGCCGCCGGATCGAAGGTGAGGCCGACGAGGACCGCAGCGAGCGGATGAATTCGCAGCTCGTCCGCAGCCTCGCTCGGACCTCGACCGGCTTCGTGTCGTCAACAAAGCTGCGCGGGCGCTTCGCGGTCCGGCTGTGCGTGTTCAACCACACCACGCGGAAGGACGACGTCGAGGCTGTCCTCGATTACTTCGAACGCAGCCAGGTCGACGACGTGGCCGCGGCGCCCCTCATCGAGCACGATCGCGACGCACGCCTAGATGACAGCTGGCTCGGGGCGCCTCGCGTCGACCCTGCCACCATCAGCGGCCTGCCGCTGTTCGCTGAGCTCGGCGCGCGCGATCTGGAGCGGGTCTCGCGCATGGCGCGGGAGGTCCGCATACCGGCCGGCGCCGCGATCGTCGAGCAATGGGACGTTGGCCGCGACTTCTACGTGATCGCCGACGGCACGGCGCGTGTGTTCAAGGATGGGAACCCCATCGACGACATGGGCCGCGGCGACTTCTTCGGCGAGCTCGCCGCGCTCGAGTGGGGCGCGAGCTTTTCCTATCCGCGCCTCGCGACCGTTCTCGCAACGTCCGATGTTCGCGCTCTCGTCTTGCCCGGCCCGTTCTTCAACGAACTCGTCCGCGACGCGCCCAGTGTTGGTACGACGATCCGCGGTGCGGTCCGCGCGCGTCTTCCCAAGATGTGAGGCTAGGGCTCGCGAGACCGCGCGATCGCTTCGGCGGCGCGCGCGCTGGCGGGTCGCGATCTCGCTGCAGCGAGGAACTCGGTCCGACGGAGTGAGTAGAGACGCACGTCGCTGCCCGCCGTCACCGTCGCGGTCCGCGGTACGTCGCGCAGGAGGGCGATCTCGCCGAAGTATTCGCCCGGACCGAGACGCCGTACCGGCCGCATCGCGATCGTCACGTCGGCGCTGCCGACGTCGATGAGGTAGAAGCGATCACCAGCGTCGCCCTCCCGAACCAGTACATCGCCCGTTCGCGCGACGACCGGCTCGAGCTCGGCGGCGATCCGCTCGAGTGTCGGAGCCGGCAGCGGCGAGAAGATCGGCACGGCGCGAAGAAGTGCGAGCTGACGCGTTGAGAGCGGGGTCAGCGTCTCCAGACGCAGAAGCGTTCGGAGCGCGAGAACGAGCACGACGGGGAGCACCGCGCCGACGGTGAGAAGAGCCGTCGGAACGCCGAAACTCTCAACGAGGACCGGTGCGAGCGCGGCGCCAAGCGCGAGTGCGGCCATGGTGAGTCCCTCGAGCACGCCGAACACACTCGAAAGCACCGCGGCTGGAGCGACGCGCTGCAGCAGCGTGCGGCCGGCGACGTCCATCAGGCTGCGGCCCGCGCCCGCGCCGGCGATGAGCGCGAATACGACTACGGCAGATGGAAGCAGCGCGATGGCCGCGAGCCCACCGCCCCAGAGCAGGATGCCGAACGCGACCCAGCGTGGGAGGGTCGTCTGGCCGGCAAGGGCGGCGGCCGACAGCGCGCCCACGATCCCGCCGAGGCCGAGCGCGGCGTTCAGCACACCGACGCCGGCATCGCCGATCCCCAGCACGCTCAGCGCGAGCACGACGAAGAGGACGTCGAGGGCGCCGACCTGCAGCGCTTGACCCGCGAGCAACGCAACGAGCGTCAACGCACGTGGTTCCGATGCAAGGACGCGCAGCGCTTGTCGCGGGCCGGGCGACGGCTCGGCGAACGCGAGCGTTGCTGCAGGCGCGGTCGGGCTCCGTACTCCTAAGACGACGACGGCACTCAGCGCGAGGGCCGCGGCCATCACGGCGTAGACGAGTGCCGGGCCAGCGAACGCGAGCAGCACGCTCGCAACGGCGGGCGCGATGAGGATGCTGGCGTTCTCGATCGTTCCGAGTGCGGCGTTCGCGGCGGTCAGTGCATCGGGCGTGCGGGCCAGTAACGGGAGCAGGCCGTTCTGCGCGGGGCGGGTGAGCGTGACCGCGGTCGCAGCGGTCGCGGCCAGCGCGTATACAAGGATCGGCGGTGCGCCGAACACGAGGGCGGCGGCGGTCGCGGCGACAGTGATCGCCTGCGCGCCGTATGCGAGCACCAGGATCCGTCCGCGCGGGTAGCGGTCCGCGAGCGCGGCGCCGAACGGCGCGAAGAGTGCGGCGGGAACGAGCTGCGCCACGGCCACGACGCCGCTCGCGACCACGCCTCCCTGCCCGTACGCGTAGACGAGCATGGCGATCCATGTCGCCCACTCGGCGGTGTTGAAGGTGATGAACGCGATCTCGATGCGTCGCATATCCGGATCGCGCGTCGTCGCGGCAACAACACCCGCGAATCTTGGTACCACTACGCGTTCAGGGTAGGAGCACACAACCCGCAAGGGGGCCGCAGGACCCTACTCCCAGCACTTCTGGCCCTCGTCCAAAGAGTGATAAACATCTACACGCGATGACCGATGTCTGCTCCAGCTGCGGCCTCGCGGTGGCGGGCGGCATCGAGGGCTGTCAGCGTCTCTTCGAATCGATCGGCCTGCGCGAGTACGAGGACATGCGCTTCGCGCGATACCACCGGATCGTCGTCGACGTGTACGCGATGCAGCACCCCGACCGCTACGGCCGCTCCGCGAAGTCGTTCGCCGCGCACCTCACGGGGCTCTGCGCGTGGCTCGACGACGAGTCCAGAGCGATCTCGACGAACGCCGCCGTGCAGCGTTGGCTCAATGGGCCATCACCGATAGACAAACCGGCCATACCGGCGAGTTACGGCGCGGTCACGATCCGGGAGCTCGTCGAAGCGGACGATCCCGTCCGTTACAGAGAGGCGCTGCTCCGCTGGGCGCACTCGACGTGGGATGCGTACTGCTCACTTCACGCCACCGCACGTGCGTGGATCGGGGTTTCGGGGATGGTAGGCGAGCGATAGCGAGCGAGCGAGCGAGCGAGCGGTGTAATGTCGCGTTGTTCGCGTACTACCCGAATTAGGGGATAGCCGCACCACAATCGGACAGGCATCGTTGACCTTGCGAGGCCGGAATTGAGGACCGGCTGAGGAGGGGAAGGGTTGTCCACGTTCGGTGCCCCGCGTGTCCTGGCCGCGGCCGCTCTCATCGCCTGCCTGCTCGTAGCCTGGCCCGGCGCACTCCCGACGGCCGCCGCGAGCCTGGATGCGCAGGAGTCCGATCTCGTTTCCGTCGTGAACTCCTTCCGCGCCTCACGAGGCCTCGCGCGCCTGTCCCTCTCGGACACACTCACCTTCGCCGCCAAGTGGATGGCGACCGACATGGCGATCTACGACTACTTTTCACACACTTCGCGCGATGGGCGTGCACCCATCCAGCGCATGACCGACGCCGGCTATCCCGGCCCGCAGACGTACACCGGCGAGAACATGGCTGCCGGATTCGCAAGCGCTAGCGAGGTGCTGAACGGCTGGCTCAACAGCCCCGCGCACTACGCCGTCCTGACCAATCCGAACTACCGCGCGATCGGCGTTGGTCGCGCCTACAGCGACGGCTCGAGCTTCCACACCTACTGGGTCATGGACGTCGGCGGGATCGTCGATGCCGCCACGGCCGTCCCCTCGTTCGACCTCGGGTATCACGCGGCGTGGGGCACGCAGAGTCCCGATGTGACGCTCTCTCCAGGACAGACCGCGACGATGGTCGTCGCGCTTCGGAACACCGGCTACCGCGGCTGGTACCGCGGGAACGCCGGTCAGCAGGCGAACCTCGGCACAGCCGATCCGCTCGACGCCCAGCGCTGGGATCTCGACTACGGATGGCCGTCGGCCTCGCGCATCGCGACGACGACGACCGCGTACGTCGGACCGGGCCAACTCGGCTGGTTCCAATTCCAGGTGCGCGCTCCCGCGCAGCCTGGCTCATACGTGCTGCGTGTGCGTGGCGTGATCGACGGGGCGACTTGGCTCGAGGACCCCGGCATCTACTGGACGATCACGGTCCGCTGACCGCGGGTCTCGACTAGTCTCGTCGCGTGCCCGCCGTCTCGTTCAGCACGGTCGCGCGGCCGGATCCGGATCCCGGGGACGTGCTCCTCATCGAAGTTCCCGCTCGTGTCGTCGCGGCGCTCAGCGATAAGAAGCGCGTCCCGGTGAATGTCACGCTCAACGGCGTTCGCTACCGGTCGACGATCGCTGTGTATGGCGGGAAGTTCTATCTGCCGGCGCGCAAGGAGATCCGCGATGCGGCGAAGCTGGCGCCGGGGAAGCGCGCGCACGTGACACTCGAAACAGACACCGCGGAACGCACCGTGATGGTCCCGAGCGATCTCGCGCGAGCGCTGTCGTCGGCGAAGAAGCGCCTCGCCTTCGACGCGCTGTCGTTCACGCGTCGTAAAGAACATGTGGAAGCGGTCACGGGCGCGAAACGTCCCGAGACCCGCGCGGCGCGGATCGCGAAGGTGGTGTCGTCACTCCGGGCACAATGACATCGTGAAAGTCGGCGAGCGTGAGGTCGCGGTCACCAACCTCGACAAAGTGTTCTTCCCGGCTCCGGGGCTGACGAAGGGCGACCTCATCCAGTACTACGCGGACCTCGCACCCTATGTGCTCAATCACGTCGAGCGCCGTCCGATGCAGATGAAGCGGCACCCCAATGGCGTTGAGGGCGACTTCTTCTACCAGAAGCGCGTCCCCAATCCGCATCCGGATTGGCTGGAGACCGTCCACATCAGCTACCCAAGCGGGAACGAGGCGGACTTTCCTGTCGTGACCGACGCCGCCGGACTGGTGTGGATCGCCAACCTCGGCTGCATCGAGATGCATACGTGGCACTCGCGTGTTCCCGATGTTCCGAAGCCCGACTACATGCTCATCGATCTCGATCCGAGCGAGGGCAACCCATGGGAGCACGTGCGCGAGATCGCGATGGTCGTGAAGGAGGTCCTCGACGAGCTCAAGCTCCCGAGCTATCCGAAGACCTCCGGCGTCTCGGGCATGCACATCCTCACGCCGATCGTGATCGAGCTCCCGTTCCCCGAGGTGCGGCGCTTCGCGAAGGCGGTCGCGGTGGAGATCGCGAACCGCGTCCCGAAGATCGCGACGACGACGTGGGTCGTGAAGGACCGCACCGGCGTCTTCGTCGACTACGGTCAGAACGCGTTCGACCGCACGATCGCGTCGGCGTACTCGATCCGGCCGATGGCTGACGCGCGCGCCTCAGCGCCGCTGCGCTGGGACGAGGTGCCCGACGTGCGACCCGAGGCGTTCACGCTCAAGACGATGCGCGATCGCGTCGCGAAGGTCGGCGACCTTACCGCCGACATCTGGCAGCACCGCGCGGATCTCAAGCCGCTCTTCAAGACGCTGAAGCTGAAGGATCCGGTCGTCGATGACCGCGTGCTTGTTCGTCCGAGTCGAGCGTGGACCGAAGAGGAGCAGCGGGCCTGGCGTGAACGCCCTCGCATTGGGGGCAGCGGCTGGAATCGCGGAACGTCCCGGCGACCGCCGGCGGCGAAGCCAAAAGAGGCGCCCGACTCCTAAGACGCACGGCCAAAGCGACGATCGGCGATATGCGGAGTGCCATTCGGCCCTTACCCTGACAGGCATCGACCGTAAGGGTGAGTGTTCAAGCACCTATTTGGAGGAACACATGAAGATCCTTCGCCCCAGCGTTGCCGTCATTGCCACGGTCGGCCTACTCGCCGCGGCCTGTGGCGGCGCCACGACACCCGTCGCCTCGCCGAGCACCAGCGCACAGGCGTCGGCCGCAGCGACCACGCGGAAGCTCGTCATCGGCTTCACCGCCTCGCAGACCGGCGCACAGAATCTTCCCTCAAAGAAGCAGACGGAAGGGATCCAGCTCTGGGTCGACGAGGTCACCAAAGCTGGCGGCATCAAGATCGGCAACAACGTCGCACTGATCCCCGAGATCAAGTTCTACGACGATGAATCCAAGACCGATCGCGTCCAGGCGCTGTACACGAAGCTCATCAACGACGACAAGGTCGACTTCCTGCTGTCGCCGTACTCCAGTGGACTCGTGAAGTCCGCGGCAGTCGTATCCGAGCAGAACGGCAAGGTCATGGTGACCGCCGGTGGAGCCGACGACGCGACGATGGAGCAGGGCTTCAAGTACATCTACCAGGTCTACACGCCTGCCTCGAAGTACCTCACGGCGGCGATCGACCTGATGCTGAAGCTCGACCCGACCATCAAGAAGGTCGCGATCGTCAACGAGAAGGACTCGTTCTCGACCTCCGTCGTCGCGGCCGCGAAACCGTACGCGGAGAGCAAGGGTCTACAGGTCGTCGTCAGCGAGGGTTACGACTCTGGCGCGACCGACTTCAACCCGTTCATCAACAAGATCGTCGCCGCGGCACCCGATGCGATCATCGGCGGCGGTCACTTCCCGGATGGGACGACGTTCGCAAAGCAGCTCTACGAAAAGAAGGTCACCGCACGATTCGTCGCGCTGCTCGTCGCGCCACCCGAGCCGACGTTCGCCGATGTCGGCGACGCCGCGCAGTTCATCGTCGGTCCGTCGCAATGGGAGCCGCAGGTGAAGTACTCGGAGGCCGGCGCGAAGGCTCTCAGCATCCCGTATTACGGGATCACCGTCGACGGCTTCACCAAGGCGTACACGGCTAAGTTCAACGTCGTGCCCTCGTACCACGTGGCTGGGGGCTTCGCCGCCGGCCTCATGCTTCAGAAGGCCCTTGAGGATGCGCAGAGCACAGACGCCGAGAAGGTCCGTGCTGCGCTCGACAAGCTCGACATCATGACGTTCTTTGGGCGGGTCAAGTTCTCGACCGACCCCAAGGCCCACGGCAAACAGGTCGCCCACGAGATGGTCTACGTCCAGTGGCAGAGGGACGCTGCGGGGAAGCTCGGCACGCAGATCGTTTGGCCGCTCGAGGCGAAATCCAGCGACGCCCAACTTCGCAAGTAACCGAACGAAAGAGTAGAACAGGCCGGGCATGAGCCTCGACGCCCTTATTCCATCGGCGATCGACGGACTCATGCTCGGCTTCGTCTACGGGCTCGCCGCGATGGGCCTCACGCTCATCTTCGGCGTCATGAAGGTGATCAACCTCGCGCACGGACCAGTCATCGCCCTCGGGATGTTCGCAGTGCTCGTCCTGAGCCAGACCTTCGGCCTCAACCCATACATCGCGCTAGCGCTCGTGCTCGTGATCGGACTTGTATTCGGCGTCGCGATCTACTTCATCGCCGTTGACCGTGTCATCAATGCGCCGGAGCTCACCACGCTCCTCGCGACCTTCTCGGTGAATCTCATGATCATCGGTATAGGCACCGTGATCTTCACCACGACGCCGCGCGCCGTCGACGTCGATCTTGGGGCGCTGCGTGGCGGCGGAATCACGGTCCTCGGTACGCACATCGTCTCGGTGCTCATATCGATCGTCGTCGCGGCGGGACTCTACGCGCTCCTGTTCCGGACACGCGTGGGCAAGTCGATCCGAGCCGTCGCCAACAATCGCAACGCCGCTGAGCTCATGGGCATCGATTCGCGTCGAATGCTCGCGCTCGCGTTCGGCATCGGCACCGCGCTGGCGATGACCGCAGGCGGACTCCTATCCACGCTCTTCTCATTCACGATCCTGTCGGGCACCACCTACGAAGTGAAGTCGTTCGTCATCGTCGTGCTCGGTGGACTTGGCAATCCGACCGGAGCCCTCGTCGGTGGCATTGCGCTCGGGCTGCTCGAAGGCGTGGCGACGGTATTCATTCCGGTCTCGTGGGTCCCCGTCCTGGAATACGTCATCTTCGTGCTCGTCCTGCTCGTTCGGCCGTCGGGTCTTTTGGGCTCGCGCGCATGAGAAGCGTGCGAGCGCCATTCCTCCCGGCGATCCTGCTGCTCCTCGCGATCGTGGCCGCGATCCCGATCGTGACGAACAACCCCTCGCTGCGTGAGGAGCTCTTCCTCGTGTTCATGCTTGTCACGCTCGCGTCCAGCATCAACATCATCATGGGCTACACGGGGTATGTGTCCTTCGGGCACATCGTGTTCTTTGGCATCGGCGGGTACATCGCCTTCTGGCTCATGCAGAGCTTCGGCGTGCACGTGCTCGTCGCGGCCGTCGCGGGGGCTCTTCCGGCGGCGCTGATCGCGGCGCTCATCGGCATACCGATCCTGCGGCTGCGTGGCGCGTATTTCGCGCTCGCGACGATCGGCATCAACGAGGCGATGCGGTCGTTCGTCACGAACTTCGAGCCGTTCGGTGGCGCGGTCGGCATGTTCTTCAACTTCTCCATCTACAGCACCTACGGGGGAGCTCGGGACGCCGCCCAGCTCGCGTATTACGCAATGGCCGCCATCGCGATCGGCACGATCGTGGCGAGCTATGCGATCAAGCGATCGAAGTTCGGCCTTGCACTCATGGCGATCCGGGAGGACCAGGACGTCGCGATGGTGGTCGGCATCGATCCCGCGCGCGCGAAGGTCATCGCCTATGTGATCTCGGCGTTCTTCCCGGCCCTCGCAGGGGCGATCTTCTTCTTCAAGAACGGCATCATCGAGCCCGGGCAGGCCTTCGATCTGCTGCGCTCGATCGAATCGCTGGTCATGGTCGTGCTCGGCGGGATCGGCACCGTCGCCGGACCGATCGTCGGCGCAGC
>Ga0070696_100001883_pt1 | contig 13769 bp, 9 predicted proteins | sample KBSK1253metaG_FD_65474 | JGI IMG/M metagenome (GOLD analysis project Ga0070696, IMG submission 65474) | Corn, switchgrass and miscanthus rhizosphere microbial communities from Kellogg Biological Station, Michigan, USA - KBS K1-25-3 metaG | ecosystem: Host-associated > Plants > Roots >... | reverse complement strand
CGCTTTCCTGCGCGACAATTCGCCGGATGCGTTTCGGAAAGTGGTGGACCGGCTGCTTGCGTCCCCGCATTATGGTGAACGCTGGGGCCGCTACTGGCTGGATATCGCGCGCTATTCCGACGACAAGCTGAATTCGACGAACGACGATCCGTATCCCAACAGCTTCCGGTATCGCGATTGGGTGATTCAGGCTTTCAACGATGACATGCCGTACAATCTGTTCGTCAAGGCGCAGATCGCGGGTGATCTTCTCGAGCGCCCGGATAAAGAGAAAATGGCCGCCGGGCTCGGATTTTACGGCATGAGTCCGGAGTTTCAAGACGATCGCGTGGATGCTACGACGCGCGGCTTTCTCGGTCTGACTGTGGGATGCGCGACTTGTCACGATCACAAGTTCGACCCCATCCCGACCAAGGACTATTACTCGCTGCTGGGCGTGTTTGAAAGCACGAAATCTTACGACTATCCGCTGGCGCCCGCCGATACCGTCGAGGCATTTGAGAAACAGAAAAAGAAAGTCACCGATAAAGAGAAAGAGATTAAGGATTTTCTGGACGCGCAGGGCCTGCAGCTCGCGGAGATTTATGCCGCGCAGTCCGCGAAATACCTGATGGCGGCGCGACGCGTGATGGGCACGGCGAAGGAAGACGTGTTCGCGGCCGCTCGGCCGGAGCATCTCGATCCGGAGACCCTCGAACGGCTGGTACGGTATTTGCGCGTCACGGCGAAAGAGCACGCGTTCCTGAAGCGCTGGGATGAATTGGCCAGCAGCGGCTCGGATGCCGAACTCGAGAGAGTCGCCGTCGAATTTCAAGCTCTGCTGCTGAACGTAAACCGTGAGAAGAAATCCATCGATGAGAAGAACCTGATTCGCCTCGGCGGCTCCACGGATCGTGAAGTACTGAGCGGGGCGGATCTGCTGTCGCTGGCACGCGATCAATATATACTGTGGCGCGATTTCTTCGGCGACTCGCGGATCGGCGAGCCATACAAGATGGACAGCGGCGTCTTTCGTTACGCCGACAAAAAGATCGAGAGGTTCCTGGCGGGTGAATGGCGGGCGCATCTGGACAATCTGCGGACCGATCTCGAATTGGCAAAAAAAGCCATGCCGCCGCAGTATCCGTTCCTGCACGCCATCAAAGATACCGACAAGCCGGCTAACGTCCGCGTTCGCATCCGGGGTAGCGCGGATAACCTGGGTGAGGAAGCGCCCCGGCGCTTTTTGCAGATTCTTTCAAATGCCGACCCGCAACCATTCCGAAAAGGGAGCGGCCGGCTGGAGCTGGCGGAAGCCATCACGGACCCGAAAAATCCGCTGACGGCGCGAGTGCTGGTGAACCGCATCTGGCAACACCACTTCGGCTTCGGAATCGTGCGCACTCCCAGCAACTTCGGCCAGATGGGCGAGCGGCCGACGCATCCGGAACTGCTGGATTATCTTGCCACGCGGTTGGTCGAGAATCATTGGTCGATAAAATCGCTGCACCGCGAGATGATGTTGTCGGCGACGTATATGCTGAGCGCGGCGAATTCGGAGAAGAACTTCGGGATCGACCCCGAGAACCGGCTGCTCTGGCGCGCCAATCGGCGGCGACTCGATATTGAAGCCATGCGCGACTCGCTGCTCTACGCCGCGGGCGAGCTGGATTTAAAGGTCGGTGGAGAAGCCGTGCCGTTGACAGCCGAAAAGAACAATCGCCGGACGATTTATGGATTTGTGAGCCGCCGCCGTCTGGACCGGACGTTGGCGCTGTTTGATTTTCCCAACCCGAATAATACGAGCGAGGCCCGCATGAGCACCAACACACCGGTGCAACGCATGTTCTTCATGAACAGCGGCCTGGTGATGCACGAGGCTGATGCGCTTTCAAACCGGCTCGCAAAAGATGCTGGCCCGGATACGGTCAAAATTCGCCGGGCATACCGGCTGCTGTTCGGTCGCGATCCGGAGCCAGCGGAAATCGAGCTCGGTACTGAGTTTCTCAAGGCCGGATCGAAAGCCTGGCCCCGGTACGCTCAGGTGTTGCTCAGCTCGAACGAGTTTTATTTCGTGAATTGAAAGGAACGGCCGGTATGACACGTCGTGAAGTTCTGCGAATCATGGGAAGCGGCTTCGGCGCGATGAGCCTCAATCATCTGCTGTCGAAGAACGCTTCCGCCGGCAGCATGCTCGGCGCTAAGCCGCCGCACTTTCCGGCAAAGGCCAAGCGCGTTATTTATCTGTTTCTGAACGGCGGCGTCTCTCAGGTGGATACGTTCGACCCCAAGCCGATGCTGACCAAGTACCACGGCAAGCCGGCGCCTTCAGGCAATCTTCAGACTGAGCGGAAGACGGGAAGCCTGCTGAAGTCGCCTTTCGAATTTCGGAAGTGCGGCAAGAGCGGCGTCGAGGTCAGCGAAATATTTCCCAAGCTCGGCGATCGGATTGATGACGTGTGCGTGATCCGTTCAATGCACACGAACCGTCCTAACCACGAACCTTCCCTGTTTCGGCTGAACTGCGGCAATCCCCTGCCCGGCCATCCGTCCATGGGTTCGTGGCTGACTTACGGACTCGGCACCATCAATGAAAATTTGCCCGGATATGTAGTGCTGTGTCCGGGGCTGCCGGTAATCGGTCCGCAACTTTGGACTTCAAGCTTTCTGCCGGCCGTTCATCAGGGGACGTATATACCGAACACCGACATCGATCCTGAGAAACTGATCCAGAACATTCGCAATCACGAGATCGGTCCGGACGAGCAGCGAAAACAGCTCAATTTGTTAGGCAAGCTGAACGGGCTGCATCTGGCGCGTGAAGGGGCCGATTCGGAGCTCGAGGCCAGCATCGAATCCATGGAGATCGCCTACCGGATGCAGACCGAAGCGCTCGATGCGTTCGATATCCGCAAAGAGACTACGGCCACGCGCGAGCGTTATGGCGATAACGATTTTGCGCGCGGATGCCTGCTGGCGCGGCGTCTGGTGGAGCGCGGCGTGCGCATGGTGCAGGTGTATTTCGGGAACATGCAGCCCTGGGATAACCACGATGACATCACCATTCACCAGAAGCTCGCGGCCGAGGCCGATCCAGCGATCGCGGCCCTCATCGATGATCTGAAAACTACCGGCCTGTTCCAGGAAACCGTACTCATGATCGGCGGAGAATTCGGACGGACACCGTCGGTGGAAGTGAGCGGGCTGGTGAAAGTACAGTTCGGCCGCGACCACAATAATCACGGCTTCAGCATGCTTCTGGCCGGCGGAGGCATCAAAGGCGGCATAACGTACGGGGCCACCGATGAGTTTGGATTTAAAGCCGTCGAAAACCCGCTGGACCCGAACGACATTCAGGCGACGATATTAAACCAGCTTGGACTCGACCACACGCGTCTTACTTATCGCTACAGTGGCCGCGACTTCCGTTTGACGGACGTCAGCGGGCGGGTCATTAAGGAAATACTGGCTTAAGGCTGCGCGAGTTAACTTACATTCGCCCGATGATACGCCGGCTTGGGGGGCTGGACGGGTACACTTAGGCTGGGCCGGCCGGCATCCAAAACCTCTCGTACCTTCGCCATCAAGGCGTTCGGCAAGAACGGTTTCTGGATGAAGGATTTCTTTTCATCCACGACGCCATGAAACGCGATTACATCGTCGGCGTATCCGGACATGTAGATTACTTTCATGCGTGGGGCGATTTGCGTAAAGCGTTTTGCCAGCTGGTGTCCATTCATCAGGGGCATCACGACATCCGTGAGCAGCAAATCGATCGATCCTGCGTGCCGCTCCCAGTTGTGCAACGCCTCCGCGCCGTCGCCGGCTTCCAGAATGCGGTAACCCGCGTTAGTCATTACGTCGCGCAGTAATCGCCGAAGAGGCGCCTCGTCTTCCACCAGCAGAATCGTTTCGTTTCCACCGCAAACCCCATTGGTCGTCCGTCGCGCGGGCTCGGCTTCGCAGATTTCGTGGAAATGCGGCAGGTAGATGCTGAAAGTGGAGCCCTTGCCCAGATCGCTCGCCACCGCAATGCCGCCACCATTCTGCCGGACGCTGCCGTATACGCTCGAAAGTCCAAGGCCCGTTCCCTTCCCTCGATCCTTCGTCGTATAGAACGGCTCGAACAGATGACTTCGGGTCTCCGCGTCCATTCCCTCGCCGGTGTCGGTAACGGCGAGTTTCACGTAAGCTCCGGTGGGAACATCGGCCGCGCAGCTCGCCTCCAGGTCGAGAATGACGTTAGTTGTAGCGATGGTGATCGTGCCTCCGTACGGCATGGCGTCGCGCGCGTTCGCCACCAGATTGATGAGCACCTGTTCCATCTGGTTGGTATCGGCTTTAATCTGCCCCAGGCCGGAACCAAGGTTTGTGCGAAGGACAATATCTTCGCCGATCACGCGCCGCAGCATTTTTTCAATATTCGTGATGATATGGTTCAAGTCCACTGGCTTTGGCTGGATCATCTGGCGGCGGCTGAAGGCCAACAACTGTGTGGTAAGGGACGCCGCCTGATTACCGGCTTTCAGAATCTCCTCGGCCTGCCCGTGCAAACGATGATTGGTATCCAGCGAATCCATCATCATGTGACCGTAGCCGTTGATGATAGTGAGCAAGTTATTGAAGTCGTGAGCGACTCCGCCCGCCAGCCTGCCGACGGCCTCCATTTTCTGCGAATGCCGGAGTTGCTCCTCGAGTTTCTTTTTCTCGCTGATATCCGCGACGGCGCTCATGATCCCGCCGATTGATCCGTCGCCGTTCCGCAGGGGAGCCGTCCAGACGGCGACATCAATGCCGCTTCCATCTTTCTTCTGGCGCCGGCGTTCAAGGCCCGATATCTGCTCGCCCGTCCCTGCTTCGCCAATCGTCTTGTGAAATTCCTCGATCTGATCATCGGAGACAAACGGGGGGATGCGGTCCAATACCTCGTCGATGCTCCAGCCGAACATCCGCTCAGCAGCCGTATTCCAGCTTTTCACACGACCTTCTAAATCCATTCCGATGATGGCGAACGGCGATGCCTCAAATACCGCTTCCAGCCTCTCGTTAACCTGCTGCAATTCCTGGCCGCTGGATTCAACCGCCATGGTTTTTCGCCGAGCCACTACCACCAGCGCTCCGCTCACGTAGATCAGAAGGCCAATCGCGAGCGTCAGGACAAAGATGATCTGAGCCGAGCTCATCCACTCTTCAGCGGACGGCCACACGCGAACCAGCCACGGAAGGCCATACACATCGGCCTGTGCCTCAGAGCCATAGGGTAATGTATTTTGGGACGTGGAGAAATCGCGGACATAGATCGGCTCCTTGGGGTCGGAAATGGAAACTGCGTATCCGCGAGGGATTTCTGCGTCCACGAGCGAATCGAGCCAAGCCTGCGTCTTCAGCACTCCGATCAAGAGGCCGCCGGTCGAAGCGCCGCGGACCAGCGGTACGAGTACCAGAAGCGCCCGGCCGGCGTTTCCCGCCGCGAGTATAGTGGTCCTGCCGGCTTTTCGAGTTGCGTCGAGGACACTGCCGGGGATCGTATAATCGCCCAGACTCACGTTGTTCTGGTGTGCCTCGGGCCGCAGCCAGACTATCGATTCGTACGCCGGCTGTGCTGCGCGGAAACGATTCACTTCCTCGGCCGTCTCGGTCGGGCTTCCGGTTGTCGCAAGTTCCTCAAGCGGTCTGACGTACGCGGTGACTGTCGAAGCGATCTTACTCTGCACGCTGCGCGCTGCCAGGGCTGTCGTCTGCGCAACCTGCGCCCGCTCGCGCGAAAGCATGACCCGGCAGAGAAGGAGAGTAGCGCACCATCCACACACTGCGAGCACTAAAGGCAGCCAGTTCCAGTCAGCGCGTCTCAACGGCCGGATAAATCGGTATGGCTTCGTTGCGTTGGACACCGAAGACAGAATTGAATTATTATAAGTCCCTTCCACGCATCGATTATACGGACATGACTGCGAGAGGTTAATACTCTCCGTGGTAAATCGGTTCTAAGTTAGATTAGGTAGCAGAAATATAGTTACTAGAGTTAGTAGCTAACGATGTTCTTTTGATAATGCCGTGCACTACTAACCGTAGAGGATGGGGAGAAGCCAATGGCAACGCTGGGACAAATCGAGTACGAACAGGCAAGCGCCGAAGTTCGCGCAGTCTTCGACGACATCATGGCCACGCGCAAAACCGACTGGATCAACAACTTCTGGAAGGCCATTGCGGGCGATCTGCCAACGCTGCGCCGGACATGGGTGAGTCTGAAAGCGATCATGGCGCCCGGCGCGCTTGACGCGCTGACCAAGGAGATGATCTACCTCGCGGTGAGCGCCACCAACCAATGCAATTACTGCATCGCGTCTCACACCGCCGCCGCGCGAAAGGCCGGGATGACGGACGCGATGTTTGCCGAGCTGATGTCCGTGGTCGGCATGGCTAACGAAACCAACCGGCTCGCGAGCGGATATCAGGTTGAAGTCGACGAACGGTTCAAGGTTTAGGAGGATTGACGCGAAGGCCCGCAGCGGCAAACCACGGGTGCAACTCAATCAACAGGCGTCCCGATTTGACCGCGGGGTCGCCATCCATGAGAGCTCGCGCTTCCGCCACGGAGCTGAGCTTGAAAATGAGCACGCCGCGCAGTTCCCCGCCGTCGGCGAAGGGACCTGCAACAATTAACTTTCCGGCCTCAGACATTTTGCGGAAATTCGCGAGATGACCTTCCTGGATGCGCCGCGTTTCCACGGTTTCCTCGGCGGTCCAGTTCGGACCTTTGCGGAACAGGCCCATGACATACGTGGTCATTTCATATTGCGGTTCCTGGCCGCCTGCCGCCAGCAGCAGGGATGCGACCGCGCTCACGATCAACAGCAGCCGAAGTATCATGGCTGAACTATAGCACCGGCGTATAATGTCCACATCAACCAAGAAGGAGTATTCATGAGCCGCTTGCCATTGATCATTTTGTGCGCAGTAGTTTGCGCATTTCCCGCTTTCAGCGCCGAGCCCTCTGCTCCACCGGTCGGCAAGATTTTCGACCGCGACCTGAGCACGATCGAGGAAGAGCTTGTGCCGCTGGCCGAGGCGATGCCGGCCGATCAATATAAGTTTGCGCCGGCGCATGGCGAGTTCGCCGGCGTCCGCACCTTTGGGCAGCAGGTCTCCCACGTCGCGGCGGTTATTTACGAAGTCTCCGCCAGCGTGCTTGGCGAGAAGAATCCCAGTGAACCGGGCCAGAACGAAAACGGCCCGGCGTCGCTCAAGACCAAGGAAGATATCGTCAAATACCTCAAGGACGCCTTCGCTTACGCCCATAAGGCCATGGCTTCGCTCACCGCCGATAACCTGACCTCCATGGTGCAGTCGCCTTTCGGCAAGAACAAAGTCCCGCGAGTATCGATGGCGACTGTCGCCGCGTGGCACAGTTTTGATCACTACGGCCAGATGGTCGTTTATGCGCGAATGAACGGCATCATTCCGCCCGCCAGCCGGCGTTAGGCGGAAGATTTCTCCCGAAAATGAGCGATCTCAACGGCAAAGTCGCCATCATTACCGGGGCCAAAGGCGGCTTAGGGTCCATTGCAACGAAAACATTTCTGGATGCCGGTGCGGCAGTCGTCGGTGTATCACGATCGATTCAAGCGAGCGACTTTCCACATCCCCGTTTCGTAGCGATGACCGCCGAACTGTCCACCCGCGAGGCCGCGTGGGCTTTGGCGAGATTTGTCGAAGCCCGGTTTCATCGGATCGACATTCTGCTCCACCTCGTGGGCGGTTTCGCGGGGGGCAAGACCGTCGCCGACACCAATGATGCGGCGCTAGACCGGATGCTGGAGTTGAATTTTCGACCGGCTTTTTTCATGGCCGGCGCTGTGATCCCGTTGATGCGTCAGGCCGCCGCTGGCCGAATCATTGCTATCGGGAGCCGCGCCGCCGTTGAGCCGCAACCGGGTATTAGCGCCTACAGCGCGTCCAAGGCTGCCCTGGTATCGCTGATCCGCACGCTGGCGCTCGAGAACAAGGATCGCGGCATTACCGCCAACGTCATTCTGCCCGGTACCATGGACACCCCGGCCAACCGCGACGCGATGCCTCAGGCTGACTTTTCGAAATGGGTGGATCCGCGGCAGGTCGCGACTCTCGCAGCGTGGCTGGCGTCAGACGAGGCTTCGCAAGTGACCGGCGGCGCCATCCCCGTATACGGTGCAGAACTCTGAACGGCATTCGATTCGGCCAGTCCGTCTGCGGCACATTGACCGAGGCGCTCAAGCGAGAGTGGCTTGAGACCAATGGCCTTGGCGGATTCGCTTCCTCGACTATCATCGGACTCAACACGCGCCGGTATCATGGCCTGCTCATTGCGGCGACCGAGGGGCCGGTTAGTCGTACGCTGTTGCTTTCCAAACTCGAAGAAACGCTCGTCGTCGGAAACAGGCGATTTGAGCTGTCAGCGAATCGATATCCGGACGTCATCCATCCACAGGGCTACCAGTACCTGAAGGAATTTCGACTGGATCCCTTTCCGGTCTTCACCTATCGGATCGCGGATTTCGAACTCGAGAAGCGCGCATTCATGGTTCATGGCGAGAATACGACCGTGGTCGAGTACGAGCTACGGGGCCACTCGGGCCAGAGCTGCATGCTGGAGGTGCGGCCGCTCATCGCGTTTCGCGATTACCACGCCACAACGCACGCGAATCCGGCCTTGAATCCCGCCGTCGCGTCCAGCCCGGGACACATCGCGATTACGCCGTACCACGGTCTCCCCACGTTGCATTTCGCTCACGACGCCGCATCTGTCACGACCGAAGACGACTGGTACTACAACTTTGAATACGATCTCGAACGCGAGCGCGGCCTGGATTACCGCGAAGATCTGTTTTGTCCGTTCGTCGCAACCTTCGATCTGAATCACGACTCCGCCGCTACGATCGTCGCGTCCACGGATCGCCGGAAGGCCGTGGAGGCCTCCGCGCTGCGTTTGAAGGAAATCGCGCGCCGGGCGGCCGTGCGGCGGACATCCCCGTCCGACGATCTCGTGGCCCAGGCGCTCACGTCAGCCGCCGGCCAGTTCATCGTACGGCGCGGCGATGTAAACACTGTAATCGCCGGTTATCACTGGTTCTGCGACTGGGGACGAGACACGATGATCGCGCTGCCGGGCCTGACTCTTGTTACCGGGCGAACAGAATTGGCCAAGAGCATTCTGCTTGAATTTGCCCGCTACGTTGACAGCGGACTGTTGCCGAACCATTTTCCAGATACCCGTGAATCGCCTGAATACAACACCATTGATGCGACTCTGTGGTTCTTCGAAGCCGTACGGAAGCTTTTGGAATACACAGCGGATTTTGAATTCGTCAAGAGCAGGCTTTACGGCAAGATGGCGGACATGATCGGCTGGCACGTACGTGGCACGCGCTACGGCATCCACGTGGACCAGGATGGGTTACTGGCTGGCGGCGAGCCCGGCGTTCAGCTTACTTGGATGGACGCGAAGGTCGGCAACCAGGTCATCACGCCGCGGAGCGGGAAACCGGTGGAGGTGCAGGCGCTTTGGTACAACGCATTGATGATTCTGGAAGCGCTCGCGGCAAAGTTCGACGATGACTCTACTTCTGTCGAGTGTTTAGAACTAGCGATCCTGGCGCGCAAGAACTTCGAGCCAATCTTCTGGAACGAGACTGGCGGTTATCTTTATGACGTTGTGGACGACGGCCGCCGTGACGCATCCATACGCCCGAATCAGATTCTCGCGGTCAGCCTGCATCATTCCATGTTGTCACCGGAAAAAGCCCGTTCCGTGGTGGATGTCGTCGCGCGCGAGCTACTTACTCCTTATGGTTTACGCACTCTCGCGCCAGGCGATCCCAATTACCGGCCCCGCTACGAAGGAGACCAGTGGAGCCGCGATTCGGCTTACCACCAGGGCACGGTCTGGCCATGGCTTCTGGGTCCGTTCATCACCGCATATTTGAAGGTTAACGGCCGCACTGAGCAGGCGCGCCGGAACGTCGCCGGGTGGCTCGATCCTTTCCGTGAGCACCTGAGCATCGCAGGCCTGGGGCAGATCTCAGAAATTTTCGATGGTGACCCGCCGCATGCGCCGCGCGGCTGTATCGCGCAAGCCTGGAGCGTCGCCGAGCTACTTCGCGTCCTGGCGGAAGACATCCACGATTAAGAGGCTCACCTAGGGACACCACCTTGTAGCACGCGGCCCCTCGATCATATAATTACGTGATGCCTGGAATGGTGTTTGAGCGACTTACAACCCTTAGCCTGCGCGGCCGTATCGCGGAGAAAGTCCGTGACGCTATTCTTAGCGGTTCGTTGCAGGAAGGCCAGCGCCTGGTCGAGCGCAAGCTAGCTACTGAGCTAGGAGCTAGCTTAACTGCTGTCCGGGAGGCGCTGATCGAGCTAGAGATGGAAGGATTCATTACTAAACACCGCAATGCCGCCACTTATGTCACCAAGCTCTCGCTCGAGGAGGCCGAAAAGCTTTTCGCCCTCCGTGAGGTACTGGAGGTATTCGCTTTTGAACAGGCAGCCCAGTTGGCAGAGGTCGAGGAGCTCGAACACCTGGAAAACTTGCACCGGCAGATGATGGAGGCCGCTCGAGCGGAGGATTACAAGCTGTTTCTGCAGCGGGATTATGCGTGGCACGAAGCCGTCTGGCAGATCAGCGGGAACGAATACCTTCAGTTCGCCTTGAAGCGGCTGCTTGTACCTCTGTTTGCGTTTTCCGTCATACGGATTGCACGGCATGGGACCTTTGACCTGATTCGCGATGCCGAGTCACACCTGCCGATTCTGGAGGCGTTGAAGGCGCACGATCCGGAGCAGGCCCGGTCCAGCCTATCGATAGGTCTGAAAGAGTGGAATTGGGTCAACCGCGCCTATGTATTCGGCGAGGGCGTCCCCTCCTCCGCCGCTCGATGAAAATCACGGAAATCGAAACGCACGTCTTGCTCGTGCCGGACTACGATCCCGATGCGTGCTCCTCGGCGCAGGACGATATCGTCGTTCTGGTGCATACCGACGACGGCATCACGGGAATCGGAGAGGTCGATACCAATCCCTGGGTGGCAAAAGCCATGATCCACGCCCCGGGCACCCACGTGCTGGGCCTGGGTCTCGAAGAGATGCTGATCGGCGAAGACCCGCTCAACCCCGAAGCGCTGTGGGAGAAGATGTATACCGGCAGTTTCATGACCGGCCGTCGCGGCTTGGGCATCTGCGCCATCGGCGCGATCGACATGGCGCTGTGGGACATTCGCGGCAAGGCGCTAGGAGCACCCTGTTGGCAATTGCTCGGCGGCGCGCGCAAGGAGTACATCCGGCCTTACGCGTCGTTGCTGCCGGCTGGCCGAACCGCGGATCAATATCGCGATTCGCTCGTGGCGAAAGCACGCGAGGCGCGGAGGCTCGGATTTCAGGCGGGCAAGATGGAAGTGTGTGTCAAGGGTCCCTACTCGCACAACCGTTTGCAGGAAAGCGACGAAACCGTCGTTGAGATCGTGGCCGCGTGCCGGGAGGCCGTGGGTCCGGACTTCGTCATGATGGTGGACGTCTGTTACTGCTGGAACAGCGCCAAAGAAGCGCTTCGCGTCATGAAAAACCTGGAGCCTTACGATCTTTTTTTCCTCGAAACGCCGCTTCAGTTGGACGACCTTGAAGGCTACGCTTACCTGCATGACAACTCGGGCATCCCCATCGCGGCCGGCGAACTTCAGAACACTCGCTTCGAGTTTCTGGATCTGATGGATCGCGGTAAAGTGGACGTGGCGCAACCGGACGTGGGCCGCGTGGGCGGACTGACGGAGGCGCGGCGCGTATGCGATCTGGCGGCGGATCGGGGCCGGCTGATCGTCCCGCATTGCTGGAAAACCGGGATCGGCATTGCGGCCTCGGCTCACCTGAGCGCCGCGACCGCCCACTGCCCGTATATTGAATTCCTTCCCGCAAGCCTGGCGGAATCGGCGCTCCGCCGTGAACTGGTCACCGATGAGCTCCAGATGGTGAACGGCATGATCCCGCTGCCGCGCAACGCCGGACTGGGGATTGAACTGAACATGGACGCCCTGGTCAGGTTTCGCGTCCAGTAGTCGCGCGCGAACCCGGCCGATAGGGACTTGCAGCGTCAGCCCGGCCACACACTGTATACTGGCGGAACACATCCCGAGATGCTGGTTACCGGTCACCGCCATTTCTTCCGTCACCCCGAGCTCGGCATTACGGACTAAACCCAATGGAAAAAGATAGTCAACTTGACGCCATCGTGAATGACGTGGTCTCGGAAGCGCACGTCAGCCGCAATCTGCTGTTACCCGAAGAGATCGAGTACATCCGGGAGCACGCGCTCAGCAAACCGCTGCGTGTGATCCACATCTGGGCATTGGGCGTCGGAGTCGTAATTACGGGCGAGTATTTCGGATGGAATTTCGGGCTGCCCGTAGCCGGACCAATGGGCGTGCTGGTTGCGTCACTGATCGTGTGCGTGCTTTATCTGGCATGGGTGCTGGCACTGTCGGAGTTATCGGTCGCAATGCCTTTCGCCGGCGGCCCGCTCGCGTTCGGGCGTCGCGCCATCGGGAAATGGTTCGGATTCCTGATGGGTTGGTCGATGTTTCTCGAAAGCCTGTTCGCCACCATTGGCACGGGCCTCGCGGCCGGCGGTTATATCGCCTTCCTGCTCAATCCCGACCAGCCCGACAGAAAAGTGACCACCGTTTGCGCCATCCTGTGCGCCCTTGTGTTTTTTGCGGTGCAGTATTCCGGGGTCAAGCAACAGGCCGTCATCATGCTCTGGCTGACCTATGCGGCGATTGCCGCGCTCGTGTTCTTCTGGATCGGCGCCGCGCCGGGCGTGTCGCTCGACCGAGTATTTACGGCGCCCCTGCTGCCGGCGGGCTGGTCCGGAGTTCTGGGCGCCGTTCCTTACGCACTGTGGTGGCTCGTTATTATCGAGACCGTAGCGCTCGCGTCGGAAGAAGCTCATGAGCCGCATATCTCGATTCCGCGCGGTTTGGTACTGGCGCAGATCACGCTCGTCGCGCTGGTTCTCCTGACCTGGTTTTTTGCCGTTGCGGCCGCGCCATCGGCCGAGACCGGCGTTGTGGACTATCCGCTTCCGCTGGTCTTCAAAAAGGTCTGGGGCAGCGGCTGGCTGCTCACGATTTTTTCGGCGCTTGCCGTCTCGGGCATGATCGTTTCCTACAACGGCATGATTTATGCCACCAGCCGCCAGTCGTTTTCCCTGGGCCGTGCCGGATATCTTCCGAAAGCACTCGGCTCGGTGCATCCCATTCGCCGGACTCCGCATGTGTCACTGGCGGTGTGGACCCTGGTCACCATCGTTTTTATCGTGTTCGGATATTTCTACGCGAAAGCAACGGCCGTCGCCATATTGATCTCGACCCTTACCGCGGTCATCTGGTACGTCCTCGCCGTTGTGTGCCTGATCGTTCTGCGCAGCAAGGAACCCAATCTATTCCGCCCATACAAGGTTCCGGTATATCCATGGATGCCGATTTTCGTGGCCGTGCTTTCCTTGGTGGCCGGGAGCCTTTATATCGGGAGCAATGTGCAGGTCGTTGTTCCCACGGCGCTGTTGTACATTGCAGCGCTTCTCTGGTACGTGCTTCGAGCGCGCAAAACCGTGTTGCCTGTCGCTCCCGAGGAGGTCGCGGCCCGCATTGCCAGCCAGCTCGCGGATGTCAGCCGCGAATCTCAGCCGGTCGAGGACGCGGCGGTTCCTGGCGCAACATTCGTCAGCCGCGTCACCGGGCCGATCCTGATGCCGGGCG